>ERZ795053.176-NODE-176-length-79727-cov-8.176310_pt1 | contig 79727 bp, 51 predicted proteins | sample MGYA00375137_ERZ795053 | MGnify/ENA primary metagenome ERZ795053 (study PRJEB30182, sample SAMN05720284) | activated sludge metagenome | isolation source: Anaerobic digester | place: Hong Kong | collected 2014-12-17 ...
ATGCTAAGCTTTTACACATTACCACCGTCTAAGACGGTGGTTTAAGCATTTAAATAAAAAAAGCGGGGTCAAAGACCCCGCTTTAATTTGCGCTTATCAATAATGCTTATTTAGTAACAGAGATTTTTTGTGTAAACAATTGGTCTCCAATTTTCAACCTTAGGAAATAAACCCCTGATGGATTATTTTCAACATTAATACTTTTAGTTTTTGCGCCCAGTGAGTAGGATTGCACTCCCGAGGTATAAACAATCTCTCCAACAAGGTTATAGAATGTGATTTCAACAGGTTCTGAATTTGAAACTTCAAATTTTACATTGATTACGTCGGTGGCAGGATTAGGAAATACCATCAATTCACTTGCATTTGTAATCTCTTCTACGCCTACAGCTACCGCATCAAACTGTACCATTTCATCGGCATCAGAAAAGGCATCATTTTCGTAAATCATATTAAAATTGCTTTCCCGCAATGCATAATACGATCCGCTTTGTAAACCATTTCCACCTGCATCATTGATGGTAAAAGTGTAACAATCATTCATCGAAAGCTCAAAGGTATCTTTTACAAAAGCTTGTGGCGTGGTAAAAGGCCCACCGGAATAGATAACATCACCATTTGAATTCATTAATTTATAGGTGGTTTCTTCAGGATTATCATCTAACTTGAGGAACAGGTAAATATCTGGAATAACTTGCTGAGCAGCCATGAAGGAGGTGCTGGTAGTATCATTCATGGGATCTTCATCCGGATTACCATTTGGATTGGTAGTATACACTACCAGGTTGTTTTCATTTAATATATCGAAAGATACGACTGGTAATTCAATATCGGTGGATTGGCCAAAAGCTAAACTACCTGACCAGTTAAATGTATTTACGGTTTCCTCATTAACCTGATAATTTATATCCAACGATTCGAGGGTTTCCGCACCATCATTTGAAATAGAAACAACTGGTGCCAACTGGCCCTCGCAATTGGTTACCGGAACCATCGAAACAGCCTGGCATGTTGCATTGTTAAAACTTGTGGGTAATAAATCTGTTAAAGAAACTTTCATTCCCTGAAGAATCTCCCTATTTGCATTATCCTGCAAAAAAGCAACCAGTTCACAATGCTCGGGAACCCAAGATGGATCAAGAGAAAAAGTTAGTTGGGTGCTTACAACATCATTGATTCCGGCAAAAACAACGGATGTTCCGTTTTGATTAGGAACCATTAAGCGATTTACAAAATGGAGTTCACTAAGTCCCTGCCAGCTATAAATAATATCTGACTCGGTCAACACAAGGTGTAAGGTAACCCCGGCACCACCATAAGATGCCACTTGTTCGGCAGAAACAATCACTGTATAATCTAACCCACTGTTGAATCCGTTCATTTCAAGCGAAAAAGAACAGGGAACTGCTATGCGTTGGTTGTACTTCGAAAGATAATTGCTATACATACTGGCGGTGTGGCTTCCACCAACTACGGCATTTCCACCATCAAACCAAGCCGTGGGATAACCTGTAATTCCGTAGAAGGTATTTCTGGCAACTGAGCCCGTAGTGGCGAATGGATCTGAACCAGCAGGACCGTGATGTTCAATAACGGCAACCTCTTTTCCGTTAGAAATTAAGTCATCAGCTCCAAGAGCTGACCCCGGACAGTAATAGCACCATGTTCCGGTACCAATTTCAACAATTACTTTATCACGGGCAATTTGCTGTCCCTGAACAGCAACTATACAAAAAAATGAGAGAATAGTAAATAGTAGTGTTTTCATATTATGTAGTTTTTGTTAGTACCTCATTTAAAGACAAATAAAATTATACTATTCATGAAAAGGAATACCGAAATTAACAGAACATTAACAAAAAACCCCACAATTATGCGGGGTTTTCAGTTCAATTATTAATCAGTTTATTTTCTGATTGTTATTTTTTGATTGATCAAGAGATTTTCCCCCTCAACCCTGATGAAATACAATCCCGGATCAGCTTCAATCGAAAGTTGACTTGAGTAAGCACCTTCGAGTGTAATTTGATCTTCCCAGTAGATAACATCGCCCAGGATATTGTAAATCGTGATACTAACATTTTGAATGTTTTGCCCTTTTAATTCAATATTAAAAGTTCCGTTGTTTGGATTGGGGTACAGCGCAAGGTTGTAACCATCCTGTTCAATTACTCCGGTGTTGATACCAACAGTAAGCAACATATCATCAGTCATATTACCACATGGAGCTTCTCCTATAACCATCATGCTCAAAGTTACTTCTCCGTTAATGATGTCATCCGAACCTGGTGTATATGTGGGGTTCATTATCGTGGCATCATCAAAAGCACCATCCCCATTGGAGGTCCAAAGGATATCAGTATAATTTTCTGCAACTGCATCGCTGAGGGTGTATGAGCTGCCGGTAGCAACAGCATTATCATTGCCGGCAAAAGCCACAGGCTCTGCTGTTAAAGCAAGTTCCATTTCATCTGTTACCTGTGTTCCTCCTGAATAATAAGCTGTTAAACCGAGCATTACTGAACCGCTGTTAACGTCCGCATCACTGGGATGATAAATGGCATCCAGACTTTGCTGATTATCAAAATAACCACTTCCTGATGACATCCAGTTCACAATATTATAAAGTGTGGCACCTCCTTGCGTGGTGTAAGGAGCAGTTCCGCACGAAACAGCATCCGGACCTGCATATGCAGTAGTAACAGGTGGCGGTGGCATTATGATAAAATCAATCCATGCACAGTCAGAACCACTCGAAACGCTTCCGTCTTTATCGTATTGCCATTTAAAGGTATGAAGCCCGGAAGTGATGCTGAATACCGCTTCCGACCATCCCTCTTCACCTGACCAGGCAGCCTGTTCATTGTTATCGATATAAAACCTCAGGTAATCATAAGATCCTTCTGAAGAAACTTTATACATGAATGAAATTTCACCATCGGCAAAAACATCATATTCAAGCTCCAGCCAGGTATTTTGACTGTGGCTGATCGTACCTGATTTAACACTGTAAGTACCCTCATAGGCATTTCCGGAAACTACCGACCAGTTGGCATTTCCACCTGTCGACCATTCGTATTGGGTCATGTCACCGGTTTCCCAGTCTTCAACGATCAATCCAACAGTAGCGGCAAAAGTTTCCTGTACCTGGTAACCCCCTGATGAAATATCATAAGTCATGCTTACAACCGTTCCTGTGGGAGTTTCGTCAGCAACTGATACTTCAAACTCAGCATATTCAGTAACATCAGTTCCCAATGTAGTAAAGTCGTAAGTACTGTTAATTACGGTTACATATGAACTTGTAATGCTCAGGGTTCCAATTGCTTCCATGGCATCATACGAACCGCTATTGCTTGTTTCAACAATAATTGTAGCATTTTCACCCGGATCGAGGCGGCCATTGCCGTTGCCTGCAGCATCGTCAATGGTCATTGTTCCCACTTCCAGATTTGGACCATGACCCTGTACGCTGAAGAATGTGCTCCATACGTCAGTGCCATTGGTGGCTTCCAGTTCAAATAATACCTGGTGCATATCCGGAATATTATCTGCAACATCCCAAGCAAATCCATCAGCGATTGAAGCAGTGGCACCTGCAGCAATGTTTCCGTAATTTTCACTGTCATCAGTTATAGTTACGTATTCGTCAGCAGTTGCAATGGATACCGAAACATTCTGTCCTTCTTCAACACCTACATTTTCTACAACCAATGTAGCCATAATCGATTCGGCAGTTTCCATGATTCCGTTTCCGTTTCCAGCATCATCATTGATCTCAACAGCATTGTAAACCACGTAAGGTCCGGCGGGAGGGATAACCTCCACAACACTTGAATAACGATAATAGTTTTGTTTTGTAATGGTTACAACCATATTATCAGGAGGTTGCTGGGCAGGGATGGTAATAGAAACCATTCCTCCGGTTGCTTCTGCTGTTCCAATTATTTCACCATTTACTGTTAGGGCGATAAATGCACCTTCATCAGCAGTTACATCAAAATTTGTAACACCGGCATAAAGAATCGGATTATGAACCACTGTTAAATCCTGAGGAACTTCAGAATAAACCACTGTAAAGGCGTCACCATGATGGTGGAAAAGATTATATGTAACTTCCTTGTTACTGGTATTATACGGCCAGTTAGATGCCTGAAGGAAATATTTTCCGGCAGCACTTGCGAAAGCTGGCAATAAACCTCTTTCAGGTAGGGCTGATCCGTATGTTGGCATAAATTCGGGCCACATGTTGTCATAAGCTCCCCATACATAGGTATCATTTACAAAGGAGTAAGAAACTTCAGATGCAGCGTTAATCGCCAGACAGCCTGAGTTTTCTCCATTGTAAGTATAACGGTGGAATTTTTCTGCAAACACTTCTGAGCTGTAATTGTATTTTCCGGTCAAACAGTTGATGGACCATACAAAGATCAGATCTGTGTTATGCAGGCTGCTGATATTTGTGCTTGTAAAAGCGGGCTCGCCCCATCCCTGTTCAAATCCGTGATCACGGTGCTGGAGCATAAAGGAACCTGCGTTGATTGCATTAACAACATCCTGTGCGGATCCGTTCCACGTACAGTTTACCTGACCCGGGGTAGCAGGTATATAGCCCAGTCCGTTCGGGCCAAAGTAGTTCACTACAGTGGCGGTATTGGTAGCTGTTGACCAGGGATCGCTGGTAGGGTTACCAATGTATGTTTTATTTACCCTAACAGGTTCTTTTTCCATGTAATTTTCCCAGAATCCGGCTACTGTTTCGGAGCAGATCTGGAACCAACGCTCGGTTTGGAAGCCTAAAGCCGAGATAGGATGGTTATAAAAATCAGGATCAGTGGGCGGGGTGCGCTCATAATCCAGGAATTTGGTAACCATTACTTCCAGTTGGCTGGCGTTTTGAGCAGTCATTCGTGCAAAGACGATATCGGGCATGCTGTTTCCACTTACATCTGACCAAATATTATCAGATACGCAGTAGTTATTCCAGATTGGGGAGGTAATACTGGTAGACGAGTTGGTTCCATAATCACCTAAAATTAAAATTGCGGAAGGAACTACATCCCAACTATTATATGCATCATTGAAGAAAGATTCAAGGGTATTTACATTATTACCACCACAGTCTTCAACAGTCATGATATCAGCCTGTATTCCCTGTAATCTGCGGAATTGTTTAATTGAATCAGCCCATTGCAGGAATTCAGGATTTGTAGGTGTTACGATCAGATAATCACATCCGGTTTCATCTGTATTTTGATAGGATTTACTGTAATCCATTTTAGGAAGTGATTCATAATTTAAAAATACATCCGACAGAATTGGATCCCACCAGCGGCTGCGCAAGCGATCCGTTCCAAAATGGCCATTGCCACCTTCAAAACTTACTTTTACTTTAAGATCGCGGTAAACGATCAGGTCTTTTGTTACCGGATTATACTGGAAAGGAGTTATTCCAAGCGTAACGGCATCAACACCCCGTATTTGCGTAACTTCTGACAACAAAACATTTTGTACTGGATAGAATGCATCCTTTGTGTAGATTTCTTCTTTTTTATTGTAATCCAGCGGACCAACTTCTGTTTCCCAGGGAATACGTGGAGCCGGAGCCATTTCAATTCCATGAAATGTTTCGATCCGGGAGGATACAATTTCAACGGTGGCTGTAGCTCCCTGCGGAATTGCTATAAAGCGGCCCTGACCAGGGAGGTTTGGTGCTCCTTCGTTGTTAAACAAGAAGTTGCCCGGCAATTCAATCTCGTCGAGCATATCACCGTTGATTTGATTTTTCGACAGCGTAAATGAATTGATGGAGTAAATAACCTCCACGCTGTTTGCTTTTTGCTGTGTAAGCTGAAATCCTTGTGTTCCCCAGCTATCGGTATAAGTATATTCCTGGGCAAAAATTTGTCCGGAAATAAACACCAATGACAGCATAAAAACCATTGATCTCATGAATGTCCTAATTGATCTCATAATTTTTGTTTTAATAAAGTTTTCTCTAATATTTTATAAGTTTGATTGTTTGCGTTTGATTTCCAACTTTTAATGTACCAATGTATACGCCTGCTTCACAAGCCTGTCCGTTTTCATTATTACCATCCCAGTGGATTTGATGGATTCCTTTATTCGTATTTTCCAACACAAAGGTTCTAATCAATTGACCTTGCAAATTGCTAATTTCAAGGGCTACCGAAATATTTTGGTTCAACGAAACTTCAATGTAAGTTTCGTGAGTAAATGGATTTGGGATAGCATTGAGATTGTTTTTATCAAATTGGCCAAAATCATCAACTCCGGTAAGTGTTCCGTCGAACCAGGTAAGGAACAATTGCATCAACTCCTGTTTGGTTGAAGGGGCTTCTCCGTCAACAAGTTTTCCAAATTCAACCGTTGAACCGATGGTTCTGTAAGTTCCTTCATTGAAGGCTACCATCGCACCATGATTTTCATCTTGTGTAGTGAAAAGGCCAAAAGCTGGTGAAACAGGTTCGATTGAATAATTATTCACAGGATTGTTACCGTCATATCCAAATGCAAGGTTTGAGGCAAATGAACCGGGCTTTCCGTTTACTTCCTGGATCAGGAACATGGAATAATCCACGACTTCAATATTAAACATACTGTGAACCGGTGTTTGCGGATCATCAGCCCAGGTAACACGACCCTCCATATAAAGGTTTCCGCCATCAAGCAGGAAGTCTTTCAATGCCTGTCCCTGTTCTTCTGTTAATTCATAATTGGTAAAATGCAGTCCGAGACATACAAATACATTTTTGTATAATCCCAGATCTTCAGGGAAGGTTGTGGAATATTCGGCATAAATATCCATGTCGCTGAAAGTATTATAAATTTCAGGACCTGAATAATGCATGGGCTCAAGATCAAGCACAAGGGCTGTAAATTTTCCAATTACCGACATAAAATCAAGCGAGGTTTCAACACCGCCATCGGCACTGAGCATCAGTTCAAATTCTGCCTGCGTTCCTTCCGGGATCGCTGCTCCGGCTTCAATTGTAAATGTATTTTCAGCGGTTTCTCCAAAAGCAAGGTCGCCATAGGTTTGAGCACTGGTATTGATTGTAATATCGGGTTCCACACAAGTGAGGTCACCTACTATTCCAAATGCATCAGAGCTTCCCGTATTGGTCATTAAAATGGTAATATCAGCGGTTTCACCCGGATCGATCCGGCCATTGTTATTTCCGGCAGCGTCATTCACGGTAAACGAAACCAGTTCAAGAACGGGCGCATGTGCTACGATGGCAATGTAACTGTTCCAGGTGTTGCTTCCATCGCTAGCCTCCAAAACAAAAACAATATTTTCTAAATCTGGAACCTGCCCACTCACTTCAAAAGTAAACGCATCCTCAATCAGGGTGCTGTTACCTGCAGCTATATTGCCAAACGAAACGGCCCCACCCTGAACAGTAATAAATTCACTTTCGGAACTTAAGGTAACCATTACGTTGTCCGCTTGCAAAGTTCCAATATTTTCCATGTCCAGATCCAGGGTGATTGTTTCACCATAATCCATCAAACCATTGGCATTCCCTGCGTCATCATTAAGTTGATAGGCCGCATTTACTACATAAGCAGTGCTGTTATCAATCACCTCAACCGTAGATTGATGCCTGTAAAAATTTTGTTTGGTAACGGTAATCAACACTTCCGTACCGACAGTTTGTGCAGGAATGACTATTTCAGTAGCAGATCCGTCAGAATCAGCAGTGCCGATTATTTCACCATTAACTGTCAATGCAATAAATGCATCCTCATCTGCCTGAACAGTAAAAGTGGTTGCTCCCGCAAGCAATTGATCAGCATGTAACACGGTTAAAGGTTGCGGAACTTCTGAATACACGGTCATGAAGGCATCTCCATGATGGTGGAATAAATTATAGGTAACTTCTTTGTTGCTTGTGTTGTAGGGCCAGTTGGATTGTTTAAGGAAATATTTTCCGGCTGCATTACCGAAGGCGGGTAAAATACCGCGATGATCAACGCTTGTTCCGTAAGCCGGCATAAAATCGGGCCACATATTATCGTATACACCCCAAACATATGCATCATTTACAAAGGAGTAGGAAACTTCGGATGCAGCGATCAAGCCAAGTGCACCGGCATTTTCACCATTGTATTTATAACGGTGGAATACCTCGGCAAAACACTCATTTGTTAAATTGTATTTTCCGGTTAAACAGTTCACTGAAAGAATAAAAGAAAGATCGGTATTGGTCAAATCAGCAATGTCGGGACTGCTGTAATCCGGTTCACCCCAGCCTTGTTCAAAACCATGATCACGATGCTGAAGCATAAATGATCCTGCATTGATGGCATCATTCACATCATCGGCATTGCCACCTTCCCAGTCTCCAAGTTCAGTAGGCGTTGAAGGAATATAATCCAATCCGTAAGGACCAAAATAGTTCATTACAACATTGGTATTGGTTGCTGTCGACCATGGATCAACATCCGGATTGCCATCATAAACTTCATTCACCCGAACAGGCTCTTTACCAAGTCCGTTTTTCCAGAAACCACCCACAACCTCTGAGCAAATTTGAAACCAGCGTTCGGTTTGCCAGCCTAAAGCAGTAATTGGATGATTATAAAAATCCTCACTAGTTGGTGGTGTTCTTTCATAATTTAAAAACTTGGTAATATACGTTTCAAGGTGTGTATCATTCTGAGCAGTCATTCGCGCAAAAATGATATCGGGCATATCGTTGTTGTTCACATCAGCATAAATATTGTCGGATACACAATAGTTGTCCCAAATAGGCGCCATAATGCTGTTGTCGGGATTGGTTCCATAATCGCCAAGAATAAGGATGGCAGCCGGTGGAATATCCCAGGTGTTATAGGCATTGTTTACAAAGTTTTCGATGGTAATCGCAGAGTTGGTACCAATTTCGCTCATGGTAATAATATCGGTTTGGATGCCTTGCTCGATACGGAATTTTTTGATGGAGTCAGCCCAACTGAGGAATTCGGGATTGTTGGGAGAAATGATCAGGTATTCACAACCTACATCTTTGGTTCCCTGGAAGGATTTATTGTAATTCACTTCGGGGATTGAGGCTTCATTCAAAAATACATCGCGCAGGATTGGGTCCCACCAGCGGTTGCGGAGGCGATCATCACCAAAATGACCATTGCCACCTTCGAAAGTAACTTCAATTTTAATGTCACGGTAAACCAATAATTGTTTTGTAACCGGATTGTATTGAAACGGTGTTACCCCAACAATAACGGCATCTATTCCCCTGATATCAGTTTGTTCAGAAGCAGTGACCGTATTGGAAGGATAAAAAGCATCTTTGGAATAAATAGTTCCGTTCTTATGGTATTCAAGCGGGCCTCGCTCCGTATCCCATGGAATACGAGGTGCTGGGGCAATGTTTACATTTTCAATGGTTTCAACCCTTGATTCAACAAGCTTAACTGTTGCTATAGCTCCCTGGGGAATAGCAATAAATTTGCTAAGTCCCGGAAGGTTTGGTGCACCTTCATCATTGGGTAAAAATACCTCCGGAAGCGAAACCTCCACCATATCTTCCCCATTGATTCGAACGGTGTTAATACCAAAGGATTGGATTGAAAAGTTAAGTTCAACACTTTGATTGGATTGGGAAACAACCGATAATCCGGCTTTTCCCCATGAATTTGTGTAATTAATATCCTCAGCTCTGCCAATAAATGAAATGAACAGGCCGAATAAAATTAAGCCGTAAATTTTCCTCATTATCTTGTTTTTAATAAATAATTGTCCTGACAAATGCTTATCGCATTATTTTATCATCAATTTCTGACGAATTAAATCTTCACCATTTTTGATGATAACAAAATATAGTCCTGTATTTAAATTGCTTACATTAATTTTGGTTTGATCAACACCGCTCAATTCATTATCATAAACCGTTTTACCAACATTATCTGTAATTATGATGTGTGTATTTTCACTTTGCAGGTTTGGCCATTCCAATCTGATCGTTTCAGATGCAGGATTTGGGATGATTGAAAGTTCCAATGCACCATTTTCAGCCACATCCGTTGCCAGCACACCTATCCACAACTCTTCAGAAAAAACACTCTCTCCACAATCATTGATTGCTTTTACCTTAAGGCTCACCATGCCCACATACCAGTCAGTCCAGTCAACCGTGCATTCAGTTCCATTCTGAATTAGCTCACCAGCTCCTTCTGTAATTTCCCAAACATAATCTGTTGCTGAAACTACCTCATTAGTTGTATAATCTTCAGTATCACCAGGCATTGACACAACTTGATCCGGTCCATCCGGCATATCCGGTGTTTCCGGCTCGACCAGTACATTGATGTAGTCTGTCGCAGTAAAAGTTTGGGTATCATCTCCATCCGAAACAGTTAAAGAAACATCAAATGTTCCTGCATTCAGGTATGCAACCATCGGATTCTGATTTGTTGATGTTGCCGGCGATCCTCCCTCAAAAGACCATTCCCATGAAATCACATCACCCACCGACATATCGGTGAAGTTTAATATTGTGTTTGTACAAATTTCTGTTTCATTAGCTACAAAGCCGGCTGTAAGAGCAGTTATTGCACCTGCCGGAAGTGTAATATAATCAACCCATGCACAATCGGAACCATTGGAAACAGACTGATCTTTTTCATATGCCCATTTAAAGGTATGGGGGCCGGAGGTAACATCATAGGTTGCTTCTGACCAGGAAACAGTTCCCGACCATTGATCAATCATTACATCATCAATGTAAAACCGAAGGAAGTCATATGTAGCTTCGGAGGAAACTTTTTTAAAGAAACCCACTTCTCCGGCAGCCAATACATCAAAAGTAATCGACAAATAGGTGCTTTGCTCATCATCAATAGCACCTGATTTTATACAATATGCTCCTTCGTAAGGACTTTCGGTTGAAATTGCCCAGTTGCCACTTCCACCGGTTACCCAGTCAAACTCGGTCATGGTACCTGATTCCCAATCTTCAACGATATGCCCGATGCTGATGCCCAGGGCAAAAGTGGCATTGTAAGCACCTCCATTGGCATCCACTACCAGGTTTAATACAGCAGGTTGTCCCATGGGTGTTGAAGGACTGGCTGTAATTGTAAAGGTTCCTTCTCCCGATTGCCCCTGATTCAGAGAACCAAAGTTAGCTGTGTTATTATCTATGGTTATAAAAGCAGAACCGGTTGATATTATTCCGGTGGTGTTCTCAGCTATTGCGTCACCATTATTTTTAAGATTAACAATAATATCTACCGTTTCTCCCGGATCGATCATGCCATTATTATTCCCCTGGCTATCATCAATCGCATAATCATAAAGGGCAATATAAACTCCTGATATTGATTCCAGAACTTCAATGGCATCCAAATCAAATCCGGCATCAGATGCTGTGGCCGCTCCATCACCATCATCCACTATTTTGATGAATTGAGCTTCGGTAACATTTCCACTTGCCAGGTCAAATTCGGTGGTTCCGCTTCCTGTGCCAAGGCTGATCCAGGGTCCGTCTAAAGTTTCCCCAACATAACAAGTAAATCCCTCAGCTGAAGCATCTCCTTCATGAACAATAAAGTCGGAGCCGGGGCCATCAGGAATTGCATATTGCATATCCAATACACACCAGCCATCTTTGCCAATTGAATAATTAATGTTATCAGGTGCTCCGATAACTGCCGGCGTCCAGCCTTCATCAGCATAATTATTATCCGGGATCTGGCAGGATGATAGCCTGTAAACATAATGACCATCAACGGGCTGTAATTCAAAGTTTGTTTCTGTTGCATTGTTGGCACTAACGCTAACATTTTCAATGGTCATGGTTTCATAACCATTGGCAACTATTGTAATATCATAAGTTCCGGGCAAAACATATTTATGATAATCACCCACTTCCGGATCATTGAAAGTTGGCAAATAATCATTAACAAATACAACTGCTTGTACAGGCTCTCCTGTGTTTGCATCCGTAACCATTCCTTCGAGTCCGTATCCTGAATATTCAATTAACTTCATCATGGAAGGATAATTGCGATTATAATACAGCATGATCTGGCTGGCCGGCGGTTGCTTGCTGTTTGAAATTTCAATTGACCAGCTTATACTTCCCATGATCCCGTAATTGGAATCTTTGGTGCTTCCGTTGATTGCGTACATGCCATTGTAACCCGATCCATAAGGAAGGTTGGAGTATCCCGAAGTAGTGGAATACAGGGCAGCCAGTTGATTGATATGGCTATAATCCGGAGGTGAATCAGGCCGGTAGCTCCAGGGGTAGGAAATATATTCGGTTCCGCTATGAAAGGTTGTATGAACCACAAACTGGTTATTATACATGCACTCCCGCAGGGCTTTGGATTCGTCCTGTGAACAAGGGCCGGGACTTCCTCCCCACTGATCCCACATGTAACACCAATCGCGGTTCAGGTCCACACCATTGGCATTGTAACGGGTCATATTTTCGCGTCCCCAGGGATTTACCATCAGGTAAAGCCAGATTTCACGGTTATCAATCAAATCGGTTATATCCGGGTCAGATCCGTATCCAACACAAAGATCGCGGGCAAAACGGATCACATTTTCTGCGCCACCAATTTCATCTCCATGTATTCCGCCGTCAAACATAACTTCAGCTTCTGGTTCATCGGTTTCCACATTGTCACTTATTTTAAGGGCAGTGAGTTCATATTGGCCTGTTTGATCCATGCCAAAAACATATCTTTCACAAATATCAGGGAATTCCTGAGCCAGACTATCTGCCAGTTCAATAATTTCATCATAGGAATGATATGCATCTTTTAAGCTCAAAAGTTCAGCAGAAAGCTTGTTCAGATCTTCTACCTCAATGGAATAATTCAAACCCAATGAGGAAATTTTATCCAATTCCTTTTGAACTACATAAGCTCTCAAACTGCTGGCATCGATCGCTTCAAAATCGATCCCGGCATGATAAAGCGCCTGCACTTGCTGTGGATTAGCAACATTAACCACAACTTGCATTTCACCCTGCCGCCAACCCTGTGCGTAGGAAAAAGCAAATATTCCGACTAAAAACAGGGAGAATAAAAGTTTTTTCATGATATCTTTTTAATCTTTAAAAACACTTCGTTAAATGCATTGAGATGTAAACTTAATCTACTTTGCGAGGTTTCAAATGTATTAAATTTCCTGAAAAATAAAATATAATAACCAAAACCCCTGAGATTAGTAGCAAAAAGACACAGCAGCCAAATCAATGGTTGCATTTTTAGGGCTTGGGTGAGGAAGTAAAATTATAAGAATTAACTGTTAATATAGCGGCTGACCATTTTCAGAAGTTCATTGATTTTAATTGGCTTGGAAAGATAATTGTCAAATCCGGCCTTCAGGCACTTATCTTTCTCTCCTTGCATGGCATATGCAGTTTGTGCTACCACGGGTATCTCCGGATTCATTGATTTAATTTTTTTCATGGTTTTATAACCATCCATACGAGGAAGCCTGATGTCCATCAACACAACATCAAATTTATTTTGCCTGAATTTTTTAACGGCTTGCATCCCGTCTTCCGCACGCATCAGGTTTGCGCCGGTACGCCGGAGAATTCGTTCAAAAAAGTCGTAACTCGAATCGTCATCTTCAACCACAAGTATGCTTTTACCGGTTAGGTTATATTCATGAAATTGATGTTCTTTACCAGCTGGTTTTGTATTAATTGCCGTTCCATGTTCAGTTATCCTGGGCAGGGTAAAGTAAAAGGTGGCTCCTTTTCCCGGCTTCGACTCAACCCAAATTCTACCCCCCAATAACTCCACAATATTTTTAGAGATCGCCAATCCCAAACCAGTTCCTCCATAAAGTCTGGTATCACTTTCATTGGCCTGTGTAAAACTGTTAAAAATGAGCTCTTTCTTTTCTGGATCTATTCCTATTCCTGTGTCTTTTACATAAAATAAAAGCTCGTTTTTAAATTTTGGGTTTTCATATTCAAATCCAAATTCAATGTATCCTTTATCAGTAAACTTAATGGAATTATAAAACAAATTCCTGATCACTTGCTTAAAGCGGTCAATATCGGTGTTGGCTACAATATTTTCTGCATGATCGGGAGCCTTATAAATAACTTTTAGCTTGTTGGTTTTAGGATTGGTTTTTACATGTTCATGAAATCCGTGGTAGAGTTCTCTCATTAACTGATCAACCATGTATTGCGATTTGAAAATCTTCATTTGTCCAGCCTCAATTTTTGAGATATCAATAATATCATCTATAAGACTCATCAAATCGTTTCCGCTATTTTGAATAAGGTTGATGAAGTGATTTCGCTCATCGATTGACAAGTCGGGATCATCAAGCAATTGAGAAAAACCAATGATCGAATTCATGGGGGTGCGGATTTCGTGCGACATGTTGGCCAGAAAAGCCGACTTGAGCTTATCCGATTCCTCCGCTTTTTCTTTGGCAATGATTAATTCCCGTTCCATCTTTTTGCGCTCTGTAATATCTTCCTTCATGCCAATGTAATGGGTAATTTTATCATTTTCATCTTTCAGCGGAAAGATGTTGGCTGATTCCCAGTACAACTCACCGTCTTTCTTCCTGTTCTGAAATTCACCCGACCACTTTTTACCCGCTATTACCGTTTTCCAGAGATCTTTATAAATTGCATTGGGGGTATTGCCCGATTTAAGTATCCTCGGATTTTTACCGATTATTTCCTCATAGGAATAGCCCGTAACCTCCACAAACCGGGGATTTATATATTCAACCCGGCCCTCCAGATCAGTAATTACAATAATCGTGGGACTTTGCTCTACCGATCTGGAAAGCTTGCGAATTTCTTCTTCGGCCACCCTTTGCTCTGTAATATTTGAAATAAATCCTTCGAGGCCTAACAGATTATTATCGTCATCAAATATTCCCATACCCTGCTCCCATACCCATCTTATTTCACCGGATGCATGAGTTATACGGTAAGCCATTTGGAATACATTTTTCTTTTTAAGGGCTGTTTGGATTGTTTTCCAAACCATATCCTGATCTTCAGATAAAATTAAATCATTGTAAGAGAGGTCGCGATTATTAATTAATGATTCAGGTTTATATCCTGTTAAATCCTGGCAACCCTGGCTAATAAATTGCATGGTCCAGTCGCGGTCGTTTTTACACCTGTAGGCCATTCCGGGCAAATTGGCCATGAGGGTGGAAATTCTTCTTTGGTTTTCTTTTATTTCGAGTTCAGCATTAATTCGATCATTAATATCTCTCAATACCCCCTCTATTTCATAGGGTTTATTATTATCATCATTAATTAATCTTGCCGTGAGGGAGCAATAAATCCGGCTATTATCTTTGGTAACGATCTGAATATTAAAATCGTTAACCTCACCTTTGGTGTTAAGCTCATTTCCAATAGCCTTCCACTCGTCCTGACTGTAATAAAAATTGGATGATTTTACACCAATAACCTCAGTGGGCGTATATCCTGTAATTTTGAGAATTGATGGACTAACTTCTTTTAAAACACCCTCCGTGTTTGATTTAAAGTAAACATCGGGAAATGCATTGAATATTCTTCTGAATCGTTTTTCTTTTTCCTCCAGATTTTGCTGCCAAGCTTTTCGCTCAGTTATATCCTCGGCAAAAACCACCAATACATCCTTTCCAAAATAAGTACTTTTATGAAGTCGTACCTCCTGCGGGAAAACCCTGCCTTTTTTATCTTTGCTCCAGAATTCAAATTTCTGCGGATTTCCGGAAAACGCACTTTTTAACAGACGTTTAATCTCTTTCAGATTATTTTTAACGGAGGCTGCAAAAAGACTTATTTGTTTACCAATGAGTTGATCCCTTGAAAAGCCATAAATTCTGACAGCTTCCTCATTGGCATCCAGCAAGCTGCCCTTTTCGTCCACAATGTAAATTGCATCGGCAGCACTGTTGAATAGGCCTTTATAACTTTCCTCGGATTTTAGCAATGCATCCTCTGCATTTTTTCTTTTGGTTATATCACGACCAACTCCAATGATTTCTTTAACCCGGTTGTTTTCATCTAAAATTGCAGTATCAATCCATGCTATCCATCGCCAGCCTTCGATTGTTTTTGCCCTTTGCTCCACATAACATGTAAAAGGAGGTTTATAGAGTTTTTTCATTTCCTCCGCAGTTCTTTCTCTGTCATCATGATGAACAAGAGGCATAAATTTTTTATTGAGCAAATCGGCTTCCGATTTACCAAACAGCCGGCAGTAGGAAGGGCTGATAAATGTGAACCTGCCATCAGCGTCAACTTTAACAACAAGGTCGCTCTGATTTTCGATCAGCAAACGATATTTCTGTTCGCTTTGCTTGAGGGCCTCTTCTGCTTTTATTTGCTCCGTTATATCCTCGGCAATGCATATTATCCCGGTTTTTCCTCCCGGAAGATCAAATTTCCTTTCGTTCAAATGAACATATGCAATGGTACCGTCCTTTTTAATGCTTTTTTCAGTATGGCTTAATTGTTCTCCTTTCAGAATTTTTCGAATATTGTCCTCCACCTGGTAGCGTGCATCCGGATGGGCAAGTGACTTGACATTAAAACCCAGTAATTCATTTTTATCGTATCCCAGTAATTCACAAAAAGCTGGGTTTACGTCCAGAATTAAGCCCTCACTATCCTCAATAATAATCCCATTGGGCGAAAGGTTAAAAAGCGTTCCATATTGCCGCTCTCTTTTTTTCAATTCTTCATCTGCTTCCTTCTGTTTTGTAATGTCTCTTACAATAAATTGCAGGGCAGGTTTATTGTCGTAGTCTATTTTGGTAATAACTGACGAAAACCAATGTACATTATCATATTTATCGATAAACCTGTTTTCGATAACCCCTGAATTTCGCGGGATATTATTAATAAATGAAGTTATAAACTTTGCCACTTTCTCCCTGTCGTCGCGATGGATAAACTGATTATCATTTTGCGGCATCTGAAAGTCACGCAAAGTAAAACCGGTATGTTTAAATAATGCATGATTTGCAAATAGCATTTTACTTTCATAATCAGTAATAAAAATGATATCATAAAACGACTCAACAAGTGAGCGGTATTTGTATTCCGACTCTCGGATTGTATTTAAAATGAGTTTTGTTTCTGAAATATCATCAATTATACCATCGTAAAATGCAGGATTGCCATGCTCATCGCGGGTCAGAATAGCTGATAAAGAACCATTAATGGTTTCCCCATTTTTTTTTCTGAGGATCACTTCCTGGTTTTTAATAAAACCCTTCGCATGGATCTTTCTCTGGAGTTCGGAACGATCAGTTGTATGTTTATAAATTTCCGAAACATTTAATTTGAGCAACTCATCTTTTGATTCATAACCCAACATTCTCACAAAAGCAGCATTCACCTCAATAAAGGTCCCGTCGGCATCAACAGTGCTTCGGTAAAGACCCACATTTAAATGATCTGTCAAATCTGTGAACCGGGACTGATATAGTGGTGATTCGTCAACTGGATCAATTGATTGCGTTAAATCTGAACAACTCAGGTGCACTTCTTTTACCTCCCCATCTTCATCCAATAAAAGGTGCGTGCGCTCATGGACAAACATGGTTGATTTATCATTGCGGATTTTACGGAATTTTAACTCCGCACTTATTATCTTGTTTTCAATTAGGTATTTGATTTTCGATTTTACAAGCTTTAAATCATCCGGATGAATAATTTTCCAGATAGGCTTTCCGATGAGCTCCTTCAGCTTATAACCTAAAAGCTCAATGACGTTTTTATTTACCGATATAATATTCCCTTGTGCTGAGATGGTAAAGAACATTTCAGGAGCATTTTCGTAGAGCAGCCGGAAATTATCTTCCCAGTGTCTGAGCTCTGCTTCCATTTTTTTTAGTTCTTCGGCAAGTTGTTGTTTCGTTTGCTTGTTCAATTCCATAGTCTAACCTCTAATTCCTGAAAATAAATATCCTGCAAACCGTGGTAATATTTGGCATTAATAAGTAATCACAATAATAAAAACAACATTAACGTCTGCTTGTTGATTTCATAAAGATAAATTGCATAATTACCACCAACATAACGGTAAAAATCGTACTCAGTAAGGCTCTTTGCAGGGTGTCAAAAAATCTGGTAAAACGAAATACTTCTACTAAAAATAGAAAAAGATTGTGGAAAAATATCAAAATGACTGAATATGTTATAAACCACCTGAATCCCAAATCCCTAATTGATGGCCGCATACCTGATTCGTAATCCTTGCTTGATCCCACATTTCTGATTACCATTGGCCTTAGAAAAGCCATGAAGGTACTGGCAGCTGCATGCATTCCGGGTGTTCCACTGAAAATATCTACCAAAAGGCCGATTCCAAACGAAGAGATCAACGATAACCAACCTGCGGTTTCGAATGGAAGCAATAAAATGAAATACACATATAAATAAGGATTGATATGGCCTCCAAGATTTATATTATTCAGAATCAACACCTGAACCGGAATAAGAATAATAAACCGCAGTAAGTTTATAATGAGTAAATTATTCATCCCCACCCTCCTCAATATTTAAACTATCCAACTCCTCCTTCATAAGATTAACAATCACATAAACATGATACAGTTTGTTAAAATCAACGGAGAACGTTACCGGTGCACTTTGAAAATTTCCCTGCGCCTCAATATTGCTTTCTGAATCTGAACTGATTGTTCCTATTAATATACCCTCCGGAAAAATCAGGGAATTCCCGCTGGTTACAATGCTGTCACCGGGAGATAAGTTCACATGAACCGGCACGTCAGTCAGAACCCCATACCTGTAATTTTTACCATTCCACTCAACACTACCCAGGTGCATGTTCTTTTTTATCCTTGCATTAATTTTATGCTGAATATGGAGAACCGACATTATCCTGGAATAATGATCTGAAACTTCAATAACGGTTCCCGCAATTCCATCTGAAGTGATCACTCCCATATCAGGTGCTATTCCATCCAGCCTGCCCTTGTTTATCAGCATGTAATTTTTTTGATTATTGATCGAATTGCTTATAATCGTGGCTTCAACAAAACGATAAAGGGAATCTTTGTTATAAAAAATATTGGTATCGGCTATTCGGAACGATTCATCAAGCTGTCCCCTGAGTCGCGCATTTTCAGCCATCAGTTGTTCATTTTCAACCTTAAGATGAAAATACGAAGTAATATCATTATAGGAGGTAAAAAGGGATCCGGTAAATCGGTTTGCCGTGTTGATGAAGCTTGCCCGCTGGTAGTTATTTTGAACAACCAATACGAAAGAAACCACTTCCAGTAATATGAAAAGGAAGAAGAAATGATGTTTCAATATGTATAGAAACAACCTCCGCACTATTCAATTTCGATCAGTTTTTTTTTGAGTATGCCTGACCCTATTTGATCAGGAATGTGAATTTATCAAAGTTTTTCAGGGCAATGCCTGTTCCTCTTGCTACAGCTCTTAACGGATCCTCAGCTACATGAACCGGAAGTTTTGTTTTTAGATGCAAACGCTTGTCAAGACCTCTAAGCATTGATCCGCCACCAGCGAGGTAAATACCTGTTCTGAAAATATCTGCCGATAACTCAGGCGGTGTCATTTCAAGTGCATTCAGCACAGCCGCTTCTATTTTTGAAATCGATTTATCAAGGCAGTGGGCAATTTCAGCGTAGTTTACTTTTATCTCCTTTGGAATACCTGTTAACATATCCCTTCCATGAACTGCAAAATCATCAGGTGGATTTTCAATCTCAACCATGGCAGCCCCCACCTCAATTTTTATCCTTTCCGAAGTTCGTTCACCGATATTGATATTGTGCTGCTTGCGCATGTATTCTTCAATGTCCGAGTTAAAATCATCGCCGGCAATCCTGATTGATTTATTATTTACAATTCCTCCCAAGGCAATTACGGCAATTTCGCTGGTACCTCCTCCGATATCGATGATCATATTACCGGTAGGCTCCATTACATCTATTCCGATTCCAATTGCGGCAGCCATTGGCTCATGGATCAGTTTTACATCCTTGGCTCCAGCTTGTTCCGCTGAATCTTTTACAGCCCGCTCTTCTACCTCAGTGATCCCCGATGGAATACAAATTACCATTTTAAGCGATGGTGCAAAAATTTGTTTTTTAGGCCATATCATTTTGATCATTTCCCTGATCATATATTCTGCCGATTGAAAATCAGCTATCACTCCGTCGCGTAATGGCCTGATTGTTTTTATGTTTTCATGAGTCTTACCATGCATCATCATCGCCTCTTTACCAACTGCTATAATTCGTCCGGTATTTCGTTCAATGGCAACAATCGAAGGTTCATCAACAACCACTTTATCATTGTAAATAATGATCGTATTGGCAGTTCCCAGATCGATAGCAACCTCTTTGGTTAAAAATGAAAATAGACCCATACTGTGTGCGTTATTTGTATCCTCACTTAAATTTATTGTGAGAAATAATAATTTTCTTTTTTAATGTTTAAAATGCCTGGTTCCTGTAAACACCATGCTCATATTGTTGGCGTTGCAATAATCGATTGAATCCTGATCCCTGATCGACCCCCCTGGTTGAATCACCGCACCTACACCTGCTTTGCATGCTATTTCAACGGAATCAGCAAAGGGGAAAAATGCATCCGACGCCATAACTGCACCATTCAAATCAAATCCAAATTCACCGGCTTTTGCAATTGCCTGCTTTAAAGCATCCACCCTGGATGTTTGTCCAACACCGCTCCCACACAATTGATTATTTTTTACAAGAACGATTGCATTTGATTTGGTATGCTTCACAATTTTATTGGCAAATAACAAATCGCTTACTTCATACTCGTTAGGTGCCTTTGTGGTTACAACTTTCAAGTCTTCAGCCGTTTCGGTTTTATGATCGGCATCCTGTGCAACAACACCATTCAATAATGACCTGAATTGCTGTCCTGGCAAATCATATGCTTGCTTCTGCAAAATTATTCTATTTTTCTTTGACTCAAGTATTTCGAGCGCTTTTTTGTCGTATCCCGGAGCAAGAATAATTTCGAAAAATAGTTTATTGATTTCTTCAGCAGTTTCAGCATCCACATCGCGGTTAGTAACTATTACACCTCCAAATGCCGATACCGGGTCACCTGCCAGGGCATCTTTCCATGCATCAAGCAACAGATCCCGGGTAGCTAAACCACATGCGTTATTATGTTTCAAAATAGCTACTGTGGGATCATCGAATTCTCTGATAAGGTTAACTGCAGCATCCAGGTCTCCCAGGTTATTATATGAAATTGCTTTTCCGTGAAGCTGTTTAAAAATCGATTCGAGATCACCATAAAAATATCCTTTTTGATGCGGGTTTTCACCATAACGGAGTTCGCTGGATTGTTGAATGCTACTTTTAAAAGCTCCCGGCTCACCAGCGACGAAATATTTATAGATAGCTACATCATAATGTGAAGACACATTGAAAGCTGCTGTGGCAAACATTTTTCGTTCTTCCAGCGTGGTATAACCATTTCCGTTACTAAGGACTGACAGCAAATCAGCATACTGAGCTACTGACGGAACGATTACCACATCCTTGAAATTTTTAGCAGCAGCCCTGATCAGCGAAATGCCGCCTATGTCAATTTTTTCAATAATTTCCTTTTCGTTGTTTGTTGAGGAAACAGTTTCCTCAAAGGGATACAAATCAACGATTACCAAATCAATTTCAGGAATGTTATAGGATTTGAACTGCTCAATATCCTCTGGCAGATCACGCCGGCCTAGTATACCACCGAATACTTTTGGGTGTAACGTTTTTACCCGCCCTCCCAGAATGGATGGATAGTCAGTTAAAGATTCCACCGTAATTGCATTTATGCCCAGGGATTGAATAAACTGGTAAGTTCCGCCTGTGGAGTATAAGGTAACTCCAAGCTCATCCAGTTTTTTGATTATTTCATCGAGGCCGGTTTTATGGTAAACCGAAATTAACGCGCTTTTGATCTTCTTTTTCATACCGGGATGTCAATGTTTTATTGTGTGAACTTCCACCTGCCTGCAAAGTAACAATTAAATTTATATCAGAATGCCAGCTAAATAATTTAATTTTACACCTTTAATTGTGAACAGAAATTTGAAATGTTAATATTAAAACTCATCAATGAAAGTTTCATTTTCGCTTTGCAGGCGATCGTTGCCAACAAGGTAAGAACGTTTCTTTCATTGCTTGGTATTACCATTGGTATATTCCTGGTAATAGCTGTTCTCACCATTTTTGATTCGATGGAGATTGCCATCCGAAACAGCATTCAACAACTGGGAAGTAATGTTTTATTTATCCAAAAATGGCCCTGGGGTGGCGGCGGCGGTGAATACCCCTGGTGGAAATACATGAAACGCCCTGAGCCAAAACTCCAGGATTTGCGTGAAATTCAGCGGCGGAGCCTGGCTTCTGAAGCCAGCGCATTTATGTTTGAGGTGCGGCGAACTGTAAAATATGGATCCAATAGTATGGATAATATTTCCATTCTGGGCGTTTCGCATGACTTTGACCAGGTAATGCCATTCGATATTGCTGAGGGTCGATATTTTACTTTGCAGGAATCACAAAGCGGAGGAAATGTGGCGATTATCGGAGCCAATGTCGCTGAGAATTTATTTGGCGGCCTGCCAGCTCTTGGAAGAGAAATTAAAATTTTTGGCAACAAGGTATTGGTGATCGGCATAACCAAAAAAGAAGGGGAGGATATGTTCGGCAGTTCATCGGATTATCAGGTAAAATTGCCTGTTAATTTTGCCCGGCGATACATTGATTTGGAAAGTGTGGGAACTACCGTTTTGGTTAAAGCCAAACCCAATGTTAGCAATGAGGAGCTGAAGGATGAAATGGTTGGTATTATGCGATCAGTGCGAAAACTTAAACCAAAAGCAGAAGATGATTTTGCCATAAACGAAACAGATATTATTTCCCGTGAATTTGATGCTTTTTTTGGTGCCATTGCTGCCATTGGGTGGTTCGTTGGCGGGTTTTCATTACTCGTTGGTGGATTTGGAATTGCAAATATTATGTTTGTTTCGGTTAAAGAACGAACCAACCAAATCGGTATTCAAATGAGTTTGGGAGCCAAGAAATTTTTCATACTACTCCAGTTTTTATTTGAAGCAGTGTTCCTTTCACTTTTTGGCGGAATTATCGGATTGCTGATTATCTATTTGTTAGTCTTGTTATCTCAGGCCTTTCCTTTTCAATTGGTTTTAACTTTCAGTAATATTGTGCTCGGAACCTCGGTTTCTATCCTAATTGGTTTGATAGCAGGCATAGTTCCATCTTATGGAGCTTCACGATTAGACCCGGTTGAGGCTATGCGTTCCAATTTCTAATTATTTTTTATTTCGGGTTAACATCCTGCCAATCAAATAGCAAAGAATAGTCTCAAATTTTAGTTGCTGATTTCCACCCGGAATTTTTTATCTTTACCGGTTCAATTCATTTTTATGGACAAGCGGTGGGTATTAAAAAAGCAGGGCGATGAGAACATTGTTAAGCATCTATCTGAGGTGCTGAACATTGATCTTAATCTTGCCAACCTTTTGGCACAACGGGGTGTATCCACCTTCGACGAAGCCCGGTTGTTTTTCAGGCCATCACTCGAAGAACTCCATGATCCCTTTTTGATGAATGATATGCACAATGCCGTTGATCGGATTGAGGCCGCAATAAAAAAAGGGGAAAAAATACTGGTTTACGGTGATTATGATGTAGATGGCACTACCGCTGTAGCCCTTGTTTATACTTTTTTACGAAGTATTTACTCAAACATCGATTTTTATGTACCCGATCGTTACCAGGAAGGATATGGTATTTCTTATAAAAGTATCGACTTTGCTGCGGAACAGGGTTTTACCCTTGTAATTGTTTTGGATTGTGGTATCAAGGCAGTTGAAAAAATTGCCTATGCCAAAGAAAAAGGCATCGACTATATCATAGCCGACCATCACAGGCCGGGTGATGTATTGCCCGAAGCTGTTGCTGTTTTGGATCCCAAAAGGCCCGACAGCACTTACCCTTACGATGAATTATCGGGGTGCGGCGTTGGCTTTAAATTGATTCAGGCATATACCCAAAAACACAATATGCCCTTCGAAAACCTGGTTCAGTACCTTGATCTCGTGGTGGTAAGTATTGCTTCGGATATTGTAAAAATTACCGGCGAAAACCGGATTCTTGCTTACTATGGCCTTAAGATCATTAATACAGATCCGCGACCTGGTATAGAAGCAATTCTGAATGTTGTCGGAATCAATAGAAAAGTAAGCTCTATTGTGGATGATTCTGATTATATTTTTAATAAAAATCTAACAATAAGTGATCTTGTATTTCAGGTGGGCCCCAGGATCAATGCTGCAGGGCGTATTGAAAGTGCAAATAACTCAGTTAGTCTGCTTGTAGCCGAAAATCTGCCCATGGCTCACGAATTTGCTGATATGATCAACAATTTCAATACGGAGCGTAAAGACCTGGATGCTCAAACCACCCTGGAAGCAACGGAGATGATCCGTGATAACAATGTATTTCAGCGTGCCCGTGCAACAATTGTTTACAACCCCTCATGGCATAAAGGCGTGATCGGAATTGTGGCAAGCCGCCTCATCGAAACCTATTATAAACCTACGATAGTATTAACAAAATCCAATGGCTTGATTACCGGATCGGCCAGGTCGGTAAAGGATTTTGATATTTATGATGCCGTGGATGCTTGCAGCGATTTATTGGAACACTTTGGCGGACATAAATATGCAGCCGGACTTTCACTTAAACCTGAAAATCTTGATCATTTCAGGAAAAGATTTGAAGAATTTGTGGATGCCAATATTACCCAAACAATGACGATTCCGGAAGTAGAGATAGATGAACGAATCTGTCTCAATGATATCAATAAAAAGTTTTTCCGCATTCTGAAGCAATTTGCCCCGTTTGGCCCGGGAAATATGTCGCCGGTTTTTGAAAGTGAAAATTTGATTGATACCGGATCAGGCCGGGTGGTTGGCAAAAACCACTTAAAGCTTGAGGTGGTTCATAAGGATATTCGCGGATACCCGATTCCTGCCATTGCATTCCAGCAAAGCGAACACATCGACCTGATCAAACAAAACAAACCTTTCAACATTTGCTATCACATTGAAGAAAACGAATGGAATGGTGTTGTAAATCTTCAATTGAACATAAAAGACATCAAACCGATGAACGAAGAAGACCAGCATTACGCCTTCTGATACGCCTCCTTTATTGATCACCTCTTAAATCTTCTCAATAAACCTATATCTTTGCACAAAATTTTTAGCAAACTTTCTGATGAAAATTGATTTTATAGAAGAATTGACATGGCGGGGTATGATCCATGATATGACCCCGGGAACACAGGATCAGCTTGCAAAAGAAATGACAACGGGCTATGTGGGCTTTGACCCAACAGCCGATTCATTGCACATAGGCAACCTGGTACCGGTAATGCTGCTGGTTCACTTGCAGCGCAGTGGCCATAAACCGATCATACTCGTTGGTGGAGCTACCGGCAGGGTAGGTGATCCTTCCGGTAAAACTGAAGAACGAAAACTGTTGCCGGTAGAGGCTATCAATCACAACCTCGAATGCCAAAAACAACAGTTAATGAAATTTCTGGATTTTGAAAATGGCGAAAACAAAGCTGAAGCTGTAAACAATTACGATTGGTTCAAAGACTTTTCATTCCTTGATTTTATCCGGGATGTGGGAAAACATATTACTGTTAATTATATGCTTGCCAAGGATTCGGTGAAAAAGCGGCTTGATAGCGGCATGTCATTTACCGAATTTAGCTATCAATTGGTTCAGGGGTACGATTTTTACTGGCTCTATAAAAACAAAGGATGCCGGCTGCAATTGGGTGGCTCGGATCAGTGGGGCAATATTGTTACCGGTACCGAATTGATCCGACGTAAATATTTTGACGACAACATGGGTGAAGCCGAAGCTTATGCGCTCACCTGCCCACTTATTACCAAAGCGGATGGCAGTAAATTCGGAAAGAGTGAAGGCGGCAATGTATGGCTTGATCCTGATAGAACCTCACCTTATAAATTTTATCAATATTGGTTAAATGTATCGGATGAAGATGCTGGCAAACTGATCCGGTTTTTTACACTTTTTTCACAAGAAGAAATTGAAAAACTGGAAAAAGAGCATGCCGAAGCGCCTCATAATCGCATTTTACAAAAGGCACTTGCAAAAGATATTACCATCAGGGTTCATTCCGAAGAGGATTTTAACGCTGCTGTAGAAGCTTCCGAAATTTTATTTGGCAAAGGAACTACAGAGGCACTTCAACAACTTTCTGAAAAAATGATACGTTCGGTTTTTGAGGGTTTACCTCAGTCTGAAGTTGCCAGAAGGGCTATTGAATCCGGAGTTGGCATTATTGACTTTCTGGCTGAAACAACAGATATTTTCGGGTCAAAAGGCGAAGCCCGCCGAATGTTAAAAGACAATGGGGTAGCTGTTAACAAATCGAAGGTGAAAGATGATTATTCCATTACCACCAATGACCTGATCAACGAAAAATTTATCATAATTCAGAAAGGTAAAAAACACTATTATCTTATAAAGGTGGTATAAAAATCAATATTGAGCACCATAATCACCTAAATGTCTGCCAGTTAAACTAAAGGAGTCGGCAATATCTTCCGAACTATTTGGAAGTTACGCTGTTTATTCTTTTAACTTTGCGCAAATTTTTGAATTCAATTTTTCATTTTCTAAAAGCTAAGAAATGGGTAAAAACCTTGTTATTGTAGAGTCTCCGGCAAAAGCCAAAACAATTGAACGTTTCCTGGGGAAAGAGTATTCAGTACTTTCAAGTTATGGCCATGTACGGGACCTCTCAAAGAAAGATCTAAGCGTTGATATTGATAAAGGCTTTGTGCCAAACTATGAAATTCCGGCTGATAAGAAAAAAACCATCAAAGAACTTCAATCCGCCGCTAAAGGCGCTGAAGTTGTTTGGCTGGCAACTGATGAGGACCGCGAAGGAGAGGCCATCTCATGGCATCTGCTGGAAGTGTTAAAACTCGATGAAAACAAAACCAAAAGAATTGTTTTCCATGAGATCACAAAAAACGCCATTGTTGAAGCAATTGAAAATCCCAGGAAACTGGATAAACATTTGGTGGATGCGCAACAGGCGCGCAGGGTGCTTGACAGGCTGGTGGGTTATGAACTCTCACCCGTACTTTGGAAAAAAGTAAAACCGGCCCTTTCAGCCGGACGTGTGCAGTCTGTTGCCGTTCGATTGATTGTTGAAAGGGAAGAGGAGATCAAAAATTTTGTTGCAGAATCAGCATATCGGGTTATTGCCAATTTTATTCTTCCGGGAAATGAAAAAATCATATTGCAAGCTGAATTGGATAAACGATTCAAAACATCTGACGAGGCTAAACATTTTTTAACAGATTGTATTGATGCCGGGTTTGTAATTTCAGATGTTGAAAAAAAACCTGCAAAAAAATCACCGGCGCCTCCTTTCACTACTTCAACCTTGCAACAGGAAGCAAGTCGTAAACTTGGATTTTCCGTTGCTAAAACCATGTTGGTGGCACAGCAACTTTACGAATCAGGGAAAATTACCTACATGCGTACCGATTCAGTGAATCTGTCGAAACTTGCACTTTCTATGGCAAAAACAGAAATTGAAAAAAGCTATGGTAAAGAATATGTAAACACACGGCAATTCACTACCAAATCAAAATCGGCGCAGGAGGCACACGAAGCGATCAGGCCGACCTATCTCAATGAATCGGAAATTGATGGCGACAATTCACAACAAAGGTTGTATGAGTTAATTTGGAAAAGGACCATCGCTTCACAAATGGCCGATGCTCAGCTTGAAAAAACAAATGTAAACATTGATATTTCAAATCGAAAAGAACAATTTGTTGCCAGGGGTGAAGTGATCAAGTTTGACGGATTTTTAAAGGTTTACCTCGAATCAACCGATGATGAAGATCAGGAAGCGCAAAAAGGAATGCTTCCCCCGGTTCATAAGGGAGACAAACTCACTCGCTCGGAAATTACTGCTACCGAAAAATATTCACAACCTCCCAGCCGCTATACCGAAGCAAGCCTCGTTAAAAAAATGGAGGACCTTGGAATCGGACGACCTTCTACATATGCACCTACCATTTCAACTATTCAGAAACGGGAATATGTGGTTAAAGAAGACCGGGAAGGTGAAGACCGGGAAATTACCATCCTGAAGCTCAGTAATGGCGCTGTCGACTTGCAAAAGAAAATGGAAAAAACCCGTTTTGAAAAGTCAAAACTTTTCCCTACTGATATTGGAACCGTGGTAAATAACTTCCTGGTGGAATATTTCGATAATATCCTGGACTTCAACTTTACTGCAAATGTTGAAAAGGAGTTTGACGAAATTGCCAATGGCAATAAAGTGTGGAATGAAATGATCAAAGAATTTTACGGACCGTTCCACGACAGAGTTGAAGATACACTTGAAAAATCGAAAAAACAAAGCGGAGAACGGCTGCTCGGAACCGATCCCCAATCGGGCAAAAGCGTATTTGCAAAAATCGGGCGTTATGGACCGATCGTTCAGATTGGTGATTCACAGGATGAAGAAAAACCAAGGTTTGCAGGAATGATCAAAGATCAAAGCATCGAAACCATTACCCTGGAAGAAGCCCTCGATTTATTTAAGTTGCCCCGCAATGTTGGCGCTTATGAAAATGAAGAAATTGTTGCTGCCATAGGCCGCTTCGGGCCATATGTGAGGCATGCGGGCAAATTTTATTCATTAACAAAAACAGATGATCCGCTAACAGTTAGTGAAGAAAGGGCTATTGAACTCATTGAAGCAAAACGACAAAAAGACCGGGAAAAAACAATTAAAATCTTTAATGAAGACGAATCTGTGCAGGTATTAAAAGGTCGTTATGGAGCTTATATCTCCAAAGGCAAAAACAATTACCGCATTCCAAAAGGAAAAGATCCGGCTTCGCTTACCTATAATGATTGTGTTGAAATTATTGAAGCAACTGACAAAAAACCGAAAGGACGGAAAAAGTAAAATCAACAGCTGATCAGAAAGCGGAGGTTCAATTTTTTTAAATAATTTCGTACAACTTTTTTCGGACAGGCTTGTATAAGCCATTGCATTATCAGATTGATTAATACTCCGGTTTATGGACATTTCCATTTATTTTGAACCCCTGGATTTTATACCATTTGAATCCTCCGACCATGAAATCAGGCATCGCCTTGGCGATCATGTAACAGCTTATACCACAAACAATGAATTACCTGATTTCATTTCTGCTGACCTAGCTATAGTTGGTGTGAAAGAAGAACGAAACGCAAAAAACAATCTTGGTTGCAGCGAAGGTCCGGATCATATCAGGAAAGCACTTTACCAACTTTTCAGGGGCGACTATAAACCAAATATTGTTGATTTGGGAAATATCCGAAACGGCCATGCTGTTGAGGATACCTATTTTGCGCTTGCCGCCGTTGTTACTGAATTGATCAAAAACAATACGATTCCGATAATTTTAGGAGGAAGCCAGGATTTAACTTTTGCCAATTACAGGGCTTACGAATCATTGGGGAAAGTGATGAACATCCTTGCCATTGATTCGATGTTTGACCTGGGGAATGCAGACCAGGAAATACATTCAAAAGGTTATTTGAATAAAATTATTCTGCATCAACCCAATTTTCTTTTTAATTATACCAATGTCGGCTATCAAACTTATCTGGTTGATCCGGAATCAATCAAATTAATGGACAGACTTTATTTCGACACTTACCGGGTAGGCAAGGTGAGAACCAACCTTGAGAATGTGGAGCCTTTGACCAGGAATGCCGATATGATTACTGTGGACATTTCCGCCATTAAGCATGCTGATGCACCGGCCAATCCCAATGCATCTCCCAACGGTTTTTATGGTGAAGAGGTTTGTCAAATCATGCGCTATGCGGGCATCAGTGATAAGCTGTCCTCCATCGGGTTTTATGAACTTAATCCATCACTCGATATCAATGATCAAACAGCAAAGCTGGTTGCTCAAATGATCTGGTATTTCATCGAGGGTTTTTATAACCGAAAAAATGACCATCCCTATAAAAATATCAAAGAATACATCAAATACACTGTTTCCATCAAAGATCACAAAGATCAGCTGGTATTTTACAAAAGCAAAAAGAGTGACCGCTGGTGGATGGATGTTCCTGTGAAAAATAATCTCAAGGATGTGTATGAACGGCACCATTTGGTACCTTGTTCCTATGCTGATTATGAGGTTGCCTGCCATGACGATATCCCCGACCGCTGGTGGCAGGCCTATCAAAAGTTAATGTAATTATTGGTTAACCCTTCCCGGATTTTTATTGATAAACTGCCCCCAACCGCTGTACGACGGCGTATGTTCATTGGGTGATTTCTGAAAAAAATGGCAAACTGCTGCAGCTAATCCATCCGTGGCATCCAAATGTCGTGGCTTGTCATCAATTACCATCATCGACATTAGCATGGCAGCCACTTGTTCCTTGGAAGCATTACCATTTCCGGTAATCGCCTGTTTAATTTTTTTGGGTGAATATTCAAAAATAGGAACGGAACGGTATAAGGCTGCGGCCATCGCTACCCCCTGTGCCCGGCCAAGCTTGAGCATCGACTGAACATTTTTTCCATAAAAAGGAGCCTCAATGGCCAATTCGTCAGGGTGATACTCATCAATGAGCGCAAGGGTGCGTTCAAATATTTTTTTTAGTTTTAATGCCTGATTTTCCAACTTACTAAGATGAATGACACCGATGCTTATCAATGCTAATTTGTTCTCCCTTTCCTTTATAAGGCCGTACCCCATGATGGTGGTTCCCGGATCGATGCCCAATATTATTCGCTCTTTATTCAAAATTAGGACTTACTTTTGTGTGATATAAATGAAGTTTCTCGCAAATATACATAAAAACAAAGCCTATAATTTACTGGTTAGAATCGTCATAATTTTAGCCACTTACTTTTTTGTTTATAAAAAATTATTTCATTCACCATCACTTTCTGAAATTTCAAATATCTGGAATTCAACTTCTGGTTTGTCTGTTTTCGAAAAAATCTATGGAATTACCGGACTGTTTTTTACCCCCAAAACCGATTTCATTATTTTTTTCAAAGATGTTTTCAAAGATCCCAATTTATATTTATTTGGAATTTGGGTGTTAATCCTTATGGTGGTTAACTGGGGAATTGAATCATTGAAATGGCAATTTCTGATCAACAAAATTGAAAATGTTAGCTTCTTTAAATCTTTCGAAGCTGTATTATCAGGAGTTTCGGTAAGTATTTTTACTCCTAACCGAATTGGAGAATGGTTTGGCCGGGTTTTTATTTTAAAAAAATCAAATCCATGGAAAGGGGTTTTTATAACTATGATAGGTAGTTTTAGTCAATTACTTATCACACTCATCGTTGGTAGTATTAGTCTTGCCTTTTATGTTCCGATCTATTTCAAAGATCACGGGATTTATTCCAATTATTTACTTTATGGTTTAATTTTCCTGGTAATTGTTATCATCGGTACATCGCTGCTGGTTTTCTTAAATATCACATCCTTACCGTTGTTTTTATCCCGAATACTTCATAAGCGTTTTGTCCACTTTAATGATTATGTTTCAGTAATTTCTGATTACAGTGGATTGGAACTACTTACTGTTTTGCTGCTAAGCTTTTTACGCTATTGTGTTTTCACGTTGCAGTTTTATATTTTACTCATGATGTTTTCAATCGAAATCCCGTTATTGCACGGCCTCATGATCATTAGCCTTATATTTTTTATTATGACGGCTATTCCAACCGTAACCATGGCTGAACTGGGTGTTCGGGGTTCTGTTTCGTTGTATTTTATCGATTTGTATTTCGCAAAATTTGGTGCGATGACGGAAAACATTGATATAGGTGTAGTTTCGTCAACCTCAACCCTTTGGTTAATAAACCTCGCTGTTCCTGCCATTTTAGGAACCTTTTTTGTTTACCGGCTCAACTTTTTCCGAAAACGGTCCTCATGATTTCTTTCGATATGATACTCATCGGTTTGATGTTGCTTTTCGGGATCATCTATATGATTCTGATTGCATTGTATACAATTGGATGGTACCGTTTAAAATCATTTCAACCAAACAGAAATTTAAAGCTGAACACCCGGGCAAGCATTATCATACCCGCCAGGAATGAGGAGGCCAACATTATAAATTTATTAAATGATCTTGCTTTTCAGGATGTTGATCGTGATTTGTTTGAAATAATCGTTGCCGATGATCAATCAAATGATAATACGGTGAACCTGGTGGAAAAATTTATTGCAGAACAATCTGAAATTAATATTCAACTAATACAAATCCAAAACGATTCAGAAAGGCCAACTTATAAAAAGCATGCCATTTCAATGGCAATAAATAAATCGAATGGAGACCTGATCATCACCACAGATGCTGACTGCAGAATTGGCCCTCACTGGCTTTCCGGTATTTTGCAATTCTATGAACAAGAAAAACCCAAAATGATCATTGCCCCGGTAAGTTTTCATAATGAAAATTCGGTGTTCGAAAAAATGCAAAGCCTGGAGTTTTTAAGCCTGATTGCTATCACCGGAGGTGCCATCAGTATTGGAAAACCGGTAATGTGCAACGGCGCTAATCTTACTTATGAAAAGAAGGCATTTTATGAAGCCGGCGGATTTGATCAGGACAGTTTTGCCAGTGGGGATGATGTTTTTTTATTGTTAAAAATGATGAAACGCTTTGGCAATAATTCCATTCGTTTTCTGAAAAACCTTGATAGTATTGTTTACACTGAAGCGCAGCAATCAATTAAAAGTTTTTACCATCAAAGAACCCGCTGGGCATCAAAAAATAAAGGTTATAATCTGAAGATTTTGTTTGTTTCATTCTCAGTTTATTTTACAAACCTGCTGATGGTATTCGGTTTACTTTACAGCTTTTTCAATCCTGCATTCTGGGGTACAATAATTACTGCTACCTTGATCAAGGTAATAATTGATATCCCGATTTTGGTGGGGATTACTAACTTTGTAAATAGGAATAAAATATTGCTTTATGCCATTCCGCTTATTTTTTTCTATCCATTTTATATAGTGTTGATCGGGGCATTGGGAATAGTTGGGTCATACCAATGGAAAGGCAGAAAAGTAATTAAATAAATACGAATAAAATGATCTCAAAAAGCACTTTGAAACACCTGGAGCACGCTGAAATCCGCGAAATTTTAAATGAAATGGATAAACGTGTGGTGTTTGACAAAACCAATATCATTCCCGATCACCGGAAATTATATTCACGCCTTAAGGAATACATCAATTATGAAAAGATCAGCCGTAAATCGGTATTGGGGATTGACATGTTTCAATACAGCTCCTATGGCGAATTTGAGCAAACGCTGATTCCTTTTTTGTTTAAGGTAATGTTTGAGTCAACTATCAAATTGTGTATTGAAAATCACAATTTCATTTTTCAACGTTATGATGCTGCCCGCATCGAAAGGAACTACATTAGCACGGGTGATGGCGGATTTTTACTGTTCGATAACCCTTTACAGTCGTTGCTTTTTGCCTGTAATTTTGCCGTTGTGCTGCGAGCATTTAACGCATATCATTATTATCCCAGGCTACGTCGGATCATCGGGGGCATCAATATGCGATATGCAATCACTTACGATAAGGTTTACAAATTCAATAAAAACTATTACGGACGAGGCATTATCAATTGCGCAAGGATACTGATTAAAGACAACCTTAACCGGTGTTTGATCGACGAGCATGTACATTCCTGGTTTACCACCAACCTGGATGGTGTTGAAAACCTGCAAATTGTTACCATTGATGATATTGCCAACATCTATGAATTTAATAAAGATTACGATCGCAGTTACCTGAACAAACCTGATGAACTGTTTGAAGACGAACCTTCCAGGAAATACGGGATCATCAATTCTGATATCTTAAAGATCGGGAACATCCAGTCAAAGGAAACCTCCATCAGCGTTTACAACCTGCACCTGCAAGTGACCATACGGTTGGTTAATGATGATGATCCGAGCCAAACAAGGTTGATCACGGTGAGTTTAGGAAACCTGAATACAACGGGTATATAATTTACCAAACACGACAAACCAATCCTTTTAGATAAAAACTTTCAGGAAAGTTCAGTAAAACCGGATGGTCGGAGGCCTGCTGAAGGGTTCGAACCAATTCTACCCTGCGTTCAGCATCGATAGCCGCATCCGAAACTACTTTGCGAAACAACTCCGGCACCATATGCCCGGAACAGGAAAAGGTAAATAACAAACCACCCGGTTTCAGCAGTTTCATGGCCAGCAAATTGATATCCTTATATCCGCGGGCAGCCTTTTCGATTTGTGAGGCGGATTCAGCAAATTTAGGCGGATCAAGTATTATTACATCAAATAAGCGGTTTGCATCGCGGAAAGTTCTCAATGCCTTAAAAACATCTCCGGTTATATTTTCCATTTTACCGGGATCAAGCTGGTTGAGGCGGGCATTATCTTCGGCAATTTTCAACGCATCTGCGGAGGTATCAATATTAATTAGCGTTTTAGCCCCATTAGCAAGGGCACGTATTCCAAATCCGCCGGTATAGCTGAAACAATTCAATACCTCTTTGTCCATACAAAAAGAAGCTGCAATTTTACGGTTGTCGCGCTGGTCGAGGTAAAAACCGGTTTTATGCCCCTGAACCACATCCACTAAAAACTTTGTTTCTCCTTCAAATATGCTGATTTTATCATCCGGCAAAGTACCTGCCAGCAAACCTGCACACTTATTCAGCCCTTCTTTTTTACGGGAATCGGTGTCGCTTCTTTCAACAATTGCTTTTGGTTTGATCAATTCATCAAGACATGATATGATCTCGGATTTAAAGAATTCAACCCCAGCTGATAAAAGCTGGCAAACAATAACATCATCATACAAATCGGCAATCAAACCTGGCATAAAATCCGCCTCTGAATTGACGATTCTAATTGCATTGGTACACTCAAAAAGGCCTTTCTGTTTTCTTAATTGCAATGCATTTTCAATAGCCTGATAAATGAACCTGCGATCGATATTAACATCTTCGAAAGCCCACATACGGGCCCTTATCTGCGATTGGAGCGAAACAGAGGCCATTCCCAGAAATTCATTTTCAAAAGAAAAAACTTTAACTATTTCTCCATTTGCTGATATACCCTGAATGCTTTCAACAGCACCGGAAAATATCCAGGGATGTTTTCGGCGCAATGATTTGTCTCTTCCTTTTTTTAATTTAAGTATTCCTGCAGCTGGCTGTTGTTTCATTTTTTACTTATTGATTTTCCAAAAGTCATCATTTTAAACGGATTAACAATCGTTTAACAATTAAAAAACATTCAGTGTCGTTTGATGACCGTTGACGCGTATATTTGCATCGAATTTAAAATTTTATATAAACAAACGATTGATTATCACATGAAAAAACTTTTTGCAATTATAATGACGGTGATGATTTTAGCATCTTGCTCCACTACACCGGAATCTAAAAATCAAATGACAATCAGCGGTACCATTAGCGGAGATTATTCAGGAATGGTTGACCTTTACAAAAGAACTGACGGAGATTGGGTAAAGCTTGATTCTGTTAAAGTTGATAATGGCAGTTTTGTTTTATCGGCCCAACTGGAATATCCTGAAATGTATTACCTCGGTATTGAAGGCCAAAACAGATTTGCCGGCTTTTTTGCCGAGCCTTCGGATATAACAATCGAGACCTCGGTGGACGATTTCAGAAATTTGAAAGTAAGTGGCTCTGCTTCACAAACTGAATATGAAGCTTACAATGATAAAATCCAATTATTTAACGACATGTACAGCGATTTGAATACCCAATATAAGGCAGCAAAGCAAGACAATGATGAAGAAAAACTGGCCCAGCTGGAAATCGAATACGAGTCGGTGGATGAGCAAATGAAACAGTTCATTATTGATAATGCTTTATCCAATCCCAAATCTATTATTGCTGCTTATGCTGTTAACCGCAATGCCTATTATTTTGATGAAAATGACCTGGAGCCGGTGGTTAATAATTTTGACGAATCCATTAAAGGCTCAACCTATGTGGAAGGTCTTGTTGAACGTCTTGAAACCTTAAAAAGGGTAGCTGTAGGTCAACCGGCCATTGATTTTACCATGGATGATATGAACGGAGAACCTGTAGCACTTTCATCCTTATTTGGTAATTATTTACTGGTTGATTTTTGGGCTTCATGGTGTGGTCCCTGCCGGCAGGAAAATCCAAACGTAGTGGAAGCTTATAACAAATTCCACGATAAAGGTTTTGATGTTTTGGGTGTGTCTTTCGACAAAACCAAAGACAAATGGATTGAAGCAGTTGAAAATGACGGCCTTACCTGGCATCATGTTTCCGATTTGCAATATTGGGGCAATGCAGCAGGAAAATTATATGGTATCAACTCCATTCCTGCAAACGTGCTGCTGGATCCGGAAGGCAAAATCATTGCCAAGAACCTGCGTGGCGAAGACCTGCAAAATAAGCTGGCTGAATTGTTGAACTAACCGGAAGGTAAAATATATTTAAGATCCGTCACGGTTATGCTGTGGCGGATTTTTTATTTCTCTACTTTGAATGATTTTCTACATTCAAATTCAATTCCTTCGGTGGTAATCCCATTAAAAATTACATCATATTCCGAAATATGTTGAGAAGTGTAAAAAGCAAAGGTAGTTGGCAGGTCCGCAGGCATGTTACCCGAGCTCCAGAATAAAACATTGCGGAAAGTATCCTCACCACCTTGAACCGGAATGAAACTGGTTTGGGAGCTAAGGGTTTTATATTTTATAAACACTGCATCATCAGGAATTGATATTCCTCCAAATCTGCCCTCTTTTGTATGGATCATAACCACTCCCTGCAAAAGAAAATCACCAAGGTAATAAATCCGGTTGATCACCCTGATCTCCTGAACAAGAGCGGGTGAAATTTTCATCAGATCATCAACATCATCCACCGGAATATTGTCAATTAAAATCAAAGGTTTTTGATATTCCATCTGCAATTTATCATCAAACACGCTGATGGCAAAATGGCCTTTGCGCTTTTTGGCTCTTACGAAAGGAACTATCTCATTGATCACCGTTTCCATGTCGGGAAGATCAATATAATCCTCCAAAAGAATGGTGATATTCGGGTTCAAAAATCCAAACAACGAATCGTAATTATAAGGCTGCTGCTCTTTAACAGGGCTGAATGTATAATCCGAAAGCTGGTAGTTTAAATACAACTGTTCGAGCATGGTCTTTTGCGCTGTATCCATCACAGGATAGCCGGCATTTACGGGAAGGTAATCATTGGAAAAGTCGGAAACGATCTTGATCTCTCTTTGAGATTCTTCTTTATCAAGTGTGGACAGGTAAATATTTTGATCCCCGGAAAGATTATAAAGCGGAAAAGAGAAGCTTCCGTTTTCCTTTGTCCTGAAAAGGTGAACCCTGGAATAATCATCTAATTCAGATAAAATTACCGGCACATTGTTCAGGGGTTGACTGTTGTTTTGATCAAGCACCACTCCGCTGATGGTTGCTGCACGGGTTTCAGGGATGTACTTCATTTCAACCTGCCCTGATTTTTTATCAAAAAGATCCCGGATCACATCCGGATGTTTGCCCACATAATTTTCGAGCACCTGCTTTTGCTGATCTGCCCGTAATTTTGTCAACTTGCTGATATTAAGCGGATCAGGCCGCTGTAGCAGTTCCTGGTATAAATCATCGGTATTTAATACAGTTCCCTTTTTCACAACGTAAACAGCATAGGAAAGGAATTGAGATAAGCTGTCGGGCACAACTGTAAGATGAACCACTTCACCTTGCTTGTAAACTTTTTTATCGAGCGCAATTTCGCAATTTATATCTTTAACGGAATTAACCACCAAAGCAGAGGTATAATAAACTTTGGTCTGTATATCAGTAATCCGGTAAAAATAGAGCCCCGGTGTCAGATCAAAAACCTCCGCCTGTCTTTGAGTTTTTAATGGAAATTGGAATGTTTGTTTTTTATTTCCATATGCATTCATGAAAGTGATATGAAGCTCCTGATTTTGTAATTTTTCAAAAATGCTGTCGCTTGTGGTTATTTCCAGTTTTACTTTTTCGATTGATTCATTTATTTCAACATTAAAATCCGAACTTGACAATTCCTGTGGTGAAGGAGATAAAGAATCTTGAGATGGAAGCCATGTTGAAGTATTATTCTGCTTACCCGTTTTTTGCACCGGCAGCTCCGGATTAATGACCGTAATTTTTAGAGGTGGATAAAATTCAGGTGGATAATTTCGCAATAATTGCGTGTATACACGAAGAAAATAATAATCCGTTTGCAGCCCGTCAGGAAGGGTCAGGCTTCCTGAAAAATGCCCATTTGTAAGTCCAATCTTCTCTCTGACGACAGGCTGAAGTTCCCGGTTGTAAAGTTCAACATACAAAACCTTGCTTTGAAGGTTATCATCCTTTGGGGGTAAAATATTTGTTGCATCAAACCAGAGCTCTTCGCCGGCAATATATAAATCGCGATCCGTATGCACAATAAACTGCTCCTCCGGGATTTCGGGTAAAAACTGCGCCTGTGTTTTTAGTTCAAAACAACTAAAAACAAACATCATCAAGCTTATATGATATATTAATCTGCGCATTTTTCTTTTATTCAATCCAAAATTCAGGTGGCTCAACCACTCCGCCATTGTCTCTGCAATCGATACATGATTGATCAGGAGGGTAAGCAGGAATTGGGAATCCAGTGGAATAATCTTTTGTTAAAAATAGCGGCCACTTACTTTTCAGTGATTTAAAAATCGACTCCAGGTTTTGAGTATAAAGTTCACAAGTAAGCGGGTAGTAAAAATCGAGTGCTGAGGGCCGATCAATAAAAATTCGTTTTTCGGAAACCCCGGAAGCAGAAAAATAACCCAACACAACCTCCGAATCATTATTAATATTTCTGATATTTCCCTGGATTTGATAGGGCTGGCTTGCAAACAACGTTGCGTTATTGTTGATCAGTTCATTTACTTCTTTCCAGAATAAATGCGCCTTTCCTGAAATCACATGCTGCCTCACCAAAATGCTGTAGCGTGCCATGAGCCGTTTTGTTTCAGTATCAACAAAATGGAGCGGATAACCCGAAAGACTATTTTGTGCCAGGTCGGTAGTGCCCCTGGTAAAGATCTGGTTAATGGCATCCGATCGGTAACAAACATACAATGAGTCGGGGGTTTGTGCCTCTTTCATTTCCCCGTCATAAATAAAGGCCAACGCATAATTTGAATAATACTTATAGGTTTCGATAAGTTCCCACATGAAATAGGTGGTATCGGTGGCAAAATCACCCGTATTCAAATAAAACTGAAGCCCCTGAAGGTTATGGTTAAAATCAGGATCTTCATGCGACTCCGCTTGTGTATAAACAGTTTCAATCTGAACCGGCTCCCCGATGGTTTCCCAGGAAGATTCATAGGTTTTACCAGTCTCCGGGCTGAATAAATGCAATTTATATTTTCGTCCAACTTCGGCTTCAAAACCTGAAGGTTCACCTTCATAATATCCATCTCCGGTATATATCAGATTAAACTCATGGCCAAGGTCGTCAATGATAATTACCTCAAAGCCGGTGCCCGGAATATTATTGGGCTGATCCACCGGAACTGTGTACGACAACCGAACCCTGAATGGACCCGCGCCCTGATGAATATTTCCTTCCACAACCAGCAAACGCTCAAAATCACTTTTGAATTCCGGATCATACTCATCAATACATCCGCTTGCGGCAAATATTATTAGTAAAAGGATGATATGTTTTGTATGCCTGATCATTGATTTTTAATTATCATAATTACCCAGTTTAAAATTATAAGTAACCGAAAATATGGGTACCCCGAACACCGATAGGCGATATGCCTTAATTTCACCACCCTCATTGCTAAAGAAAACAGAATAGGCATTTTTTCTCCCGGTAAGGTTGTAAACCGAAAACGACCACGAACCGTGGATCAATTTATTACGTTTTAAATTACCTTCAAAATTCATCGCCACATCCACCCTGAAATAATCGGGCAGCCGATATTGATTCCGTTGCGAATAGTGCGTGATTTCAATGCCATTCAAGTAATAAAGGGCTGTGGGATAGGTTATGGTTCTTCCGGTAGAATACACCACCGATCCTGAAAAACTCAGTCGTTTACTAAGTTTATAATTTGCCACCAGGTTAAATGAGTGCGGTTTATCAAAATTGGCAGGATAGGTAAAACCAAGGTTGTTCTGCTCACCGGTAATTTCATTCACTGCCCTGATCTCGCTTTTGGAATAGGTATAGTTAACCCATCCATTCAGATCGCCGCGGGGCTTTCGTACCATAAATTCAATACCATAAGCATTAAGCTCACCCTGTATAATTTCGGTTTCCGGGTTTTCTGCTGAAACCAGGTTTGCGCCATCTTTATACTCCACCAGGTTATTCACTTTTTTCAAATAACCCTCCAGCGAAAACTCCAGAAAGCCACCCAGAATATTGGTATATACCCCTGCCGAAAGCTGGTCACCGGTCATTGGTTCGATATGTGAATCGGCCAGCTTCCAGGTATCGGTAGGTGAAACCGCCACCGTGTTCGACAGCATAAATATGTATTGATGTAAACGATTATATCCGGCTTTAACGGAGAGGTTTTCACTGATCAAATATTTTAAGCCAATGCGGTAATCCGGGTTTGAGTAGGATTTAATGTTGGTGTTTTTCGCGAAATATGTGGTATCTGTAATGTATTGGGACTCCACCGGCAATCCCTCATAATAAGAATACACGGTTTTGGGGCCCCAGTAGTTATAAAGGTTAAACCTTAGTCCGGCAGTGGCTTCCAGTTTTTTGGAAATATTCCATTGATCACTGATAAAAAATCCTAACTCGGTAGCCTGCTCGGGCTCGTAACTTTGAGGTTTAATTTCTGATGATTCAGAAGCCGGTTTTAAATCGCCCCGTTTTGTGTTATATAAAATTGCATCCAGTCCCACCTGTACAGCATGCTGATGATTTGGCCGGTAAGTAAAACTTGATTTGATTTCGTGGTGCATCAGATCAAATTGCTGTTTGTAAGCAGCGTAATCATATTCCAGGTTTTGATTTTCAAAATTATAGGTAGTTGATGCCAGTGAAAGATCAAAAGTGTGTTTCTCATTCACCACCCTTTTCCACAAAACAGAACCTCCCTGATTTTGATATTTGTTGGTGGTAAGCCCTGCTATATCAGCATCATCATAACTGTAATAACCAAAGATGTTGATCTCATTTTTGGGATCGAGCTGGATGGAAAACCCAGCCATTAAATCTCCAAAAAATGCAGAACTGTTTTTTAAGGTCAAATTCCTGGTCCGACCCAGGATCCAGTCGGAATAAGTCGACCGGAAACTCAGCATGTAACTGCTTTTATCCTTTTGCAGTGGCCCTTCCAGCATTACATTGGCAGTGATAGGGCTAATACCGCCTTTCATCGAAAACTTATCTTTCCTACCCTCATGGGCTGTAATATCAAATATGGAAGACAACCGCCCGCCATATTGAGCAGGAATATTCCCTTTGAGTAAGGTAAACTCACTTACAGCGTCAGCATTGAAAACCGAAAAAAAACCAAACAAATGTGAGGAGTTATAAACCGGAACCCTATTTATGTAAAACAAATTCTGATCGACCGGACTTCCGCGAACATTAAACCCACTGCTTCCTTCACCCACCGACTGCACCCCCGGAAGTAACAATGCGACCTTGATCAAATCGCGCTCGCCCATCACCACAGGTATCTCCTTGATCTGCTTCACAGTGATCCGTTCAAAACCCATCTGGCTTCCGCTTACATTGTGATTGCGTGAAGAGCTAACCACTACCTCAGATAGCTGGTATGATTTGGTCGGCAAAAGCACATCCAGTTCGCCATCCGAAAGCAGGGTAACTTTATAATTTTGCTCGATGCTTTCCAGGCTGCTGAAACGAATGGTGTAAGTACCTTTCTTCAGTTCGATGTAAAACCGCCCATCATTACCCGTAAGCACACCACGCTCCAGTTCAGAGATATAAATGTTTCCGTTTACAATGGGCTGTTTCGTTTTTTCATTACTTACCGTTCCCTGCAATACAAAAGTTTTTTTACCCCTTCCATCCTTTTCGTTTCCTATGGTAATTTCACGGGTGATAAATTTATCATCGGTGTTCAGAAATTCATTTTGTGATTTAGATTGAATTACGTCTGTATCTTCGGTGTTTGAATTTTCATTTTCGAAAAAACCGGATGGAAATTCAGTGGCCAGTTGCTTTCCCCTAATGATAAATATTTGATTGTCAAATCCCAAAAACGCATTAAAGCCGGTTTCTTTCAAGGAGTAATTCAAAACCTCCAAAATGCCGGTATTCCCTTCCGGAATCTTCACCAAAACTTCGGGTAAACTATCTTTTGGATAAATGTAAAATTGAATTTGGCTATCGGTTTTTACATGGTTTATCAACTCCTGAAGCGGCTTCCCGGCAAAACCGGGATCAACTTTGAAATCCTGTGAAAATGCAAAACTGCTTATCGAAACCAGCACCCCGATCCACCATATTTTCAACCCGTTTATCTTATTGATTTTCATAGCAGAAAAGGAGTAATTGTTTGAGTTGCTCAGGGCTGGCTTTTTTATACTTTATGCTATTGCTTTTCAGGAATTTTTTAATCTGGGATTTAATTGCTTCAAAGTGTTTTAGAAAAGATTTTTTTGAATTCAGGTGAAAGACCTCATTGCCTTCAATCAGGTACCTTTTCTGCTCCTGCTTACTGTATTCACCATGTTGCTTTTGTTCAGAATAATTGGCCAGAAACTTTTTTGAATATTTAATGAAGAACATCGCCTTTCCATCGTAAATCGATTCAACAAAGCCCAAATCATCATCTATTTCATTAAAGACTTTGCTATTGACAAATAAGTGGCCCTCCAGCCTCACAGAATCGATCACCAAACTATTGAGCTGAAGAAAAATGATCTCTCCCTTAGGCAAGGTTTTTCTGAGAATAAAATAATCCGATTCCAGGTTGTACTGAAGCGCTTCACCGGTAAAAACCTCCCCTTTAATATAAAGCGAAGTGTTGGTAAACCATTCACCGGTATTAAATAATGGTGTGCCGTCCGCCTTGGGGTTTTCGGCTAAATACATGGTGCCGTCCACGATCAAATCATTTGGTCCATACCAGGCTTCAGCCCATTTCATAGGAGCTTCAATTTGCTGTGGGAACAGTGTCTTAGGCAGAAATAATAAAAGACAAAAGGACAAAAAAAGACAAAATCGAATCATTGATTGTTCATCTGAACGGTTGATCAGCAAAGGTAAAAAAAGTAAAACGTTAAGCATTGGGAATGCAACTTCAATTTACATTCCCGGCGGATATTATTTTAAATCTGGAAAAATAGCTTACTACTGATCTCTATTTGAACAACTTCAACAAAACAACTCCATGGGCAGGCACCTTTACCTCCAGCTTTTCACTGGCAGATCCCAAATCTTTTTGCCGCCATAAATCTCTTAGGGCAACATCACTATAAATGTTAATATCCTTCAAATTGACTGTGTAGGAAAGGGATTGATCACCAAGATTGAAAACACCAATGGCCGTATTGCCGTCAGATAACGGTTTTACCCAAACCTGGATATCTCCTTCCTTTATTTGTGGTGTGGCTTGTTTTCCGAGCCGATCCTGGTTGATGGCGAGCACTTCATCATTTGTGAGTAGATTCAAAGTAAACGGATCAAGGCGCTCCAGGTCGCAGCCGATCAATAGCGGTGAAGAAAGCAAACTCCAGAGGCTGATGTGTGTGTATTGCTCGTCGGGAGTGAGTTTTGTAGGATGAAGATTTGGTCCCCAGCCAACCCAACCTACCACCAGCATATCGGGGTCGTTCCAATGGCCGGGTTTCGCATAAGGTGCATTTTCCACCTGACTGAAACCGATGCTGCTCATGCTTTCCCAGGTGTCGGTGATATCGCCGGTGGTGCGCCAAAGGTTACCACCCACCTCGGCTCCCCAGGTCCAGACTTCACCCATTCCATACTGGCAAAGGCTGTAAACAATATCGCGGTTAACCTGATCGAGGTATTTACGCATCAGAAAATATGGCTTTTTAAGTTCTGCAGGAGAATGGTCCTTGGCAATCTGCTCGTAGGAGCACCAATCATATTTTACATAATCAATGCCCCATTCGGCCCACGATTCTGCATCTTGCTTTTCATAACCATAGGAAGCTGTATACCCTCCGCAAGTGAGCGTTCCGGGTGAACTGTAGATGCCGAATTTAAGTCCCATGGCGTGGATACTGTCTCCCAGAGCCTTCATATCGGGGAACTTTTCGTTGGTAAGAATTTTACCGTTTTCGTCACGCTTAGGATCCTGATCTTTTGGAATCTCCCAGCCATCGTCCAGGTTGATATAGGACCAACCATGATCGGCAAGACCTTTTTGTTTGAATACTTTGGCGCTTGCTATCGCTTTTTCGGTATCCACCGAAAGCCCCCAGCAATTCCAGCTGTTCCAACCAAGCGGAGGTGTTAAAGCGATGGTGTTTCCTATTTCAATAGTAAACGGCTTTTCAGCTTTACCCAATCCGTTTTGAACCACAAATACCACTTCATAAGTTCCTTTTTTACTCACCTTACCGCTGATGATCCCGGTGTTGTTATCGACTTTCAGTCCGGCCGGTAATTTGAGCACATCGTATTGTAACGGTTTTTCGCCGGTGGCGGGAATGGCATATAAAAAGGGTTTACCCAGGCGGGCACCATAAATATCCGGACCATTGATTTTAGGTTCTGACTCCGGAAGGGGAGTTAAGATATAAGGTGTTTCTTCTGTTGCTTCAAGCTGTTGATTGGCCTTATCAAAATCAAATAGATAAGTGATTTTGGCCGACTGATCCAATTGTTTTAACTGAATGTCGAAGGAACGGCTTTCGTTGGGATTTAATTTTAAATCTTCTTCAAGTGTAAAATAATCTGTGCTATCCAGTTTACCAATGGCATTGATGGTAAGCTTTCCTGCTAATATAAGTGAGCCTGAACGATTGGTAACCTGAAACGATTTTTTAAGATCCTTTCCATCAAATTCAAAAGCACTGCCTTTATTATCAAAATCAAGGTATTCGGTAACGCTGGTCATGCTCAGCTCCTGATTCCCGGTGTACATACCACCCTGTCCGCCTTCGTCGTAAACTCTCACGGCGATGGTATTTTCCTGGTCCCATAAAATACGGGGATCATCTGCCGAAAGGATGTACCGGCGCTCCAGATCCCAGTAATTGGTGGGTGCATGAATGAAATTCGAATCGGGGATGGCATCCTCATCCATAAATTCATTATTAATTCCGATCAAATATCCATTCAGGTAGGTTTGGTCAAAGTTGTTGATCTTACCCAAAAAAATGCGCAAACTGTCTTTCATGTATGAATTTTCTTTCAGCGAGGATGGGATAAATATTTTGGTTCTGAACCATGCATAACCGTCATAAGGATCATAACCCTGTTGTTCCCATATTTTATCCATATCGATATTTGCCCATTGAGAATCATCATAGTTAGGCACCTTGTAGGCTGAGTCGTCACCCGTTACAAACTTCCATTGATAATTCAGAGGTAATACCGGATTTTCAGGCCGGTCGGGCTGTGAGCATCCAAAAAATAATACTGCTGCGAAAAAATAAACCAGTTTTTTCATGATGAATATTTTAATGTTTCCAATAATCGGCTGATATTTCCTGATAATCCAACCCTGAGCCTTCCCATGAAATGTTTATCCCCAGCCCGCCATATCGCTGAAAATAGATGAAACGGAAAGGATGCAAACCTTTCTCTAAAGCCACAGATGATTTTCTGATGCCCATCCCATGAATTCCGTCGTAATCAATGAATGTTTTTCCATCCAAAATGATCCGGCCGCCATCATCGCAAGAGAGATAAATATTGAACACACCCGTTTCAGGAACATCCAGGTATCCCTCAAATACCAACCCGAATAATTCTTTTGATTCAGTAAAAGACAGATCAACCTTAGGACTGACACCCTCGCTTAAAATCTGAAGCGAGCCAAAATCAGGAATGCTATCCCAATTACCCTCATAATAAAATACCTGCAATCCTTCCAGTATTTCATCGGGCTGTTCAGGTACCGACTGTGGCTCAACTTGTTCAAGAGTGTATGAATTGATTCTACTTTTTTCACCGGAGGGATAAATTGCAATCGTTTTAAGAGTGCTGGTTTTATTGATAATGATAGGTTTGGAATAAGAAGCTGCATTTTCATTGGGATTACTACAATCGAGGGTAAAATATATTTTAGCATTTTGATCGGCACAATTGAGTTCAATAATAAAGGTATCAATAAACGACCTGAACGGGGATTTAAGCCTCGGTGGCAATATTCCCTCATGTGCTTTGCGGATATTGTCAATTCCCATTTTCACAAGGGCACGGTCGTATGTGAGTAAACCGTTTGTTTCGGTTTCCACGTCGGTAGTTTGGGTATATACACAGGCAGCCAGGCCTTTTTCACGTTGCAAGCGGAAGATTTCCTGGTAAAAATCTTCGTATTTCATCAAAAGATCATCAAGGTTCTGCATTTTTTCATAACCCCAGTTTTCCTTTTGCCAGGTATGTCCTTCCACAAAATAACCGATGCCACCAAATTCACCAAGCACCGAGGCTCTCTCCTCCTGTTTTTCGGGGCAGCTCGGATCAGGATAATGATGGATATCCAAAACATCGCCTATCCCCCGGTCTTCCCAGCCACTGGCATTATTTACCAGCCGGGTAGAATCAAGCGCTTCAACCAGCTCAACAATTCTTTTGGTATCATACTGTCCCCAACCTTCATTAAAGGGTACCCAAATAACTATGGAAGGATGATTAAAATGGGTTTTGATCAATTGGGTAAGTTCGTTTTCAAAATTGGTTTTATGTTCCGTTGATGGATTGAGATCTTCTCCGCCAGGCGCCACATATCCCGAAGCACTGGGCATGTCCTGCCAAACAAGGATACCGAGCTTATCGCACCAGGTATAGAACCTGCGGTTTTCCACCTTCACATGTTTGCGAAGCATGTTAAAACCCATTTGTTTGGTTACTTCAATATCATATTTCATGGCTTCATCCGTGGGTGGAGTATAAATACCATCGGGCCAAAATCCCTGATCAAGCGGACCGTTTTGAAACAGGATTTCATTGTTTAAAGCAAGCCGGTTATATCCATTTTCATCTTTAACAAGGCTGATTTTCCTCATCCCAAAATAACTTTTAACCTCGTCAATCACAACTTCATTCCGGAGCAAGCTTAATTCAAGATTATATAAATGCGGGGTTTCAGGAGCCCAAAGTTTGGGATTTTCAATATTGACTTTAATCGGTTTATTAATTTCAAACTGCCCCTCGAAAACAGTGTTCGTACCATCCTTAATTTCAATTTTAATTTTGTCTTCTTTTTCGGTACTGAAAACTTGCGGTTCAATAATTACCCTTTGAAGATCAACGTCCGGAGTGATTTTTAAATCGCAGATATAACTTTTTGCTACTGGCTCCAGCCATACCGATTGCCAGATTCCGGTGGAAGGTGTGTACCAAATTCCACGGGGTTCGTTTACCTGCTTACCACGGGGTTGATAACCATCACTTGTGGGATCCAAAACAACAACTTTGATTTCATGCTTTTTACCAGGGATTACAAACGCTGTGATATCAAAACTAAATGGATCATATCCGCCAGTATGGGATCCAATATCTTTATTATCAATACTTACCTGGCATTTCCAGTCGACAGCTTCAAAATGGATCAATATCCTTTTTTCGTTCCAATCTTCAGGAATCTGAATTGACCGCGAATAAATTAACTGTTCGTTAATATTAACTCGTTTGCCAACTCCTGAAAGTGCTGATTCAATCGGATAAGGAACTAAAATTTGTCCTTTTTCTATCATTACTTCCTTACTATCTGACAAGATGGTATAATCCCATAAGCCATTCAGGCTAAGCCATGTGTCCCGTTCCATTTGGGGACGGGGATATTCCGGCCAGGGATTCTCGGGGTTAACGTCTTTGCTCCATTTGCTTACCAAATGATTTTGAACAAGATTCCAGGGATGAATGCTATTTGAGGTGCATCCAACAACGAAAACAAGAAAAAATGCAGGAAAAATGTTGAAGATCTTTTTCATGAATATTGTTGATTAAAAAACAATCAAACTTAAGAAAAAGATATATTGTGAAAGCTAAACTCCTGATTTTTGTTCGTTCCACAATTCCCTGAAAGATTTCCTGGCAAATTTTGGTAATTCGCGGCGCGATCCCCAGGCACTTTTAAACATCAGTTGCATACCGATATTTTTAAACCTGGAATTTACCATGTCCATCCGTTTTCTTTTCATCAGAAAATGTTTCATTCCAATCATCGAAATACGTTCGGAGGCTTTAACAATTCCTGAATTTACGGCTTCATTGCGGTTTACCAGGAGCATTTCATGTAATGGAATTCTTACCGGGCAAACTTCGGTACAATTACCACATAAAGAAGAAGCAAAGCTGAGATGCTTGAAGTTTTCCATTCCTCTTAAATGAGGAGTTATCACTGAACCGATAGGACCGCTATAAGTAGTATTGTAAGCATGTCCACCAATATTTTTATAAACCGGGCAGGCATTGAGGCAGGCTCCGCATCGGATACATTTCAAGGCCACCCTTTGTTCGGTATGTTTAAGCAATTCGGCCCTGTTATTTTCGAGGAGCACCAGGTACATTTCATCGGGTCCGTCTGTTTCGCCTTCCTGCCGTGGTCCTGATATTATTGAATTATAAACAGTAATGTTTTGTCCTGTACCATGCGTTGCCAAAAGAGGCCAGAAAAGGTCCAAATCGGTTAATGAAGGAATGATTTTTTCAACACCAACGATGGCAATATGAACCTTGGGAAAAGATACCGACATCATTGCGTTTCCTTCATTTTCTGTAACACAAACGGCACCGGTATCGGCAATTAAAAAATTTCCACCGGTTATTCCAATGTCGGCACTTACAAACTTCTTACGGAGCTTTTCACGCACAAGGCCGGTCATTTCTTCGGGTGTGCTTTCCCGCGGACTATTTAACTTTTCATGAAAAAGTTCAGCAATATCTTCCTTGGATTTATGCATGGCCGGTGTAACAATATGGTAAGGTTTTTCGCCTGCCAGCTGCACGATGTATTCGCCCAGATCAGTCTCCAGAATTTCAATATCGTTTTGCTCAAGTGCATCATTGATCTCTATCTCCTCGGTGGTCATCGATTTGGATTTAACCACATGCTTTGCACCATGTTTTTTCATAATGCTTAAAATCTCCCTAACTGCTTCAGCTCCATCGGTTGCCCAGATGAGTTTACCACCGTTTTTCTCAAAATTGGCAGCAAATTCAATCAGGTATTTATCCATATTGTTAACAACACGATGTTTTATGGAAGAAGCACGTTTTCGGGCAAGATCAAGGTTACTGTATAGTTGTTTGCCTCTGGCTACAGCAGCATCGTATTTGGAGATATTAAAGTTGATTTTGGTCCTGTGTTCAAGATCAAAAGCTTTACGTTCAGTGTCTTTTTGAAACTTATTGTATACTTCGTGCATAGAGAGGCTTTATTTCAAAACTTCCGACATTTTATTAACCCTGGTTAAATGTCTTCCGCCTTCAAAATCTTCATTTAAAAAAGCTTCAACAATTTTAACGGCCAGATCCTCATCAATAAACCGACCCGGCAAAGATACGATGTTTGCATTATTATGTTGCCTTGTAAGTTTAGCTTGTTCCTCATCCCAAAGCAATGCGGCCCTCACGTTTGGATATTTATTAGCTGTCATACTTGCTCCCTGACCACTTCCACATATAATTATTCCCAGATTATACTTTTCATCATTGATGGCTTTGGCCAAAGGATGAATAAAATCAGGATAATCCACACTTTCAGTTCCAAAAGTTCCCATATCAACCAGGTGATATCCTGAACCGGATAATTGATCTATTAAAAATTGTTTTAATTCAAAACCTCCGTGATCGGAAGCAATTGGTATTTCAAGCTTTTTATCGAACATGTTAATAAATTGTCACAAACAAAAATAATTAAATAATATGTATATGATTAAAAAAGAAAGTTTTAATAAAAGGCTAAAGTAAGCTCCGAAAGCTATTTCATTAAATTTCAATTTCTTATTTTTTTCAACAGCAACTCTGTTTATATCTGTGTACTTTTGTTATCAAATTTTAACAATGAGTTGGGATATTAACATTCGGTTTAAGAAGTAAAAAATTAACCGGAATTATTAAAACTTGTTGGCGTTTTTTGAGATTGGATTTAACAATTTTATAGTGTTTAAATCAAACAAAGTTTTAAACCGAACATAATTCTTAACAGCCGTTAAGAAAATCATAAATGGTTAATTTACAATACCCGACCCTGTTCATTAGTTGTTAAAAAGAGTGAATAACATCAAAAGTCAAGAAAACAGGCAAATAATTTTTCACACAATTAACAGCCTATAAATAAACAACAATATAATTTTTAAAAAGAATTAAATAATATAATGCCTGAAAACGTAAAATCAAAAAACCTGACTGATCAGGAACTCATCAGAAGGATACAACAACTGAAATCTGAAAAGAATGCAGTACTTTTGGCGCATTATTACCAGGTTCCGGAAATTCAGGATTTAGCAGATTATGTTGGCGACAGCCTGGGACTGGCCCAAAAAGCAGCTACGGGTAAATCTGATCTCATTGTTTTTGCAGGCGTTCATTTTATGGCTGAAACTGCCAAAATACTAAACCCAACTACCAAAGTTGTTTTGCCCGATTTGGAAGCAGGTTGTTCGCTGGCCGACTCCTGCCCGAAAGATGATTTTGCTGCATTCAAAGCCAAATATCCTGATCATATTGTAATTTCATATATCAATTGTACAGCTGACATTAAAACCATGTCGGATGTGATCTGTACCTCAGGAAATGCAGTTCAAATTGTGGAATCATTTGCCAGGAATCAAAAAATCATTTTTGCGCCGGATAAAAACCTGGGTGGATATATTAACCGGGTTACCGGCCGAAATATGGTTTTATGGGATGGAACCTGCGAAGTGCATGATGTGCTTTCGACTGAAGCGGTAATCAATCTTAAACTGGATAATCCCGACGCCAAACTAATTGCGCATCCTGAATGCAAAGCGGCAGTACTTGAACTGGCTGATTTTATTGGATCCACAACAGCTATGTTAAATTTTACAAAAACCGATGATTCAAAACGTTATATAGTTGCTACTGAAACAGGCATTTTACATCAAATGCAGAAAGATTCGCCTGGAAAGGAATTTTTGATAGTGCCCACGGATGAAACCTGTTCATGCAACGATTGTCCGTATATGAAGTTAAATACGCTGGAAAAGCTATATTTGTGTTTGAAAAACGAGCAACCCGAAATTATCCTGAATGATGAAGTAATTAAAGCAGCTGAAGTACCGATAAGAAGGATGCTCGATATTTCTAAAAAACTGAATTTGATAAAATGATGAAACGTCTTACTTTCTTGCTTGGATTGTTGATTATGACTTTGACTGGATGGTCGCAAAATGATGTAAATCCAAATGGTTATAATGAATTTTATTATCCTAACGGACAGGTTTCAAGTGAGGGTATGATGCGTGATGGAAAACCAGATGGTTATTGGAAAACTTACTATGAAAACGGAGTTTTAAAGTCGGAGGGAAACCGTAAAAACTTTGAGCTTGACAGTATTTGGACTTTTTACAGCGATTCAGGAAATGTTGTTTTACAGATTTCATACCTCGATGGCAAAAAAAATGGAATAAGAAGAACTATTCAAAAGGATGAAATAGTTGAAGAAAACTTTGTGGATGATGTAAAACAAGGCTATACCTATTTCTATTATCCCAACGGAGCGTTATGGAAGCAAATCAATTTTTTGGATGGACTGGAAGAAGGCATTGGAAAGGAATTTTCGAAAAATGATGGCCGGGTAACAAAGCTGATGTATTATAAAAAAGGTTTTATTACCGATATTGAAAACATCAACAGAATTGATCGGGCGGGCATGAAGCAGGGCAAATGGAAATACTTTTATGATGATGGTAATTTGTGGAAAGAAGGTGAATATAAAAATGATCTTAAAAACGGTTATTTCAAAGAATACAGTCGTGATGGAGTGCTTCTTTCTACCGCAAAATATGAGGACGGTGTTTTACAGGAAGATGTAGCCGAATTGGCCAAACTTGATATCAAACGTGAATATTATCCCAATGGAAATGTAAAAATAGTAGCCAGTTACAATGGTGATGTTCCCCAGGGTGTTCGGCGCGAATACTCACCCGAAGGGGACATTACTGCCGGTTATGTTTTCCAGAATGGTACCATTATAGGTGAAGGTATTATTAATGAAGAAGGTATTAAAAACGGACTTTGGAAAGAGTTTTATCCCAATGGAGCCCTCAAATCATTGGGCATGTACGACCACGGAAAAAAACAGGGTGAATGGAAATATTATCATCCAAACGGCCAGCTCGAACAGGTTGGTTCATACAATAAGGATGGAAAAGCAGATGGTTTTTGGACCTGGTATTATCCAACAGGAGACGTGCTCCGCGAAGAGACTTATTTCAACGGAATGATTGATGGGCACAGTGTAGAATATGCTGAAGATGGATCAGTGATCGCTGAAGGAGATTATGTGGAGGATTATCGTGATGGTAAGTGGACCTTTAATTATGGCGATCATAATTCGGAAGGAGAGTACCTGGATGGAATGCGACATGGCAAATGGAAAAATTACTACAATGATGGCACTTTGAGTTTTTCAGGTGATTTTATCGAAGATAACCCCAATGGTCAGCATACCTGGTACTGGCCGAGCGGAATTAAAAAAACTGAAGGCAAATACATCATGGGACTGGAAGATGGTGAATGGGTTAAATACAATGAAGATGGCAGTATTTTAATCACCATTTATTATGAAGCCGGCATTGAAAAAAAATATGATGGAATTCGCGTAAAAGTTATGGAAGATGATGATTCCGGTGATGTCCCTGAAAATTGATCAGGCTGATTTTTCGATGGGAAAAACTTCAATGAGCGGACTCACCAGGTAGATCTTTTTATTATCCATCCTCCTGCATTTATAACGCTTTCGCATTTTCTCCAGTTTTTGAAAAACAAATCCGTTTTGAATCCTGAATATTGAATTATCAGGCAGGTCAGCCAAAGTCAAATACTCGTTATTTGCATCATATTTTCTGAGATGCTGAAGTAATTGTACGTTGGAAGTACTGGCCGAGGGATTTGACATGTACTTTTTCAAAATCACTAAAAGATCTTTGGGATAAATATCTTCTGTTAAAAAAGGCAGCATCAGTTTTTTAAATTCTTCCTTCCACTCATTTCCGTGTGGCCTTACCGTATTTTTATAAGCTTCCCAGGTTTTTAAATGCGCAAATTCGTGGATAAGTGTCAATAAAAAATGATAGGGATTCAGATCGTGATTAACTGAAATTTTATGGTATTTTACTTTAAACGGAGCACGATAATCGCCCAATTTTGTATTGCGGTTGCGGGTAATCTTCAGTTGAACGTTGGCCGAATAAAGTAATTTTAAAACATCTTCAACAGCTTGCGCGGGAATATACCGGCTCAAAATCTCGTCATATCCTGCCATAAACCTGTTTTGATTGTTTTGTGGGAGATTCTTGAAGGCTGAATTCAGGGCATTCCCTGCATTTCTTTTTCACTTTACGGCTTGATGAACAAGCAATCGCTAGAATTATAATTCCAATTATCAAAAGTATTCCAAGCAATTTTTTCACTTTCATATTTACCTGAATTGAGATTGTCAAAATTAACTAATTTGTTTCATAATGATGATTTATCCTTAATTTAGCAGTTCTTTGTAAGAGTATGCTTACCCGCTTTGGAAAATACATATTGATCATGTTAAAGGTCTTCCGGAAACCCGATAAAATGAAGGTTTTCTGGAGGCAATTGGTGATTGAAATCAACAATCTCGGAATTGAATCACTGGGCATTGTTGCAATCATTTCTGTATTTATGGGGGCGGTTGTGGCCATTCAAACTGCCTATAATATCGATAATCCGCTGCTTCCTTTATCACTCGTAGGATTTACCACACGGCAATCGGTTATTTTGGAATTTTCTCCTACCATCATCAGCCTCATTCTTGCAGGAAAGGTGGGTTCAAGGATCGCTTCAGAAATCGGCACCATGCGGGTTACCGAGCAAATAGATGCCCTGGAAATTATGGGTATTAATCCGGCTAATTATTTAATTTTTCCAAAGATAACAGCTGCCATGATTTTTAATCCGGTGGTAATCATTTTAAGTATGGGATTTGGTATAATGGGCGGATATTTTGTTTCTGTTTTTACAACGTTATACACCCCGCAGGATTACCTTGACGGCCTCAGGCTTGACTTTGACGGATTCACCATTGCATATGCAACCATAAAGACCATAATTTTTGCATTCCTGATCACCTCAATTGCAGGATTTGAAGGTTATTCGGTAAAGGGTGGAGCTATTGATGTGGGTGCATCCAGTACCAGGGCGGTAGTTTGGAGCAGTATCATGATCATTTTATTCAACCTCATTTTAACCCATTTGTTATTGTCATGATCGAAGCTCACAACATATCAAAATCCTTTGGTGATCATGATGTATTGAAAAATATTTCACTGAAATTTGTTGAAGGAAAAACCAACCTGATCATTGGAAAAAGTGGTTCCGGAAAAACGGTTTTAATGAAATGCCTGGTTGGTTTGCATGAAGTGGACCAGGGAAGTATTTTGTTTGATGAACGTAATTTTTCAGGCATGACTTTCAGTGAACGAAAATCAATTCGCAAGGAAATAGGTATGCTTTTCCAGGGAGGTGCACTGTTCGACTCAATGACCGTGGAGGAGAATGTAATGTTCCCGCTTACGATGTATACCAACCAAACAGTAGAGGAGAAAAAAGAGCGGGTGAACTTTTGTTTGCAATGGGTAAATCTTGAAAATGCAAATAAACTTTTCCCGGCCGAGTTAAGCGGAGGTATGATCAAAAGGGTAGCCATTGCCCGAGCCATTTCGATGAATCCGCGCTACCTTTTCTGTGATGAGCCCAATTCGGGATTGGATCCGCATACGGCCGGTGTCATTGATGATCTGATCCAGCAAATCACTTCCGAATTTAATATCACTACAGTGGTCAATACCCACGATATGAACTCAGTAATTAAAATAGGTGATACAATTTCATTTATTTACAATGGCAAACTTTGGTGGGAGGGTGACAAAAGCCAGATTCTGCATACCGAAAACCAGGAACTAAATGATTTTGTTTTTGATACGGAACTTACCAAACGATTGAAGAAATAATGAGCAAATACCTGTTCTTTTTCACCTCTGTTTTTGATAAATAAATTTAACCTGAATCAATGAATTATATTGATATTATTCTCATTATACCTGTCATCTGGTTTGCTTACCAGGGTTTCAAGCGGGGTTTGGTGATCGAACTTGCAAGTTTAGTTGCGTTGATCCTTGGTATTTATGCGGCCATGTATTTTTCAGGTTATGCCGCCGATTTCCTGGTGAATAATTTTGATATGGGACCCAAATATGTTCCCGTTTTTGCCTTTATTGTTACTTTCATCATTGTGGTGGTGCTGGTTCATTTACTGGGCAGGATCCTTGAAAAATTGATCAATATGGTGGCGCTCGGATTTCTGAACAAACTTACAGGAGCTGTTTTTGGAATTTTAAAGGCAGTTCTTTTTATGAGTATCACTATTCTGGTGATCAACCATTTTAATGATAAATTCATTTCCAGAGAAAAACAGGAAAGCTCCCTGCTTTATTCACCAATTGAATCTGTAGCACCCTGGCTTTGGGATCGGTTGGAAAATTTTGACCCCGATGGTGATGGCTTCGATCGCATCAAAAAAGATGTTGAAGATATCGAGATTTAAAAAAACATTTCACATTTAAAAGGAATCAATATATTCCTTATCTTGTTGCGGGAATTGAGTGATCTACCCGGTCACATGATATTAATTTTACAACATATCCATTAAATTTTACCACTATGAAAAAAAATACCCTTTTATCGGTAATGTTTGTTTTCTTAGTTATTTCGTTTGCCGGTGCACAGAAATCGCAGCATATTTTGATGCAAACTCTTACCAATCCTCAATCGGGCCATGAAACAATTGCGGAGTTTGGGACTCCAAACCCAATCATTTTACCCGAATCAGTTACCGGAACCAAGGGTGCTGAGATTAACTGGAGTTATGCTGATCCTGTTGCTATTGGTTCAAAAATTTCAGTTTCCGATCAAACCGGAAATACTTTCATGTCGTGGTGGCTGAATGATTCCCGTGTTTCATTATATGGAAATACGGCCACACCTGCCTGGGAACAATTTAATGTATCACAATGGGAGTATCCCATCGATCAAACCAATGATGGTGAATGGCTGGCTGTGGGTTACGATAGTGTGGCACAGGTTTATATGCCCACCTCATCTGTTATTTTCTGGGAGGTAATCGTTGATGGTGATGTTATGGGATTGAAATTGAGTGATGATGGAGAACATTTGTTCGTGGCTGAAAACAATTACGATAATATGGGCAATTCCAGGGTTTCGGCATACACCATTGGTGAAAACACGCCCGACTGGACCACTGAATTTGACGGCCCGGGAACAGTATTCAACGGAAGTGATGATGGCTCAAGAATGGTTTTGTGCCAATACTCCGGCTATAACAAAATGTGGGTTTTGGATGGTGCCAATGGTGATATTCTTTTTGATGATTATTACAAAAACCAGAACCCGCCTGCCTTAAGCTACGATGGTTCTATCATACTGAATGGTGACTACAGCGGATATGCCTATTTATATGAGTATAACGAATCGCTGAATACCTATGAAGAGAAATGGAATTTCAAAGTTGGCGGAGGTGGAACCTCCGTTTGGGTGGTGGGAATGGCCGTTTCGGGCGATGGTAATACAGTGGCTGTAGGTACCCTGGTATTTTTAAGCGGTGGCGGATTTAATGGTGAAATGTACCTGTTTAACTCCTGGTCGCCGGTACCGTTGTGGGTTTATTCCGGTGCCGGAGATGAAATTTGTTCCATCGATTTTTCCTACGATGGCTCTTTGATCGCAGCTGCCAGCTGGGGACCTCTTGACAATAGTAAACCCGATATGTTTTTGTTTCGGAAAGAAAGCGCTGTACCTTATTTTGATATTTTAACACAGGGCTCATTCAACGCTGTGGATTTGTCGATGGATGGAACCTTGTGTTCAGTTACCGGAAAAGCTGTGCACGCAAGAGTTTTGGGAAGCGGGGGATTGTTATACAATGTAAATTCAGACCCCGGTGGAGGAGCCCTGAATGGATCGGTTACCTTGCAAAATGCCGCTGATTTTAGCAATGTAAAAATTGTCGTTAATGAGCTGGAGGATTATTTTGGCTACTCAAAAGAAGATGGTAGCTATCAATTAAAATATATTCCTGAAGGAACGTATTCCATCACGGCTTCGCTCATCGGTTATTACCCGGTAACCATTACTGATGTTGAGATCACAGAAGGGTCTGTTACAGACCTCGATTTCAACCTTCAGGAAACTGGCAATCCGCCTTACGGCCTGTTGGCAACCAAAGGAGCCGGACTTTCCATAAATCTGAACTGGCAAAGCGATAACGCTAACGACATTGAAGGATTTAACATCTACCGGAAAACCATCGAAGGCGACCTGTTCCCCGAAGAGCCGGTTGCAACAGTTGGAAATGATGTATTTAACTGGGAAGATATTGATGTATTACCCATTACCAATTATTATTATGCCGTTACAGCAATCATCGATACAGATGTTGAAAGCCCCTATTCAAATGTGGATGAAGGATGGATGAGCAGCGGTTTTGTAACGGATAACATCAGTGCCTATGTGGGAACCACACCTGTTATCGATGGAACGATAAGTGCCGGCGAATGGGATGATGCCTTTTACCTGGACGCCTCTGACTTTTTAGGCAAATACGACAACCTGCCCAATCCGGTGTCCAGCGTGCCCATGTATTTTAAGGTAAATGCCGCATTGACTGAACTGTATGTAGCTTGTATTAATCAAAACGATACACAACTTGAGGATCATGATGAAGTTGCTCTTTACATCGATGATAACAACGACGGTACTTATCCGCCCGCCGGCGATGATTCGGAAGGAAATTACTGGGCAGCCTACTATTCTTCAGGTTCAGAAATCCGTTATCGTCCGATTCATGACAATGGCGGAGTTGGAACTGTTGTTTACCTGGAAGATCCACAAATAGCTGTTTCGGATGAATCAGGGGTAATTGTTTATGAATTTGTAATTCCTATGGGCAGTGATTCCACCTGGCAGATCAATCCCGGACCGGATGATAAAAGCAGCCTTTTTATATTCACCCTCGATGATCCAACCAATTTCGACGGCTATTGGCCCTGCTGGAACCAGGAGATATTTGCCCCGCTTGATTATGGAACCATTACTTATGGAGCATCGGATGATCTTCCGACTGCGCCCGAAGAGATCAATATTTCATGGGTTTCGGATCCGGATGTGCTCGTAACACTTGACTGGTCGCAACCGCCAATCAACGATTTCAATCACTTCAATGTTTATTATTCTCTGGATGGAAGCAATTGGGATTTGCTGGCTGAAACCATCGGTACGCAGTTGTTTTATGTTCCCGGCAATGTCACTTATGCAGAGTTTTATGTTACTAGCGTCGACAATGGCAGCCAGGAATCCGATCCTTCGGAGATTGTGGTTTTTGACTTATTAAACGAAATTAACAATTATCAGTCGGAATTGAATCTTTCGGCATATCCAAATCCTGCTCATGAGTTGGTTAATATTGAAGTCGTAATTACCGAACCCGGATCGTATTCGATAAATTTATTTGACCAGGCGGGAAGGATGGTTAAATCGGTTTACTCCGGCAACTTGAAAACAGGCAAACACATCATTCAATTAAATACAGAAACTAAGCTAAAAGCGGGGATCTATTTTCTGAAAATAGCAGGTGAAAAAACACAATTTACGGAGAAGATAATTCTTAAAGGGAACTAAAAAAAAGTCCGGCTTGTTAATCAGGCCGGACTCTCTTTTTAAACCAGATCAATGTTATTCTTTGATCGCTTTCACGCCGGGAAGCTCTTTGCCTTCAATATATTCGAGCATGGCACCTCCACCTGTGGAAACATAACTAACTTTATCCTTAAGGTCATACTTATTGATCGCAGCAACAGAGTCGCCACCACCGATCAATGAAAATGCTCCTGCAGAAGTAGCATCCGCAACGGCCAGGGCTATTGCCTTGGTTCCGGCAGCGAAATTGTCCATCTCAAACACACCCATAGGGCCATTCCATAGAATGGTTTTTGAGTTTTTAATTACTTCCGTAAATTTTTTAACCGATTCGGGGCCAATATCCAAACCCATCCAATCATCCGGGATATCATCTACACTGCTTACCTCCGAATTTGCATCATTTTCAAATTTATCAGCAATGATCGTGTCGGTAGGCAGGTAAAGATTTACCCCACGTTCAGCGGCACCTTCAATGGTGTGTAATGCCAGTTCAAGCAATTCATCTTCAATGAGGGATTTGCCTACATGGCCACCCTGGGCATGAATAAAGGTAAACATCATACCTCCGCCCACAATCAGGTTATCCACCTTATCGAGCAGGTTGTTGATGATCTCGATTTTACCCGAAACCTTGGCACCTCCTAAAATGGCTGTAAACGGTCGTTGTGACTCGTGCAGCACCTTGTCGATGCTTTTAACTTCATTTTCCATAATATACCCGAACATTTTATCTTCCGGGAAAAACTCCGCCATTACAGCGGTGGAGGCATGTGCGCGATGAGCAGTGCCAAAAGCGTCGTTCATATAAACATCACCAAGGTCGGCTAGTTTTTTGGAGAAGGCTTCATCACCTTTTGTTTCTTCTTTGTAAAAACGAAGATTCTCCAGCAGTAAAACCTCTCCCGGCTTCAGGCCTGCAGCATGTGTTCTGGCGGATTCACCAATACAATCATTAGCGAATTTTACTTCCTGATCCAGTTCTTTCGACAGGTAGGGAATCACATGCTTGAGTGAAAATTTATCCTCCGGACCTTCTTTCGGGCGGCCCAGGTGTGACATCAAAATGGCAGCACCACCGCCATTCACAATTTTTTTAATCGTTGGAATTGCCGCATCAATGCGCGTTGTATCTGTGATTTCAAACTTTTCATTCAGGGGCACATTAAAGTCGACCCTGACCAGTACTTTTCGGTTTTGAAAATCAAAAGTGTCAATTGACTTCATGATTTAATGTTTTCCTTGTTATTGTTAATTTCTTTTTAATTGATCGTATCCGCTTATTTTCAGCTTGTTCGCTGACTTTTTCACCATGTTTTTTACTGTTTCAAAAATACTTAAATTATTCAATAAGGATAAATCTGTAATTTTGACTTTTAATTTTAAATAAAGTCAATGGATAAATTCCCGGGATCAATTAGATCGAAATTACAAAAACAAGATACCTCCATTTTTGCAGTTATGTCGGCACTTGCAACAGAGCACAATGCCATCAACCTGTCGCAGGGGTTCCCTGATTTTGATATTTCACAAAAACTGATCGGACTTGTTCATGACTATATGCTGAAGGGCAAAAACCAGTACTCTCCCATGGTCGGTATTCCTGAGTTGAGAGAGCAAATAGCCCTGAAGGTGGATAAGATATACGGAGCAAAATACGACCGCGATAAAGAGATAAATATTACAGCCGGCGCCACGCAGGCCCTTCATACCGCCATTGCCGCCACTATTTCAGAAGAAGATGAAGTAATTGTTTTTGAACCGGCTTATGATGCCTATGTTCCACTGATCAAGCTACATGGTGGCATTGTTAAATTTGCTGAGCTCAAATTGCCCGATTATCACATCGACTGGCAGGAGGTGAAAAAATTGCTGAGTAACCGAACCCGCATGATCATCCTTAATACGCCGCACAATCCTACAGGAAGTGTGCTTAGGCCTGAGGATATGAAAGAACTGGCAAAGATCACCGCGAATTCGGATATCATTATTCTGAGCGATGAAGTTTACGAGCATCTCATTTTCGACCAAATCCAGCATGAGAGTGTTTGCCGTTACCCAGAGCTGGCTAAAAGGGCTTTTGTGGTGGGTTCGTTTGGAAAAACTTTTCACGCTACCGGCTGGAAAACCGGATTTGTGCTTGCGCCCGAAAAACTCATGAATGAATTCAGGAAAATACACCAGTTTGTTGTTTTTGCTTGCAATACTCCTATTCAGTATGCCATTGCTGAGTTTCTCACAGATAGTACCAACTACGAAGACCTGGGTAAGTTTTACCAGCGCAAACGCGACTATTTCCTCAAGCTGATCGCTGATTCGCGTTTTAAGGTGATCCCCAGCCATGGAACCTATTTTCAGTTACTTGATTACAGTAATATCACCGATGAATCAGAGATGGATTTTGCCATCCGAATGACCAAAGAATTTAAGCTGGCTTCCATCCCGGTATCTGTATTTTATCATAAAAAAACCGATAATAAAGTGCTGCGTTTTTGTTTTGCTAAAAAAGAAAACACCCTGGAAAGGGCAGCCGAAATATTATGCAGGATTTAAAAGCAATACTTATTCAAACCCCCCTTGTTTGGGAAAACCAAAAAGCAAACCTCGATTTGTTCGACCGGTACTTTCTAAAAATTGATACGCAACCCGACCTGATCGTACTACCGGAAATGTTCAGCACAGGTTTTACCATGAATGTTGAGAAATGTAGTGAGCCAGCCGAAGGGCCATCATTTAAATATATGAAAAACAAAGCTGCTGCACTCAACAGCGTTATAACCGGAAGTATTTTAACAGTGGATGAAGGCAGATATTATAATCGCATGTATTGGGTGCGGCCCGATGGAACCTCCGATTTTTACGATAAACGCCACCTTTTCAGGATGGGTAACGAGCACAAAACCATAACCCCGGGCAATACCCGCAAGATTGTTGAATTAAAGGGATGGAAAATTAACCTGCAGGTCTGTTACGATCTTCGGTTTCCGGTATGGAGTAAAAACCGTTTTGAGGAGGGACAATATAAATACGACCTCCTGATTTATGTGGCCAACTGGCCGGCGGTTCGAAGGCATGCATATTTGCCGCTGCTCAATGCCAGGGCCATCGAAAACCAGGCCTGTGTTCTTTGGGTAAATCGCACCGGAACAGATGGAAACGGAATTGATCATTCGGGTGATACCCGCGCCATTGATGCAAAAGGCTTGCCCATCAAAGAAGCAGAAAGTTATAAGAATCAAATCCTTGAGGTTGATCTTTCTGCCAAGCAATTGATTGATTTCCGTAATAAATTTACCGTGGGACTTGACTGGGATAACTTCGAGGTATATTGATGCAATGAATTTATATATTTGAACAACAGATAATTCAATTATAAATCTTCTCATTTTCTTAAGTTCTGTAATTTTGATATTTGATTTTATTGGCTTTATTTAGCGGCCGCAAATTTTTTTATAATGAACATTATCATTGCGGGAGACGGAGAGGTTGGTTTTCATCTTGCAAAAATGCTGCACGATGAACACCACGACATCACCATCGTGGATCCTCACGAGGAGCTGCTTAAAATGCTCGAATCCCACACCGATATTCTTACCATTACAGGCGACTCAACGTCGGTAACTGTTTTGAACAAAGCAAAAGTCAACAAGGCAGATTTGCTGATTTCGGTTTTGCATGATGAAACCACAAACCTGGTAACTTGTGCCCTTGGTAAAAAGCTGGGGGCCGAACGTACCATTGCACGTATTAACAATACCGAATACCTGGCACCTTCTACACGGGATATGTTTAAGCAAATCGGGGTGGATGAGCTGGTTTGCCCGGAAAGTATTGCTGCGGATGAAATTATTGCATTGCTAAAACAAACCGCTGCCACCGAGATTTATAATTTCTCACATGGCCGTCTGTCGTTGTTCCTGATCAAGCTTGATGAAAATGCTCTCGTGTTAAACAAAACACTTAACGAGGTAGCTATTGAATATCCTCAATTGGCATTCAGGGCGGTTGCGATTCACCGGAATTCGCAAACAATAATACCGCGCGGTGATGATATGTTTCTGGAAAACGACCTGGCCTATGTTATTACCAAACCCGATGGCATTCATACCCTCATTAAATTAGGGGGAAAACAACATATCGAGATCAAGGATATCATGATCGTGGGTGGCGGAAGGATTGGCAGAAAAACAGCACAGCGTCTTGAAAAAAATCTTAACATAAAAATGGTTGAGTTGGATAAAAGCCGAAGTCAGTCGCTGGCCAATGATCTGGAGCGAACCCTGGTGATCAATGGCGATGCCCGCGATATTGAGCTATTGAAGGAAGAAGGAATTACCGATACCGATGCCTTTATCGCTGTTACCGATAATTCGGAAACCAATATTCTGACTTGCTTACATGCAACTAAATTAGGTGTAAGACGGACCATTGCCCTTGTTGAAAACCTTGATTACATTGATATTTCACAAAATATCGGGATCAATACCATCATCAACAAAAAACTGATTTCGGCTAGTTACATCGCCCGATTTACCATGAATGCCGAAGTTACTTCCATCAAATGTTTGAGTGGAATTGACGCCGAAGTGCTTGAGTTTGTAGCTAAGCCCGGATCGGATGTTACCCGCAAGCCGATCAATAGGCTCAGGATCCCGGAGGGAGCTATCATTGGAGGAATTGTCAGGGGGAAAGCCAGTTTTATAGCTATTGGTGATTTTCAAATATTGGAAAATGATCATGTTGTTGTTTTTGCCCTTCCAAAAGCAATACATAAAGTAGACCGCCTCTTTAATTAATTCTTTAAATTTGATTCCGCAATGTCGTTTTTATCGAAAATAAACTGGCGTATAATTCTCCAGATTCTCGGGTTCCTCCTGATCATCGAAGGCCTTTTCATGTTCACAGGAATCCCATTTTCGATATATTATTGCAATTACAAATGCCTGAGCCTGCTTTATAGCGGGCTGATAACTTTAAGCACCGGGGGTGTGATCTGGTTTATTACCCGTAAGGCCAACCGTGCCATCGGCAAACGCGAAGGTTATATTATTGTATCGGTGGCCTGGGTGGTGATTTCCCTTTTTGGAACCCTTCCTTATTTGATAAGCGGGGCTATCCCGAGCTTTACGGATGCTTATTTTGAAACGATTTCAGGGTTTACGACCACAGGAGCATCCATTTTAACCGATATTGAAATTGTACCAAAAGGCCTGTTATTTTGGAGGGCGCTCACCCACTGGATTGGGGGGATGGGTATCATCGTTTTGTCAGTTGCTATTTTGCCTCTACTGGGTATTGGCGGCATGCAGCTTTTTGTTGCTGAAATGCCCGGCATCACACCTGATAAACTTCACCCAAGAATTACTCAAACAGCAAAAAGATTATGGGGTATTTACTTGCTGTTAACAGCCATTGAAACAGTGCTGCTAATGTTTGGCGGTATGGACTTGTTTGATTCTCTCTGTCATTCATTTGCTACTATGGCAACAGGTGGTTTCTCCACAAAAAATGCGAGTGTCGCTGATTTTTCGCCGTATATCCAGTATGTTATTATTGTTTTTATGATCCTTGCCGGAACCAACTTCACCCTGCATTACCTTGGCCTGCATGGGAAACTGCGTGAAATCTGGAGAAATGAAGAGTATCGCTATTACATCCTTTTTACCCTTGGCTTTTCGGTGGTTTTGGGTGTCATTATTTTTTATGAAGGAAGTTTATCGATGGAACAATCTATCCGTGATGCGCTTTTTCAGGTTGTTTCCATTGTAACTACCACCGGATTTGTTACGAGTGATTATTTGAGCTGGCCCGGGCAATCGTGGATATTTTTGTTCCTGCTTATGTTTGTTGGTGGCAGTGCCGGATCAACAGGGGGTGGTATTAAAATTGCCCGACAGATATTGCTGTTAAAAAACAGCGCCCTCGAATTTAAAAGGATGATCCACCCGCAAGCTGTTATTCCTGTTAGGTTTAATGGCAGAGCTGTAGCCCCTGAGATCATTCATCTCGTGATGGCATTTTTCCTGTTTTACATTCTTACGTTTTTTGCCGGGACGTTTATCCTTACATTGATGGGGTTGAGCTTTGATACTGCCATAGGTGCTACAATTGCAACCCTCGGAAATATCGGGCCGGGTATTGGTGGGGTGGGTCCTGTCGAAAATTATTCATTTTTGCCCGATGCTGCAAAATGGATTTCCTCTTTCCTGATGTTATTGGGAAGACTTGAATTATTTACCGTTATCATTTTATTCTCTCCATCATTCTGGAAAAAATAATTACTGATCTTTATCCAGCCGGAAAACATTCACAAAAGCATCTTTGATCATAAAGGGTTGATCTTCCTGGTTCCATAAATAGAGTTTATACCAGTATGCTCCCTCAGGTAAATTTGAAACTTTCATACAATTCCTGGCTTTGCCGGATGAGTGCGTCCATGCCAGCCGTTGGTGAAAAAGTTCATAAACCGAATAATATAACTGATTACCTTGCCGGTCGGTGATATCAATTACAATAGCTGCCCGAAATGGTTCTTCCGGCGATTCAAGCCACATATTCCATTCAAAGATCAGATCTTCACCATCAAGGGTATCAAGTTTATTTTCTCTTAACATGAAATACCTTGGGCTTAATGTGTCGTCGGTTTCAAATCTTTCGGATCCGTACAGCCACTCCCTGGGTGCCTGCCTTTTTCTTTTGAGCAAATGAATATCCCTGATTTCATCATAATCCAGGCTGTCGTACAAGATCCTCCATTCAGGATTTTCATGGATGTTATAAATAAGGAAATCATCTGTTGATTCAGTTGTATCGGCATGATGAAGCAGGTTTAGCTCACCTGTATTTCTGTAATCTTCAATGGCCCAGAAGTAGCTGCGAAGCCAGTGAGCCCCAACCACAGGAGGTAATTGACCGGAGGATGTGCTTTCACTAATTTCGTCGTAAAAACGTTGAGGGATACCCATTTCCTTCCAGTAAGAAGTATAATCTAAGTTTGCTGATCTTAAAAAATTGATCGGAATCAAAACAAAGAAAACAGGTAAAAAAAATAACCACTTGGATTTTTGTTTATCAGCAAATTTATCAATACCAAGCAATAAACTTCCAACAAAAAAGGGAATAAAAAACATACCTACCCGATCCTCCGGGTATTTAACCTCCATGAAATAATGCATTATTACAAAAAGTGCAATATTGCCGAAAAGCAGGAAACTAAAAATAAAATCGGGCTGAAGGATTTGCCTGATATTTTTACTAAGCGACAGTCGTTTAATAAATATTACAAGAATTAAAACGAGCAAAGCGGCTACTATAACTGATAATAACCAAAAGGAGAAGCCGGTGGAGAGTTTTATCAGGGTTTGGGCGGTTACTTTCCAAAAACCACCAATAATTCCATAATATAAAAGGCTTCTGCTTTTTAGTTCAAATAAAACCTGTATTGCCAAAACCAGTGGAATAAGTCCTCCTAAAACAATGATAATTATCCTTCTGAAGAAGGCTTTGAGATGACTTTCATTTTTAATAATGGTTATGAGCAGGGTGGCTACTAAGAAAACAAGAACAGTATAAATGAGCGTTAAATTTGAAAGTAAAATGAGCAGGATCATTAGCGATTGCAGCACATAAAAGCGAATGGCATTTGTCTCAACCAATTGAATGGTAAACCAGATGGCCGCCAGTAAAAAGGCCATCGACATTCCATAGCCTCTTGACAATGCAAGGTATTCGATAAAAAAGTGATTGAAGCAGATGGATAAAATCCAAACCGCCCTGTGCCATTTGTTTGAAAGTAAGCCAGCAATCTGGTAAACTGCCCAGAAAAACAGGGGAGTGATCAGGAGGTTTGGTAAACGAACCGACCATTCATGCAGCCCGAAGAGGGAGTAACTGAGCCATGTTAAAGCTGAATTCAGAAAATGATTATTGGCATCCCAGTGTGAAAGATAGGGTAAAAACCTGCCCGTTTGAATGTAGTGATAAAAGGTGGCGATCTCATCATGAACCAACGGAACATAAATGGCCCTTAACCATAAATATGCCCAGAGCAAAATGAAGAGGATGAAATAGATTATTCGTTCGATGCGACTTATTGGCTGTTTGGATATCATATTTTTAAATGGCTTTTAATTGCTGCTAATATCTGGTTTGTTGCGCCTGTATTTTCTGTAATAAATGATTTGCATATCCCGGAAGCCTGCTGATAATAATGCCGGTCATTTAGTAATTGATCCAATGTTGACTTAGCTTCTGTTTCATTTTGTATCGCAAAACCTCCACCCTTTTGGATGAGGTTTACCGCTTCACTGAACTTATGATAATTCGGACCGAAAATGGCCGGTTTACCAAAAGTCACTGCTTCCAGTATATTGTGTATCCCTTTCCCAAAACCGCCTCCGATATATGCAACATCGCAATAGCGGTAAAGGGAACTCAAAAACCCCATTCCATCAATAATCAAAACATTTGCAATCTTCAGATCATTAACATCAGCCCCTGAATATCGAATGGTTTTGAACTGTTCGAACATCGTTTCAATGGCTGACAGGTGCTCTTTATGAATTTCGTGAGGCGCAATGATCAGTTTGGTGTGTTGGGGTTTATGCTGCAAATAGTTTAGCAGGAGTTTTTCATCCGGAGGCCAGGTGCTTCCGCCAAGTATTACCCTGTTTCCTGAAGCAAATGTTGCAGCAATGGCGTTCTCTTTTTGCTGTACTGCAATGGAGGACACCCTGTCGAAACGGGTATCGCCGCTCACATTCACCTGATTGATCCCAATGGATTCAAGCAGGTTTTTTGATGCTTCGTTTTGTACAAAAAATTGGTTCACAGATTTTAATTGATTTCTGAACCATCCACCATACCATTTAAAAAAGTGTTGCTCTTTTCTGAAAATGGCAGAGATCACAAACATTGGAATCCGGTTTTTATGAATTTGACGAATGTAGTTAAACCAAAATTCATATTTGATAAAAACCGCCAGGCTGGGATTGACAATATTAATAAACTGCCTTGCATTTGAGGGTGAGTCAATGGGTAAATAAAAGATATAATCAGCACCTTCATAATTTTTCCGGATTTCATAACCCGAGGGTGAAAAAAAGGTGAGTAAAATTTTATAATCAGGAAATGCCTTACGAAAAGCCTCTATCACCGGCCGTCCTTGCTCAAATTCACCCAGCGAAGCCGCATGAAACCATACCAGTGGTTTTTCGGGATCTATTGTAGTTTTAAGCCTTGAGAAGATATCTTTCCGGCCATTTACCCAGGTTTTAGCCTTGGTATTAAACAGTGCGCTCACCCGGATCATCAGGTGGTAAAAGTAAATTCCGGTGTTGTAGAGCAGGGGCATCATGAATCCAGCGAATCGGCTTTCAAAGCATCAATAATAATAAAATTTTTCGGGTTCACGGGTGAAAATTGGAATGATCCATCCAATCCTGAACCCATTCAGGATATCAAACCTCTTTTGAACAGGATCAGGAAGTTTGGTATCGAAATTTACATCCCGCTGCGGCGTGGTCCATGCCTGACAAAACTCAAACCCACCATAAAAATTTAATAAACGGCTATTGCTCATAAAAAGGTAACCCACAAATTCGTTGGTGGTGAAACCGGCAGCCAGCCGGTCATATCCCCTTTTGTAGTCACCATTTAACTGGGGTACGTTGTTATTGGTAACTTCAATCCTGATCTTGTGTTGCAGATATCCAATCCCGCCAGTAACAATAAATCCTGAATTTGGATTGGGGGATAAAACCGGAATCAATTTCCCGACTTTTCCATTCACATAAAAACCCCTTTCGAAAAGGTTGTAATAGGCAAAACTACCTGCATTATCAATGATGTTACCACTTACGGTTTTGATATTTGTCATGATCTGATCCTCATTTTTAATATCACCCCCGAAAATGAAATTAAAATCGCCCCCGAAAATCCAGTTGGATGCGGTTTTCCATTGAAAGCCACCTGTCAAAGTTGAATTATTGCCATACCGATCGGCCAAATCACCACCCGGAACCTGCCAGGCCCAGGATGCATAAAACATCGGAATACTCAGGGTGGTATCTTTCACATTGGATTGCCCGAACACAATGCCCGACAACAACGCAGCGAATACCAGAGTAATAAATTTCATGAGTCTCAAATTTGTGGCACAAAAGTAAGAAAAGCACCTGCAAATTGAAATAAACATTATAAAGCAGTGTTTTATTGCTTGCGAAATTCAATGTGAAATTATTGTTAACAAAATAACAATGCTCGAAATATTCTTTGCCACTATCCGGTTTTGAGTATCTTTGACCGCTGAATTTTGAAGTAAGAACTAAAATAACAAATTCCGATAAAATTGATTTGGCCAAAACATCACATTGGCAAACAACAACTTGAATTACAGAAATGGAAAAAGAATTCTATGTACACGAAAGCGCCTACGTTGACGATAATGTAGAACTGGGAGCAGGAACCAAAGTCTGGCATTTTTCACATGTTCAGTCGGGAAGTAAAATTGGAAAAAACTGCTCACTCGGTCAAAATGTGAATATCGGGAACAATGTTACCATTGGAAATAATGTGAAGATACAAAACAATGTTTCGGTTTACGAGGGGGTTGAATTGGAAGACTTTGTTTTTTGCGGACCTTCGATGGTGTTCACCAATATATTAAATCCAAGGAGTGAATTTCCGCAACGTGGTTCGGAATTTTATTTAAAAACCCGTGTAAAAAAATCGGCTTCTTTGGGAGCCAATTGCACTGTTGTTTGCGGGCACGATATCGGGAAATATGCTTTTGTGGGTGCTGGTTCGGTTGTAACCAAAGAAGTTCCGGATTATGCAATGGTAATTGGTGTACCTGCGCGCATAGCAGGCTGGATGTGCGCCTGTGGATCCCGTCTTGAACTATCGGCCGACCTGCATTCGGAAGAAGTGGCAAGTTGCTCAAAATGCAGCAGGCAATACACAAAAAAGGGAATTAAAGTCAAACAAAAATAAATTAAACATATGCAATTCATCGATTTAAATGCACAACAGGCACGTATCCGGGAAAAAATTGAAGCCAACATTCTGAAAGTCCTGGATCACGGACGATATATTATGGGCCCTGAAATACAGGAACTGGAAGCCAAACTTGCAGACTATGTAGGAACTAAACATGCCATCGGCGTTTCAAGCGGTACCGATGCTTTGTTAATGCCCCTGATGGCCTGGGATGTAAAACCTGGCGATGCGGTTTTTACCGTTGCCTTTACTTTTATTGCCACAGCAGAGGTGGTTCAGCTTTTGGGTGCAACACCGGTGTTTGTTGATATCGACCCGGAAACTTATAATATGGATGCCCAAAAACTGGAAGAGGCGATCATCCGGGTGAAAAATGAAGGCAAACTCAATCCAAAAATTGTGATCCCCGTTGATCTTTTTGGACAGCCGGCCGATTATGATGAGATCAATGCAATAGCTGAAAAATATAACCTTTTGGTGCTCGAAGATGCTGCTCAGGGATTTGGTGGCGTGTATAAGGGAAAAAGAGCCTGTTCGCTGGCACCGGTTGCTGCAACCAGTTTTTTCCCGGCAAAACCGCTGGGTACTTATGGCGATGCCGGAATGATTTTTTGCGATGATGATGAAATGATCGGCATTTTGGATTCAATAAGGGTACATGGGCAGGGGAGTGACAAATATAATAATGTCCGCATTGGAATTAACGGCAGGATCGACTCCATCATGGCGGCCATTTTGCTTCCCAAGTTTGATATTTTCCAGGAAGAGATTGATATGAGGCAGGAGGTAGCGAACCGCTACACCGAAAAGCTCCATGGATTTGTTAAAACGCCTTTTGTTAAAGCTCAAAACGTTTCAGCATGGGCACAATACTCCATCCTGCACCCTAACAGGAAAAAAATTATGGATGGTTTAAACGAAAAAGGAATACCTACTGCTATTTATTATCCCAAACCATTGCACTTGCAGGATGCTTTTGAAAACCTGGGTTATTCAAAAGGAGATTTACCTGTTACAGAAAAAATTGCAGCTGAAGTATTCAGCATCCCGATGCATCCTTATCTTTCGGCTGATGATCAGGACATGGTTGTGGAAAATATCATTCATTTTGCAAAATAATTTCGCCGGATGAAACAATCGGCTGTTTCGATTGTATGAAGTGTTATTTTAAGAATTAATTAATCAAGAATAGAGATGCAGATTTATAACAAACTCATTAACAAAGAAGCAAAATTATCTTTAATAGGACTCGGATATGTTGGGCTCCCTATCGCCCTGGAGTTCGCAAAACACATATCAGTTATCGGATTTGATATCAGCAAAGAGCGGGTGGAGATGATGAAAAACAAAATCGACCCGAGTGATGAATTGGAACCGGAAGCCTTTGAGGGTTGTGATATCATGTTTACCAGTAATCCCGAAGATCTCAGGGAAGCCGCTTTTCATATAGTTGCCGTACCTACACCCATTGACAGTCATAATATGCCCGACCTTACGCCCTTGATCTCCGCATCAAAAACGGTAGGAAAAATTTTAAAAAAAGGTGATTACGTAGTGTATGAATCCACTGTTTATCCCGGCGCTACCGAAGAAGATTGTGTGCCTGTGCTGGAAGAACATTCGGGATTAAAATTCGTGGAAGACTTTAAAGTCGGTTATTCACCTGAAAGGATCAATCCGGGCGATAAAGTTCATACCATCACTACCATTTTAAAGATTGTTTCGGGTTGTGACGATGAGTCGCTCGATAACATTGCAAAAACCTATGAGCTCGTTGTAAAAGCGGGTGTTCACAGGGCGCCAAGCATGAAAGTTGCCGAAGCTGCCAAGGTGATTGAAAACACCCAGCGCGATGTGAACATTGCCTTGATGAATGAATTGTCCATCATTTTTAACCGGATGGGAATAAATACTTTTGATGTGCTTGAGGCAGCTGGAACCAAATGGAACTTTCTGAAGTTTTTCCCCGGCCTGGTTGGCGGACACTGCATAGGTGTTGACCCTTATTACCTGGCTTACAAAGCCCGTGAATACAGATATCACCCCCAAATTATCAATTCCGGGAGGTTTGTAAACGACAGCATGGGCTTTTATGTGGCCAAGCAGTTGGTAAAAAAATTGATCGGCAAAGGCAAAACCATCCTTGATGCAAGGGTGCTTGTAATGGGTATTACCTTTAAAGAAAATGTAAGCGACCTGCGTAACTCAAAGGTGGTAGATGTAATTAGTGAATTAAAATCATACAGCGTAAAGGTAGATGTTGTTGATCCCTTTGCATCACCAAAAGAGGTAAAGCATGAGTACGGAATTGATCTGGCCGAAAAAGTGGAAGGAAAATATGATGCAGTGATCGTTGCTGTTTCGCATGATCAGTATGCTGAATTATCAGAAGAATACTTTAAAGGAATTTCAACTGAAGACGGCATTGTTGTAGATATAAAAGGTATTTACAGGAACAAAATCAAGTCGCTTTCGTATTGGAGTTTGTAAAAACCCCCGATTATGAAAATTCTTGTCACCGGCGGAACCGGATATATTGGTTCGCATACAGTTGTTGAATTGCAGCAAAGCGGATATCAGGTTGTTATCGTCGATAATTTATCAAACTCTTACGCCTCTGTCGTTGATCAAATTGAAAAAATTTCAGGCATTCGTCCTGACTTTGAAGAATTTGATCTCTGCGATGAAAAAAGGACCCTGGATTTTTTTAAACGTCATTCAGATCTGGATGGTGTAATCCATTTCGCTGCCTTTAAAGCAGTGGGAGAATCAGTTGCAGAACCCTTGAAGTATTATCATAACAATCTTCAATCGCTGATTCTTATATTAAAGGGCATGCAGGAAAATGGAATTCAGAATATTGTTTTCTCCTCTTCCTGCACCGTTTATGGTCAGCCCGATGAACTTCCGGTAACTGAGTCGGCACCCATCAAAGAGGCCTGGTCGCCTTATGGTCACACCAAGCAGATATCCGAAAAGATCATTCAAAACAATGCTAATGTTACAGATATTAGAGCCACGTTGTTGAGATATTTTAATCCTATCGGCGCGCATGAATCGGCTTTGATAGGTGAGTTACCCATTGGTGTTCCGAATAACCTGGTTCCTTTTATAACGCAAACAGCCATTGGATTGCGCGAAAAGTTGAGTGTTTTTGGTGAAGACTACAACACCCCTGATGGAACAGCCATCCGCGATTATATTCATGTTGTTGACCTTGCTAAAGCGCATGTGATTGCAGTGGATCGCCTGGTAAAAAATAAAAACCAAAAGCAGGTAGAAATTTTTAACCTTGGAACCGGCAATGGATTTTCGGTGCTGGAAGTGATCAACTCTTTTGAAAAAGTAAGTGCGCAAAAACTCAATTACCAGATTGTGGATCGCCGGCCTGGCGATGTGGAGCAGGTTTGGGCCGATACACGTTTTGCCAATGATGTATTAGGCTGGAAGGCTGAAAAATCACTTGATGATATGATGCTTTCTGCCTGGAACTGGGAATTGGCCCTCAAGAAAGCAATATAAAAGCTGCTTTTCATATTATTCATTCACGAGGTATTAAAAAATCTTTAATTTTAAATCATGAAAAAAATATTAATCACCGGCGGAGCCGGATTTATAGGATCACATGTTGTTAGGTTATTCGTTAATAAATATCCCGACTATCAAATTTATAATCTCGACAAACTTACTTATGCGGGTAATCTGGAGAATTTAAAAGACATTGAATCACGGTCAAATTATACTTTTATCCGTGGCGATATTGTGGATGGTGAGTTTATTCAGGCCCTTTTTAAGCGGCATCAATTTGATGGCGTAATCCATTTAGCTGCCGAATCGCATGTTGATCGTTCCATATCAAATCCGATGGAGTTTATTTATACAAATATTGTTGGAACAGTAAACCTGCTGAATGCAGCACGTGAAATATGGAACGAGATCTATTCAAATAAACGATTTTATCATATTTCGACGGATGAGGTATACGGCTCCCTCGGCGATAGTGGCTTTTTTACCGAATCAACACCCTATGATCCGCATAGCCCTTATTCAGCTTCAAAAGCCAGTTCCGATCATTTAGTCAGGGCGTATCATGATACCTTTGGGATGCCCACGGTAATTTCAAATTGCTCTAACAATTATGGCCCCTTTCAGTTTCCGGAAAAATTGCTGCCGTTGTTCATCCATAATATCAGAAATAACAGGCCATTACCGGTTTATGGCAAAGGGCTGAACATCAGGGATTGGTTGTATGTGGAAGATCATGCACGTGCCATTGATTTGATTTATCATGATGGGAAATTAGGAGATACTTATAATATCGGAGGCAATAATGAATGGAAAAATATTGACCTGATCACTAAGTTATGTGAAATTATGGATAATAAGCTGGGCCGGCAAAAAGGTGAGTCTGCAAAACTGATCACCTATGTCAAAGATCGGGCAGGACATGACTTACGCTATGCCATTGATTCGTCGAAACTACAACGTGCCCTTGGATGGGAACCTTCACTTGTTTTTGAGGAAGGTCTCGAAAAAACCGTTGACTGGTATCTGGCTAATCAGGAGTGGCTTGATAATGTTACTTCCGGAGAATATCAGAAATATTATACGGCGCAATACGCTGAAAGATAGTTGCGGTTTTTTGATAAAAGGTAATCTTATCAATTTAAGGCAAATAATCACTGCCACTAAATCTCTAAATCACGAAATAGCACAAAAAGCATTATTACAAAATGCTGCAACCTGGTGAGATTTAGTGTCTTATTGTCTTCGTGGCAAAGCCTTGTTTTACGCAACAGGCACTTTGGCCTTTACTGAGTTATTCCAACTCAATTAAACCGATGCGCTTTCAGTCGGCATTTCGCGATCTACTTTTTTAACCAGACCCTGTAATACATTGCCGGGACCTACTTCGGTAAAACCGGAGGCTCCATCGGCGATCATATTTTGAACGATCTGGGTCCATTTTACCGGTGAAGTAAGCTGTGCTATTAAGTTATCTTTGATGGTTGCCGGATCAGAAACCGCTTGTGCATTTACATTTTGGTAGATAGGACATCCTGGCTCATGAAAATGTGTGCTGTTAATGGCTGCGGCCAGCTCTTTTCTGGCAGGTTCCATCAATGGAGAATGGAAAGCACCACCTACTTTTAAAGGAAGGGCTCTTTTTGCGCCAGCCTCTTTCAGTTTTTCACAGGCCATATCAATCCCTTTTATTGATCCCGAAATTACCAATTGACCCGGACTGTTGTAGTTGGCAGGAACCACCACCTCTTCAATTCCTGACAAAACCTCTTCCACCACCTGATCTTCAAGTCCTAAAATAGCTGCCATGGTTGAAGGCTCTGCCTCACAGGCGCTCTGCATGGCCATGGCGCGGGCATAAACCAGTTTAAGCCCATCTTCAAAGGCAAGTGTTCCATTGGCAACCAATGCCGAAAATTCACCCAGCGAGTGACCTGCGACCATGTCGGGCTGAAATGAATCACCCAGGCATTTTGCAAGAATCACCGAATGTAAAAATATGGCCGGCTGTGTCACCTTAGTTTGTCTTAACTCTTCATCCGTACCTTCAAACATAATTTTGGTGATCTCAAAACCCAGAATTTGGTTGGCCTTCTCAAACAGCTCTTTGGCAATTACATGGTTGTCGTATAAATCTTTTCCCATACCCGGAAATTGGGCACCCTGCCCCGGAAAAACATATGCTTTCATAGTTGTTTACAGTTATTTTGCCCGCAAAATTAATGAATTAAAAATTACAGGTAGTTTAACAAAAAGCATTACTTTTGCGCCGAATTACAAAAAGCTAACCTAATAAAAAGCAGATGCATCGCAATTTCAGAGCTGCAGTCAGGGCGCTATGGGTGATGGCTATGATCGTACTGGTCATGGCTTCGTGTGTTCCCATAAAAAAGCAAGTTTACCTGCAAACAGAAGAGTCGGATACCACAAAATCAGAGTATATCCTGGATAATACACCTTCTTATACTTTACAACCAGGCAATAACCTTTACATTAAGGTTTTTAGTGTAGATGATGAGCTGTATGATTTCTTTAATCTGGGATTTGGAACAGCAGGTAATATCTACTACGATGCGGCTGTTTATCTTAATAGTTATTCTGTTAATGATTCGGGAAAGGTTGAACTTCCTTTCATCGGTGAAATATTTGTAAAGGATCTTACACTGGAACAGGCCAAAAATAAAATCCAGCAACGCATTGACAAGTACCTTAAAAATACGATGATCATAGTAAAGCTGGTTAATTACACGGTTACTGTTGTAGGAGAAGTGCAGCGTCCGGGACAGTTTAAAGTTTATCAGGATCAAATCAGTATTTATGAAGTTTTGGCCCTGGCCGGCGATATGACCACATTCGCTAAAAGGGATGATGTAATTCTGGTAAGAAAAACTGATAAAGGGTCAAAAATCCATCATCTCAACCTGCTTGAAGATAAATTTCTTGAATCACCCTATTTTTATATCATGCCGGATGATGTAGTTTATGTGCGTCCTGTGAAGGGAAAAAACTTTGCATTCTCATCATTCCCTTACACCCTTGTCATTTCATCCATATCTCTAGCTATCGCATTGTTTGCCTTATTTAAATAATTATCAGCGTGGAAAATAATATCCAAAACATACCTCAACAACCCCAGGAAGAATCATTCGATTATAAAGCCCTGTTTTTTAAGCTTTATCGCTTCTGGTATTTTTTCGTGTTAACGATCTTTATCGCATTGTTAATCGCTTTCCTGTTTAATAAATATACCAAACCTATTTATGAGGTTGGTACAACAGTATTGATCAAAGATGATCGCTCATCTCCTGATGCACAGGCATTGATTGGTTTTGGGTTTACCAACAATATGCAGAATGTTGAAAACGAAATTGGTAAACTGCAAAGTTATACCCTTGTAAACGCTGCCGTAAGGGAACTCGATTTGGGGGTATCCTATTTTCAGGAGGATAACTTCATTACAACGGAGCTTTACAAGGAAAGTCCTTTTTTGGTAATTTTTGACTCAGCTCATCCTCAGCCACTCAGTATTAAGTTTAAACTGGATTTGTTATCGGATCAAAATTATAATCTGAAGGCTGAAGGGAAGGATGTTACACTTTATGACTATAAAAAATTTGAAACAATAGATGATAAAAATCCTGAAAGCAAAGCGGATATAAAAATTGATAGTACTTTCAGAGTAGGGCAATTCATCTATGGTGATGGATATCGGTTCAAAGTAGTTTTAAGTGATCAATATTATGCATCCAAGCATGACAATAAAAGTTATTTTTTCATTTTTAATGATGTAAATAAACTCACCGGACAGTTTAAAGCTTTTGAAATAGAGCCGATCAAAGAAGAGTCGTCCATCCTGAAAATTTCACTAAAAGGAAATAACGTAGCCAAATCAATCGACTTTTTAAATAAACTTACCGAAGTATATTTACGAAAAAACCTGGATCAGAAAAACCGTGCAGCAGAAAATACGGTTAAATTTATTGACGCTCAGCTAAAAAACCTGACAGATTCACTTGATATCTCAGAACAAGACCTTCAGGAGTTCAGGACTAACAAACAGGTGATGAATCTTGATTTTCAAACATCACAGGTTTTTGAGCAGTTAAAAGAGCTTGAAAATGAAAAGGCTCAACTGGATCTGAAAGCCAAGTATTACAAAACACTAAGGGATTACATTGTAAACAATAAGGATTTGGATGATGTAATAATTATTCCAACAACAATGGGTATTGAAGATCCGATGGTTAGTGAGCTTACGCAGGAACTTTCGAAAGCATATGCTGATAAAGAGGAGAAGTTATTGTATTCCACCCCATCTAATCCGGCAATTGTTCAGTTAAATCAAAAAATTGAAATCACCGAAAAGGCATTACTTGAAAGCATAAATAATATTATTGCTAACTCAAATATTGCAGTTGGAGAAATCAATCACCGGATTTCTACATTGGAGGCCAGAATTAGTCAACTTCCAGCCACTCAGCGTCAGTTATTGGGTATAGAAAGAAAATTCCGGTTGAGTGACAACATGTATAATTATCTTCAGGAAAAACGTTCTGAAGCACTGATCACTAAAGCTTCCAATGAACCCGACAATGAGGTTATTGATATCGCAAGGGATGATGGAGGCGCACCTGTATTTCCGAAAAAAAGTTTGAATTATATGATTGCCATCATTTTGGGAATCGTATTGCCAGTGATCTATTTCCTGGGTAAGGATTATTTTAATGATAAAATCGTTGAAAGAAAAGATGTGGAAAACATCACCAAATATCCGATAGTTGGTCATATTATACATAGCAGTAAGGATACGCAGGCAGTGGTTGCTGAATCGCCCAAATCGAGTATTGCAGAATCTTTCCGGTCAGTAAGGACAAATCTGCAGTTTTTCGGGCAGGGGGAGGATAAACAAACTATTCTGATCACTTCGGATATGGTGAGTGCCGGAAAAACCTTCTGCGCCATCAACCTCGCTTCTATTTTTGCACTTTATGGCAGAAAGACCTTGCTAATGGGATTTGACCTACGGAAGCCAAAAATTTATAAGGATTTTGGACTGAGCAATACCGAAGGGATCAGCTCCTATCTGATCAATAAAAGCAAACTGGAAGATATTATTCAGGTTTCACCAATTGAAAATCTCGACATTGTTATGGCGGGGCCGGTTCCACCAAATCCTTCGGAGTTGATTGCCTCTGCCAAAACAGATGATCTGTTCAATGGTTTAAGGGAGACCTACGACTATATCATTATTGATACACCTCCTGTTGGATTGGTTACAGATGCTTTCCTGCTTATGAAATATTCGGATGCCAACCTCTTTGTTGTGCGTCAGAACTATACCCATAAAAAGGTATTTGGATCAATCATGAAAGATATCGAAAACAGGAATCTGAAAAACATCAGTATTCTTATCAATGATGTGAAGTTGTCGAAAAACTCTTATGGCTATGGTTATGGCTATGGTTACGGCTATGGTTATGGTTATGGCTACGGTTATGGTTATGGCTACGGTTACGGTTACGGTTATGGCTATGGATACTATTCTGATGACAAGGAGAAAGAAAAAGACAACACCGTAAAACGGATCTTTAAAAACACTTAGGATCCTATTTGTTTAAAAAAATATAGAGCAGCACCGCAATGCTGCTCTTTTTTTATTCTTAGAAATCAACCTGTATTCAACTTTTTAAGTCCATTCACAGGCAGAATTGAATTATACAAATCTACCCTATCGCCTCACAATAAACCACGGATTCAGCAGATCCGCTTTATTATAGGTAAGCGGTAGTTCAGTGTCATGATGCACCATTTCAGCTCCTGAAAATAAAGCGATGGCATGGCCTGCAGCCACATCCCATTCCATGGT
>ERZ795053.177-NODE-177-length-79493-cov-11.648053_pt1 | contig 79493 bp, 80 predicted proteins | sample MGYA00375137_ERZ795053 | MGnify/ENA primary metagenome ERZ795053 (study PRJEB30182, sample SAMN05720284) | activated sludge metagenome | isolation source: Anaerobic digester | place: Hong Kong | collected 2014-12-17 ...
ATGCCACCCATCTCCAGACTCAGCTCGTCAAGAAACAACCTCTTGACGCTTCACAACTAGCGCGGGCCGGTGGTCGTCGGCCAGCGGCTGGCCCTGGTAGTCCACATGCCCCCAGCTGCGGTAGCGCGGGTTGCGGTCGTTCAGCCCGGCGATGGCCCGCAGCAGGGTCGACTTGCCCGTACCCACGGGGCCGAGCAGCACGGTCAGCGTGTGGGGCGGCAGCACCAGATCGACCTCGGCCAGCACCACCTTGTCGCCGAAGGCGGCGCCAAACCCGTGCGCGGCCAGGACTTCAGGGCCGTCGGGTGGCGGGGCATCTGCGGATCGAATGGAAAGCTCGGTCATGGTCTGGCCGCCCCGCAGGTTGGCTGACCGGTCTGGCAGAGGCCCTCGGGAGATACGCCCTCAGGCCGCCTCTTGAACTGTCCCGATCCAGGGCGCGAAGCGACTACCAAAGATTACTTTTGTTAACATTGAACTGCAATAGTATTTGCTTAAGAATGCAATTAAATTACAATAAATTGCACGGTTATTGATCTAATCCAAAGGCGCTCCCGTGGGCATGGCAGTCCGGCCTGGGTGCCCAAGGCTTGAGATGCCGTCCCGGGCAGCGCTCGTCCGGCCAAACGCAACGGTGACCGGGCGCCCAGCGGGCCGGGCCGACGACAATGCCGGCATGTCTGCATCCACCCACCCGTTCGAGCACCTCACCCCCGACTTCGTGCTGGACGCGCTGGCCAGCGCCGGCCTGGTTGGCGACGGTCGGCTGATGGCGCTCAACTCCTACGAGAACCGCGTCTACCTGGCCCATCTGGAGCCCGGTACGCCGCTGGCCGACACGCACCCTGCCGTCGTGCTCAAGTTCTACCGGCCCGGCCGCTGGAGCGCGGCCCAGATCGAGGAAGAGCACGCCTTCGCCCGGGAACTCGCCGCCGCCGAGGTGCCCGTGGTCGCCCCCCTTGCCATCGACGGGCGCACCCTGCATGCATTCGGTGAAGTCGATGACCATGGGTACGCCGCCTCGGTTCAGATGGCCGCGGAGCAGGCCAGGCCAGCGAACGCCGTGCTCGGGCTCGCACCGAGCGCTGGCGTTGTTCCTCCTCCCGCAGAGAGAGGGGGGAAGGCGTATCAGCGCCTCAAGGGGGAGTTCCTGTTCAGCGTGAGCCCCCGGCGCGGCGGCCGCGCGCCCGAACTGGGCGACCCGGAGACGCTGGAGTGGATTGGCCGCTTCCTGGCGCGCCTGCACGCGGTGGGCGCGCGCCAGCCCTTCACGCACCGGCCGGCGGTGGACCTGGCCAGCTACGCGGTGGAGCCGCGCGACTGGCTGCTGGCGCACGACGCGATCCCGCTGGAGGTCGAGCGCGCCTGGGCCGACACCTGCCAGCAAGCTATTGATTGCATAGCTGTCTGCGCCCGCCCTGCCTTGACTGGCGCCTCAAAAGGTACTGAAGACGGCGGCATCGCCTGCCTGCGCCTGCACGCCGACTGCCACGTGGGCAACATCCTCTGGACGCCGGCCGATCGGCCGGGCGGCGGCCCGCACTTCGTCGACCTGGACGACTGCCGCAGCGGACCGGCGGTGCAGGATTTGTGGATGCTGCTCTCCGGCGAGCGGGCCGAGCGCCAGCAGCAGCTCGGCGCCCTGCTCGACGGCTACGAGCAGATGCGCGAGTTCGACCGCCGCGAGCTGGCGCTGATCGAGCCGCTGCGCACGCTGCGGCTGATCCATTACAGCGCCTGGCTGGCGCGCCGCTGGGACGACCCGGCTTTTCCCGCCGCCTTCCCCGATTTCGGCACGCCCGATTACTGGCGCGGCCAGGTGGTGGTGCTGCAGGAGCAGATCGAGGCCATGCAGGCGCCGCCCTTGGTGGCCTGAGCCGGCCCGGCGCAGGGCTAAAATCAGGGTTTGTCCGCAGTAAAACTTCCCAATCGCGCCATGAACGTCGAACAAGCCCGCTTCAACATGATCGAGCAGCAGATCCGCCCCTGGGATGTGCTCGACAGCCATGTGCTGGACTTGCTGGCCGCCGTGCGGCGCGAGGACTTCGTGCCCGCCGCGCACCGCCAGCTGGCCTTTGCCGACCTGCAGATCCCGCTCAAGCCCGGCCCGCAGGCCGTGGCGCTGGGCCAGGTGATGCTGGAGCCGCGCGTCGAGGCCCGCATGCTGCAGGACCTGCGCGTGGGCAAGCACGAGAAGGTGCTGGAAGTCGGCACCGGCTCCGGCTTCATGGCCGCCCTGCTCGGCCACCGTGCCCAGCGCGTGCTGACACTGGAGATCGACCCGGCCCTGGCCGAGACCGCCCACGCCAACCTGCAGCGTGCCGGCGTGCTGAACGTGGAAGTGCGGCTGGCCGACGGCTCCAGCTCCGACCTCTCGGCCGACGGCCCGTTCGACGCCATCGTGCTCTCCGGCTCGGTGGCGCAGGTGCCCGAGCACCTGCTGGCGCAGCTCAAGGTCGGCGGCCGGCTGATGGCCATCGTCGGCGAAGAGCCCATGATGCGCGCCAGCCTGGTGCAGCGCACCGGCGAGAGCAGCTGGACCGAAAGCCAGCCCTGGGACATCGTCGCGCCGCGGCTGATCGGCTTCCCGACGCCGCCGCGCTTCCATTTCTGAAGCGCCCGGCGCACCAACTACAAGCTCCCGGAGCCCATCCGCATGGTTGAACAGATCACGCCCGAAGGCTTTGCCGCCTGGACGCAGGCCGCCGGCGCGCAGGGCACCGCCCCGCTGCTGCTCGACGTGCGCGAGCCGGCCGAATGGCGCGCCGCCAGCGTGGCGCCGCAGGGCTGCGAGCTGCTGCAGATGCCCATGCACACCGTGCCGGCGCGGCTGGCCGAACTCGACCGCGACCGCCCTGTGGCCGTGCTGTGCCACCACGGCGGGCGCAGCATGCAGGTGGCCATGTTCCTGCGCCAGCACGGCTTCGAGCGCGTGGCCAACGTGGCCGGCGGCATCGATGCGTGGTCGCGCCAGCTTGATCCCTCAGTACCGCGCTACTGAGCAGGTAGGTAGCCCGCCGCTCGGGCTGCACGGCGCCAGACCACTTCCAAAACCATAGCTGGCTGCGCCCGCCACGCTTGGGCTGCAGCCTCATTTGACCTTGAAATCGGTGCGCCGGGCCTGCCGGCGCGCACCGGCCGCTCAGCCCTCGCGCGTGGGCGTGGCGGCGCCGCGGGTGGCTTCGGGCTTGCCTTCCAGCGCGGCCTCCAGCCACAGCGCGGCGACAAAGCGCTTGTCGAACACCAGCCAGAGGATGATGGGCGCCACCGGCGTGAGCATCAGGAAGCCGAACTGGTAGCCGTAGGCCACGGCGTCGATCGCCCACTGCGGGTACTTGAGGTAGGCGGCGCCGTTGGGGCCGGAGAGCAGCACCACGTCGCGCAACCACTGGAAGCACAGGCCCCAGGCCTGCACCGGGAACAGGATCACCGTGCCGATCAGCCCCTTGAGCCACCAGCGGTGCGGGTGCGAGGCGATCAGCATGGCCCAGAGCAGCACCAGGCCGTAGCCGTATGAGGGGTAGCTGGCCTCCGGCGCCAGCTCGGCCAGCACGTCGGCGCCGCCGCGCTGCATGCGCACCTGCACCTTGGTCAGCAGCGTGGCGACCACGCCGTGCTGCTCGAAGCCGTCCACCCACGGGAACAGCGCCTGCATCGCGTGGCCGGCCAGCCAGATGGGCGGCTTGGCCAGCCAGGGCGAGGCCCAGTACCACAGCGGCAGCAGCGCCGCCAGGCAGAGTATGGCGATCAGCAGGAAACGGCCGATGAGGGTGGCACGCATGATCCGCCCGCTGCCCGCGCGATCAGGCCGCGGCCCTGGGCGCCGGGGCGGCCGGGTCGCGCCGGGCCACCACGCGCATCCACAGCAGCCAGACCACCAGCACGTCGAGCATGATGAGCGCCTGCCACATGTACAGGTGCGCGAACTCGAACACCTTGAAGTTCCACTGCCCCAGGAAGAACAGCGTCACCACGCGCAGCAGATTGACCGCCTGCACGGCGATGAAGCCCAGCCCGATGCCCCAGGCCTTCATCTTCCAGCTGGAGGGAAACGCCAGCATGGCCGCCACCAGCACGATGGTGGCTTCCACGCCGTTGCAGCCGGGCTCGATGGAAACGCCGAAGCCCGTCTTGGCGCTCTGCAGCACGCGGCCGTAGGAGATCACCGAGGGGTCGAACAGGTGCACGATGGCCGCGCTGGCCTGGGCCACCAGCCCGGTCCACGGCTGCACCACGGCGGCCTGCACGGTGTTGAGCATCTCCACGCCGAACAGCACGGCCTGGATGCCCAGGAAGATCAGGAAGAAGCGGATCACGGTCGGATACGGTGGCTGCGGTGTGCGGCCGGGCCCTTGATGTGCCCGAATGTATCAGCATCGCCCGCGCACGGCCATCTGCCCGCGGTAACGCGCACCCGACGGCGGGCGTGCTTCACGCCACGGCGGGTTCGCGCCCGGCCAGCGCCAGCACGGCCCGGGCGGTGCGCTCGGCCGCGCCGCGGTGCGCGCTGGCGAAGCCGAGCGCCGCATCCGCCATGCCGGCCAGCGCCGGCGGGTCGGCCAGCAGCGCCTGGGCGGCGGCCAGCCCCTCGGCCATGTCGGCCACGCGGCGGGCGGCGCCGGCGGCCTCGGCCATCTCGGCGGCCTGGGCGAAGTTGAAGGTGTGCGGGCCCATCACCACCGGGCAGGCGCATGCCGCGGCCTCGATCAGGTTCTGCCCGCCCAGCTGGGCGAAGCTGCCGCCCAGCAGCGCCATGTCGGCCAGCGCGTAGTACGCGGCCATCTCGCCCAGGCTGTCGCCCAGCCAGACGTCGGCCCAGGGCGGCGACGCATCGCCCCAGCCGGAACGGCGGCTGAGCGTGAAGCCGGCGCCCGCCACCAGCGCCGCCACCTCGTCGAAGCGCTGCGGATGACGCGGCACGATCAGCCACTGGATGCCTGAAGGCGGTCCGCTGGCGTCGCCGCCGGCACCGCCTTTGGCACCTCCTTTTGCTATGCTATCCGTAGCTGCCTGCGCCTGCTGCGCCTGGGCCATAGCCCGAATCTGCTTGAGAAATTCGGCCTCTTCGCCCTCGCGCGAGCTGGCCAGCATGACCACCGGGCGGCCAGCCGCGCCGCCGGCCGCCTGGCGCCAGGCACGGCCGCGCGCCAGCAGCGCCGGGTCAGGCCGGGCGTCGAACTTGAGGTTGCCGAACACGCCGGCCACCGGCGCGCCCAGGCTCGTCAGCCGCGCGGCGTCGGCCTCGGTCTGCGCCCAGGCGGCGGCCAGTGCGGCGTAGGCCGGCTTCATCAGCACCCCGAAGCGCTCGGCACCGCGCTGCGAGCGTTCCGACAGCCGCGCGTTGGCCAGCGCCAGCGGCACGCCGGCCGCGGCGGCCTCGTGGATCAGGCCCGGCCAGACCTCGGTTTCCATCAGCACGCCGACATCGGGCCGGAAATGCTGCAAAAAGCGCCGCACCACGGCGGGTGAATCCCAGGGCTGCCAGACCTGCACATCGCCGGGCTGCAGCAGCCTGCCGCCCTCCTCGCGCCCGGTGGCGGTGCCGTGCGTGAGCAGCAGGCGCAGGCCCGGCTGCAGACGCCGCAGCTCGGCCAGCAGGATGGCGGCGGCCCGCGTCTCACCAAGCGACACGGCGTGGACCCACACCAGCGGCGCGCCGCCCTCCGGCTGCGGCCGCGCCACGGCGTAGTGGCCGAAGCGCTCCTCCACCGCCAGCAGATAGCCCGGCTCGGCCTGCCCGCGCCGGCGCAGCTTGCGCCGCAGCAGTGGCTGGGCCAGCCAGGTGGCGAGGCTGTAGAGAGCGCGGATCATGGCGCGTTCGGATTGCTCATGATTTCATAGCTGCCTGCGCCCGCCATGCAAGGGCTGGAGCCTGATTTTGCTTCAAACCAGACACCCCCTGCGCAACGGACCGCTCAGTGCGCCGAAGCGCCCAGCTGCGCGTCCGGCTTGACCCGACGCAGCAGGGCCAGCATGTCGGCCTCGATGCGGGCCAGCGCTTCGGGCGTCTGGCCTTCGAAGCGCAGCACCAGCACCGGCGTGGTGTTGCTGGCGCGGATCAGGCCGAAGCCGTCGGGCCAGTCCACGCGCAGGCCGTCGATCACGTTCACCTGGGCCGGCGCCGCGAACGCGCTGCCCGCCAGCGCCTGCAGCTCGGCCGCCAGCCGATGCGGTTCGCCCTCGGCGCAGGCCACGTTAAGCTCCGGCGTGGCGTGGCTGGTGGGCAAGGCGTTGAGGGTGGCGCTGGCGTCGGGCGTGCGGCTGAGGATCTCCAGCAGCCGGCAGCCGGCGTAGGTGCCGTCGTCGAAGCCGTACCAGCGCTCCTTGAAGAAGATGTGGCCGCTCATCTCGCCGCCCAGCGGCGCGCCGAGTTCCTTCATGCGCGCCTTGATGAGCGAGTGGCCGGTCTTGAACATCAGCGGCTTGCCACCCGCCGCCTCGATGGCGGGCGCCAGGCGCTGCGTGCATTTCACGTCGAACACGATGGTGCCGCCGGGCGCGCGGCTGAGCACGTCCTGCGCGAACAGCATCATCTGGCGGTCGGGGAAGATGGTCTGGCCATCCCTGGTGACGATGCCCAGCCGGTCGCCGTCGCCGTCGAAGGCCAGGCCCAGCTCGGCGTCGCCGGCCTGCAGGGCGGCGATGACGTCGCGCAGGTTCTCGGGCTTGCTCGGGTCCGGGTGGTGGTTGGGAAAGTTGCCGTCGACCTGGCTGTGCAGCTCCTGCACCTCGCAGCCGATGGCCCGGAAGATGTCCGGCGCCGTGGCCCCGGCCACGCCGTTGCCGCAATCCACCACGATCTTCATCGGCCGCGCGAGCCGGATGTCGCCCACGATGCGCTCGCGGTAGGCCGGCAGCACGTCGTGCGTGCGCACGCTGCCGCCGGGGCGGCGCTGCCAGGTTTCGGCCTGCATGGTCTGGCGCAGGCGCTGGATGTCGTCGCCGTAGATGGCGCGGCCGGCCAGCACCATCTTGAAGCCGTTGTCGTCGCGCGGGTTGTGGCTGCCGGTCACCTGGATGCCGCTGCTGCACAGCGTGCTGGCGGCGAAGTACAGCATCGGCGTGGTGCCCATGCCGATGTCGATCACTTCCACGCCGGCCGCCACCAGGCCGCGGATCAGCGCGGCGCCGAGCGCGGGGCCGGAAAGGCGCCCGTCGCGCCCCACGGCCACGGTGCGCTCGCCCTGCGCCAGCGCCTCGGTGCCGAAGGCCAGGCCCAGTGCCTCGGCCACGGCCTCGTTGATGGTGGTGGGCGTGGTGCCGCGGATGTCGTAGGCCTTGAAGATCGAGGGTGTCAGCTGCATGGCCGGGATTGTAGGTAGGGCCACCGCGCCGCCCGGATAGGCATGTCCGAAAACGGCGAGTCCGCGCGCGCCGCCGGCCTATCATGGCCGCCATGAACCCGCCCGCCCCCGCGCTCGACGCCGACGCCTGCTACCGCGCCCTGCAGGCGCACGACGCGCGCTTCGACGGCGCGTTCTTCACCGGCGTGACCTCCACCGGCATCTACTGCCGCCCGGTCTGCCGCGTGAAGACCCCGCGGCGCGAGAACTGCCGCTTCTTCACCCACGCGGCGCAGGCCGAAGGCGCGGGCTTCCGCCCCTGTCTGCGCTGCCGGCCGGAGCTGGCGCCGCAGGCCGCGCCGTGGTCGACGCAGGATGCCTCCGCCCTGCTGGCGCGCCACGCCGCCCGGCTGCTGGACGCGCCCGACGCCTGGGGCGACGAAGCCCCCAGTGTGGCCGGCCTGGCCGCCCGCCTGGGCGTGAGCGACCGCCACCTGCGCCGCGTGTTCGAGTCCGAGCTGGGCGTCACCCCGCTGGCCTGGCTGCAGACGCGCCGCCTGCTGGCCGCCAAGCAGCTGCTGGCCGACACCCGCCTGCCGGTGGCGCAGGTGGCGCTGGCGGCCGGCTTTGCCAGCCTGCGCCGCTTCAACGCCGCCTTCGCCGCGCACTACGGCCTAAGCCCGACGGCGCTGCGGCGCCAGGGCGCCTCTGGCCCGCAGGACGGCGTGCAGGTCACCTTGGGCTGGCGGCCGCCGTACGACGCGGCGGCCATGCTGCGCTTCTTCGGCCAGCGGGCCATCGACGGCATGGAGTGCGCCGATCCGGCCGCCGGCACGCTGGCCCGCACGCTGCGGCTGGGTGATGACGCCGGCTGGGTCGCCTGCACCTTCGACGAAGCCGCCTGCCGCGTGCGGGTGCGCGTGGCCGAGGCGCTGGCGCCCCGCCTGCCGCGCGTGATCGCCCGCGTGCGCGCCTGGCTGGATCTGGACGCCGACCCGGCCGCCATCCACGCCGTGCTGGGCGCCGATTTCCCCCACGCCGCCGGGCTGCGCGTGCCGGGCACGCTGGACGGCTTCGAGCTGGCCGTGCGCGCCGTGCTCGGCCAGCAGATCACCGTGGCGGCGGCGCGCACGCTGGCGGCGCGGCTGGTGCAGCGGCTGGGCGAGCCGCTGCCCGAACCGGCGCCGGGGCTCACGCACCTGTTCCCCACGCCCGCCGCGCTGGCTACGGCGGACGGCGACACGCTGGGCCAGCTGGGCATCGTGCGCCAACGCCAGGCGGCGCTGCAGGCGCTGGCGCGTGCGGTGGCCGGCGGCGAGCTGGCCCTGCACCCCGGTGCCGACGTGCCGGCCACGCTGGCGGCGCTGAAGGCGCTGCCCGGCATCGGCGACTGGACGGCCCACTACATCGCCCTGCGCGCGCTGCGCTGGCCCGACGCCTTTCCGCCCGGCGACGTGGCACTGCACAAGGCGCTGGGCGTGGCCGGCCAGCCGCGCCCGGCCCAGGCCGCCGAGGCGAGGGCCGAGCGCTGGCGCCCCTGGCGCGGCTACGCGGTGATCCGCGCCTGGCACGGCGACGCGGCGCCCAAGCCTGAATCACTATGAATCCAATAGCTGCCTGCGGCTGTCCAGCAAGGACAAAACCGGGAAAACACCATGAAAAATGACGCCATCACCGCCCACCTCGTCTGCCCCACGCCAATGGGAGACCTGCTGCTGGGCGCCACCGCGCAAGGCCTGGCCGGCGCCTGGTTCATCCACGGCCAGCGCGACAGCCCGCCGCCGGGCAGCTGGGGCCGCGAAGACCCGGCGCACCCCGTGCTGGCCGAAGCAGCGCGGCAGCTGGGCGAGTACTTCGCCGGCCGGCGCCAGCGCTTCGAGCTGCCGCTGGACCTTTCCGCCGGCACGGCCTTCCAGCAGGACGTGTGGCACGCGCTGCTGGGCATCGGCAGCGGCGATTCGGCCACCTACACCGAGGTGGCCGCGCGCATCGGCCGGCCGGCCGCGGTACGCGCCGTGGGCACGGCCGTGGGCTCCAACCCGCTGATCGTCATCGTGCCCTGCCACCGGGTGCTGGGCAGCACTGGCGCGCTCACCGGCTTTGGCGGCGGGCTGGGGCGCAAGGCGGCGCTGCTGCAGCTGGAGGGCTGGCGCATCGACGGCGCCGAGGCCGGCACGCCCGACGCCACGCTGCGCCGCCTGCGCGCCCGGCGGGCCGCCGACGAGCTCTTCGATTGATGCCGCGCCCGCATCAATCCGACGCGCCGATTTCATCGGCGACCGCACCGGAAGCCGCGGCTCCATCGCCGATACTCGCTGCCATGTCGGCATCGGTAGCTATCGAATTCATACTGCTGGCGGCCATCTGGGGCGCCTCGTTCATGTTCATGCGCATGGGCGCGCTGGAGTTCGGCCCGCTGCCCACGGCCGGGCTGCGCGTGACCATCGCGGCGCTGGCGCTGCTGCCCGTGATGCTGATGCGCGGTCTGGGCCCGCAGCTGCGCCAGCACTGGAAGCCGGTGCTGTTCTGCGGCATCACCAATTCGGCCCTGCCGTTCGCGCTGTTCAGCTTTGCGCTGCTGTCCATCAGCACCGGGCTGACGTCCATCCTCAACGCCACGGTGCCGCTGTTCGGCGCCGTGGTGGCCTGGCTCTGGCTGGGCGACCGGCCCGGCGCTTCGCGCACGCTGGGGCTGGTGATCGGCTTCGTCGGCGTGGCCATGCTGGCCTGGGGCAAGACCAGCTTCCAGCCCGGAGCCTCGGGCATCGCGCCGGCCTGTGGCGTGATCGCCTGTTTGCTCGCCACGCTGCTGTACGGCTTTTCGGCCAGCTACACCCGGCGCTACCTGTCCGGCATGAACCCGCTGATGACGGCCACCGGCAGCCAGATCGGCGCCGCGCTGGGGCTGGCCGTGCCCACCGTGCTGTGGTGGCCGGCGCAGACACCCGGCACGCACGCCTGGCTGGCCATGCTGGCGCTGGGCGTGCTGTGCACCGCCGTGGCCTACGTGCTGTTCTTCCGCCTGATCGACCGGCTGGGGCCGGCCAAGGCGATCACCGTCACCTTCACCATCCCGGTGTTCGCGGTGTTCTACGGTGTCACGCTGCTGGGCGAAACGCTCACGCCCTGGATGCTGCTGTGCGGCGTGGTCGTGCTGTGCGGCACGGCGCTGGCCACGGGTGCGGTCAAGCTGTTCGTGCGCTAGGGCCGGTTCACCCAGCCGCTGCAACCTCTGGTAGCTATTTTTTATGTAGCTGCCTGCGGCCGGTTGGTGCCGGCCGTGAGCATTCTTTCCACATAACGGGCGATCAGGTCGATCTCCAGGTTGACCTTGTCGCCGGCCTTGAGCGAACCGAGCGCCGTGTTCTGCACCGTGTGGGGAATGAGGTTGATGGTGAAGGCGCAGCCTTCGGCCGTGTCCTGCACCTGGTTCACCGTGAGGCTCACGCCATTGACCGTGATCGAGCCCTTGTAGGCCAGAAACTTGCCCAGCTCGCGCGGCGCCAGCAGGCCGAACAGCCAGCTCTCGCCCACCGGCTCGAAGCGCGTGACCGTGCCAATGCCGTCCACATGGCCCGAGACGATGTGGCCGCCCAGCCGGTCGTGGGCGCGCAAGGCCTTTTCCAGATTCACCGGGCCCGTGCGATCAAGCCCGGCCGTGCGCGCCAGCGATTCGGCCGAGATGTCGATGCTGAACCGCCCCGCCGCGGCGTCAAGCGCGGTCACGGTCATGCAGGCGCCGTTGATGGCGATGCTGTCGCCCAGGCCCACGTCGGCCAGATAGGCTGGCGTCACTTGCAGCTGCAGCTGCTTGCCATGGGCGCTGCTGGCGCCCTGCTCGAGCACCTCGGCGATCTGGCCGACGGCGGTGATGATGCCGGTGAACATGTTGCTTCGAGCCTCCGCGGATACAAGCCCAGGCCAAAAGAGAAAAGCCCCGCAAACCGTTGATTTGCGGGGCTTTGTAAGGTGGCGCGGCTGGCAGGATTCGAACCCACGACCCCTTGGTTCGTAGCCAAGTACTCTATCCAACTGAGCTACAGCCGCGCGAAGCTTTTCATTATAGCACGCGTTTCTGGTAGGGCGTGCTGGGCTCGAACCAGCGACCAAGGGATTATGAGTCCCCTGCTCTGACCAACTGAGCTAACGCCCCCCGCGACCGGGCATTCTACCGAGGGCAACGCGCTGAAGGCGCCTCTAGCGCGAGCTCAGGCTCAGCGCGTTGCTCACCAGGCGTGAGGTGATGTCGACGATCTGGATCATGCGGTCGTAGGGCATGCGCGTGGGGCCGATCACGCCGAGCGTACCGACGACCTGGCCGTCCACCTCGTAGGGCGCACTGACCACCGAGAGTTCTTCCACCGGCACCGTCTGGCTTTCGCCGCCGATGAAGATGCGCACGCCCTGCGCTTCGCTGGAGATATCCAGCAGGCGGATCAGCTGTGCCTTCTGCTCGAACAGGCCGAAGGCGCGGCGCAGCTGGTTCATGTCGGTGGAAAAGTCGGTCACCGAGAGCAGGTTGCGCTCGCCGGAGATGACCACCTCGGACTGCGCCTCGCTCATGGCCTCGGTGCCGGCCTGCACGGCGGCCTGCATCAGGAGCGCGACTTCGGAGCGCAGCTGGTCCACCTCGGCCTTCAGGCGGGCGCGCACCTGCTCGATGGTCAGGCCGGAGAAATGCGCGTTGAGGTAGTTGGTGGCTTCGACCAGCTCGCTCTGGGAGTAGTCGGTGTCGGTGAACAGCACGCGGTTCTGCACGTCGCCTTCGGGGGTGACGATGATGAGCAGCAGGCGTTTGTCGGACAGCCGCACGAACTCGATGTGCTTGAACACCGAGCTGCGCCGCGGCGCCATCACCACGCCGACGAACTGCGACATGTCCGACAACAGGTGCGCGGCCTGGGCGATCACCTTCTGCGGCTGGTCGGCCAACAGCGAAGGTGCTTGCAATTCTTGCCGTTGCGCGGTCAGCATGGTGTCGACGAACAGCCGGTAGCCACGCGCGGTGGGCACGCGCCCGGCGGAGGTGTGGGGGCTGGCGATCAGGCCCAGCGCCTCCAGGTCCGACATCACGTTGCGGATGGTGGCCGCAGAAAGATCCAGGCCGGAAGCGCGCGACAGCGTGCGCGAACCGACCGGCTGGCCGTCGGCGATGTAGCGCTCGATCAGCGTCTTCAGCAGCAGGCGGGCACGGTCGTCGAGCATCCATTTCATTATGATGTAATTTGCCGATGCAGCCCCAATTCCGTCACGTCGCCCTGGTGGGCAAACACCACGAATCCGTGACGGGCGCAGTCGTCGATTCGGTGCGCGACGTGGCCCTGGCCATCGGCCAGTTCCTCAGGTCCCAGGGCTGCGAGGTGGCGCTGGAAGCGCGCACCGCGGAAGTGAGCGGGCTGCAGCAGGAATTTCCCGCCTGGTCGGTGCAGGACATCGGCGAGCGCGCCGATCTGTGCGTGGTGGTGGGCGGCGACGGCACCATGCTGGGCGTAGGGCGCCAGCTGGCGCGTTACGGCACGCCGCTGATCGGCGTGAACCAGGGACGGCTGGGCTTCATCACCGACATCCCGCTCGACGCCTTCCAGGAAGTGCTGCCACCCATGCTGCGCGGTGAGTTCGAGGAAGACCACCGCAGCCTGATGCATGGCCGCGTGATGCGCGGCGGCGAATGCGTGTTCGAAGCCCTGGCGATGAACGACGTGGTGGTCAACCGCGGCGCCGCCTCCGGCATGGTGGAACTGCGCGTGGAGGTCAACGGCCATTTCGTCGCCAACCACCGTGCCGACGGCATCATCGTGGCCACGCCGACGGGCTCGACCGCCTATTCGCTGTCGGCCGGCGGACCGCTGCTCCACCCCCTGGTACCGGCCTGGGTGCTGGTGCCCATCGCACCGCATGCCTTGTCAAATCGGCCGATCGTCCTTGCGGATCCGGTGGAGATAGCTATTGAAATAGTAGCTGGCCGGGATGCCAGCGCGAGTTTCGACATGCAGTCGCTGGCTTCGCTGCTCCATGGTGACCGCATCGTCGTGCGGCGTTCGCAGGAGCGGGTACGTTTCCTGCATCCCAAGGGCTGGAGCTATTTCGATACGCTGCGCAACAAGCTGCACTGGAACGAAGGGGGTGCCTGAAACATGGCGCTGCGCCACCTCGGTTTGCGTGATTTCGTCATCGTCGACGCGCTGGAACTCGCCCTGGGCGAGGGTTTCACCGCGCTCACGGGCGAAACCGGCGCCGGCAAGTCGATCCTGATCGACGCGCTGCAGTTGCTGCTGGGCGACCGGGCTGACGCACTTTACGTGCGCGAGGGCCAGCCGCGCTGCGAGTTGAGTGCCGAGTTCGACCCGGTGTCGCCAGCCGCCGCCTGGCTGGATGACAACGGCTTTGATGCCGACGCGGAGGCCCTGCTGCTGCGCCGCACCATCGATCGCAATGGCAAGAGCCGCGCCTGGATCAACGGGTCGCCGGCCACGATGGCGCAGTTGCGGGAACTTGGCGACCTGCTGGTCGACATCCATGGCCAGCACGCCTGGCAAAGCCTGACCCGGCCCGCCGCGGTGCGCTGCCTGCTCGACGCCTATGGCGGCATCGACACCGCGCCCCTGGCGGAAGCCTGGCAGGCCTGGCGCCGCGCCGAAGCCGAACTGGCCGAGGCGCGTGCCGCTCAAGCCACGCTGACAGAAGAACGCGACCGTTTGAGCTGGCAGCTCGGCGAGATCGACAAGCTGGCACCGGCCGCCGGCGAATGGGACGAACTCAACACGCGCCACGACCGGCTGTCGCACGCGCAGGCGCTTGCCGAAGCCGCGCAGGCAGCGGCCGAGGTGCTGGACGCCGACGACACCGGCGTACTCGCCCAGCTGGCCCTGGCCGAACAGAAACTGGCGGCGCTCGCCCACATCGAACCCGAATTCAGAGCCGTCGCCGAAGTGCTGGCGTCCAGCACGGCCACCGCGCGCGACGCGGCACACAGCCTGCACGCCTACCTTCGCCACACGGAACCCGATCCGCAGGCACTGGCCCGGCTGGACGAGCGCCTTTCGGGATGGCACGCACTGGCCCGCCGCTTCCGCCGACCGCCGGAAGAACTGCCGGCGCTGCAGGAGCAGTGGCGTACCGAACTGGCGCTGCTGCAGGCACGCGCCGACCTGCAAGCGCTGGAAGCCCAGGCGACCCAGGCCAGGTCCCGTTACATGGCGGCTGCCGACGCGGTCTCCCGGCAGCGCCGGCAGGCAGGCCCGCGACTGGCAATGGAAGTCACCCAAGCCATGCAGGGGCTGGGCATGGAAGGCGGCCGTTTCGAGGTCGCGCTCCAGCCCGGCGAGCCGGCCGCTCACGGCATGGAGCAGGTGCAGTTCCTGGTGGCCGGGCATGCGGGCGCCAGCGCACGGCCCATCGAACGCGTGGCCTCGGGCGGCGAGCTGTCGCGCATCGCGTTGGCGATCGCCGTGACCACCAGCCGGCTCGGCGAAGCCGGCACGCTGGTGTTCGACGAGGTGGATGCCGGTGTCGGCGGTGCGGTGGCCAGCACCGTGGGCCGCCTGCTGCGGCAACTCGGCCAGGACCGCCAGGTGCTGTGCGTCACGCATCTGCCCCAGGTCGCCGCCTGTGCCGACCAGCACTGGCGCGTGGCCAAACTGACCTCGCCCAGCGGCGCCACGAGCAGCGTCACGCCGCTGGCGGCGGAAGAACGTGTCACCGAGATCGCCCGCATGCTGGGCGCCCAAGCCGGCTCCGACGCCGGCCGCGCCCATGCCGTCGAAATGCTCCAGGCTGGCGCGGCGGCAGCCACACCGGCACCCCGCGGCAGGACCAGAAGCAGGGAGCGCGCCTGATGCGGCAGCTCGTGGTCATCACAGGCATGTCGGGTTCCGGCAAATCCATCGCCCTGCGCGCACTCGAGGATGCCGGCTACTACTGCGTGGACAACCTGCCGCCGGAACTGCTGGAGCCGCTGATCGGCCTGGACGACCCCCGCAAACCCGGGCGCACGGCCGTCGCCATGGACGTGCGCAGCGGCGCCTCGCTGCCGCAGGTGCCACTGATGCTGCAGACCCTGCGCGACCGCGGGGTGGAAGTGCGTCAGATCTTCCTGGATGCGAGCGACGACACCCTGCTGCGGCGCTTCTCGGAAACGCGCCGTCGCCATCCCTTGTCGTCGTCCGGCGATGTCAGCCAGCAGCAGGCACTGACGGAGGCCATCGCGGCGGAGCGCGACCTGCTGGCCGACATGCGCGAGCGCTCACACGTGATCGACACCAGCATGCTGCGCGCGGCGCAGCTGCAAAGCTTCGTCAAGTCGCTGATCGCCGCGCCCAGCAGCCAGTTGACGCTGGTGTTCGAGTCCTTCGCGTTCAAGCGCGGCATCGCGCTGGATGCCGACTTCGTGTTCGATGTGCGCATGCTGCCCAACCCGCACTACGAGCCGGAACTGCGTGCGCTCACGGGGCGCGATGCCGGCGTGATCGAGTTCCTGCGCCGCGAGCCTGAAGTCGGCCGCATGTTCCACGAGATCGCCGCCTTCCTGCGCGGCTGGCTGCCCGAGCTGGCGGACAACCAGCGCAGCTACGTCACGGTGGCCATTGGCTGCACCGGCGGCCAGCACCGCTCGGTCTATCTGGTGGAGCAGCTGGCGGCAGCATTCTCCAGGGACTGGCACACGCTGACGCGGCACAGAGAGCTCCCGCCGGCCTGAAACCGGCGGCGCTTCAGCGAGGCGCCTCGAGAAACTTGCGTACCGGCGCCGGCAGGGCCAGCGCCCGCCAGGCTGCGCCTTCGAACCAGGTTCCGTCTTGCGGCACTGCCATACCCCGCCGCAGCCGCACCGAAACGACGTGCAGTTCCAGCTCGCGATGGGTGAGTGCGTGGCGGATCGGCGCGTGCTGCCGGGCAGCCGGAGCCCCCGCCTGCGGGCAGGCGGCCAGCAGCGCCTCCTGCGACTCGAAGGCCGGCAGGCTGTGCAGCCTGGCCCAGATACCCGTGGCCGGCCGCTGGACGAGCCCGATGCGACCTTGCGTATCTGAAGCGTGAAGCAGCCACAGCGCCACCTGCTTGCGCGCCAGACGCCGCGTCTTCACCGGATAGCGGCCAGGGTCGCCTTCAAGGTAAGCGACACAAATGTCCTGCACGGGGCATTGCGCGCACATCGGCTGGCGCGCCGAGCACACGGACGCACCCAGATCCATCAGCCCTTGCGAGTAGGCAGGCATCTGCGCTGGGTCCCGGGGCAACAGCGCCTCGGCCTCCCGCCACAGCAGCTGTTCGTGGCGCGGCTGCGCCAGATCCTCCGCAAAGCCGAGCACACGCGTCAGCACGCGCTTGACGTTGCCGTCCAGGATGGCGACACGCTCCTGAAAACAGAAGCTGGCGATGGCCGCCGCCGTGGAGCGGCCAATGCCCGGCAGTGTCATCAGTTCGGCCGCCGTGCCCGGAAACACCCCACCATGGTGTTCGGCGATCACCCGGGCACACTGGTGCAGGCGTCTGGCCCGGCTGTAGTAGCCCAGACCGCTCCAGAGCGCCAGCACCTCGTCTTCTTTGGCCGCGGCCAATGACTGCAGATCGGGAAAGCGCTCCAGAAAACGCGCGTAGTAGGCCTTGACGGTACTCACCTGCGTCTGCTGCAGCATGATTTCCGAAAGCCACACGCTGTAAGGATCACGACCCTGTTGCCAAGGGAGGTCATGGCGGCCGTGCTGGCGCTGCCAGCGCACCACCCGGCTGGCAAGACCTGCAGCCCGGGGCGTCACTCGGCAGTCGCCAGCGCTTCGCTCGTGGTGCTCTGCTGCACCCGGATCTGCGCCGCGGACTTGCGCAGATCCGCCATCAGCTCGCCCATGCGCGCCTGCAGGGCCGAAAGCTGGGTTTCCTGCTCGCGCAATTCGTCGATGCGCATGTCGAGCCCGCCGGCCGCGTCCTGGATGCGCTGGATGGCATCCACACGCCGGCTGAAGGCGCGGCGCCGCTCACGCAACTGCGCATCAAGCTGGGCCGAGGAGGACTTGTTCCAAAGTTCCACCTCGCCCAGCGCGGTTTCGAAGATCGAGCGCACCCGCGCCAGCAGCGCGCGCACGAGCTTTTCCGTGAATTCCGGCCGCGCCAGGTTCATGAGGTTGCCGACGCCGAGGTACTGCATGTGGCTGCGCTCCACCGCGCTGAGATCGACGTCGAAGCGGCTCATGTCGGGCGGCGGCACCATCTGCAGCGAGAACCCGTGGTCTGCATTGAGCTGCTTGAAGGACACCGTGAGCATGGACTCGATTTCCGACTCCAGCAGACGCACCTGGCGCACCACGCCCCTCAGGTTGTCGAAGCCCTTGGCATAGGTCCTCTTCAGGCCTACCTTCAGTCCCGGCTCGCGCAGCGCCGTGGTGAGCTCCGCCAGTTCCTTCTTGATCGACGAGGTGCCCAGCAGCTTGAACACCTCGCGCAGCAGCTTCATGTGCACCGAGCGCACCGCCAGCACGCTGGCGCCGCTGCGGTCGAATTCGGTCTTTTCGGATTCGATGCGCAGGCGCATCTGCCGGATCACGTTCTGGTTCTTGCCACGCAGGCTCCGGAGTTCCTGTTCCTGGTCCGACAGCTCGCGACGCCGCACCGACAGCACCCGTTCCGCATCCTCGCGCATCTTGCGCATCATGGCCGCGACGGAATCCGCCAGCATGCGCTGCCGGGCGCCGAGCACCTCGTCGGCCAACATCTGCTCGAAAGCCGGAACGCCACTTTGCTCGAGCAGTTCCTGGTCGCCGCGCACCTTGGCCAGCAAGCCCTTCTGGGCCGACAGCGCGATCACCTGATCGGGCGCGATGCCCAGCGTGTGCGCGGTCCTGGCGCACTGGCTGGCGATCTGCTCCTTGATCTGCCGGGGCGAACTCAGGTCGTCCCACATCGTGTCGACCTTGTTGAGCACCACGAACTTGGCACCGTCGCCACCGTCCATGGCGCCGATGTGCTCGCGCCAGATCGCCAGGTCCGACTTGGTCACGCCGGTATCGGCCGCCAGGATGAACACAGCGCCCTGCGCCTGGGGGATCAGGCTCACCGTCAGTTCCGGCTCGGCGCCGATGGCGTTCAGGCCCGGCGTGTCCAGCACCACCAGGCCTTGCTTGAGCAGAGGATGCGCCATGTTGATCAGCGCATGGCGCCAGCGCGGCACTTCCACATTGCCCTGGTCGTCGAGCGGCGGGTTGTCTTCTGGCGCCTCGTCGTGCCAGAAACCGAGGGCACGCGCCTCATCCACGGTCACGGTCCGGGTTTCGGAAACCTTCTCCATCGCGCCGGCGAGTTGCTGCGGATCGTTCACGTCCAGGTCGACGCGGGTCCATTTTTCCGGCACCTGCCGCCATTCCAGCAGGGCCTGGGGCTGAAGCCGCGTCTCGATGGGCAGCAGGCGCAGGCAGGGAGGCACCGAAGCGTCATAGCCCAGTTCGGTCGGGCACATGGTGGTGCGGCCGGCGCTGGCCGGCATGATGCGGCGGCCATAACCGGCAAAGAACACCGCGTTGATCAGCTCCGACTTGCCGCGCGAAAACTCGGCCACGAAGGCCACCATCACCTTGTCGGCGCGCAGCTGCTCCTGCAAGCGCTGCACACGCTCCTCGGTACCGTCGTCCAGCAATTCCTGGTCGCGCATCCAGTCGGCCAGCAACTTCAGGCGCAGGGCCATTTCCCTGCGCCAGGTGCTGTGTTCGTCGAACTGTGCGTTGAATCCGGAAGCAGTCACTCGGGGCTCCACCATGCCATGGCGCATATTACACGGGGCAGGCACTTTTCAGCGCCCCGGATCGTCCTTGGTGTGAACCAATCGACGCTGTAGCTGACTAGCCGCGCTGGCAGCTCGGGCAATAGAAGGTGGAGCGCTGCCCCTGCCGGATCTGCCGCACCGGCGTGCCGCACACCGGGCACGGCTGGCCGGCACGGCCGTACACCGCCGCCTGTAGCTGGAAATGGCCGGCGTCACCCATGGCGTTGGCGAAGTCGCGCAGGGTCGATCCGCCCTGTTCCACGGCGCGCTGCAGCACCTGCCGGATCGCTGCGTGCAGCCGGTCAGCGCGCGGGCGCGACAGCCTGGCCGCGCGCACGGTGGGCCGGATGCCGGCGTGGAACAGGGCTTCGGATGCGTAGATGTTGCCCACGCCCACCACCACGTCGCCGGCCAGCAGCACCTGCTTGATCGGCGCGCGACGTTCGCGCAGCGCGGCGTGGAAGCGGCCGGCGTCGAAGCCGTCCTCCAGCGGCTCCGCCCCCAGCCCGCCCAGCAGGCGGACCACGCGCTCGTCCAGCTCGCGCGGCGCCCACACCACGGCGCCGAAGCGGCGCGGATCGTGCAGACGCAGCACCCCGGCCGTGGTGACCAGGTCGAAATGGTCGTGGATCCCGGCCGCACCAGGATCGTGCGCGAATCGCAGACTGCCGGACATGCCCAGGTGCATGAGCAGCAAGCCCTCGTCCAGGTACAGCATCAGGTACTTGCCGCGCCGCCCCACACCCGTCACGCGGCGCCCGGACAGGAGTTGGGGATCCACGCCGAGTGGCCACCGGAGCGGCTTGCCAAGCCTTGCCGACACCACCGTGGCACCGGTGATCCGGTCGGCAAAACTGCGCCGCGTCACCTCGACTTCCGGCAGTTCAGGCATGGCGGCAGGGCTTTGCAGTCATGGATTATTATGAGCCGATGCAGTATCTGACTCGCGTCATTGCCTTGGCTGCGGCCATGGTGGCCAGCCCGCTGCTGGCCCAGGTTCAGCAGGCTGCACAGCAGCCCGTTCGCACGACGCCTGAGCCGGGCGCGCAGGCAACCACCAGGGCCACGAACACCATGTTCACAGCCCGGCTCATGTACGAGCTGCTGCTGGCCGAGTTCAGCTTCCAGGACGGCGATCCGCAGTCCGGCTACCGATTCATGCTCGACGCCGCCCGCCGCACCGGGGACGAGGCGCTGTTCCGCCGGGCCACCGACATGGCGATCCAGTCGCGCTCGGGCCCGGGGGCGCTGGAGGTAGCGCGGGCCTGGCGCGAGGCCCACCCCGATTCGGTCGACGCCAACCGCTACGAACTGCAGGTACTGCTGGCGCTCAACCGCGTGGCGGAAACCGAGGCCCCGCTGCGCGCCACCCTGGCCGCACTGCCCAAGGACGACCGCGAAGACTTCCTGGCTGCCCTGCCCCAGCTCTACAGCCGTGCCAGCGACAAGACCGAAGCCGCACACGTGGTCGAACACGCGCTGGACAACGCCCTCAAGGACCCGGCGCAGGCCGCGGCGGCCTGGACGGCCATCGGCCGATTGCGCCTGCAGGCCGGTGACAAGGTGGGTGCACTGGCCGCCGCCACGCTGGGCCAGGATGCTGACCCCGCCGCGCGCTGGCCGGCGTTGCTGGCGCTGCAGCTCGCCGCAGCCGACGAGCCCCAGGCCGAATCGCTGGTGCAGCACTACCTGCAAAGTGCCAAGCCGCTGCCGGAGGTACAGCTGGCCTATGCGCGCTGGCTGATCGACGAAGGCCGGCTCACCGACGCGCACGCACAGCTCGCCGCCATCACCGCACGCGACCCCGAGTTCGCCGAGGCCTGGCTGCTGCAGGGCGGCCTGTACGCCCAGCAGCGCGACGATGCGCAGGCGCAGCTGGCGCTGGCCAACTACATGGCGCTGCTCAAGCTCAAAGGCGGCGCGGACGCCAGTGAAGGCATGGACCGCGCGCGCCTCACGCTGGCGCGCATCGCCGCGCGCCGTGGCGACTACCCGAACGCCGAGGCCCTGCTGGACCAGATCGAAACACCGGGCCAGGCCCTGACGGTCGCCACGGAACGCGCCGCCATCCGCGTCAAGCAGGGGCATCTGGACGACGCCATCGCCGCCATCCGCGCCGCCCCTGACGACAGCCCGCGCGACACGCGCCTGAAGCTGCTGGCCGAGGCGCAACTGCTGCGCGAGAACGGCCGTGCCGAGCAGTCCTACCAGATGCTGAACGCCGAGCTGCGCAAGGAACCGACGGACGAGGACCTCATCTACGACACCGCCATGTCCGCCGAGCGCATGGGCAAGCCCGACGAGATGGAGGCGCTGCTGCGCCGGCTGATCGAGCTCAAGCCCGACGCCTACAACGCCATGAATGCGCTGGGCTATTCGCTGGCCGACCGCGGCGTGCGCCTGCCCGAGGCCAAGTCGCTGATCGAGAAAGCCGTGCAGCTCGCGCCCGACAACGCTTTCATCCAGGACAGCCTGGGCTGGGTGGAGTTCCGGCTGGGCCATCACGCCGAGGCCGAGCGCATCCTGTCCGAGGCCTTCCGTCGCCGGCCCGACGCAGAAATCGCCGCTCACCTGGGCGAGGTGCTGTGGGTGCAGGGCCAGACCGAACGGGCGCGCGCGGTCTGGCGCGAAGGCTACCGGCTCGATCCCGACAACGACACCCTCAAGCAGACGCTCAAGCGCCTGAAGGTCCGCCCGTGAGCCGCTACCGGCCAGCCCCGGCGCCCTGGCTGCGCCGGCTGGCTCTGCTGGTTGCTATGCTTGTCATAGCTGGCTGCGCCAGCCCCGTGCGGCCCGGAGGGCAAAAAGACCATGAAATCTCCAGTTGGTCCGGACGGATGGGGTTGACCGTGGCTTCCGAACCGCCGCTGTCGTTCTCGGCCGCCTTCGCGCTCACGGGTGACGCCGCTGCCGGCGAGCTGACGCTCACCTCCCCACTCGGCAGCACCCTCGCCGTGCTGCGGTGGCGCCCAGGCGGCGCAGTGCTGGTGCAACCCGACGGCGAACAGCACTACGAATCGGTGGACCGCCTGGTCGAGCAGGCCACCGGCGCGGCAATCCCCGTGCAGGCGCTGTTCGCCTGGCTGCGCGGCCGGCCGGAGCAGGTGCCGGGCTGGCAGGTCGACCTGAGCCAGCTGGACGATGGGCGCCTCGTCGCCAACCGCCAGATGCCGCTGCCCACGGCCGTGCTGCGCCTGGTGCTCGAGCGCTGAGCCGCCTGGCCGCGCCCGGACGATGCCGATAATCCGGCCATGCGTTCGATCCTGGATGTGCCAGCACCTGCCAAGCTGAATCTGTTCCTGCACGTCGTGGGTCGCCGCGCCGACGGCTACCACCTGCTGCAGTCGGCCTTCATGCTGATCGACTGGTGCGACACGCTGCACTTCGAGCGCCGCGCGGGCGGCGCCATCTCGCGTGAAGACATCGGCGGCGGCCCAGGCCTGCCCACCGACGACCTTTGCGTGCGCGCCGCAGCAGCCCTGCAGCAAGCCAGCGGCCGCACCGAAGGGGTGCACATCACTCTGGACAAGCGCGTTCCCGCCCAGGCGGGCATGGGCGGTGGCTCGTCGGATGCGGCCAGCACGCTGCTGGCGCTCAACCGGTTGTGGGAGCTGCGGCTGTCCCGCCCTCAGCTGGCCGCGATCGCGCAGGAACTCGGTGCCGACGTGCCGTTCTTTTTGGGCGGCGGCAACGCGTGGGTCGAAGGCATCGGCGAGCGCCTGCAGCCCCTCGCCCTGCCGCAAGCCCGCTTTGTTGTGCTCAAGCCACCCCATGGCGTGGAAACCGCGGCGATTTTTCGCAGCGAAGCGCTGCAGCGCAGCACAATCCCTGCTACAATTGCGGGCTTTGCTGCAGACCCGTGGACCTTTGGCCACAACGACTTGCAGCCGGTCGCCGAAGGGCTTTGCCCACAGATCCGGGAAGGCCTCGCGTGGCTAGCGTCCGCGGGCCTGGCAGGCAGGATGACCGGTTCCGGCAGCGCGCTTTTTGCGCATCTTGCCGGTCGCGAGGCGCCTGCGCTGCCCGCCGGCTTGCTGGCGGCAGGCTGGCAGATCAGGGAATGCGGCAATCTGGCGGTTCACCCCTTGGCGGGTTGGGCCGGCAGCGACGATCAAGGGTGCGCGGCCTGATGGCCATGGACCTGTGTAGGGGAGTCGCCAAGTTGGTTAAGGCACCGGATTTTGATTCCGGCATGCGAGGGTTCGAGTCCTTCCTCCCCTGCCAAACCGTTGTAGTTTCCGCCTCGGCGCTCCTGGGCTTGCGCGGCAACGCGTCAGGCGCATCGAACGGCCGGCCTCGTAACCGCGAGTGATGACCCTCCAGCCCATGCAGCCGCAGAGCCAACCCGACTTCCTGGTGTTCACCGGCAATGCCAATCCGGCGCTTTCCGCCGAGATCGCCAGCCACCTGGGCATCACGCTCGGCGCCGCCGACGTGGGGCGCTTCTCCGACGGCGAGGTCACCGTCGAGATCAAGCAGAACGTGCGTGCCCGCGACGTGTTCGTGGTGCAGTCCACCTGCGCGCCCACCAACGAAAACCTGATGGAGCTGCTGATCATGGTCGACGCGCTGCGCCGCGCCTCGGTCGAACGCATCAGCGCCGTGATTCCCTACTTCGGCTACGCCCGGCAGGATCGCCGCCCGCGTTCCACGCGCGTGCCGATCTCGGCCAAGGTGGTGGCCAACATGCTGCAGGCCGTGGGCGTGAACAGCGTGCTCACCATGGACCTGCACGCCGACCAGATCCAGGGCTTCTTCGATATCCCGGTCGACAACATCTACGCCTCGCCCGTGCTGCTGGGCGATCTGCGCCAGAAGAACTATGAAGACCTGCTGGTGGTCAGCCCCGACGTCGGCGGTGTGGTGCGCGCGCGCGCGCTGGCCAAGCAGCTGAACTGCGATCTGGCCATCATCGACAAGCGCCGGCCCAAGGCCAACGTGAGCGAGGTCATGCACGTGATCGGCGACATCGAGGGCCGCAACTGCGTGATCATGGACGACATGATCGACACCGCCGGCACCCTGGTGAAGGCTGCTGAGGTGCTCAAGGAGCGCGGTGCCAAGAAGGTGTACGCCTACTGCACGCACCCGATCTTCTCCGGCCCCGCCATCGAGCGCATCGCCCAGGGCAGCGCGCTCGACGAGGTGGTGGTCACCAACACCATTCCGCTGGCCCCTTCCGCCGTCCAGTGCGGCAAGATCCGCCAGCTTTCCGTGGCACCGCTGATCGCGCAGACCATCCAGCGCATCGCACGTGGTGACTCGGTGATGAGTCTGTTTTCCGAGCAGGAGAACCTGTTCTAGGAAAACGGCAAGCGGCCCGCGCTGCCCATCCGGGGCACGGCGCGGGCCATTTTTCAACCGGAGCCGGCTGGTCGCGGCAGGTTCCACAAGGAGTTTGAACCATGAAATTCGTCGCTTTCGAGCGCGCAAAGCAGGGAACGGGTGCGAGCCGCCGTCTGCGCAATGCCGGCAAGGTGCCCGGTATTGTTTACGGCGGTGAGGGTGAGCCCCAACTGATCGAGCTGGACCACAACGCGCTGTGGCAGGCCATCAAGAAAGAAGCCTTCCACTCGTCGGTGCTCGACATGGAACTGGCCGGCAAGTCCAGCCAGGTGCTGCTGCGTGACCTGCAGATCCACCCCTACAAGCAGCAGGTGCTGCACGTGGACTTCCAGCGCGTGTCCGCCAAGCAGAAGATCCACATGAAGGTGCCGCTGCACTACAGCGGCGAGGAAGAGTCGCAAGCCGTCAAGTTCGACAAGTGCCTGGTCAACCACGTGGCCACGGAACTGGAAGTCAGCTGCCTGCCGGCCGACCTGCCGGAAGCCATCAACGTCGACCTGTCCAAGCTGGAAAAGGGCGCGACGCTGACGCTGAAGGACATCCAGCTGCCCAAGGGCGTGGAAGCCGTGCTGCACGGCCACTCGGCCGAAGACACCGTGCTGGTCACCGTGGTGCTGCCTGCTGGCGAGGAAGCTGCCGAAGGCGAAGCCCCCGCTGCCGACGCTGCTGCCCCGGCCAAGCCCGAATAAGCCAACAACAAGAAGCCGCCTTGCGGCACCCGCGCCGGCTGGCCGCAAGGCCGCCGGTGCCCTCCCGAAGGCCCGCCCCGCGCGGGCCTTTTTCATCGCCGGGCCGCCCCAAGATGAAAACACCCCCTCGGGGGCAGCGCACCACGCGCAGCGGGGGAGCGCGGGGGCCTTTTCGTTGCCGTACAGCCCGTCGCCATGCGACGCGTAGCGGCCAGGCGCGCACCCTCAACTTTTCATGACCCGCCGGACGGGATAATCGACCCATGATCAAGCTGTTCGTCGGCCTGGGCAACCCGGGGCCGCAATACGCCGATACGCGGCACAACGCGGGCTTCTGGTGGATCGACGCCGTGGCGCGCCAGCTGGGCGCCACGTTGGCGCCGGAGCGCGGCTACCAGGGCCTGGTGGCACGGAAAAACCTGCACGGGCAGCCGGTCTGGCTGCTGGAGCCGCAGACCTTCATGAACCTCTCGGGCCGCTCGGTGGCCGCGCTGGCGCGCTTCTTCAAGATCGCGCCCGAGGAAATCCTGGTGGTGCACGACGAGTTGGATCTGGCGCCCGGCCAGGCCAAGCTCAAGCTGGGTGGCGGCCATGCCGGCCACAACGGGCTGCGCGACATCCATGCGCAGCTGGGTTCCAGCAACTACTGGCGCCTGCGGCTGGGCATCGGCCATCCGGGCGACAAGTCGGAGGTGGTGGGCTGGGTGCTGAAAAAGCCGCCGGCGGAAGAGCTGGCACTGATCGAGCAGGCGGTGGCGCGTTCGGCGCAGGCCTTCGAGCTGCTGGCCGAGGGCGACATGGAGCGCGCGATGGTGCAGATCCACACCAGCAAGCCCCCGCGCGCCAAGCCGCCCAAGCCCGAGGGCGCGGCCCCGCCAGCTTGAAGACGCTTCAATAAAGAGAGCTGCCTGCGCCCGCCGCGCCTGGGCTAGAGCCCATTTTTACCCTAAAAAGCCGGCTGACCTTAGCCCGCCGTCACCTGCATGCGGCGGTACTTTTCCCAGAGCTGGTCCTTGCTTTCGACCCGCTGCGGATTCACGGGGATGCACTCCACCGGGCAGACCTGCACGCACTGCGGCTCATCGAAGTGGCCGACGCATTCGGTGCACTTGTCGGGGTTGATCTGGTAGATCTCGGCGCCCATGGAAATGGCGTCGTTCGGGCACTCGGGCTCGCAAACGTCGCAGTTGATGCATTCGTCGGTGATCATCAGCGCCATGGCGCGTCTCTCCGTAGGACCGATAAGCAGAAGCTGAATTATCCGCCGCCAGGCCCCTTCCGGCTTGACGCGTGGCAAATCCAGCGTCGATTGTGTTGATAATGCCCGGGCCGCCAGGCGCCTGCCAGCCGAGCCATGAGCTATTTCCTCTTCAAGCGCATCCTCACGCTGATCGCCACGCTGGTGGCCACCAGCGTGATCGTGTTTTCGGTGCTGGAAGTGCTGCCCGGCAACGCCGCCCAGGTGCTGATGGGCCCCGACGCCGACCCGGCCGCCGTGGAAGCCAAGGCGCGCGAGCTGGGCATGGATCAGCCCGCCATGACCCGCTACGCCCACTGGGTGGGCGGGCTGGCGCGGGGCGACATGGGCCTTTCCTACGCCTACGGCTCGCCGGTGTCGGAGCTGATCGCCGAGCGGCTGACGGTGACGGTGCCGCTGGCCGTGATGGCCATGCTGCTGACGGTGCTGCTGGCCCTGGGCGTGGGCGTGTACGCCGCGGCGCGCCACAACAGGCTGGGCGATGTCGGGCTGATGACGCTGGCGCAGATCGGCATCGCCATCCCCAATTTCTGGTTCGCCATCCTGCTGATCCTGCTGTTCTCGGTGAAGCTGCAGTGGTTTTCGGCTGGCGGCTTCGACGGCTGGTACTTTGACGACGGCTTCTGGCACGGCCTCTGGGAAGGCCTGCAGGCGCTGCTGCTGCCGGCAGTGTCGTTGGCCGTGGTGCAGGGGGCGATCCTGGCGCGCTTCACGCGCTCGTCGGTGCTGGAGGTGATGCGCGAGGATTTCGTGCGCACCGCCCGTGCCAAGGGCCTGAGCCGCCGCGCCACGCTGTGGGGCCATGTGCTGCGCAACGCCATGATCCCGGTGATCACGGTGATGGGCCTGCAGTTCGCCGAGCTGCTGGCGGGCACCATCGTGGTCGAGAACGTGTTCTACCTGCCGGGCCTGGGGCGGCTCATCTTCCAGAGCATCGCCAACCGCGACCTGATCGTGGTGCGCAACTGCGTGATGCTGCTGGCGGCCATGGTGGTGATCGTCAACTTCATCGTCGACGTGCTCTACGCCGTGATCGACCCGCGTGTGAAGGCCAGTCACCTGTGAAGCCCGAGCCTTTCAAAAACTCCTGTTTTCATAGCTGCCTGCGCCCGCCAATCAAGGGCCAGATGCCAATTTGGTTCATGAAACGCGGCCCATGAGCACCACCGACGCCCGGCCCGCCAGCGTGTCCGCATCCGCCGCGGCACCGGCTGCCGCGCCCGGCTTCTGGTTCCGCGCGCTGCGCCACCCCGGCTTCGTGATCGGCGGTGTGCTCACCGCGCTGCTGGTGCTGGCGGCCGCGGTGTCCTACGTGTGGACGCCCTGGCCGGTGTACGAGGTCAACATGGCCGACAAGCTGCTGCTGCCGTCGTGGGCGCACTGGTTCGGGGCCGATGCCTTCGGGCGCGACGTGGTGTCGCAGCTGCTGATGGGCGCGCGCGCCTCGATCCTGGTGGGCATCATCGCCGTCGGCATCGGTCTGGTGGTGGGCACCGCGCTGGGGCTGCTGGCGTCGGCACGGCGCGGCTGGGTGGAGGAACTGGTGATGCGGCTGGCCGACTTCACCTTCGCCTTCCCGGCCATCCTCTCGGCCATCATGCTGACGGCCGTGTTCGGGCCGGGCATCGTCAACGCCATCATCGCCATCGGCATCTACAACATCCCCACCTTCGCGCGCATCACCCGCGCGGCCGCCAACGCCGTGTGGGCGCGCGAGTTCGTGCTGGCGGCGCGTGCCTGCGGCAAGAGCGCCTGGGCCATCACCTGGCAGCACATCCTGCCCAACATCGCCGCGGTACTGACGGTGCAGGCCACCATCCGCTTCGCCGTCGCCATCCTGGCGGAAGCCGCGCTGTCGTACCTGGGGCTGGGCACGCAGCCGCCGCAGCCGAGCTGGGGCCGCATGCTGGCCGAGGCGCAGACGCTGATGTTCCAGGCGCCGCTGCTGGCCGTGTGGCCAGGGCTGGCGATCGCGCTGTCGGTGCTGGGCCTCAACCTGCTGGGCGACGGGCTGCGCGACCTGCTCGACCCCAAGCTGGCCAGGAGCCGCTGACCATGGCGCTGCTGGACGTCGAGCACCTGCGCGTCGATCTGCGCACCCACCGCGGCAGCGCGCCCGCGGTGCGCGACCTGAGCTTCTCGCTGGAGCGCGGGCAGACGCTGGGCATCATCGGCGAATCGGGCTGCGGCAAATCGCTCTCGGCCCTCTCGCTGCTCGGGCTGGCGCCGGACAACGGCACGGTGAGTGGCAGCATCCGGCTGGAGGGGCGCGAGCTGGTGGGCCTGGCCGACCGCGACTGGCGCGCCATCCGCGGCGACCGCATCGCCATGATCTTCCAGGAGCCGATGACGGCGCTGAACCCGGTGCACACCATCGGCGACCAGGTGACCGAGCCGCTGCGCCTGCACCAGGGCCTGCGCGGGCGCGCCGCCCGCGAGCGCGCGGTGGCGCTGCTCACCCGCGTGGGCATCCGCGACGCCGAACAGCGCCTGGCCGCCTACCCGCACCAGTTCTCGGGCGGCCAGCGCCAGCGCATCATGATCGCCATGGCGCTGGCCTGCGGGCCCGAAGTGCTGATCGCCGACGAGCCCACCACCGCGCTCGACGTCACCGTGCAGCAGCAGGTGCTGGGCCTGATCCGCGAGCTGGTGGCGGAAAGCGGCATGGCGCTGGTGCTGATCTCGCACGACCTGGGCCTGGTGGCGCAGAACGTCGAGCGCATGCTGGTCATGTACGGCGGCACGGTGGTGGAAAGTGGGCCGACCGCGCAGGTCTTTGGCCGGCCGGTACATCCCTACACGCGCGGGCTGATGGCCGCACGCCCCACGCTGGCACAGCGGCTGGCCAGCCACCACGGCGAGCCGCTGCCCACCATTCCCGGCAGCGTACCCGGCCTGTTCGGCCTGCCGCCAGGCTGCCCCTTCGCCGGCCGCTGCGCCTTCACCGAAGCCACCTGCCACACCGAAGTGCCGCCTGAATGGACCGTGGCGGACGGCCACCGGGTGCGCTGCAGCCGCCGCGAGGCGATCCTCGGCGCTTCTGAAACCATAGCTGTCCACGCCTGATGAAAGCCGGCCACAGCCCTTTTTTGCTTGAAATCCGCGACGTCGCGCAGGACTACCCGCTGCCGCGCGAATCCCTGCTGCGTCCGCCGGGGGTGGTGCAGGCGCTGCGCGGCGTTTCGCTCGACGTGGTGGCCGGCCGCAGCATGGGCATCGTGGGCGAATCGGGCTCGGGCAAGAGCACGCTGGGCCGGCTGGTGATGGCGCTGGAGCGCCCCACGCGCGGCAGCATCCGCTTTGAGGGGCGCGACCTGGCCGCGCTCTCGCCCGCCGGGCTGCGCGCCGCGCGGCGCGACTTCCAGATGGTGTTTCAGGACCCGTACGGCTCGCTCGACCCGCGCCAGCCCGTCTGGCGCACCGTGGCCGAACCCCTGGCGGCGCTGGAAAACGCCGGCCGCGCCCAGCAGCGCGCCCGCGCCGCCGAGACGCTGGCCTCGGTCGGCATGGACGCCGACGTGCTCGACAAGTACCCGCACGAGTTTTCCGGCGGCCAGCGCCAGCGCATCGCCATCGCCCGCGCACTGATCACCCGGCCCAGGCTGATCGTGGCCGACGAGGCGGTGAGCGCGCTCGACGTCTCGGTCCAGGCCCAGGTGCTCAACCTCATGGCCGGTCTGCAGCGCGAGCACGGCGTGACCTTCCTGTTCATCAGCCACGACCTGGCGGTGGTGGCCCACCTGTGCTCCGACGTGGCGGTGATGCAGGCCGGCCGGATCGTCGAGCAGGGGCCGGTGCGCCAGGTGCTCAGCCGGCCCGAACACCCCTACACGCAGACCCTGCTGGCCGCCGTGCCCGAGGGCTGAGCGCCCCACACCGCGTGTTGCGCCGCTGCAACCGGCCCGCTATAATGCGCGGTTACCAGAAAAACCGCGCCCGCGAGAAGTACGCCGGGCATCAAAAAGAGCCCGGCGCGGCTGCCGCACACGACCTGAAAGGACCCTCACCATGCGCGAAGGCATTCACCCCGATTACCGCGACGTGCTGTTCGTGGACGTTTCCAACGGCTTCAAGTTCGTCACGCGTTCCTGCGTGAACACCAAGGAAACCGGCACCACCGACGACGGCCGCGAGCTGCCGCTGTTCAAGCTGGACACCTCCAGCGAATCGCACCCCTTCTACACCGGCACCCAGAAGTCGGTGGACAACATGGGCGGCCGCGTGGAGAAGTTCCGCAACCGCTACGGCAAGGTCGCGCGCTAAGCCTAAGCAGCAGCGCCACTTTCCGCCACAGGGCAGCCCGGGCCACCGCGCTGCCCTTTGTTTTGCCCGGCGGGGCCCCAGGGGCTCACCGACGCGTCGTTCAAAATACTTGCTTTTCGCCCCTGGCCAAACCGGCCCGACCAGCCCTTGCACCACCCCACGCCCGCCATCGTCGCCCAGGAAGCCGTGCGCCGGCTGCCGCGCTGGGCGTTGATCGCCGTCTGCCTGGCCTACGTGCTGCCGGGCTACATCGGCCGGGCGCCGTGGAAGAACGCCGACATCGCCTCGTTCGGCTACATGCTGGCGCTGGAACACGCACCCTGGTCGGCCTGGCTGCATCCCACGCTGGAAGGGCTGAGCCCCGACACCAGCGCCCTGCTTCCCTACTGGCTCGGCGCCCTGGCGCTGCAGTGGGCGCCAGCCTGGGTGGCGCCGGATTTCGCCGCGCGCGTGCCCTTCATGCTGCTGCTGGTGTTCACGTTGGCGGCCACCTGGTACGCCACCTACTACCTGGCGCGCCATCCCGGCGCGCAGCCGGTGGCCTTCGCCTTCGGCGGTGAGGCCCAGCCGGCTGAGTACGCGCGCACGCTGGCCGACGCCAGCCTGCTGGCGCTGATCGCCACGCTCGGGCTGGCCCAGCTTTCGCACGAAACCACCCCTGCCCTCGCACAGCTGGCCTGCGCGACGCTGTTCTACTTCGGCCTGGCGGGGCTCCAGTTCCGGCCCTGGTCGGCCTGGATCGCCATCGCCGTCGGCCTGCCGGGGCTGGCGCTCTCGGGCGCGCCGACCACGGCGCTGATCTGGGCCGGCCTGACGCTGTTCGGCCTGGTCATCGCTCCGGCCGAGGAAATCGGCGGCAGCGAACGGTGGCGCACCCTGCTGCTGCTCGGCCTGATCACCGCGGCGACAGCGGTGCTGTCCGTGTGGGCCGACCTGCTGCGCTGGCAGATCACCCTGCCGGCGCGCGAGAGCGACTGGCGCGCGCTGGCGCGCCTGTTCCTGTGGTTCACCTGGCCGGTCTGGCCGCTGGTGCTGTGGACACTGTGGCGCTGGCGGCACCAGCTGCTGCAGATCCGGCGCCACCGCCACCTGGGCCTGCCGGTGATGATGGCGCTGGTGCCGGTGACCACCACCGTGTTCACCAACGCGAGCGACCGCGCCCTGCTGGTGGCGCTGCCGGCGCTGGCCACGCTGGCGGCCTTCGCGCTGCCCACCTTCCGGCGCAGCATGGCCTCGCTGATCGACTGGTTCACGGTGCTGTTCTTCACGCTCTGGGCCATCGTCATCTGGGTGGTGTGGCTGTCCCTGCACACCGGCGTGCCGGCCAAGCCGGCGGCCAACGTGGCGCGGCTGGCGCCGGGTTTCGAGCCGGTGTTCCAGTGGCCCGCCTTCGTGGCCGCGCTGGCCACCACGCTGGCCTGGTTCGCGCTGGCGCGCTGGCGCACCGGCCGGCACCGCACGGCCTTGTGGAAGAGCCTGGTGCTGCCCGCTTCAGGCGCCACGCTGTGCTGGCTGCTGCTGATGACCCTGTGGCTGCCGGCGCTGGACTACGCGCGCAGCTTCGCGCCACAGATGGCGCAGATCACCCGCATCATCGGCCACCCGGCCTGCGTGGAAACCATGGGCCTCTCCACCCCGCAGCTGGTGGGCACGCGCTTTCATGGCGGCTGGCCCACCCGCGTGCTGGACAGCGGCGCGCCGCAGTGCCCCTGGCTGCTGGTGGACGTGGACGCCCGGGCCGCCTTCAACGCCACGCCGCACGCGGGCGACTGGGAGCTGGTGCAGAGCGTGCGCCGCCCCACCGACGACAACGACACACTGCTGGTGTACCGCCACAAGGCGCTGCGATGACTTCAAAATCAATAGCTGCCTGCGGCCGTCAGACAAGGGTCGAAGGCCTATTTCGTTCGAAGTTTTGGTTCAGGTGGCAGCGGCGGTCTGCATGGGCGTTGCCACCGCGAGCGACCGCACCCGGTAGGCCGGGAACAGCAGCGCAAAGCAAGAGCCCTTGCCAAGCTGGCTGGTGATCTGCAGTTCGCCGCCGTGGCGCTGCGCCACGTGCTTGGCGATGGCCAGGCCGAGGCCGGTGCCGCCCGATTCGCGCGAGCGGCTGCGGTCCACGCGGTAGAAGCGCTCGGCCAGCCGCGGCAGGTGCTCGGGCGCGATGCCGGGGCCGGTGTCGGTCACCTCCAGCCGCACGGCGCCATCGGGCAGGTGCCGCCAGCCCACGCCGATGCGGCCACCCGCCGGCGTGTAGCGCACGGCGTTGATGATCAGGTTGGACACCGCGCTGCGCACCTCGCCGGCCGCGCCGGCCAGCGCGAAATCAGGCGCCGGTCCGAAGCTGATCTGCTGCGGCTGCCCTTCCGGCGGATGCAGGATGCCGGAGAGGCCGCGCGCCTCGTCCTCGCACTGGCGCATCATCGCCACCAGGTCGACCCGCTCGGCGTCGCCGGGCAGCGGGCTGCCCTCCAGCCGCGACAGCGTCAGCAGGTCATCCACCAGCGTCTGCATCCGGCGCGCCTGCGCGGCCATGAGCTGCAGGTAACTCTCCCGCTCCTGCTCGCCCAGCGGCAGCGTCTGCATGGTCTCGACGAAGCCGGCCAGCACCGTGAGCGGTGTGCGGATCTCGTGCGAGACGTTGGCCACGAAGTCGCGCCGCATCGCCTCGGCCCGCGCGGTGGCCGTCACGTCGTTGGACAACAGCAGCTTGCGGCCTTCACCATACGGGTGGATCTGGACCGACAGCCGCGCCGGCTGCGAACCGGCCAGCGGACGCCCCAGCATCTGCACGGGCTGCCCGAAATCACCGGCGTTGAAGTAGTTGACGAAAGCCGGCTCGCGCACCAGATTGACCACGTGCTGCAGCAGGTCGCGCTGCGACTGGAAGCCGAAGTGCTGCGCAGCCGTGTGGTTAAACCACTCCATGCGGCCGTCGGCGTCGAGCAGCACCACGCCATTGGGCGAGGCCTGGATGGCCGCCAGCACGGCGTCCATGCGCTGGGCACTCTCCTGGGCCTTGCGCTGCTCGGCCCGCAGCGCCTTGCTCACGCGGTAGGCAGCCTCACCCCACAGGCCGCGCACGGCCGGCGGGCGCGCGGCATCCGGCGCCGCCAGCCAGTGGTTGAAGCGCAGACCGCGCCGCGAATCGACGCCCAGCGCCAGCAGGCTGCCCAGCACCACCCCCGTGAGCGCACCGGGCCAGCCGCCCAGCAGCCAGCCGGCCAGGCCGGCCAGCAGCAACACTGCGGCAAGGAAGAGGATGCGGGCGATCATGGGGAGCCAGCGACCAGGCAGGGCGCCGACCTTAGCACGCCAGTGTGCTGTTCCGTAATAGGCAAAGTGCTGGCGGGACAGCCAACTAGCTGTTGAGCTGCGCCAGCGGCTGCGCCGTCAGGCGGTAGCCGGCGCCGCGCACGGTCTCGATCAGCACGCTGGCCGACCCCAGCGCCTCGCGCAGGCGCTTGACGTGCACGTCCACCGTGCGCTCCTCGATGAACACGTGGTCGCCCCAGACCTTGTCCAGCAGCTGGCCACGGCTGTGCACGCGCTCGGCGTTCTTCATCAGGTACTGCAGCAGCTTGAACTCGGTGGGGCCCATGCGGAGCTGCTCACCTTCGTACGACACGCGGTGCGTGGCGCCGTCGAGCACCAGCGCGCCGATCGCCACCGTGCCACCGTCCAGCTCGGGCGAGCGGCGCCGCAGCACGGCGCGGATGCGGGCCAGCATCTCCTTGGTGGAAAACGGCTTGGTGATGTAGTCGTCGGCGCCGGCATCCAGGCCCGCCACGCGGTCGGCCTCGTCGCCGCGCGCCGTCAGCATCAGGATCGGCACGCCCTTGGTGCGCGCGTCGCTGCGCCATCTGCGCGCCAGCGTCAGGCCGCTTTCACCCGGCAGCATCCAGTCGAGCAGGATCACGTCGGGCAGCACGGCGTCCAGTTCGCGCTGCGCCGTTTCGCTGTCCATGGCCCAGGTCGGCTGGAAGCCGTTGTGGCGCAGGTTGACGGCGATCAGCTCGGCAATGGGTGCTTCGTCCTCGACGATCAGGACACGCGGCATGTTTCTCATCGCCGGGCCTTTCGCGCGCGCACGCCCCCCGCCTCAGGGAAAAGCTCGCTGACGGCTGTGGAGAATCTCAGGGACACCATGCTCATCGCGCCACGCTCTCCACTTCCTCGATCGGCGCGTGCCGGATGTCGGCGCCCTTGACGATGTAGATGATGAACTCGGCGATGTTCTTGGCATGGTCGCCGATGCGCTCGATCGACTTGGCCAGAAACAGCAGATCCAGGCTCGGCGAGATGGTGCGCGGGTCTTCCATCATGTAGGTGATGAGCTTGCGCACGAAGCCGTTGAACTCCTCGTCCAGGTGGTCGTCGCCCTTGACGATCTGCAGCGCCTCCTCGGTGTCCAGGCGGGCGAAGGCGTCGAGCACCTTGCGCAGCTGCTCGGCCGCCATGTCGGCGGCCACGCGCAGCTCGTAAGCCGGCAGCTTGCGCGCCGCGCCGGAATCGATGATCGACTTCACCATGCGGGCGATCTTGGCGGCCTCGTCGCCCACGCGCTCCAGGTTGGCGGTGGTCTTGGAGATCGCCAGCAACAGCCGCAGGTCCACCGCCGTGGGCTGGCGCCGGGCGATGATGCTGGTCAGCTCGCGGTCGATCTCGAGCTCCATGGCGTTGACGCGGTTCTCGGTCTCCTGCACCTGCTGGGCCACCTCGGTGCTCAGCTCGGCGAGCGCGTAGATGGCCTGGCGAAGCTGCGATTCGACCAGCCCGCCGAGCTCCAGCAGGCGGGCCGAGACGTGGTTCAGGTCGCTGTCGAACTGGCTGGAAAGGTGTTTGTCTGGCATGACGGCTCCGATGCACCCTTAGCCGAAACGGCCGGTGATGTAGTCCTCGGTTTCCTTGCGCTTGGGCTTGAAGAACAGCTGCTCGGTTTCACCGAACTCGACCAGGTCGCCCAGGTACATGTAGGCCGTGTAGTCGCTGCAGCGCGCGGCCTGCTGCATGTTGTGCGTGACGATGGCCACGGTGTAGTCGCTCTTCAACTCGGCGATCAGTTCCTCGATCTTGCCGGTGGAGATCGGGTCCAGCGCGGAACAGGGCTCGTCCAGCAGGATCACCTCGGGCTTGATGGCGACGCCGCGCGCAATGCACAGGCGCTGCTGCTGTCCGCCCGACAGGCTGGCGCCGCTCTGGCCCAGCTTGTCCTTCACCTCGTTCCACAGCGCCGACTTGCGCAGCGCCCATTCAACGCGCTCGTCCATGTCGGCCTTGTTCAGGTTCTCGAACAGCCGCACGCCGAAGGCGATGTTGTCGTAGATCGACATCGGAAACGGCGTCGGCTTCTGGAACACCATGCCCACCTTGGCGCGCACCAGCGCCACGTCGAGCTTGCGGTCCAGCAGGTTCTGGCCGTCCAGCAGCAGCTCGCCCTCGGCGCGCTGCTCAGGGTAGAGCTCGAACATGCGGTTGAAGATGCGCAACAGCGTGGACTTGCCGCAGCCGGAAGGCCCGATGAAGGCGGTGACCTTGTTCTCCGGGATGTCGAGGTTGATGTTCTTCAGCGCGTGGAACTTGCCGTAGTAGAAGTTCAGGTTGCGCGCCGAGATTTTCGGTTTGAGCGCCGAGGCCGGCGGGGTCTGGACAGCGGTATCCATGTCGATGGCTCCGAAAGCAGGATCAGTGTTTGGTGCGGGTGACAAAGCGCGCCAGGATGTTCAGGCCCAGCACTGCCAGGGTAATCAGGAACACGCCAGCCCAGGCCAGGTGCTGCCAGTTCTCGTACGGGCTCATCGCGAACTTGAAGATCACCACCGGCAGGTTGGCCATGGGTGTGGACAGGTCGGCGGTCCAGAACTGGTTGTTGAGCGCGGTGAACAGCAGCGGCGCCGTTTCGCCGGCGATACGGGCCACGGCCAGCAGCACGCCAGTGATGACGCCCGCGCGGGCCGCGCGCAGCGTGACGCTGGTGATGACCTTCCACTTGGGCGTGCCCAGCGCGTAGGCGGCTTCGCGCAGGCCCGAGGGCACGAGCTTGAGCATGTTCTCGGTGGTGCGGATCACCACCGGGATCACGATCAGCGCCAACGCCAGCGAGCCGGCCCAGCCGGAAAACCCGCCCATGGGCACCACCACCACCGTGAAGACGAACAGGCCGATCACGATCGACGGCGCCGACAGCAGGATGTCGTTGACGAAACGGGTCACGCTGGCCAGCCAGCCCTTGGGGTTGTATTCCGCCAGGTAGATGCCCGCCAGGATCCCGATCGGCGTGCCGATCAGCGTGGCCACGGCCACGATCACCAGCGAGCCGAAGATAGCGTTGAGCAGGCCGCCTTCGTCGTTGGGCGGCGGCGTCATCTGGGTGAAGGTGGCCAGGGTCAGCCCCGACACACCCAGACGCAGCGTTTCCCACAGGATCCAGGCCAGCCAGAACAGGCCGAAGGCCATGGCCGCCAGCGACAGCGTGAGCGCCAGCTTGTTGACCAGCTTGCGGCGGTTGAACAGCGCATTGCGCTGGGGCGATGCGGTGATGGCGTTCATGTCTTGGCTCCCTCGCGCTTCTCGAGACGCGCCAGCAGCAGTTTGGACAGCGCCAGCACCACGAAGGTGATGAAGAACAGCACCAGGCCCAGGTAGATCAGCGACGCCTGGTGCAGGCCGGGGCCGGCCTCGGCGAACTCGTTGGCCAGCGCCGAGGTGATGGAGTTGGCGGCCTCGAACAGGCTGATGGAGTTGAGCTGGTTCATGTTGCCGATCACGAAGGTCACGGCCATGGTCTCGCCCAGCGCGCGGCCCAGGCCCAGCATGATGCCGCCGATGACGCCGGCCTTGGTATACGGCAGCACCACCTTGTAGACCACCTCCCAGGTGGTGGAACCGAGCCCGTAGGCCGATTCCTTGAGCATGGGGGGCGTCACCTCGAACACGTCGCGCATGACCGAGGCGATGAAGGGGATCACCATGATCGCCAGGATGATGCCGGCGGACAGGATGCCCAGGCCCACCGGAGGGCCGGAGAACAGCGCGCCGAGCACCGGCACGTCGCCGAACCAGCGCTGCATGGGCTGCTGCACGTATTGCGACAGCACGGGCGAAAACACCAGCAGGCCCCACATGCCGTAGACGATGGAGGGGATCGCCGCCAGCAGCTCGATGGCCGTGCCCAGCGGGCGCTTCAGCCAGGCGGGCGACAACTCGGTCAGGAACAGCGCGATGCCGAAGCTCACCGGCACGGCGATCAGCAGCGCGATCGCCGACGTCACCAGCGTGCCGTAGATCATCACCAGGCCGCCGAACTTCTCGGCGGCAGGGTCCCAGACCGCGGTGAACAGGAAATCCAGCCCGAAGGTGCGGATGGCCGGCCAGGCCCCCACCACCAGCGACAGGATGATCGCCACGAGCAGGCCGAGCGTGAGCACGGCAGCGCCGCGTGCGGCGGCGGCAAACAGCCAGTCGGCGGTGGCGCCTGTGCGCGCCTTGCGCACCGGTGGGGGTGTGGTCATGATGGCCTCGTCATTGCGCCCCGGCAGTGTAAAGGCGCCGCCATCGTTCGCGGTCAGGCTTGTGGTCATGTTCGGCCGCATTCAAAAATGGCCGGCGCGAGGGCCGGCCGCAGGGCTTGGCGCGGGCGCCGGGCCCGCGCGAGGGTCACTGCTGCGCCAGGGTGGCGCCGGAAGCGTCCTTGATCTGCGACCAGGCGCGCTCCTTGATCAGCTTCTTCACGCTGTCGGGCATCGGCACGTAGTCCAGGTCGTCGGCGGCCTTGTCGCCGTTGGCGTACGCCCAACTGAAGAACTTCAGCACTTCCTTGCCCTGCTCGGGCTTGTCCTGTGCCTTGTGCATCAGGATGAAGGTGGCGCTGGTGATGGGCCAGGACTGGTCGCCCGGCTTGTTGCCGAGGATCTGGTAGAACGACTTGGCCCAGTCGGCGCCAGCGGCGGCGGCCTTGAAGCTGGCGTCGCTCGGGCTGACGAACTTGCCCGCGGCGTTCTGCATCTGGGCGTAGGTCATCTTGTTCTGCTTGACGTAGGCGTACTCGACGTAGCCGATCGAGTTGGGCAGGCGGCCGACGAAGGCGGCCACGCCCTCGTTGCCCTTGCCGCCGGCGCCGGTCGGCCAGTTCACGGCGGTGCCTTCACCGACCTTGGCCTTCCACTCGGGGCTGACCTGGCTCAGGTAGTTGGTGAAGCCGAAGGTGGTGCCGGAGCCGTCGGCGCGGCGCACCGGGGCAATCTGGGCGTCGGGCAGCTTGACGCCGGGGTTCAGCGCGGTGATGGCGGCGTCGTTCCACTTGGTGATCTTGCCCAGGTAGATGTCGGCGATCACGGTGCCGGTCAGCTTGAGTTCACCCGGCTTGATGCCGGCGATGTTGACCACCGGGATGGTGCCGCCCACCACGGTGGGGAACTGCACCAGGCCGTTCTTGGCCAGGTCTTCGTCCTTCAGCGGCATGTCGGAGGCGCCGAAGTCCACCGTCTTGGCCTCGATCTGCTTGATGCCCGCGCCGGAGCCCACCGACTGGTAGTTCACCTTGGCGCCGGTGGCCTTGGCGTAGTCGGCCGCCCACTTGGCGTACAGCGGCGCCGGGAAGCTGGCACCGGCACCGGTCACGTTCTGGGCAATGGCCTGGCCGGCGGCACCGAGCAGACCCAGGGCGGCGATGCCGCCGAGCACGAAATTGCGGGAGTTGTTCATCGGTTGAAACCTCGAAGGGTGGGTGAATCGATGCGACCGACTTTACGAAGTCTGTGTGACAGTCGTGTGACATTCACACAGGCTTGGCCCTGATGCCATCTGCCGGCCGGCACCCGGTTTTTGGCACCATCCTGGTGCCCAATTTCCAAGGATTTTTGGCCTCCAGCCCTTATTTGACGGCCGCAAGCAGCTATATTGTCTATAGCAAACAGTGCAATTTTCCCAGCGTGCCTTTCCCTTTCAAGGTGCCGCCGCCATCGCACCGATGCTATGCTGCGGCGCAAAAAATGGCGCCCCTGGCGCCGCCGTTCCAGCTTCGCGCGATTGCCACTTCCCCCCATGCCATCCGCTACCCGCCTCGCCGCCGTGGATCTCGGCTCCAACAGCTTCCGGCTCGAGATCGGCCGGCTGGAAATGGGCCAGATCCAGCGCACCGAATACCTCAAGGAAACCGTCCGCCTGGGCAGCGGGCTGGACGACAGCCGGCGCCTGTCGGTCGAATCCATGGCCCGCGGCCTGGCCTGCCTGGCGCGCTTCGGCGAGCGGCTGGCCGGGTTCGACCCGACGCAGGTGCGCGCCGTGGCCACGCAGACACTGCGCGAGGCGCGCAACCGCGAGGAATTCCTGGTGCAGGCCCAGCAGGTGCTGGGCTTTCCCATCGACGTCATCTCCGGCCGCGAGGAAGCCCGCCTGATCTACCAGGGCGCGGCGCATTCGCTGCCGCAGTCGGCCGAGCGGCGGCTGGTGGTGGACATCGGCGGGCGCTCCACCGAAATGGTGGTGGGCGAGGGCTACACGCCGCTGCAGATGGAAAGCTACCGCCTGGGCAGCGTGGCCTGGTCGATGCGCTACTTCGGCGACGGCGCGATCTCGGCGCGCAACTTCGAGGTGGCCGAGATCGCCGCCAAGGCCGTGCTGGACGACGCCATGGGCGCCTACGCGCAGGGACGTGCCGGCTGGGACAACGCCTATGGCTGCTCGGGCACCATCGGCGCGGTGGCCGACGTGCTGGCCGCCGCCGGCCGCGCGCCGGCGCCCGGCGTGATCGAGCGCGCGGGCCTCGTCTGGCTGCGCGACCGGCTGCTCAAGGCCGGCCGGGTGGACGACATTCGCATCGACGGCGTCAAGGAAGAACGCAAGGCCGTGATCGCCGGCGGGCTGGCGGTGCTGCGCGCGGTATTCGAGTTGCTGGACATCGAGCGCATGCGCTACGCGCCCGGCGCGCTGCGCCACGGCGCGCTGTACGACCTGCTGGACCGCGAACACGACGGTACCGACGTGCGCACCGATTCGGTCGAGCGCCTGGCCGCCAAGTTCGGCGCCGACCCTGTGCAGTCGGCCCGCGTGGCGCAGGCCGCCAGCCAGCTGTTCGCGGCGCCCGCCGGCGCGCGCAAGCCGCAGCGCGCCGAATGGGAAGCCCAGCTGCACTGGGCGGCGCGCCTGCACGAGATCGGCGCGCTGATCTCCCACGCCGATTACCACAAGCACGGCGCCTACATCCTGGACAACGCCGACGCGCCGGGCTTCTCGATGGACGAACTGCACACGCTGAGCCAGCTGGTGCTGGGCCACCGCGGCAAGCTGCGCAAGGTGGAGGCGCAGTTCGGCGACGCCGCCTTCATGCACCAGCTGCTGGCGCTGCGGCTGGCGGTGATCCTGTGCCATGCGCGCAAGGACCCGGATCTGGCCGGCGTCAAGCTGAGCGTGCAGGCGGAAGGCAGCGGCTTCTCGCTGCGCTGCGCGGCCGGCTGGCGCGAGGCCTGGCCGCAATCGGCCCACCTGCTGGAAGACGAGGTCGTGGCCTGGCAGAAGACGCCGTGGAGCCTGCGGCTGAAGTTCGGCCGCGGTTGAGGGCCGGGCACCCAGATTTCAAGCCTTTTGGGCCTCCAGCCCTTTCGTGGCGGGCGCAGGCAGCTATTCTAAAAATAGCAAACGGACAGACGTTCAGCCCGCCATGAGGTACAGCTCGGCCAGCCGCTCGCGCTCGCGCGGGCCCACGCCGAGCTGCTCGGCCAGGTAGCGGTCGACGCCGCCGAAGTCTTCTTCCACCGCGTCCAGCGCGGCGCGCAGGAACTCCTCCTGCACGCGCCAGAGCACGTTGAGCACCTCCTGCGGGACGTCGCTGGCGCCGAACTCGGGCATGCGGTAGAGATCGTTCGTGAGCAGGTAATCCTGCATCACCACCGGCTCCGGCACGCCCAGCGCGCGCAGGATCAGCGCGGCGGCGAAACCGGTGCGGTCCTTGCCGGCGGTGCAGTGGAACACCAGCGGCGCGTCGCTCTCCAGCATGTGGGCGAACAGGCCGGCGAAGCGCGCCGCGTTGTCGTGCACGAAGGCGTGGTAGGTCTGCTGCATCAGGCCCACGGTCTGCTCGGGCGTGACACGCTGGCCCGCTTCCACCAGATCCTTCATGCGCTGCACCACGGTGGGCTCGATCGGCAGCGGGTGCTGCGCCACGCCGGGCAGGTCGTAGCGCAGCGCGTCGCGCTCCGACGCCCCGCGGAAGTCGAACACCCGCGCCACGCCCAGCTCGCGCAGGGCGGCGGCGTCGCCGGGTGTCAGCGCGGCCAGGTGGTCGGAGCGGAACACGCGCCGCCACCGCACCGTGCGCCCGCCGGCGCCGGTGTAGCCCCCGAGGTCGCGGAAGTTGCTGGCGCCCGAAAGGCGCAGGGAACGGTCGGGATGGCGTGGCATGGCGTTAGGACAGAGTGGCTGGCGCGTCGAACGTTCCATTGTCGGTCATCCGGCGTTGCGCGAAGCTGAGGGCGGCAGGCGCGGGCTCGCGGGTTAGTCCTACAGCGCGCCGGGGCGCAACTGGCCAGAATCGGGCATGGCCCGGGTCGCCGGGCGTCCGGGCGCGCTCGCTTGAGCGCAGCCCTTTTCCAACCGGATGACGCGGCCCGTGACGGCTCCCCCGCCTTCGACCTCCCCCACACCTTCGGCCCCCGCCGCTCCGGATGCGCGCGCCCAGCGCACGGCGGCCGAGGCCGTGCCGCAAGCCGAAGCCGCGGTGCCGCGCGTGCCGATGATGAACGGGCTGGTGAACGGCGCCATCATCGTGGCGGCGCTCTACTTCGGGCGCGACCTGCTGATGCCGCTGGCGCTGGCCATCCTGCTGGGCTTCGTGCTGGACCCGCTGGTGTCGTGGCTCAAGCGCCATGGGCTGCCGCGCGCGCTGGCGGTGTTCGTGGTGCTGGCCACCACGCTGGCGCTGCTGGCCGCCAGCGCGTTCTTCATGGTCGGCCAGTTGCGCCAGGTGGGCACTAACCTGCCGGTGTACGAGCGCAACATCGTGCAGAAGCTGCGTGGCTTCAGCCAGACGCTCCGCCAGCCCGGTCTGCTCGACCAGTACTCGCGCGTGTTCAGCAAGGTGGAGCGCGAGATCGACCGGGCCGAGAAAGCCGCCACGCCGTCGACGGCCAGCGCACCGGTTGTGCCGCCGCAGCGTGTCGAGGTGGTCGGCGAGGCCAAGACGCCGTGGGACCGGCTGGCCAACGGGCTCGACCGCTTTGCCACGCCGCTGGCCGTGGCGGGCATCGTGCTGGTGTTCGTGTTCCTGATCCTGCTGGACAAGGGCGACCTGCGCGACCGCGCGCTGCGCCTGCTGGGCGGCAACCTGCACCGCACCACCGACGCGCTGGCGGACGCCGCCCGGCGCGTCAGCCGCTACCTGGGCATGCAGCTGGCGGTGAACGCCATCTACGGCGTGCCCATGGCCATCGGCCTGCTGCTGATCGGCGTGCCGGGCGCGCTGGTGTGGGGGCTGCTGGCGGCCGTGCTGCGCTTCGTGCCGTATGTGGGGCCGATGGTCGCGGCGGCGTTCCCGCTCACGCTGGCCTTCGCGGTCGATCCGGGCTGGAGCATCGTGCTGTGGACGCTGGGGCTGATCCTGACGCTGGAGCTGATCAGCAACAACGTCATCGAACCCTGGCTGTACGGCGCCAGCACCGGGCTCTCGACCCTGTCGCTGATCATGGCGGCGATGTTCTGGACCGCCATCTGGGGCCCGATCGGGCTGGTGCTGTCCACACCCATCACGGTGGTGCTGCTGGCGCTGGGGCACCACCTGCCGCAGCTGCGCTTCCTGGAGGTGCTGCTGGGCAGCGAGCGCGCCCTGGACGAGCCCACCCGCCTGCACCAGCGCCTGCTGGCCGGCGATGTGGAAGAAGCCGTGGAGCTGGCGGCGCGCCATGCCGACGGCGATTCACCCCGCAGCTTCTACGACGTGGTCGGGATCGGTGCGCTGCGCCTCGCCTCCAGTGCCCACGACACCGTGGCCACCGCCGAGCACCGCCACCGCGTGGTGTCGGGCATGGAGCGCGTGATCGAGGAACTGCGCGAGCAGCACCTGCCGGAGCCCGAACTGCCGGTGCGCGCTGCCTGCCTGGGCGGGCGCTGGGCGGTCGATGCCCTGGCCGCCGACATGGCCGCCCACGTGCTGGCGCTGGAAGGCATCGGCAGCAAGGTGGTGCAGGTGGGCATCCTGTCGTCGGAGTCGCTGGCGCTGCTCGATCTGGAGGGCATCGAGGTCGTCTGCCTGTGCTACTTCTCACCCGACCCGGCCACGCTGGCCCGCTACCTGGTACGTCGCCTCAAACGCCGCTGGCCGCAGCTGCAGATCGTCGTGGCGGCCTGGAACTACCAGCCGGAAGCCCCGCTGGCCGACCCGGCCGGGGCCATCGGCGCCGACGCGCTGGTCACCTCGCTCGACGAGCTGCTGGCGCAGGTGCAGAGCCGCCTGGCGCACGCCGACGGCACCCCTTACCTGCCGGCCCCCGTGCCGGAACATGAGACCGCCCGCCTGCAGGCGCTGCAGGGCAGCGGCGTGCTCGACGAAGCCCTGCGCGGCCGTTTCGACGCCATCGCCCGGCGCGCGGCCGAGGTGTTCGACTGCCCGACGGCGCGGATCTCGCTGGTGGCCGAAGACCGGCTGCTGGTCCACGGCGATGCCATGGCCGCAGGCCGCGCCGACAACGGTGCGCCGGAGCCGGGCGTGCCGCGTGCGCTGTCGCTGTGCGGCCACGTGGTGGCGGGCGGCGAACCGCTGGTGGTGGCCGACGTGCTGCGCGATCCGCGCTTTGCCGCCAACCCGCTGCAGAAGGAGCACCGCGTGCGCTTCTACGCTGGCGTGCCCCTGCGCGGCGACGACGGCATGGCGCTGGGCACGCTGAGCCTGCTCGACACCGAGCCCCGCACGCTCACCGCGCGCGACGTGCTGCTGCTGGAAAAACTGGCGGGCGAGGTGATGGCCGCCGTGCGCGAGCAGCGCGGCCGGCAGCGCACCGACGCAAGCGACGGTCAACCCGCGCTGGCGGCCGGCTGAACCACGACCTCATTTTCAAGTCTTTTGGGCCTGCAGCCCATGCGTGGCGGGCGCAGCCAGCTATAAATAAAATAGCTTCCGGTGCTTCAACCGACAGGTGCCACCGGCAGCTCCAGGCTCACCGCCAGCCCCGGCTGTGCGTTGCGCACGGCGAAGCGGCCGCCATGCGCCTGCGCCACCAGCCGAACCAGGTACAGGCCCAGACCGACCCCGCCGCTGGCGCGCTGGCGCGCGCTGTCGGGCCGGTAGAAGGCTTCCGACAGGTGCGCGAGCTGCTCCGGCGGCACGCCTGGACCGTGGTCACGCACCTCGATCACGAGGATGCCGGCGTTCTGCCAGCGCAGGTGCAGCCCGGGTGGCGGCGCCGCGGGCGGGGTGTGGCGCAGCGCGTTGTCGAGCAGGTTGCGCAGCGCCAGGCGTACGCGCGCCGCGTCCAGCGACAGCGGCACGGGCAGCCCGGCGTCCACCTGCAGCACCACCTGGTCGGCGCCCGGCCGCGCGCCGGCCAGTTGCCCGATCACCTCGCGTGCCAGCGCCGGCAGGTCGGTCGGCTCGCGCTGCAGCGCGGCGTGCGGGCTGGCCAGGCGCTCGCTTTCCAGCAGGTCGGTGATCAGCTCGCGCATCAGCGCCAGGTCGCGCAGCAGCGCCTCGCGCGTGGGCTGCGCATCGCCATCTTCGGGCAGCAGCTCGGCGTTCAGGCGCGCGCGTGTCAGCGGGCTGCGCAGCTCGTGGCTGATGGCCAGCAGCAGGCCGCGCTTGGCGTCCAGCATCTGGCGAATGTCGGCCGCCATCTGGTTTACCGTCTGCGCGAGCTCGCTCAGCTCGTCCGGGTGGCGCGCGTGGCGCACCGGGATTGGCGGCTCGAACTGGCCGGCGCCGAAGCGCCGCGCACCAGCACCGATGTCGCGGATCGGGCGCAGCATGCGGTTCACGACCACGTGCGCCAGCGCCGTGAGCGCCAGCAGCGCCGCCAGCGTGAACCAGACCACGCGGCCGGGCTCGGATGGCCCCTGCGGGCCGGCGAGCGCGAGCTCGATGCGGTGGCCGTCGGCCGTTTGCCGCACGATGGCGCCGCGATCGGGCCGCTCGTCGCGCGACCACGGCGGCCCGCGGTGCGGCCTGGGGCCCGACTGCCAGTTGACCCGAGGCCCCTCGATGCGCACCACCACCGGCAGCCGCGCCGTGATGGCCTGGGCGCGCTCGACGCTGGGCGGCGTGCCAATCTCGGCCACCAGCCGGTCGGCGTAATCGCCGATCAGCGGGTTCACTGCGTCGCGCCACCCATTGGAAAAGGCGTGGCCGATGCCGAACAGGAACACCCCCGTCATGGCGAGCGCCAGCAGCAGGAACAGCAGCACCAGCCGGATGCGCAGCGAGTGGCGCGCGCGGCGCCACCAGCTGTGGCCCAAACGCCGTCGCCGCCAGCTCATGGCGCGCGCCGCTGCAGCGCCAGTGTGTAGCCGGCATTGCGCAGGGTCTTGATGGCTTCGAGCGGCTCCAGCTTGCGGCGCAGGCGGCTCACCACGATGTCCACCGCGCGGGTGTAGAGATCGGCCTCATGGCCGCGCAGGGCGGCCAGGATGTCGTCGCGGCTGAACACCTTGCCGGGCGAGCGCGCCAGCAGATGCAGCAGATCGAACTCGGTGCTGGTCAGCTCCACCGGCTCGCCCAGCCGCCGCACGCTGCGCGTGGCGGGCTCCAGCGTGAGACCGTCGAAGTGCAGCGGCGCGTCGGGCGACGGTGCACCCACGCGCCGGCGCAGGATGGTCTGCAGGCGCGCCACCAGCTCGCGCGGCTCGAAGGGCTTGGGCAGGTAGTCGTCGGCGCCGAGCTCCAGGCCGACCACCCGGTCGGTCAGCTCGCCCCGCGCGGTGAGCATCAGCACGGGCAGGTCGCTTTCCCTGCGGATGGCGCGGCACAGCTCGAAGCCGTCCATCTCGGGCAGCATGACGTCGAGAATCGCGGCGTCGAAACCGCCCTGCCGCAGGCGCGCCAGGCCGGCGCTGGGTGTCAACGCCTGCTCCAGGCCCAGGCCGAAGCGCTGGAAATACTGCGTCAGCGGCGGGCCCAGGTGCACGTCGTCGTCGATCAGCAGGACCTTGCTCATCCGCGCATTGTGGCGGCTCGGCGCCGCCGGCCAATCCGACCCAGATGCGTGTCGCCGAAGGCGCTGCCGTACTTCAGCCCGTAGCCCAGCGCGCGGTCGAAACCCACGTGCGCCAGCCAGACCAGCGCCGTCAGCACGCCCAGGTGTGCGTCCAGCCCCCAGGCCAGCATCAGCATGCCTGCCGGCAGCAGGGTCGAATGCGTCAGGTTGTAGGCGCGCGCGCCCCAGCGCGGGCCTGCCAGATAACCCAGCATCCCGAGGTCCGGCAGCAAAAAGGTGGCGGCAAAGAAGCCCCAGCCGCCACCCAGGTGCCGGTACGCCAGCACCGCGCCCACCAGCAGCGCAGCTGCCTCCAACCGGAGCAGCGCGCGCGGCACGCCATCAACCGCACCGTTCATCTCAACCTCCAAGCAAAGGAACTGGCGCAACCCGGGCCCCTGCCACCGCAAAAGGCCGCGGAGCAGGCCAAGCCAGCAACCGCCGTGGCCGGGGTCCCCCCGGCCACTGGCGGTGCCCCCTTGAGGGGGGTGGCGCAACAACGCGAAGCGTGTGGAGCCTGGGGGTGGGCTGTTTACCCGCGCCCCCACCCATGCCGGCGCCGCTCCATGAAATCGCGCACCTTCTGCTGCTGCTCGGCGTTCAGGCTGTCGTAGAAGTCACCCAGCGCGGCGATGATCTCCGGGCTGCCGGCGCGCACGGCCTCGGTCTTCTGCTGCACCAGGGCCTGGGCCTTGGCGCGGTCGAATTTATCGCCAGCAACCAGCGACTTCACCTGCGAGCGTGGATCGCCCTCGCCGCGCATGGCCATGCGCTGGGCATGCATCCTGTCGGCCAGCACGGTGAGCTTGGCCTTCTGGTCGGCATTCAGTTCGAGCTTGCTGGCCATGCGGTCGACCATCTTGCCGCGCCATTCGGCTGCCTGTTCGGGCGTGGCGTCGCCACCCCAGCCGTGGCCCATGCGGTGGCCGCAGGCGGCCAGGCCACCCAGCGCGATGGTGGCGCCCACCAAGCCAAAGAATGTGCGTTTCATCCAGGGTTTCATGACGGTGCTCCTTGAAGGTTGAGCGTTGAACATGACCGTCATGGTGCCGGCCGCCGGGCGCGGCGTCTTCTCGGCGCGGTATCGCCGTGTTTCGTTTTATGTCAACGGGGCATCGGACCCACCAGGTTGCCCAACCTCCCAGGGCCGCGGAGCAGGCCGACCCAGCGACCACCGTGGCCGGGCTTGTCCCGGCCACTGGCGGTGTCCCCCTCGCGCATCAAGAAGGGGGAAGGCGCTTCAGCGACTCAGGGGGTGTGCCCTCAGAACTTTTCCGTATCGACTTCGCGGTTCGCCTGGTCGGTGTAGCGGTCGCCAGTCACGGTGCGCTGGTTGATCAGCGCATCCAGTTCGGCCAGCAGCTCGGCCGAGAGCCGCACGTCGGCCGCGCCCAGGTTCTCCTGCAGGTGCGCGACGCTGGTGGTGCCGGGGATCGGGAGGATGTCCTCGCCCTGGTGCAGCAACCAGGCCAAGGCCAGCTGGGCCGGCGTGCAGCCGGCGCGGGCAGCTATCTTTTTGTAAGCAGGCAGGAGCTGCAGGTTGCGCTGCAGGTTGTCCGGCGCGAAGCGCGGCATGGGGCGGCGGATGTCCTTTTCGGCCAGCTGCGCGGCGTCGTGCACCGCGTCGCACAGGAAGCCGCGCGCCAGCGGGCTGAAGGCGACAAAGCTCGCGCCCAGCTCACGGCAGGCCTGCAGCACGGCGATCTCGGGGTTGCGGGTCCACAGCGAGTATTCGGTCTGCACCGCCGTGACGGGATGCACGGCGTGCGCGCGCCGCAGCGTGGTGGCAGAAACCTCCGACAGGCCGATGCTGCGGATCTTGCCCGCGCGCACCAGGTCGGCCAGCGCGCCCACGCTGTCTTCCACCGGCACCTGCTTGTCCCAGCGGTGCAGGTAGTAGAGGTCGATCACGTCGGTCTTCAGGCGCTTCAGCGAGCCTTCGCACGTGGCGCGCAGCGACTCGGGCCGGCCGTCGATCACGCGGCCGGGTTTGACCGTACCGTCGCCCGCCTCCACCGTCATGCCGCACTTGCTGGCCAGGGTGAAGCGCTGACGGTGCGGGCCCAGCACCTTGCCCACCATCGCCTCGCTGACGCCGAAGCCGTACAGCGCCGCGGTGTCGAAGTGGGTCACACCGGCGTCCAGCGCGGCCAGCAGCAGGCGCTCGCCCTCCTCCGCCGCCGGCGGCACGCCATAGGCGTGGCAGATGTTCATGCACCCCAGGCCGATGGCGCTGACGGTGAACGGGCCCAGGCGACGTGTCTGCATGGCGTGCCTCTAGAACCTCAGGATGAACAGCGAGATCACCGGGAAGGCAACCAGGATCGTCACGCGGATCAGGTCGCTCATCACGAAGGGCCATACGCCGCGGTAGGTGTCGGTGATCTTGATGTCCGGCGCCATGGCCTGAATCACGAACAGGTTCATGCCCACCGGTGGCGTGATGAGCCCCACCTCCACCACGATCAGCACCAGCACGCCGAACCAGATGGCCATTTCTTCCGGAGGCAGGCCGAAGTCGAGACCCGACACCATGGGGAAGAAGATCGGGATGGTGAGCAGGATCATCGACAGCGAATCCATCACGCAGCCGAAGATCAGGTAGAAGACCAGGATCGCCCACAGCACGGCGTAGGGCGACAGACCCTGATCGCCCACCCAGGCCGCCAGTTCCTGCGGCAGCTGCGACAGCGCCAGGAAGCTGTTGAAGGCCGCCGCGCCCAGCACGATCAGGAACACCATGCCGGTGCCGCCTGCCGTGGCCTCCAGCGCCGACAGCAGGTTCTTGCGCCCCAGACCGCCCTTCAGCCAGGCCAGCAGGCCGGTGCCGCCCGCGCCCACGGCCGCGCCTTCGGTGGGCGTGAAGATGCCGGCGTAGATGCCGCCGATCACCAGCAGGAAGATCAGCACCACCGGCCAGATGGCCAGCAGCGCATCGATGCGCTCGCGCTTGGTGGCACGCTCCACGGTGCCGGCCAGCTTGGGGTTGACGCGCACCTGGATGGCGATCACCACCATGTAGCCCAGTGCCGCCAGGATACCGGGCACGATGGCGGCGGTGAACATCTTGGCGATGTTCTGCTCGGCCAGCACGGCGTAGATCACCAGCACGATGGACGGCGGGATCAGGATGCCCAACGTGCCGCCGGCAGCCAGCGCGCCGGTGGCCAGGCTGCCGGCATAGCCGGCGCGGCGCAGCTCCGGCAGTGCCACCTGGCCCATGGTGGCCGCGGTGGCCAGCGAGGAGCCACAGATCGAGCCGAAGCCCGCACACGCCCCCACCGCCGCCATGGCGACGCCGCCCTTGCGGTGGCCGATGAAGGCCTCGGCCGCCTTGAACAGCGCCGTGGACATGCCGCCCAGCGCGGCGAACTGCCCCATGAGCAGGAACAGCGGCACCACCGACAGCGACGCGCTGGAGAAGTTGCTGAACGTGAAGGTCTTGAGTTGGGCCAGCAGGGGCCCGACACTGCCATAAACGAGCCAGGAGCCCGTGAGACCCACGGCCAGCATCGACAGGCCGATGGGCACACGCAGGAAGATCAGCACCAGCATGATCACGATGCCCCAGAGGGCGATGGTCATCGGCTCCATCAGTGGCCACCTCCGCTGAATTCGATTTCTTCCGGCGGCTTGGCCGCGCCCAGCGACTCCAGCAGCGCCCACAGGTACACCAGGCAACCCAGCAGGGCGGCCACCATGCACAGCGCGTAGCCCCACCACACGGGCATGTGCAGGATGAAGCTGGTCTCGCCGTTCTCGTAATAGTCCTGCAGGCCGTAGGCCATGCGCCAGGTCAGCAGCACCCAGACACCGAACATCAGCAACTGGCTCAGCGCATGGAGCAGCCCCTGCAGGAACGGGGGGTAGGCCCGCCAGAGAATGTCCACCACCGCATGGCCGCGCATCAGGTGGCACCAGGGCATGAAGCAGAACACCGCCACGGCGGTGCCGGCTTCCACCAGTTCGAAATCACCCGGCACCGGGCCCAGGCCCCAGGACGAGGCCGCGCGGCCCAGGATGCTGACGACGCTCATCACCGTGAGCGCCACCAGCACCAGCCCGCCGACCCAGGCCAGCCCGCGCGCCAGCCCGTAGATCCAACGATTCATGGGTACCTCCTCATCTGCTCCAACTGCATGTCACCCGACAGTCTGCTACGGTTCTTATAGCTGCCAGCGCTTGCCCAGCAAGGCCTGAAGCACGAATATGCTTGCAAAAAATTTTGCCCGGCACCGCCGCCCCCCGCGGAGCGACTGGCCGGGCCGACCGGCGCGGGCGCCATGCGCCCTGCTGCCGGCTGACTTACCTGGTGTGCTTGGCGATCAACGCGTCGGCGGCCGACGCCAGCTTCTCGCCGTCGATGCCCTTGCCCTTGAGCTCGGCGTACCAGGCGGCGCGCACACCGGAGGCGGCGCGCTGCCAGCGCTGCGTTTCGGCGGCGTCGAGCGTGATGATGTTGTTGCCCGCCTTCTGCGCGGCAGCCATGCCGGTCTTGTCGCCCTCGTCCATGGCGCGGCCGAACAGCGCTGCGGTGGCCGCGCCGGAGTTGGCGTCGATCACCTTCTTCAGCTCGGGCGACAGCTTGTCGTAGCGCGCCTTGTTCATGGCCACGCAGAAGGTCTGCGTGTACAGGCCCTTGGGGCCGGTGAAGGTGGTGTGGTTGTGCACGATCTGCTGCACCTTGACCGAAGGCACCACCTCCCACGGGATCGTGGTGGCGTCGATCACGCCCTTGGAGAGCGCCTCGCCCACCGCGGGCACCGGCATGCCCACCGGCACCGCGCCGATCTGCTCCAGCATGATGTTGATCACGCGCGAACCGCCGCGCACGCGCATGCCCTTGATGTCTTCCAGCTTGTTCACCGGGTTGCGGCTGTGGATCAGGCCAGGGCCGTGGATGTGCGTGCAGATCAGCTTGACGTCGGCGAACTCGTCCATGGCGTTGGCCTGGATGTACTCCTGGAACGCCAGCGAGCCGGGCTCGGCCCTGCCGGTGGTGAACGGCAGCTCGAAGGCCTCGGCCTTGGCGAAGCGGCCCGGCGTGTAGCCAAGCACGGTCCAGATCAGGTCCACCACGCCGTCCTTGGCCTGGTCGAACAGCTCCGGCGGCTTGCCGCCCAGCTGCATGCTCGGGAACAGCTGCACCTTGATCTTGCCGCCGCTGTCTTTCTCGACCTTCTTGGCCCAGGGTTCGATGGCCAGCTTGGGCACGTTGGCCTGGGGCGGCAGGAACTGGTGGAAACGCAGCGTCACGGTGTCCTGTGCGAACACCGGCAGGCCCACGGCACTGGCGGCCATGCCACCCAGAACGGAACGGCGGCGAATCATGGTCATGTCGAGTCTCCTTGGAGCGTTGAAAAGTGAAAAGACTGTTGCCGTTTATTGTCCGGCACCCTGCAGCTGCCGATCAAGCTGGTGTAAGACCTGATAGCAGGGCAGCACTTGCGCCACGCTGGCGTTGGGTTCGCGGCCTTCGCGGATGGCGGCGAAGAACTCGCGGTCCTGCAGTTCGATGCCGTTCATGCTGACATCGACCTGGCTCACGTCCACCGGCGTCTCCGCGCCCTTGCTGTGCGACTGCACCAGATCGTCGTAGCGCGCGATGTAGGTGGCCGTGTCGCCGATGTAGCGGAAGAAGGTGCCCAGCGGCCCGTCGTTGTTGAACGACAGGCTCAGCGTGCAGATCGCGCCGTTGGCGGCCTTGAGCTGGATGCTCATGTCCATGGCGATGCCCAGCTCCTTGTGGATCGGCCCCTGCACGGCGTTCGCCTGCACGATGGGGCTGCCGGCCTGGTAGGCGAACAGGTCCACGGTGTGCGCGGCGTGGTGCCACAGCAGGTGATCGGTCCAGCTGCGCGGCTGGCCCAGCGCGTTCATGTTGGTGCGGCGGAAGAAGTAGGTCTGCACATCCATCTGCTGGATGCTGAGTTCGCCCGCGGCGATCTTCTTGTGCACGAACTGGTGGCTGGGGTTGAAGCGGCGCGTGTGACCGACCATGGCCACCAGGCCGGTCTTGCGCTGCAGCGCCAGCACCTTCTCGCCATCGGCCAGGCTGTCGCACAGCGGGATCTCCACCTGCACGTGCTTGCCGGCCTCCAGGCACTGGATGGCCTGCGCGGCGTGCATCTGCGTGGGCGTGCACAGGATCACGGCGTCCAGCCCCGGCTGCTTCAGGCTGTCGGCCAGGTCGGTGGTGACGTGGCCGATGCCGTACTTGGCCGCCACTTCGCTGGTCTTGTCCAGATCCCGGCTGACCAGCGAGACGACCTCGACGCCGTCGATGTTCCGGATGCCGTCCAGGTGCTTGATGCCGAAGGCGCCGGCACCGGCCAGCGCGACTTTCAGGGTCTTGCTCATGTCACTCCTTGTTTGATAGCTGCCTGCGCCCGTCAGTCAAGGGCTACAGCTGGTTTTCCAGGATCAGATGGCCCACCGCCGTGTTGGAGGCCGGCACGTGGAAGAAGCGGTGCGCCACCCTGGGTGACTTGCCGCTGCCGGCCACGTCGCTCATGGCGCCGCGGGCGATGAGCCACATCACCAGCTCGATGCCCTCGCTGCCGGCTTCGCGCACGTAGTCGATGTGCGGCATGGTGGACAGGTCGGCCGGGTCGGCGATCAGGCGATCCAGGAAGCGGTTGTCCCACTCGGCGTTGATCAGGCCGGCGCGCGGACCCTGCAGCTGGTGGCTCATGCCACCGGTGCCCCAGATCTGCACGTTGAGCGGCTCGTCGTAGCTCTCGATGGCGCGGCGGATGGCCTGCCCCAGCTGGAAGCAGCGCTTACCCGAAGGCACCGGGTACTGCACCACATTGACGTGGAACGGGATCACCTTGCAGGGCCAGGCCGCGGGCGAGCCGAACAGCAGGTTCATGGGCACCGTGAGCCCGTGGTCCACCTTGAGTTCGTTGACGAGGGTGAGGTCGAAGTCCTGCTGGATCACCGACTGGGCGATGTGCGAGGCCAGCTTGGGATGCCCCATGACCTTGGGCACGGGGCGCGGGCCATAGCCCTCGTCGGCCGGCTCGAACTCGGCCGCCGTGCCGATGGCGAAGGTGGGGATCACGCCGAGATCGAAGTTGGTGGCGTGGTCGTTGTAGACCAGGAACACCACGTCGGGCATGTGCTCCTTCATCCACTGCTTGGAAGGCTCGAAGCCGGCGAACAGCGGCTTCCAGTAGGGTTCCTCGGTCTTGCCGTGGTCGATGGCGGCGCCGATGGCCGGCACGTGCGACGAGTACACCGACGCGGTGATGCGCGCGTGCGCCGCCGGGTCGGCCGCCTTGCCGGCCGTGGCCTCGGCCGCCAGCACCTGCTCGGCCAGATCGCTGCCATGCGACTTCTCCCAGGCCATCCAGGCGTCGGAGCGCGACATCGGGCCCTGCGCATCGCCGCCCTCGCCCTGGTAGCGGTTGCCTTCCGGGCTGCGACCGCCGTGCACCATCATGTCGCGGTACTGCTGCTCGGTCATGCCGGTCATGCTGCCGGCCATCTGCTGAAAGCTCAGGCCATCGGTGGCGCCGAGCTTGGAGAGGAAGTAGATGTTGCCGCCGGTGCGCATCATCCAGTTGAGGTCGCGCGCGCGCACGGCGGCGCGCTGCTCGTCGGTCATCGGCCATTCGGTCAGGTAGGCGGCCTCGTCCTTCTTGAAGCGCTCGCGGTTCTCGGCCTTCATCAGGCTCATGCAGAACTGGTTCAGCCAGTAGCCCTTGCGGCTCTGGTCGGCATCGAAGATGGTCGTTCCGGGAACGTCCAGATAGGGTTTGTCGAGCGCCATGTCATGCTCTCCGAAAATTAGGCATCAAATCCGCCTTCAGCCCTTGTATGACGGGCGCAGGCAGCTACGGTTTTCATAGTTTTGCGAGCCAGTGCTCAACGTTCCTCGGGCCAGTACAGGCGCATCGGGTTGTCCACCAGCAGCTTCTTCTGCAGCTCGGCCGTGGGCGCGATGTGCGGGATGAAGTCCACCAGCAGGCCGTCGTCGGGCATGTGGTTCTTGAGGTTCGGATGCGGCCAATCGGTTCCCCACAGCACGCGGTCGGGGAACAGCTCGACCACCTTGCGGGCGAAGGGCACGACGTCGCGGTAGGCGTTCTGCTCGCCATTCAGCGCCGGCGGGCCGCTCACGGAAAGGCGCTCCGGGCAGCTCACCTTGCTCCACACGTTGGGGTGCTCGCGCATGAATTTCAGGAACAGCGCGAATTCGTCGCTGTCCACGCCCTTGCTCACGTCCGGGCGACCCATGTGGTCGACCACCACCGTGGTGGGCAGCGCGGTGAAGAAGTCCCACAGCTCGGGTAGGTCCACCGCCTCGAAGTAGATCACCACGTGCCAGCCCAGCTTGGCGATGCGGCCGGCGATCTCCATCAGCTCGTCCTTGGGCGTGAAGTCCACCAGCCGCTTGACGAAGTTGAAGCGCACGCCGCGCACGCCGGCGGCGTGCAGCGCCTGCAGCTCCTCGTCGGTCACGCTGCGCTTGACGGTGGCCACGCCGCGCGCCTTGCCGTTGGCTGCCTGCAGCGCATCCACCAGCGCGCGGTTGTCGGCGCCGTGGCAGGTGGCCTGCACGACCACGTTGCGGGCAAAGCCCAGGTGGTCGCGCAGGGCGAACAGCTGCTGCTTGCTGGCGTCGCAGGGGGTGTACTTGCGCTCCGGCGCGTACGGAAACTGCGCGCCTGGGCCAAACACGTGGCAGTGCGCATCGACGCTGCCGGCGGGCACCTGGAAACGCGGCTTGCTCGGGCCGGTGTACCAGTCGAGCCAGCCGGCGGTCTTGGTGAAATCTCCGGAAGTGGGCTTGTCGTTCATGGTGTCGTCGCGTGTGGTGGGTTCGATGGGCGAAGGGTGCGCGGAAGGTGGTTTCAGAGCACCATCAAGTCCTTGCCGACCACGACATCGCCCTTATAGTGCTTGCGCACGCCTTCGAGCCACATCTCGTCCGTGATGGACGGATCGTCACCGGGCACCAGGTGCGACAGCGCCAGCTTCTTGACGCCGGCCTCGGCCGCCACGCGACCGACGTCCTCGGTGGTGGTGTGACTGGCCAGCAGGTGCTCGCGCAGCGAGGAGGCGTTGGGCACGCGCTTGACCATGGCATCGACGCCGGGCACGTACAGGGCTTCGTGCACCAGCAGGTCGGCGCCCTTGGCCAGCTTCACCACCGCCTCGCTGTAGTTGGTGTCGCCGGACAGCACGATCGAGCGGTCGCGGGTGTCGAAGCGCAGCGCGTAGGAATACTCGAACGGCGGGTGGATGTTGCGCACCGCCGTCACCGTGAGCTGGTCGTTGCGAAGCACCACGCCGTCGTGGTCCATGATCTGGGCCTTCACCAGCTTGCGCAGATCGGGCTTGCCCTCGTCACCGATGCGAATCTCGATGTCGGTCTTCATGTACTGGTCGAAGAAGGCGCGCAAGGCAGCGTCCGCCGTCGGCGGACCGTAAACCGTGACCGGCGTCTTCAGGCCGGTGGCCCAGGCGCTGTAGATCAGCTCACCCAGTTCCAGGTTGTGGTCCGAGTGCATGTGGGTGATGAAGATGTCGCGCAACTGGTTCAGCGGTACGCCGGCGCGCACCACCTGCCCCGCCACGCCGTAGCCGCAGTCGATGACGTAGGGCACGCCGTCCACCATCAGCAGGTTGGCGGGATTCGAGCGCGTCCCGCCCACTCGCGGGCCGCCCTTGGTGCCCAGCAGGACCAGCCGGGTACCCTTGGTGGCGGCAGCGGGCGCCGGCTGTGCCCAGGTGGCACCTGCCAGCAAGGTACTTGCGCCCACGACGCCGAAAGTCTGCAGCGCGCCACGGCGCGTGAGGCGATGGTTCACGGTTTGTCTCCTCGTGGCCCAGGTTGTGTGACGCAGACTCAACCGACGTATTTCAGGCCGGCCGCTGCCAGCGGCTCGCGCATCTTGTACATGTCCAGGCCCAGCACGCCAGCGGCCAGTTGCTCGCGCTTGGCGCCTTCGTTGGCTTCGCGCTTGGCGGCGGCCTCCAGGGTTTTGGCAGCCATGGCCTTGGGCACGCAGACCACGCCGTCGTCGTCGGCCACGATCACATCGCCCGGCGTCACCCACGCACCGGCGCAGACGATGGGGATGTTGACCGAACCGGGCGTGGCCTTGATGGTGCCCTTGGACGAGACGTAGCGGCTCCACACCGGGAAGCCCATCTCGCGCAGGAATTTGGTGTCGCGCACGCCCGCCTCGATGATCAGCGCACGCGCGCCGCGGGCCATGAAGCTGGTGGCCAGCAGGTCGCCGAAGTAGCCGTCGCTGCATTCGGCGGTGACGGTGGCGACCACGATGTCGCCCAGCTGGATCTGCTCGGCCGCCACGTGCATCATCCAGTTGTCGCCCGGCTGCAGCAGCACGGTGACGGCGGTGCCGGAAACCTGCGCGTCCTGCTGGATGGGACGCATGTAGGGCTTCATCAGGCCCACGCGGCCCATGGCCTCGTGCACGGTGGCCGAGCCGAAGGCAGCCAGTGCGTCCGTCGCCTGGCGGTCGGCGCGTTCGATGTTGCGGTAGACGACACCCAGTTCGTACATGCCGTGTTCTCCTGTGGTTTCTCTATAAGCGGCTTACTTGCCCTTGACCTTCAGGGCAGCGTCCAGGCGCGGGAACACGCGGCGCGCGTTGCCCTCGAACACCTGGAAGCGCTCTTCGTCGTTCAGGTTGGCGGTGGCGTTGACGTAGCGCTTGGTGTCGTCGTAGTAGTGGCCCGTCTGCGGGTCGATGCCGCGCACGGCGCCGATCATCTCGCTGGCGAACAGGATGTTCTTGACCGGGATCACCTTGGTCAGCAGGTCGATGCCCGGCTGGTGGTACACGCAGGTGTCGAAGAAGATGTTGTTCAGCAGGTGCTCGTCGAGCAGGGGCTTCTTCATCTCCTGCGCCAGGCCGCGGAAGCGGCCCCAGTGGTAGGGCACCGCGCCGCCGCCATGCGGGATCACGAACTTGAGCGTGGGGAAGTCCTTGAACAGGTCGCCCTGGATGCACTGCATCACCGCCGTGGTGTCGGCGTTCAGGTAGTGCGCGCCGGTGGTGTGGAAGCACGCGTTGCAGCTGGTGCTCACGTGGATCATGGCGGGAATGTCGTACTCCACCATCTTCTCGTAGATGGGGTACCAGTGGCGATCGGTCAGCGGCGGGCTGGTCCAGTGGCCGCCGCTCGGGTCGGGGTTCAGGTTGATGCCCACGTTGCCGTACTGCTCCACGCATTTCACGAGTTCGGGGATGCAGGTCTTCGGGTCGACGCCGGGCGATTGCGGCAGCATGGCGGCGGGGACGAAGTGGTCGGGGAAGAGCTGCGAGACGCGGTAGCACAGCTCGTTGCAGATGGCGGCCCAGGTGCTGGACACCTGGAAGTCGCCGATGTGGTGCGCCATGAAGCTGGCGCGCGGGCTGAAGATGGTGAGATCGGAGCCGCGCTCCTTCATCAGGCGCAGCTGGTTCTGCTCGATGGATTCGCGCAATTCGTCGTCGCTGATCTTCAGGTCGGCAACCTTCGGCATGGCAGCCGGGTCCTTGATTCCGGCGATCTGCTGGTTGCGCCAGTTCTCCAGCGCCTTGGGGGCGGTGGTGTAGTGGCCGTGGCAGTCGATGATCATCGGTGGTTCCTTGTGAAAATAGTGGGTTGCGGATGTCAGGTGCGGCGGCTCAGTGGGCCCCCACCGGCGCTGTAACGGGCCTGCGGCCGAGTTCGGGCGCCACCCGGTCCTTGACGACCAGCGCCACCGCCGCGATCACGCCCGGGATGCCCACCAGCATGAACACCTCCGGTAGGGCCAGATGCCGGCGCGCCAGTTCCGCCACCAGGAAGGACCCGGCGATGCCGCCGAAGCGGCCGATACCCAGCATCCACGACACGCCGGTCGCCCGGCCCGCCGTCGGATAGTACGCCGCGGCCAGCGCCTGCATGGACGACTGCGAGGCGTTCATGATCAGACCGGCCGCGAACACGGCCACCACCAGCGCGCCCACGCCCATGCCGAGCGACTGGCCGATCAGCCCCACGGCCAGGCAGGTCAGGAAGTAACCGAACGCGATGATCCGGTTGGCGTTGAAGCGGTCCATCAGCAGCCCGAAGAAGATGGCGCCGATGCCACCCAGCTGGAACAGCGCGGCAATGATGGCGGCCTGCGACGGCGGAATGCCCGCTTCCTTGAACAGCACCGGCATCCAGTTGACCAGACCGTAGACGATCACCAGGCCCATGAAGTAGGCGACCCACAGCATCAGCGTGCCCACCAGGTAGCGGCCGCTCAGCACCAGGGCCAGGCCGGCCCGCTCGCGCGTGGCACCGTCGGCGGGCGCAGCGGCCTCATGCATCACGAAGGTGCCGACCTCGCGCGCGCTGGCTGAAATGCGCGCCAGCACCTGCCGGACGCGGTCCATGGAGTGGCTGCGCAACACCATGTAGCGCACCGATTCCGGCAGCAGCACCAGCATCAGCAGCACCAGGACCAGCGGCACCACGCCGCCCAGCACCAGCAGGCTGCGCCAGCCGAAATGCGGGATCAGCCAGGCCGCGAAGAAGCCCCCGAAGGCCGAGCCCACGGGAAAGCCGCAGAACATGCTGTTGGTGATGAAGGAGCGCTTGCTGTCGGGACAGTACTCGTTCATCAGCGTCACCGCATTCGGCATCGCCGCCCCCAGGCCCAGGCCGGTGACGAAGCGCCAGATGGTCAGCTCGCCCAGGTGGCTGGAGGTGGCCGACACCAGCGAGGCCACGCCCATCAGCGCCACCGCGGCGGTCAGCACGCCCTTGCGGCCGAAGCGGTCGGCCAGCGGGCCGGCGCTCAGCGCTCCGAAGGCCAGGCCGAACAGCGCCGCGCTCAGCACCGGGCCCAGCGCCGGCTTGTCGATGCCCCATTCGCTGATCAGCGAAGGCGCGATGAAGCCGATGGCCGCGGTGTCGAACCCGTCCATCAGCACGATCAGGAAGCACAGCACGAAGATCAGCCACTGGTAGGCCGAGAACCTGTGCTCGTTGAGGAACTGCTGGACGTCCTTGACGCCCTGACCGCCGGCGGCGGGAGTACCCATGGTTTGTCTCCGTGTGGATGCCCGCCATGGCCCGTGTTGTTCTGGAGATTGGGCCGGGCTCGGCTGGTGCCACGGATTTTCCCGGTGAGGCGGCGGCGGAACCAGCCTGTACAGCCGCTATCAGCTATATCATTTGGTTATATCTAGGCCATCGCTATCGCAACCATGGATTTGCGCCAACTCGAGTACTTCATCCGCGTGGCCGAGCTCGGCAGCTTCACCCGAGCCGCTGACGTGCTGGGCGTGGCCCAGCCCGCGCTGAGCCGGCAGGTGCGCCTGCTGGAGGTGGAGCTGCGCCAGAACCTGCTGCAGCGCCACGGGCGCGGCGCCGTGCCCACCGAGGCCGGCGAGCTGTTGCTGGCGCACGGGCGCGGCATCCTGCACCAGGTGGAGCGCGCGCGCGACGAACTGGCCCAGCTGCGCGGCGGCCTGGCCGGCAGGGTGGCGCTGGGCCTGCCGCCCAGCGTGGCGCGGGCGCTCACCCTGCCGCTGATCCGCGCCTTCCGCGCCGAGCTGCCCGACGCGCGCCTGGCCATCACCGAGAGCCTGTCGGCCAGCATGCAGGAACTGCTGGGCAGCGGGCGGCTGGACATCGCCGTGCTCTACAACGCCCGTCCGGCGCACGGCATCGAGATCGCGCCGCTGGGCAGCGAGGAGCTGATGCTGGTGCAGCCCGCCGGTGACGGCGGCGACACCGCCCCGCTCACGCTCGACCAGGCCAGCCGCCTGCCGCTGGTGATCCCCAGCCGGCCCAACGCCATCCGCATGCACGTGGAGGCGCAGATGGCCGCCGCCGGCTGCCAGCCCACGGTGGCGCTGGAGATCGACAGCGTGCGCGCCATCCTCGACCTGGTGGAAAGCGGCGCCGGCATGGCCATCCTGACGCGCCAGACGGTGGGCAGCGCGCCGCGCCCCGACGCCTTTGGCGTGCGCCGCATCCTGATGCCCGCCGGCACCCCGCTACGCATTCCGCTCTACACTGCCGTGAGCGCGCTGCGCCCGGCCACGGCCACCCAGCAGGCGGTGCTGGCGCTGGTGCGCGCCATCGCCCGCGAGCGCCTGGACAACCCCTGAGGTTACTATGATCCTGATAGCTGTCTGCGCCCGTTGGGCAAGGGCTGCAGCCCTTTTTCTCATGATTTTTGGTTGGGCCGGCGCGGCCTGGCCCCAGGGTGCCGACGGCTACCCCTCGCACCCCATCCGCATCGTCGTGCCCTTCACGCCCGGCGGCTCCACCGACGTGCTGGCGCGCGCCATCGGCCAGGAGCTGACCAGGGCCTGGGGCCAGGCGGTGGTGATCGACAACCTGCCCGGCGCGGGCGGCTCCATCGGCGCCGACAAGGTGGCCAAGGCCCCGCCGGACGGCTACACGCTGCTGATGGGCCACATCGGCACCCTGGCCGTCAACCCCAGCCTCTACCCCAGGCTGCCCTACAACCCGGTGAAGGACTTCGCCCCGGTGGCCTGGGTGGCGCGCGTGCCCAATGTGCTGGTGGTGCACCCCTCGGTGCCCGCCAGGACGCTGCAGGAACTGGTGGCGCTGGCCAAGGCCAAACCGGGCTCGCTCAACTACGGCTCTGGCGGCAACGGCAGCGCGGCCAACCTGGCCACCGAGTACCTGAAACTGCAGACCGGCACCTCGATGGTCCACATCCCCTACCGCGGCACGGCGCCGGCCGTGACCGACCTGCTGGGCGGCCAGCTGCAGCTGATGTTCACCGGCCTGCCGGCGCTCGTTGGCCCCATCAAGGCCGGCCAGTTGCGGGCGCTGGCCGTTTCCAGCCCCCAGCGGCTGGACGCGCTGCCGGATGTGCCCACCGTGGCCGAAAGCGGCTACAAGGGCTTCGAGGCCGATCAGTGGTACGGCGTGGTGGCACCGGCCGGCACGCCGCCGGCCATCGTCGCCAGGCTCAACGCCCAGATCAACCAGGCGTTGTCGGCGCCGGAGCTGAAGCAGCGCCTGGCCGCCGAAGGCGCCATCGCCACGCCCCAGCCGCCCGAGGTCTTCGGCAAGCTGATCGCCAGCGAAATCGCCCGCTGGAAGCCCGTGATCGGCTCCGGGCGGGTGAAGGTGCAGTAGCCGGATTGCTCCTGATTCAGGAGCTTCCTGCGGCCGTCATGATTGGGCCAAAGCCCGATTTGATGGTCAAAATTCGGCACCTTCTCCGCGTGCGCCAGCGGCTATCGCCTTCGGCCGACAGCGCCCGCGCGCCGGGAGGCGCAAAATGGTCGCTTCCCGTTGAACTTTGCCCTTAGCACTCACTCCAAGAGAGTGCTAAAATACTTGAGCAAGATGAAAGGACAACCATCCATGACCGCTTCGGTTACCAGCCCCAGCACGAACGCCGTGGCGTTGGCCAACCCGTGGGCCGTCGTACCGCCGCTGGGCAACCTGGACGCCTACATCACGGCGGTGAACCGTCTGCCCATGCTGACGCTGGAAGAAGAGCAGCGCTACGCCCGTGAGTTGCGCGATACCGGCAGCCTGGAGGCCGCCGGGCGGCTGGTGCTGTCGCACCTGCGGCTGGTCGTGTCCACCTCGCGCCAGTACCTGGGCTACGGGCTGTCGCACGCCGACCTGATCCAGGAAGGCAACATCGGCCTGATGAAAGCCGTCAAGCGCTTCGACCCCGACCAGGGCGTGCGCCTGGTGAGCTACGCGCTGCACTGGATCAAGGCCGAGATCCACGAATACATCCTGAAGAACTGGCGCCTGGTCAAGGTGGCCACCACCAAAGCCCAGCGCAAGCTGTTCTTCAACCTGCGCTCTATGAAGCAGGGCTTCAAGGCCGAAGACGCGGCCGAGGACGTGACGCACCGCGACGCGCTCACCGAAGCCCAGATCGACGTGGTGGCGCGCGAACTGAACGTCAAGCCCGAAGAAGTGCGCGAGATGGAAACGCGCCTGGCCGGCGGCGACGTGCTGCTCGACCCGACGCCCACCGACGCCGACGGCGAGCAGGCCTTCGGCCCGATCGCCTGGCTGTCGGACGAGCACCACGAGCCGACGGCGATGATCCAGTCGGCCCAGCGCGACGTGCTGGCCACCGAAGGCATCGCCACCGCGCTGCAGAGCCTGGACGAGCGCAGCCGCCGCATCGTGACCGAGCGCTGGCTGCACGTGAACGACGACGGCTCCGGCGGCATGACGCTGCACGAGCTGGCCGCCGAATACGGCGTGAGCGCCGAGCGCATCCGCCAGATCGAGGCGGCGGCCATGAAGAAGATGAAGGCGGCGCTGGCGGATTACGCCTGACCTGCCGCTGGACCGGGGCGCCGTGCCCCGGGTCTGCAGAAACCGGCCGCGAGGCCGGTTTTTTTTATGCCAGGTGGGTCGTGCCGAGGCCGACACCGAAGTGCCTTCAAAAATATGAAGCCGTTCACGCTGAGCCTGTCGAAGCGCCGCGTGAGGCTTCGACAAGCTCAGCCCGAACGGTGCCTGCAGAATGAGTGCGATTCAGTACGAGCCGCAGTATCCAGCCCCCGGACCAGCAACCTGAATTTATGCATCGAATCGGCCTTCAGCCCTTGATGGACGGCCGCAGGCAGCTACGTAAAATATAGCATTCTCAAGCTGCCTCAAGGCAGGTAATGGTCCACCAGCAGCGCCGCGAACAGCAGCGACAGGTGGATCAGCGAGAAGCGGAAGGTCTTGCGCGCGAGTGCGTCCGAATAGTTGCGCCACAGCTTGAACGCATGCCAGATGAAGCCGCCGTTGAGCAGCAGCGCCGCCGCCAGGTAGAACCAGCCGCTCATGCGGTAGATGAAGGGCAGCAGGCACGCAGCCAGCAGCACCAGCGTGTACAGCAGGATCTGCAGCCGCGTGAACGCGTTGCCGTGCGTCACCGGCAGCATCGGCAGGCCGCTCTTGCGGTAGTCCTCCACCCGGTACAGCGCCAGCGCCCAGAAATGCGGCGGCGTCCACAGGAAGATGATGAGGAACAGCGCCATCGCCTCGGCAGAGACACTACCCGTCATCGCCGCCCAGCCCAGCACCGGCGGCATGGCGCCCGAGGCGCCACCGATCACGATGTTCTGCGGCGTGAGCGGCTTGAGCACCACGGTGTAGATCACCGCGTAGCCGATGAAGGTGGCAAAGGTCAGCCACATGGTCAGCGGGTTCACCCACACGTAGAGGATGGCCGAGCCTGCGGCGCACAGCACGCCAGAAAAGCCCAGCGCCTGCGCGTCCGACAGCTCGCCGCGCGCCGTGGGGCGCCAGGCGGTGCGCTTCATGCGCGCGTCGATGGCTTTTTCGACCAAACAGTTGAAGGCCGCGGCGGCGCCGGCCACCAGCCAGATGCCCAGGCAGCCCAGCGCCATGCGTTCCAGTTCGGCCCAGCCGGGCAGGCCGGGCACGGCCAGCACCATGCCGATCAGCGCGCAGAACACGATCAGCTGCACCACGCGCGGCTTGGTCAGCACGTAGAACTGGCGCCACACGGGCATGCCGGGCAAGGCTGCGGCCTGCATGGGCGCAGCGGTGTTGCCGGGGGGCTGGCGGGCCGTCATGCGCGGCTCCCGGCGCGCGGCGCCATGCGCACGGCTGGGGCGCTCGCCGCGGTGGTGCGGGCCTCGGTGCTGTCCGCGACGCGACTGGCCGCCAGCGCCCAGGAGAGCACGGCCATCAACGCGGCCGCGCCGCCGGTGTGCGCCAGCGCCGCCACCAAAGGCCACTGCAGCACCACGTTCGAGAGTCCCGTCAGCAGCTGGGCTGTGGCCAGCACGGCCAGCCAGCGGCGTTGGCGCGGCAGGTGGCCCGCCCGCGCCAGCCGCCAGACCAGCAACACCAGCACGGCCAGCGTGACATAGGCGAACAGCCTGTGGGCGTAGTGGATGGCCGTCAGCGCCTCGAAGTGCAGCGGCGAACCATCGGCCAGCCGGCCCAGTGGGCGCCAGACCTCGAAGCCCTGGGTGAAATCCATCGCCGGCCACCAGCTGCCCTGGCACATCGGAAAGGTGTTGCAGGCCAGCACGGCGTAGTTGGTGCTGACCCAGCCGCCCAAGGTGATCTGCAGGCCCACCACGGCAGCAGCTACCCACAGCCAGCGCCGCACGTCGGGCGCCACCGGCTCGGCAGCGCCGCCGTGCGCCTGCCGGTAGCGCTCCTCCTGGATCACCAGCAGCACCAGCAGACCCACGCCACCCAGCAGGTGCAGGGTGACGATGGCCGGAAACAGTTTCATGGTGACGGTGAACGCGCCGAACGCGCCCTGGGCGCACACCCACAGCAGCGTGCCGGTGGCCCACCAGGGCGAGATGGGCCGTGCCGAAGCATCCACCACCTGCCGGCGTCCCCGCCACCAGATCACCCAGGTCGCCACCGCCAGCATCAAGATCAGCGCCCCCACGCCGGTGGCCAGGTAGCGGTGCACCATCTCGACCCAGGCCTTGCCGTGCGTGACGGGCCCGGTGGGCATGGCGGCCTGGGCATTGGCGATGTGGTCTTGCGCGCCCACTGGGCTGGCGTAGCCGTAGCAGCCGGGCCAGTCGGGGCAGCCCAGGCCGGAATCGGTGAGGCGCGTGAAGGCGCCGAACAGCACCAGATCGAAGGTCAGGAACAGTGTGAGCAGCGTCAACGCACGCAAGCGCACCGCGGGTGTGGCCTGGCGATTGCGCAGCCACAGCCAGGCCAGCGGCAACGCGGCCACGATCAGCCCCATGCCCATCACGTGCAGCACGGGATCGAGGTCGAAGGCCGGGGTCTGCGCGTTCACGCCACCTCCCATGCGTACCAGCGGGAGCGACGAGACCGACCCGGTGCCGTGCGAGCGATCACCATCATGGGCCGCGCCCCGCTTCGTCCCAGGATTCGGAAGCCCGCAGCAGGCGGTTCAGGTCGCGCCTGGCCTTGGCGGCGCCGGCCAGATCCATCCTGGCAGGGAAACGCATCATCCAGTGGCCCAGCGGGTCGACCACGTACAGGTGGTCTTCCAGACGCTGACCGGCAGCCGGAGCGAGCCAGGCTGCGAGGTCGGCGTGCGGCACCCGCAGCACCGTGGCATGGGCCAGCGCCGGTTCCAGCTTCTGGGGAACGCGCTCGGCGTCGTCGATCAGCCAGACCCAGTCGAGACGGTCCTTGTCCTTGCCCAGGCTTTCACGCAACTGGCGCTGCAGGTAGAGGTTGCCTTCGCAGGTGGCGTCGCAGGCCCCGCTGGCCACGCTGAGCAGCAGCCACTGCCCCTTGAGGCTGGCGAGCGGTACCGGATGGCCCTGCAGGTCGGTGGCCGTGAGCGCCGGGAGCGGCCGCTGTGGATCGATCAGCTGGCCGTACACGCTGCGCCCTTCCGGACGCACCACGTAGTAGGTGAAGTAGGAGGCCACTACCGGCGCCGCGCAGATGGCCAGCAGCAGCAGCATCTTCCAGCGGCCGGAGCGGGTGCGGCGCGTATCCTCCGCCAGCGCCGAGGTGGGCGATGGCAAGGAGTAAACCGTGAGGCCGAGCGGCTGGTCGGCCGTACCGATGGGCTCAGCCATCACGGCCGGCCCGGGCGCGCTGTTGGAGGACAGGTCGGACAATTTGGAACCACAGGAAAAGGATGGCAATCAGGGCACAAAGCGCAAACCACTGCGCTGCATACCCATAGTGCCGGGTGACGTCGCTGGCCGGCTCGGGCCATTCGCGCAGCAGATGATCTGAAGCAGGGCCCGTCTGCACCACCATGAGGTCGGCCAGCGGCAGACCGGATTCGACGCGAAATACGTTCAGATCCAGATTTTGCCGGATCGTGCCGCGCGCGTCCTCGCCGAGCGAGAACAACCGCCCCGGCCCGGCGGCCAGGACGCCTTGTACTGTGACCGTACCGGCTGGCGAATCCACGGCGGGCAGGCGCGTACGCTGCTCGAAATCGCGGGGTGCCCACCCACGCTGGACCAGCACCACCGAGTCGGTGCCCGCCAGTTGCAAAGGGGTCAGCACGTAGTAGCCCTGCCGCCCTGCCATCTGCCGGTTGTCCAGGAACAGCGTGCGGTCGGCCAGCCAGGTGCCGCGCAGCTCGATGGCACGATGCTCCAGCGCGGCGCGGGACTCCGCGTCGTGCGGAGGCACCAGGGTCGCGGCCGCCAGCACGGGCATGCGCGCCCGCCCGGTGGCGGCCGCCTGGCGCGCGATCTTCTGCGCCGCGCGGTCGAGTTGCCAGAAGCCGAGCGCAGCAGTCCCCGCCGCGCCAGCCAGCGAGAGCACCAGCAGCAACCAGAAGCGTGGGCCGCGGTGCAGCGGATTCACCGGATAATCCAGGTCATGAAGTGGCTCGTCGCGCTTGCGTTCATCGGTATCGTCGTCAGTCTGGCATCGGCCCTGTTTTTCATGCTCAATGGCGGGCGAGGTGATCCGGGCGACGAAACCGCGCGCTCGGGCCGGATGGTGCGTGCCCTGGCCATGCGGGTGGGCTTGTCGGTGGCGCTGTTCCTGTGCATTCTGCTGGCCTGGAAACTCGGCTACATCCATCCCACCGGCATCGGCGCCGGCCAGTGAACACCGCCTCTGCCGGTCGCTGTGGCCTTCAGCAGCCCCAAACACGAAGAGCGCCGGATGGCGCTCTTCTCGCATCAGGGATGCTGCGCCGGCTTACATCCAGTACACCAGCAGGTACAGACCCAGCCAGACCACGTCGACGAAGTGCCAGTACCAGGCCGCGCCTTCGAAACCGAAATGTCGTTGCGGCGTGAAGTGGCCCTTCATCAGGCGCAGCGTGATGAACAGCAGCATCAGCATGCCGACGAACACGTGCAGGCCATGGAAGCCGGTCAGCATGAAGAACGTGGAACCATAGACACCGGAACTGAGCTTGAGGTTCAGTTCGGTGTAGGCGTGGAAGTACTCGTAGCCCTGCACGCACAGGAAAGTCACGCCCAACAGCACGGTGATCCACATGAACAGGATGGTGCGGCCGCGGTTGCCCATCTGCAGCGCGTGGTGGGCGATCGTCAGCGTGACACCGGACGACAGCAGCAGCGCAGTGTTGATGGTGGGCAGCCAGAACGGGCCCATGGTCTGGAAGGGCTCGATGGTGCCGGCCGGCGACGCGGTGGCGCCTGCCGCCACGCTGGGCCAGACGGCCTTGAAGTCCGGCCAGAGCAGCGCGTTGTCGAGGCTGCCCAGGGCAGGCACCGAATGCGCGCGCGCCCACCAGAGCGCCGTGAAGAAGGCCCCGAAGAACATCACTTCGGAGAAGATGAACCAGCTCATGCTCCAGCGGTACGAGAGGTCGATCTTGCGGCCATACAGCCCGCCCTCGCTCTCGCCAATCGCGTCGCCGAACCAGCGGTAGAGCACCGCCAGCCACCACACCAGCCCCAGCAGGAGCACATACTTGGCCCAGCCCGCGCCGTTGACCCACTCGGCCGCGCCAAAGATCACGAAGAACAGCCCGATGGCCGCCATGACCGGGCGGCTGGACGCCGCCGGCACATAGTAGTAGGGCGTCTGCCCGTGGGTCGTGGTGCTCATCTTCGATCTACTCCTGGACGTATTTTGGTTGTGAGGTTCTGAGGGACCGTCTTGGATGCCATGCGCCTCAGGCGCCGCTGACCACCCATTTGACGATGCCCACCAGCACCACGATGAAAATCAGCGCCCCGACCAGCCCGGCCAGGACGACATGCATGGGATTGACGCTGCCCAGATCCTGCTGGAACTCGCTGCGCTTGCGGATGCCCAGAAAACCCCACGCCACCATGCGCATGGAGCGCCCGAACGATGGCTTGTCGGTCGACGCCTGGGGCACCGGATTCATGCGCCGGCTCCCACCGTGATCGGGGCCTTGGCCGACGTGGCATCAGGCGCTGCAGGCGTCTGCCCCCCCACCTCGAAGAAGGTGTAGGACAGCGTGATGGTCTTGACGTCCCTGGACAGCTTCGGGTCGATGATGAAGGCCACCGGCCACTCGCGCTTCTCGCCCGGCTCCAGGGTGTACTGGTTGAAGCAGAAGCACTCCAGCTTGTGGAAATGCGGAGCCGCCTGGCGCGGCGCATAGCTCGGGATCGCCTGCGCCGCCATGCGGCGGCTCTGGCTGTTGCGGAACTCGTACATCACCGTAGTCAACTGGCCCGGGTGCACCTGCACCGAGCGCACCGCTGGATGGAATTCCCAGATGCCACGGGCATTGGCATCGAACTCCACCGTGATGGTGCGGCTGAGATCGACCTGCGTGTTCAGGGCTGCGGCGCTGCCGCCGGTTTTGCCGTTGCCGGGTACCTCGCCCTCGGTCAGCGACAGGATGTTGATGCCCGTGACCTCGCAGATCGCCCGGTACAGCGGCACCAGCGCGTAGCCGAAGGCGAACATGCCGGCGACCACCACCGCCAGCTTGCCGACCATCTGCAGGTTCTCACGCTTCAATGCCACGCGCCACGCTCCCGGTCAGGAATTGAGGAACACCATCTTGACGACGAAACCGATCAGGAATGCAAGCGCGACCGAGGCCAGGATCAGCCCCGTGCGCACGTTCTGCTTGCGTTGTTCCGGCGTCATCGGCTTGTGCGATCAGGCAACGATGCGGGTGGCCGTAGCGTCGAGCTTGGGCGGCGTCTCAAAGGTATGGAACGGCGCCGGCGACGGCACCTCCCACTCCAGGCCTTCAGCGCCTTCCCAAGGCTTCTGTGGCGCCTTGGCGCCGTGACCACGCATGGTCGGCAGCACGACGAACAGGAAGAAGTAGACCTGCGCGAAGCCGAAGAAGAAGGCGCCGATGGACGCGATCATGTTGAAGTCCGCGAACTGCATCGGGTAGTCGGCGTAGCGGCGCGGCATGCCGGCCAGGCCCAGGAAGTGCATCGGGAAGAAGGTGACGTTGAAGGAGATCAGCGACCACCAGAAGTGGATCTTGCCGCGCGTTTCGTTGTACATCACGCCGGTCCACTTGGGGCTCCAGTAGTAGAAGCCAGAGAACAGCGCGAACAGCGAACCCGCCACCAGCACGTAGTGGAAGTGGGCCACGATGAAGTAGGTGTCCTGCAGCTGGATGTCGACCGGCGCCACGGCGGGCATCAGGCCGGTGAAACCACCGATGGTGAACACGAAGATGAAGCCCACGGCCCACAGCATCGGGGTCTCGAAGGTCATCGAGCCGCGCCACATGGTGGCGATCCAGTTGAAGATCTTCACCGCCGTGGGCACCGCGATCAGCATGGTCGCGTACATGAAGAACAGCTGGCCCGTCACCGGCATGCCGGTGGTGAACATGTGGTGCGCCCACACGATGAAGCTGAGGATGGCGATGGCCGAGGTGGCATACACCATGGACGCGTAGCCGAACAGCTTCTTGCGGGCAAAGGCCGGCACCACCTGGCTGACGATGCCGAAGGCCGGCAGGATCATGATGTAGACCTCGGGGTGGCCGAAGAACCAGAAGATGTGCTGGTACATCACCGGGTCACCGCCGCCGGCCGGGTTGAAGAAGCTGGTGCCGAAGTGGCGGTCGGTCAGCGTCATGGTGATGGCACCGGCCAGCACGGGCATCACGGCGATCAGCAGGTAGGCCGTGATCAGCCAGGTCCAGCAGAACATCGGCATCTTCATCAGCGTCATGCCGGGAGCGCGCATGTTCAGGATGGTGACGATGATGTTGATGGCCCCCATGATGGAGCTGGCCCCCATGATGTGCATGGCGAAGATGCCGGCGTCCATCGACGGGCCCATCTGCAGCGTCAGTGGCGCGTACAGCGTCCAGCCGGCGGCGGGCGCGCCGCCCGGCATGAAGAACGAGCCCACCAGCATCAGGCCGGCGGGGATCAGCAGCCAGAAGCTGAAGTTGTTCATGCGCGCGAAAGCCATGTCGGAGGCCCCGATCTGCAGCGGGATCATCCAGTTGGCGAAGCCCACGAAGGCCGGCATGATGGCGCCGAACACCATGATCAGGCCGTGCATGGTGGTGAGCTGGTTGAACAGCTCCGGGTTGACCAGCTGCAGGCCGGGCTTGAACAGCTCGGCGCGGATCAGCAGGGCCAGCACGCCGCCCACCATCAGCATGGCGAACGCGAACAGCAGGTACAGGGTACCGATGTCCTTGTGGTTGGTGGCGAAGACCCAGCGACGCCAGCCCGTGGGCGCGTGGTGGTGGTCGTGTGCGTGGTCGTCGTGACCTGCGTGCGGCGGTGTGGGCAGAACGGCGCTCATGACTTCTCTCCGGTTACGCGGTGTTTCTCTGATCTTTCAACGGGCATGGCTTCAGCTGGCAGCGCCGGTGGCGGCCTGGCCGGCCGCGGCGGACTTGCCTTCGCCAGCGGGAAACTTGCCTTCGCGGGCGGCCTTGAACTCCGACGGCTGTACCAGTTGGCCAGTCTTGTTGGACCAGTGGTTCTTGGTGAAAGTCACCACGGCGGCCAGTTCGGTGTCCGACAGTTGTTTCCACGAGGGCATGGCACCGTTGTTGCGGCCTTCCAGCACCACGTGCATCTGCTCGGCGACCGGGCCCTGCACGATGGGGCTGCCATCCAGCGCCTTGATGGCACCGCCACCCTTGCCGTTGGCCTGGTGGCAGGCGGCGCAGTTGGCGGCATAGACCTTCTCGCCACGCGCCATCAGGTCGGCCATGGTCCAGACCTTGTTGGGATCGTCGGCGGCCGCGGCCATCTTTTTCTTCTCGTCGGCCACCCAGGCAGAGTAGTCGGCCTGCGACAGCACCTTCACATGGATCGGCATGTAGGCGTGCTCCTTGCCGCAGAGCTCGGCGCACTGACCGTAGAAGTCGCCGGTCTGCTCGGCCTTGAACCAGGTGTCGCGCACGAAACCGGGGATCGCGTCCTGCTTGACGCCGAAGGCCGGCACCATCCAGGAGTGGATCACGTCGTTGGCGGTGGTGATGATGCGCACCTTCTTGCCCACGGGCACCACCAGCGGGTGGTCCACCTTGAGCAGGTAGTTGTCGCCCTCCGGCGTGCCGGCGCTGGACAGCGCGCGCTGCGAGGCGTCAAGCGTGGAGAGGAAGCCGATGCCCTCTCCCTCGCCGTTCAGATAGTCATAGCCCCACTTCCACTGGTAACCGGTGGCCTTGATGGTGAGGTCGGCGTTGGTGGTGTCCTTCTGCGCCACCAGCACCTTGGTGGCCGGCAGCGCCATCAGGATCACGATGACGAAGGGCACCACCGTCCAGGCGATTTCCACCGTCACGGATTCGTGGAAGCTCGCGGGCTTGGCGCCCAGCGATTTGCGGTGCTTCCAGATGGAATAGAACATGACCCCGAACACCGCCACGAAGATGACGGTGCAGATGATCAGCAGCATCCACAGCAGCCAGTGCTGCTCCTCGGCGATGCGCGTCACCGGCGGGGCAAAGCCCAGCTGGTTCACCGCCGGCCCGCCTGGCAGGTCGTTCACGGCCCACGCCGCCGATGCCGCCCAGCCGGCCAGCCCGACGCCCACATGGCGCAGCGCCGCGGCCCGCCCGATCAGAGTGCTCTTCATCGTCATCCTGCTCTTCTACTCACCAATGCCTTCGCCTAGCGGTCAGCGACCGGGCGCCGTGCCGGAGGCTGCTCGCAGCGCCACCGTCATCTCACGCACCAGCGCGGGCCGCGCCTCCGGACGTACGTGGCGGCCCACATCCACCCGCTTGCCTTGCCCGGCGATCTCGATCAGACCACCCCGCCGCGCGCTGGGCGCGATCGACACGCCCCACGCACAGCCAAATTCCATCCGCTCCACCCGGCCGCCGGCTTCTCGCTCGACGATCAGCGTGCCACCATCGAGCGACACGGTTTCCCGGTCCGCCGCATGGCGCGCATAGACCAGAAAGGCCGTGCCCACGGCCAGCAGTTCCAGCCCGGCGAAGCCGAACACGAACCACGCGCCCTGCCACCAGAAGAACAGCCCGATCGACAGCGACACCGCGCACAGCGATCCATACAGCATCGCCAGCTGGACCGGTGTGATGCTGCAGTTGCGCTTGAGGTGCCAGGCCAGACACTGACCATCCACCCGCGCGAGCCGAAACTCTGCCGACGTTTTCACCAACCACTTCGCTCCCGGCGCCAACACCGGATGGCACCGCTAGGTCTTGCGTTTGCGCAAGAGTTTAACCGACGAGCGAACGTTCTTTGACATTTCTCAACCGGGGTTGGATGGCCCACCGCCACCCCGGCTTTCGCGCAGTGCGTCACGCATTCTCTGCAGCGACACCGATGTCTCCGGCGCGACCGCCATGCGGGCCTGCGGTTTCAGCGCGTGTCCGTAGATGATCTCGAAAGTCAATGCATAGGCCGGCTCGCCGTCACCGGCACCCAAAGTGCCTTCGATCGCGCGCACCAGATCGGCGCGCCAGTTGCGCCCGCGCAACGCGCCAAAGCGCTCGCGGTGCAGGTTGCGGCCCAGTTCGCGCAGTTCGGCCAGCAGGCGTTCGGGCGAGGCAAATGTGAGCGTGATGTGCTCCATGTCCATCACCGGCTCGGCAAAGCCGGCGCCCACCAGCATGTCGCCCAGGTCGTGCATGTCGGTGAAGGCCTGCGCCGGCTCGCCCCAGCCGCGCTGCTGGTACAGCGCGCGCAACTCGCGCAGCGTGTCCGGCCCCAGGCAGGAGAACATCACGAAACCGCCGGTCGCCAGCGTCCGGTGCCACTCGCCCAGCGCCGCCGCCGGATCGGCCACCTGGTGCAGCAGCATGTTGGCCCACACCAACTGCAGGGAGGCATCGGGTACCTCTGGCGGCGCCACGCGCGGCGCCACCCGCTGGCGCCGCCCGAAGGGCCACCAGCGATTCGCTTCTTTTTTTGTAGCTGCCTGCGCCCGCCCTGCCTGGTCTGAAACCAGAAAACACTCTGAATCCGGGTAACGCGCCGCGACCAGTGCGCGGCCCTGATTGCCTCCGCGCCCAGGCGCCCAGTCGGCCCAGCGCTGCACCGGCAGGCGGATGAACGCCAGCCGCTCGGCCATGCGGCGCGCCACCTCCTCGTGCAGCCAGGGCGCGGCGCCTTCGGCGGGCGTCAACGCCGCCCAGCGCGCGGCAGCCTGGGGATCGAGCGTAGGGGGCGTGGAGGCGGTCATGAAACTTGCGGGGGCGGATGGCGAACGGATACGCCGCAACACGTTTGAAGCGCAGGGGGCCGGCCGGCTCCTGGACCGGGAGCGCGAAGTATATTGATCACCCTCCCATGGGTCTGCTTACACGCCTGCTTCCGGGCACCACCACGGTCGGCGCGACCGCGCCGGCACACCAGGGGCGCTGGCTGCCTGGCCAATGCCTGATCTGCCACGCCTGGCCGGCTGCGGCCGCCTGCGAGGACTGCCGCGCGCGCTTCATCCCCGAGCTGGCGCGCTGCCAGCGATGCGCTGCGCCCCTGGCCAGCGCCGCCACGCCGGTGTGCGGCGCCTGCCTGCGCGAGCCACCGCCTCTTGAACGCTGCGTGGTGGCCGTGAGCTACGGCTTGCCCTGGCAAAGCTGGGTAAGCCAATTCAAGTTCCGTGACGACACCGGGCTGGCCCACCCCATGGCCGCGCTGATGGCGGCCGCGCCCGGTGCCCGCGAACTGCTGGACGCCGCTGACGCCCTGGTGCCAGTGCCGCTCACGCCCGAGCGCCTGGCCGAGCGGGGCTATAACCAGGCGCTGCTGCTGGCGCGCCGGCTGGCGCCGCGCAAGACCCGCGCCGACCTGCTGCTGCGCGCCCACCACACCGTACCGCAGCACGACCTGCCGCGCGCCCAGCGCCTGAAAAGCCTGCGTGGCGCCTTCCTGGTCGAGCCGCTGCGGGCCCGGGCGGTGGCGGGCCGCCACCTGCTGCTGGTGGACGACGTCGTCACCACCGGCGCCACCCTGCATGCCGCTGCCCGTGCGCTGCTGGAAGCGGGCGCAGTCTGGGTCGACGCGCTGGCCTTCGCCCACACGGACTGATGTCTCCCGCCCCCATGTTCCACATCGTCCTGGTCGAACCCGAAATCCCGCCCAACACCGGCAACGTGATCCGCCTGGCGGCCAACACCGGCTGCACGCTCCATCTGGTGGAGCCGCTGGGCTTTTCCATGGACGACAAGCACATGCGCCGCGCCGGGCTGGATTACCACGAGTACGCCGAGGTGCGGCGCCACCCCAGCTGGGCGGCTTTTTTGGAGCGCGAGCGCCCGGATCCCGGGCGCCTGTTCGCCCTCACCACCCGCGGCACGCGCCCGGTCCACGCGGTGACCTTCGCGGCCGGCGACTGGCTGGTGTTCGGCGCCGAAACCCGCGGCCTGCCGCCGGACGTGCGCGACGCCATCGCGCCGGCGCAGCAGCTGCGCCTGCCCATGCGCGCCGGCCAGCGCAGCCTGAACCTGTCCAACGCGGTGGCGGTGACCGTGTTCGAGGCCTGGCGGCAGCTGGGCTTTCCCGGCGCCACGCACCCGCCGGCCTGACGGCGCCGACCTCGGACAGGCCGCCGCGCCGGCGACCGTGCATATTTCACGCTCCGGACCGCACCTCCGGAACAGGCGCCCAAAGTGAGAAATTGTTACGGGCCGGTCTGTTGGCCAACATACTCGGCCCCCCTATAGTCACAACCATCTTGTACAGCCTTAGGCCCACGCCCCAGAAATCAAAGAACATGCCGCAGCCTGCCAGCACCCCCGTCTCCAACCTCGTGCAGTTCACGCGTCGCATGCTGGAAGGCATGCAGACGCGCCAGCCCGCGCCGCCGCTCGATGAGATGCGGAGCGCGCTGATCGAGCAGGTGATCGACTGCGATCCCAAGCAGACCCGTCACGTGCGCCTGGGCGTGAAGACCGCGCGTTCGGTCCAGCAGCTGTGGCTGCTGCGCAGCGAGGTCTACCAGGTGGTCAGCAACGAGTTCGGCCAGCACGAGGCCGAGCGCCGCATTTCCGACCTGGCGCCGATGTTCGAGCGCTTCGTGTCGGGGCCCCGGCGCGCCCGGGCCCGCGGCTGAACTTCATAACCCAATCCGGCTCCAGCCCTTTTCTGACGGGCGCTGGCAGCTTCAAAGATAGTAGCGCGCCAGCGACTCGGCGACGCACGCCGGCTTGTCGCTGCCTTCGCGTTCGATGGTCGAGCGCCAGGCCAGTTGCAGGCCGCCGTCGATCGGCGTCGTGCCGAGCAGCTCGATGCGCACGCGCAGCCGGCTGTTCACCGGCACCGGCGACATGAAGCGCACCTTGTTCGAGCCGTAGTTGATGCCCATGCGCACGTCGCGCACCTTGATCGAGCGGTCGAAAAAGCCCGCCAGCAGCGAGAGCGTGAGGTAGCCGTGCGCGATGGTGGTGCCGAAGGGGCCTGCCTTGGCCCGCTCTGGATCGACGTGGATCCACTGGTGGTCGCCGGTGGCGTCGGCGAACTTGTCGATGGCGTCCTGCGTGACGGTGTGCCAGTCGGTCAAGGTGATTTCCTGGCCCGCGCAGGCGGCCAGATCGGCCAGGGTGTCGAAGGTTCTCATGCGTCGCCGTCCTCGTGATGGGTGATGGGCCGTTTCCGGCCAGGGACAGCACCCTAGCCGCACGCCGCCGCAGCCCCTGTCGAACGGGTGACAGCGCGGCCGCCGGCAGCCCGCGCTACGCGTCGAGCCAGCGGCAAAGGCCCTGCCACTGCTCCAGATCGCGCACCACCCGGCCGGGCGCGATGTCGAACATCGTCAGCCCGCGCGCGGCCAGGTGCACGTAGTTCTGCGTCGGCCGCAGCATGGCGACCACCGGCAGGCCCAGGCTTTCGACGAAATGGTGCAGCTGCTCGGCCGCCCGCGTGCGCTCGTCCACCCGCATGCCGACGATGCCCACCTGCGGCCTGCCGCCGGCCGACACCTCGGCCAGCTGGTCGAGGAAATCGCGCGTGGCGTAGATGTCGAAGATGCTCGGCTGCACCGGCACCAGCACCTTGTCGGCCAGCGCCGCCACCTGCTTGAGCCGCTTGCCGTGCATGCCGGCGGGCGTGTCCAGCACCACGTGCGTGGTGCCCTTGGGCGGCTTGGCGATGTGGTCCTTGGAGATTTCCCAGGCCGTGATGGGCGCCGCCGCCTCCGGCCGCAGCCCCAGCCACAGGCGCGAGGACTGCTGCCTGTCCACATCACCCAGCATCACGGCGTGCCCGCGGCTGGCCCAGTAGCCCGCCACGTTGGTCGCTACCGTGGACTTGCCCACGCCGCCCTTGGGATTGGCCACCACCAGCACCGGCATCGCCCGCCCTCCTCTTGAGTTGCACGCCCTGGAATTCCGGTAATGTTAGGCCATGCCCGACCAGCCCCACCCGGAACCGCCGGCGCCGGCCGCCGAAACCTACCTGATCGCGGCGCACCCCGACTGGAGCACCTCGCGCGTCAACGGCGAGGTGCTGGAGGTGGTGCGCAGCCTGCCGGGCGTGCTGGTGAACGACCTGTACGGCAGCTACCCCGACTACGACATCGACGTGCCGCTGGAGCAAGCCCGGCTGGCCGCCGCCCGCCTGGTGGTGCTGCAGTTCCCGGTGACCTGGTACTCGGTGCCGCCGCTGCTCAAGCTGTGGCTGGACGAGGTGCTCGCGCTGGGCTGGGCCTATGGCCGCGCGGGCACGGCGCTGCAGGGCAAGCACCTGTGGCTGGTGGCCAGCACCGGCGGCCCGCAGGACACTTATTCGCCCGCAGGCTACAACCGCTTCGACTTCGAAGCCTACCTGCTGCCGCTGCGCCAGGTGGCGCACCTGTGCGGCATGTGCTGGCTGCCACCCATGGTGCTGCACGGCGCCAACGGGGTCACGCAGGCGCGCATCGTGGAGCACGCCGCGCAGGTGGGCGAGCGCCTGCGCAGCTGGCCGGCCTGGGTCGGCGCCGGCATCGACACACCCGGCGCCAGCGCCGACATTCCGGTATCGGACAGGCCTCCAGCCCTTGTACAACGGGCGCCGTAAGCTCACCTTTCAATAGCAACCTGCCATGGAACACTTTCCTGCCTGGCTCAGCGGCGGCCTGATCTTCCTGGGCGCGGCGGTGGCCGCGGTGCCGCTGTCCAGGGCGCTGGGCATGGGCAGCATCATCGGCTACCTGGCCGCCGGCATCCTGATCGGTCCGTGGGGGCTGGGCCTGGTGCGCAACGTCGACACCATCCTGAGCGTGGCCGAGTTCGGCGTGGTGCTGATGCTGTTCCTGGTGGGGCTGGAGCTGGAGCCGCAGCGCCTCTGGCGGCTGCGCCGGCCGATCTTCGGCTGGGGCAGCCTGCAGGTGGCCGCCTGCGCGCTGCTGCTGGCCGGCGCCGCGCTGGTCGCCGGCGTGCCGTGGCCGACGGCGGTGGTGGCGGCGCTGGGGCTGGCACTGTCGTCCACCGCCATCGCGCTGCAGGTCATGGGTGAGCGCAACCTGCTGCGCACGCGCAGCGGCGAGGCCGGCTTTGCCATCCTGCTGTTCCAGGACGTGGCGGCGATCCCGATCCTGGCGGTGCTGCCGCTGCTGGGCGTGGCCGAAGCCACCGCCCCCGGCCACGCCGCGCTGCCGGCCTGGCTGGAGGCGCTGAAGATCATCGGTGTGATCGGCGGCATCGTGCTGGGCGGGCGCCTGCTGATCCGCCCCGCCCTGCGCTGGATCGCCCGCAGCGACACGCCCGAGATCTTCACCGCCGCGTCGCTGCTGCTGGTGGTGGCGATCGCGGCGGTGATGGAGCTGGCCGGCCTGTCGATGGCGCTGGGCGCCTTCCTGGCCGGCGTGCTGCTGTCGGAAAGCGAATACCGACGCGAGCTGGAGACCGACGTCGAACCCTTCAAGGGCCTTCTGCTGGGCCTGTTCTTCATCGCCGTGGGCATGAGCATCGACTTCGGCGTGCTGCTGAAGCAGCCGGGGCTGATCGCGCTGATCGTGCTGGCCTTCCTGGCCGTCAAGGCCGTGGCCATCTACGGTCTGGCCCGGGCCATGGGGCTGCCGCCGGCCGAGCGCCCGGTGTTCACGCTGCTGCTGGCGCAGGGCGGCGAGTTCGCCTTCGTGGTGTTCCAGGGCGCGGCCGGCGTGCACGTGTTCGGCGCCGAGACGGCCTCGCTGCTGATCGGCGCGGTGGCGCTGTCGATGCTGGTGTCGCCGCTGATCCTCATCGCCATCGACAAGCTGGTGCTGCCGCGCTACGCGCGCTTGGGCGCCAAGACGGCGGAGGAGATCTCGGAGCCGCAGGACGCGCCGGTGGTCATCGCCGGCTTTGGCCGCTACGGGCAGATCGTGGCGCGCGTGCTGGCCGCGCAGGGCGTGCGCACCACCATCCTCGACCACGACGTCGACATCCTGGAAGCCGCGCGCAACCTGGGCAGCCAGGTGTTCTACGGCGACGCCACGCGGCTCGACCTGCTGCGCATGGCCGGTGCCGGCGAAGCGCAGGTGCTGGTGATCGCCGTGGACGACGTAGACCAGTCGCTGGCGCTGGTCGATCTGGCGCGTGAACATTTCCCGCACCTGAAGCTGGTGGCCCGCGCGCGCGACGTGGTGCACCTCTACCAACTGCGCGACCGCGGCGTGCCCCACGTAGAGCGCGAGCTGTTCGAGAGCAGCCTGCTCTCGGCCCGCGGCGTGCTGGAGATGCTGGGCATGCCGGCGCACGAGGCGCGCCGCGCGGCTATGCGTTTCCGCCGCCACAACCTGGAGCTGGCCGAGCGCCTGCGCCCGCTGCAGAAGGACCGCGCCAAGGTGGTCGCCACCATCCAGGCCGGCCGCGCGCAGTTCGAGGAACAGATGGCCCAGGAGCGCGCCGACCGCGCCTCGCTGCGCCAGGCCGCGGCCGAAGGCACCCTCACCGACTGGCAGCGGCAGGCCAGGCCCTCGGCTGGCATTGAGAACGATTGA
>ERZ795053.178-NODE-178-length-79429-cov-9.314209_pt1 | contig 79429 bp, 79 predicted proteins | sample MGYA00375137_ERZ795053 | MGnify/ENA primary metagenome ERZ795053 (study PRJEB30182, sample SAMN05720284) | activated sludge metagenome | isolation source: Anaerobic digester | place: Hong Kong | collected 2014-12-17 ...
TGGAACCCCAGGAGGACCAGTCGGCATTCATGCTGGTCCAGGTCGAGGACGTGACTGCCGAACGGGAAGCGCAGGAGGAGCTCGCCTTCCAGGCGCTCCACGATTCCCTGACGGGTCTTCGCAACCGCTCATGGCTCATACAGGTGCTGGACCAGGACCTCGCGGATGCTACGGCGCTGGGTCAGCACGTCGGTGTGCTGTTCATCGATCTGGACAACTTCAAGGTCGTCAACGACTCCTTGGGCCACGTCGCCGGCGACGAGGTTCTCTCGCAGATCGGGCAGCGTTTGCAGTCGGCAATGTCATCCCGCGAGCGACTCGGCCGGTTCGGCGGTGACGAATTCGTGGTTATCGTGCCCGAGGTCGGTGATGTCCTGGAGGTCGAGCGGGTCGCTGAGCGCATCGACGCGGTGATCAGGCAGGAACTGGAGATCCAGGGCCACCGGATCGTTCCGACCGGTTCGATCGGAATCGCCGTGTCCGACGCCTCGTCGACGGCGGACGGCCTGCTGCGCGACACCGATGCAGCGTTGTTCCGGGCGAAGTCCACCGGCCGGGGCCGGTGGCACTTCTTCGATCAGCAGATGCACGACCAAGCCGTTGATCGGCTCACGGTGGAGGGCGAGATCCGGCGCGGCCTCGACGACGGGCAATTCTTCGTGGTGTACCAGCCGATCGTGCGGCTGCGGGATCGCAAGGTGATCGGGCACGAGGCTCTGGTGCGCTGGCAACACCCGGTGCGCGGTCTTGTGTCACCAGGGGACTTTCTCCCTGTGGCCGAGGAGAGCGGCCTGATCGTGCCGTTGGGGCGGCACGTCCTCCATCAGGTGTGCACGACGCTACGCGACCGCAGCGACATGGGACCGATCAGTGTGAACGTCTCGGCTGTTGAACTGGCATCGCGCGGCTGGGCCGGGAGTCTGCTCGCAACGCTGGAGGACTACGCGGTCAAGCCCGAGCAGATCGTGGTCGAGGTCACCGAGACGGCAGTGCTGTCCCAGTTGGACAGCACGGGCGAGGATCTTGCGTCGTTGCGCGATCTCGGAGTGGGTGTTCACGTCGACGACTTCGGGACCGGCTTCTCCTCCATCTCGCTGTTGCGGGACCTGCCGGTCACCGGGCTCAAGCTCGACCGTAGTTTCGTGCAGAGCCTGACCTCCGATGACAGTCAGGCCAACGCGTTGTCGGCCGGTGTTGCGGGCCTGGTCCATGGGCTGCACCTGACGGGCATTGCCGAGGGGGTGGAGACGGAAGCGCAATGGGCGACCTTGTTGTCCCAGGGGTGGGAGTTCGGGCAGGGGTACCTCTTCGGCCGTCCCGCGCCCATGGAGTCGGCGTAGCGCTACGGGGCCGCGGCCTCGACCTCGGTGGTGGCCCTGGTGGCCAGCCACGACCCGATCAGCACGATGGGGAAACCCACGAGCATGCCGGTCGTGACGGGCTCGGAGAGCACCGCCACGCCAAGCAGCAAGGCGACGGCCGGATTGATGAATGTGATCACCACGGCCCGGACAGGGCCAGCGGCTGCGATGAGGCGCAGGAACAGGAAGAACGCCAAGGCCGTGCAGACCAGCCCCAGCACCAGCAGCGAAGTGATCGTTGCCTGTGACAGTGGCCACGACCCGATGAGTGCCGGCCCGCCGAGGGGAAGGTAGACGACGGCGACGACCAGTACTGACAGGGCGATCGTGCCGATGGCTGGCGCAGGGTTGTCGAGGCGGTCGAGCAGGATGGGTCCCACCGCGTAGCACGTGGCCACGATCAGCATCTCAAGAACGCTCACGCCGTCGAGATGGCCGTCCAGGGCGTTGAGCCCCACGAGCGCCGCCACGCCCAGCATGCCCAGTGCCATCCCGAGCACGCGCACACCGGCCAGTGTCCTGCGGTCGCCCATCATCGCCAGGACGACCGCGCCGATGATCGGGACCGCGGCCAGCAGCAGCCCGGCGAGCGCGCTGGAGATCCGCTGCTCGGCATGCCCGAGGAGCAGCCAGGGGATCCCCATCTCCAGAACAGCGAACACGGCAACCGGGCGCCAATGGCGCGCCGCTGCCCGCAACGCACCCGAATGCAGGGCCACCGGGACCAGGACGAGAGCGGCCAGACCTGTGCGCCCGAGCACAACGGCCGATGGCGGGATCTGCTCCACAGCGATCTTGATGAACAAGTAGGGCAGCCCCCAGATGACGGACATCGCCGCGAACAGCGCCCAGGCCTGACCGGTCAGGCGGTCGTGGTGATGGGCGGGCATGACGTCATGCTAGGTGTGGGCTGTGTGGCCTCCGGGGTGTGCAGGGCACAATGAGCCGGAACTGGCAGGAGTGGGGCGATGACGCAGGGCGACCATGTGATGCAGCGGGAGACGGTTCGGGAGGGCGTGACCATGGCGCTCTATCTGAGCCTGAGCCTGCTGGCGGTCCTGCTCGCCGTGCCCACCACCACTGAGGAGAATCCGCTTGGGCTGGTGAGCCTCAGCGCCTGGGGTTGCTGGGGGCACATCTGATCGCCTTCACAATGTCCTCGCGACTGGTGTCCGAAGGGGTCTTCGACGCCGAGTCTCGCCGGGTGGCCACAGCCCAAGTGGCTGCCGGGCTCGCAATCGTCATCGTGGTCACCATCCCCATGCTGCTGTTCGACGCTCCCACGAGCCTGCACGTCGCGGAAACGCTGTTGCTGCTGGTCGTACTCGGTGTGGGCTACCTGACCGCTCGCGCGGCCCAGGCATCAGTGCTCAGGTCCGTGCTCTATCTCGTTGCCGTACTGCTGGTCGTGGCGGGCGTGCTCGTGATCAAGGCGCTGGTCGGTCACTGATCCCTGGCTCGGTCGATCACGCACCGCAGGTTCAGCCGGTCACGAGGGTGAAAAGCCACACCCCGATGGCGATTCCGACCAGGATCGCGATCAGCTGCAGGATGGCCATGGCCGCCTTCGTTGCGTTGGAGTTGTTCACCCTTCCTCCAGTACACGTTGTTTGGCCGCGCGGAACTCCTCGTCCGTGAGCGCCCCGGAACGATGCAGTTCGGCCAGTCGCTCAAGGGCTTCCGGAATCGAGTCGGTGGGAGTGGAAGGTGTAGGCGCTGTGAGGTGCCGCACGCTCACCGGGGCCGGGGTATCTCGGTAGGGGTCGACCGGCATGTCTGACGGCGCGTCGGCCCACAGCATCTGCTTGGCGACGTATCGGTTGAACAGTCCCAACAGCGGGAATCCGCCCATGAGCACGAAGGCGATGCCGCAGATGATCCATCCCCAGACCAGACCATCGGAGCCGTCGGGCGGATTGAGGCCGTACTCCCAGAAGTTCCAGCCGAGACTAAGGAACAGCGCGGACCAGGTGAGCAGCGTCAGGCGTGGCCCGGGGAGTCTGGACACGGACACCGCGTACATCCACAACCCGAGGAGTCCGACGATGATCCCCACAGGCATCAGCGCCGCAGCACCTTCGGGGCACTCCTGCGCGATGACATACGGTCCACCGGATGCGCAGTACCCTCCGATGTCCATCACGGCCCGCATGCTCAAGAAGACCAGTGTCAATCCCGTGGTGACGATCGCCAGCCCGACGAACATCAGCACCACGCGGCGCAGGGTCGTCGGATCCATGGCACTCATCATGCCCGTGGGGATCACTCGGGGCCGCGCGCCCCCGCAGTCAGGTCGTCCAATGTCAGGGTGCGCATCTGCTCGACGCTGACATCTGCCACGTCCCGCAGGCGCCACGCGTGCTCACGCACTGCCGCCTCGAAGACGTTTCGCACGGTGCGGGCGTTGCCGAAGTCGGGGCGCGTCGCCAGGTCGGCGAAGAGACTACGGGCCTGATCCTCGATGCCGGCGACAAGGACGTAGTCGGAGTCCTCGCACATCCTCACCAGGATGCGTAGCAGTTCCTGTGCGGTGTAGTCGGCGAACGTGATGGTGGTCGGGAAGCGGGACTCCAGTCCCGGGTTCGCGGAGATGAACGTGCGCATGTTCTCGGGGTACCCGGCCACGATGAGGACCAGATCGTCGCGGTGGTCCTCCATGCCCTTGACCAGGGTGTCGATCGCCTCGACCCCGAAATCGTTGCGGGTCAACCCGTACGCCTCGTCGATGAACAGGATCCCGCCGAGGGCCGATGTGATCTGTTCCTGTGTCTTGATGGCGGTCTGGCCGACGTACCCCGCGACCAGCCCGGAGGCATCGACCTCGACCAGGTGGCCATCGGCGACCACGCCGAGGGCGCTGTAGATGCGCCCGACGATCCGCGCGACCGTGGTCTTTCCGGTACCCGGGTTGCCCACGAAGACCAGATGACGACTGACCGTGGGGTTGCGCAGCCCCGCCTTCTCGCGCATCTGTGCGATGCGGATGAGTTGCACCTGCTGATTGATCTCCCGCTTGGCGTCCTCCAGCCCGACAAGACGTTCGAGGTCGTCGAGCGCTTCTCCCACCGCGGTGGCGTCGGGACCACGTTCCGGCGTGATCTGTGTCGTCACCGCCGGGGTCGGCTCCAGTTGCGTGTTGCTGACCGGAGCGGTGCGCGTCACCGTCGCCGCGATCGCGCTCGCGGCGCGGGCGGCACCGGCATCGGCGACCGCGAACTGCATGCACGCCAGGCGTGTGATCTGTACGAGGAACAGCGAGTATGCCTGCACCTGACTGCGGTGTCCCGCTGCGATAAGTGCACGCAGCGTCGGCGGTGGCGAGGTGCGGAACACCGTCCCCTGCTTCGCGAGCGCCCGGGTCTCGGGGACCGTCCAACCGAGGTACTGAGCGAACTGCGCCAGGCCGGTCGCGGCCGCGTCGCCCAGCGAGATGATGGCCGCGGCGATCTGGAAGGCCTCCCGGGCGGCGGCATCCGGATCGTCGAACATGGCAGACGCATCGGAGACGAAGCGTTTGAGGTCGGGAGCGGGGGAGTCTGCCACGTTGCCGATGCTAGACCGGGCGGTGGGGGCGCGGACGGCAGGTCACTCGACGTGGGTAGCCGGATGAGGTACAGTAAGTGAACAACAAGTTAACAGAACGTACTTCGACATTACGGATGCAGGAGGTTCCTCATGAAACTCATCCGCTCGCTGCTCTTCCTCGACTGCACACCCCGGGTCTTCTGGGCCGAGGTCATCCAGGACCGCTGAGGTCCCCTGACGCCGTGAGAGGCCATCGGGCGCTTGATGCGCTCGGTGGCCTCTCGGCGTATCGACGGCACTATGCTTGGCAGCCCCTTTCATGGGAGCGACCATGGCATACCAACCGACCTGGGAATCTGTCTCGAAGCACCCGGTCCCGCAGTGGTTCGACGACGCCAAACTCGGGGTCTTTCTGCGCTGGGGGCTGTATTCGGTTCCTGGTTGGGCCCCTCAGGTACCGGACATCCAGCAGATGCTGCGCGAGCAGGGACCCAGCGGCATGCTGCGCAACAACCCCTACGCGGAGTGGTACCTGAACTCGATGCGGATCACGGGCAGTCCCACCTGGGAGCACCATCGGGACACCTACGGTCCCGGTTCGACGTACGACGACTTCATCGCGACATTCGACGAACGCTCCGCCACGGCGGACCTCGATGCATTGGCCGGTGTCTGTCGGGCCGCCGGCGCTCAGTATGTGGTCCTCACGACCAAGCATCACGACGGCTTCACACTGTGGCCGTCGGAGTTGGCACACCCACACAAAGGGCACTACCACGCGCAGCGCGACCTCGTGGGCGATCTCAGTTCGGCGGTACGCGCCCAGGGGATGCGGATGGGGCTGTACTACTCGGGTGGCTATGACTGGCCGTTCAATGATGCGTTGCTGGCCAATGCCGGCGATGTCGCCCTCGCAGTGCCGCCGGGTGAGGACTACGCGCAGTACGCCGACGGTCATGTCCGGGAACTCATCGACTCGTATGCGCCGTCGGTGCTGTGGAACGACATCTGTTGGCCACCGGACGCCGACCTCGCGGCACTGTTCGCCTACTACTACAACGAGGTCGAGGAGGGTGTGGTCAACGATCGGTGGTTGCAGCGAGCCATGCCGCGCAATCCGGTCTCCGATGCGACTGCGCGCGGGGCGGGATGGTTGGTGCAGGCGAGTTGGCGGGTCGTGCCCGAGAAACTGAAGAGTCTGACATTTCCGGCATCGACCCACTACGACTTCCGAACCCCCGAGTACGCGTCGTTCGACGAGATCGAGTCCAAGAAGTGGGAGGCCACCCGGGGGGTGGGACATTCCTTCGGGGCGAACCGGAACGAGCGTCCCGAGGACATCATCACGGCGACCGGCGTGATCCGGATGCTGTGTGACGTCGTTTCCAAGAACGGCAACCTCCTCATCGGGATCGGCCCCGACGCCAGTGGCACCATTCCCGAAGAGCAGCAGGTCCCACTGCGTGGTCTGGGCGACTGGCTGGCCGTCAACGGCGAGGCGATCTACGGGACCCGGCCATGGACGGTGGCGTCGACCACGACCACCGAGGGGACGGAGGTCCGCTTCACCGTGCGTGGGGACCGGGTCTACGCGATCCTGCTCGATGCTCCGGGGGTGCGCCGGTTCGGGTTGCGGCGGGTCGGTCTCGGTGGCGACGAGGTGCGGCTGCTCGGGGTCGACACCGCGCTTCCGCCAGGTGATGGGCCGACAGTCGAGCTGCCGCCGCAGGTCCCGGTGAGCGCGGCCCTGGTGCTGGATCTCGGGACCGATGTGAGGTGGCTCGGATAGTGCCGGTGACGGGCACCGCGCGCACGGATCCGTGAGCACTTCTGTGAAGCGTTAGCGTGGCGTCGCCTCCCGGGCGCTAACGGATCACCGCAGTGCTCACGGATCTGCGGGCGCCTCGTTCGGCGCGATCCGAACGCAAACCGCGGAGTCGGTGTCCGTCGTCGCGGGGTGAGGGGGGAGAATGCCGGAATGAAGCACACCGAAGAGATGCACAAGGCTGCCGACGGCGTTGAGATCTACCGTCAGCAGTGGTTCCCCGACGATGAGCCGCGGGCAGTCGTCTGCCTCGTCCACGGTCTCGGGGAGCACTCCAGCCGTTACGGCCATCTCGCGAAGCGTTTCACCGACCAGGGCTTCGCGGTCTTCGCGATGGATCTGCGCGGACATGGCAAGTCGGCTGGAACTCGCGGGGACCTGCGCGTCACGCAAGCCGTGGAGGATGTGGACGAGTTGCTCGGCCAGGCCACCGCGCAGTTCCCCGGCCTGCCGGTGTTCATCTACGGGCACAGCCTCGGCGGACTCATCACGATGACCTACACCGTGCAGCGCCGTCCGGAGATCGCCGGACAGGTCGCGTCGGCGCCCGCGCTGGACAGCGAACTGCGTGACCAGCGGGTCAAGTTCGCGCTGGCCAACCTGCTGGGCGGGGTCGCCCCGGGCATCATCCTGCCGACCGGCCTGGATGCCGACGGCGTCAGCCGCGATCCCGAGGTGGTGGCCGCGTACAAGGCCGACCCACTGGTCCACGACAAGGGGTCGACCGGGTTGGCCAAACAGACGTTCGCCGCGATGGATGCCATGATGGCGCAGTCGTCCTTCCCCGTGCCGCTGCTCATCATCCATGGCACCGCGGACCGGCTCACCGTGCCGGAAGCGAGCAAGACCTTCGTGAACAACGTCACCGGCGATGTCACGCTGATCGAGTACGACGGCATGTTCCACGAGCCTCACAACGAGCCGGAGCAGCAAGAGGTGTTCGAGGACGTGCACGCGTGGATGGAGTCACGGCTCTGACCGTCGGCGATGCCTGAGGTGGTTCTCCCCGGCGGCCGGGTGCTGGCCTATCGGGAGTACGGCGAGCCGTCCGGTCGCCCAGTCATCTGCAACCACGGCGGCCTGATGTGCGGTCAGGACATCTCGCCGGCTGACGCGGCGGCGCGTGACCTGCACCTGCGGCTGATCTCCCCGGATCGGCCGGGCATCGGGTCGTCGACTCTGAAGCGTGGCCGGATCACCGCCGACTGGGCCCACGACGTCGACAACCTGGCGGATGCGCTCGGGCTCGACGCGTTCGGAGCCTTCGGCTGGTCTCTGGGTGGGCAGTACGCGCTGGCTCTCGGAGTCCTGTTACCGCAGAGAACCACCGCTGTGGTGGTGGTGGCAGGGTGCCTCCCGGGACTTGCACCCGAGCAGATGAACCCCACAGACCGCCGCTTCATGCGTGTCTCACAGGCCTCGGCACCGGCCGCGGCGGCAATGTTCGGGATCGTGCGGACGGTCGCCCAGCTGGCCCCCCGGGTCGTTCGTGACGCGACGATGCGCACCGTGTGTCCGGCCGATCGAGAGGTGCTGGCGGCGTTGCCGGATTCGGCTCTGGGGCAATGGATGGCGGCCGCCACGACTCGCCCCTCCGGAATGGTCGAGGAGTACCGGGTGCTGGGACGGCCGTGGGGATTCGACCTGTCAGGCATGCGGGCTCCCACGACCTACTGGCAGGGCGGCATGGACACACTGGTCCCGGCGCAGTGGGCTGACCGGCTGGGCGCGATGACTCCCGGCGCCACTGTCCGCACGGTCCCGGGTGATGGCCACTTCCTGGCGTACAGCCGCTGGCACGAGGTACTCGGGGCCTTCGCCGCGCGGTGACGTCCGACCCCGTCCGCAGGTAGGGTCGGCGTAGAGGCGCCAACTCATCGGAGGGTGGATATGCACAACGTCGAGGGCAAGAACGTCCTGATCACCGGGGCAGCAATGGGTCTGGGGCGACTGTTCGCCGAGCGGGCCGTGGCCGAAGGTGCGGCAGCCGTGGTGCTGTGGGACGTCAATGAGCAGGCACTGGTGCAGACGGCCGACGAGCTGCAGGCCGCCGGAGGCTCGGTGTACGGCTACATCGTGGACGTGTCATCGGCCGATGAGATCGAGGCCACCGCAGCCATCGTGCGCGAGGAGATCGGGGAGATCGACGTCCTCTTCAACAACGCCGGGATCGTGCGCGGGAACTCCTACTTCTGGGAGGTCGACGACGTCTCGCAGATCCAGTTGACGATGGCCATCAACTCCGTGGCACCCATGCTCGTGTCCCGGGAGTTCCTGCCAGGCATGATCGCGAAGACGTCGGAATGCCGGATCGTCAACATCGCGTCGTCGGCGGGTCTGGTCTCGAACCCGCGGATGTCGGTGTACGCGGCCTCGAAGTGGGCCGCCATCGGCTGGTCCGACTCGGTACGACTCGAACTGGAGCAGGCCGGCTACGAGCACATCAAGATCACGACCGTTTGTCCCACGTACATCAACACCGGGATGTTCGACGGCGCGAAGAAGATGCTGATGACCCCTATGCTCGAGCAGGAGGTCGTGGTGGACTCCACCTGGAAGGAGATGCTGCGTGGCGGTCCCTTCCTGTTGATCCCGTGGACGGCGAAGCTGAACAAGGTCCTCAGCGGGATCCTGCCCGTCGGAATCCGGGACTTCGTGCTGGACAAGGCAGGTGTCTACCACTCCATGGAGGAGTTCCAGGGCCACGATGACCTGAAGTAGTCATGGCTGTCGAGATCGAGCGGAAGTTCCTGGTCGTCGGTGACCAGTGGCGGTCGGCGGTGACCTCGTCCACCCGGATCGTGCAGGGATACCTGGCCTCCACACCGGACGTGACGGTACGTGTACGGGTGCGTGGTGATCGCGGGTATCTGACCATCAAGGGCCGAACCAGCGGGATCAGCCGCAGTGAGTTCGAGTTCGCGATCCCCGCCGACGACGCGGAGGCGATGCTGGGCGAGTTGGCGACGGGGCCGGTTGTGGAGAAGACCCGCCACCTGATCGACGTCGATGGTCACATCTGGGAACTCGATGTCTTCGCCGGGGCCAACGAGGGACTGGTCATGGCTGAGGTCGAGCTGCAGTCGGCCGGCGAGTCCTTCCGAAGGCCGGACTGGGCAGGCGACGAGGTGTCCGATGATCCGCGCTACTACAACGTGAACCTGGCGAAGCACCCGTACTCGCAGTGGGGTGCCGACGCGACCTAACTGTTCTCGGATCCTTGGTCCCAGTCCACGGCGTCCTGAACGTCCGGCAGTGGCTCGCCCTGAACGTGCAAGCGGGCAGCGCGGACGGTCTGCGAGATGCTGTGCCAGACGTGTCCCGCCCCCAGTTCGCCGGTGAAGTCGGCGTTCTCCAGGACGACGCGGGCGGGGTAGTGCAGGCGGGCGATGAACAGCTCCACATCTGCCCGGCGCAGGCGTCGCAGCAACTCGGTGAGCATGGTGACGGTGGTGGCATCCATCTGACCCGTTGCTTCGAGGTCCAGGACCACAGCCTTGACGTCCTCGGCCTGCTCCACGTGATCGAGCAGGCGCGTGAAGGTCCATTCGCTGTTCGCCCAGAACAGCGGTGCATCCAGGCGGAGCACCAGAACTCCTGGGACCTCGGTGCGTTCCGGATGCCCCGTGACCGCCCCCCAGCCCGCCTTCTCTCCCGGAATCTTGCCGAGGACGTCGATGTCGACCCGGCTGGAGCGGTAGAGGATTCCGAGCAGCGACAGAGCCACGGCGGCGAGCAGCCCGTACAGGGGGCCGAACAACAACACACCACCCAAGCCGGCCAGGGCTGAGACGAAGTCGTTTCGCCGCACCTTGCGGTAGTAGCGCAATGAACCGACATCGAGGAGGAACCACACACTGGCCACAACGATCACCGAGAGTGCGACCCGTGGCACGCCGGCGAGCAGGCCGGTCATCGTCAGCAGGAACACGACCACCACAGCGGCTGCCCATACCCCGGTGAACTGTGTTCGGGCGCCGCTGTTGACGGCGGTGCCGGTGCGGCTGAGGCTGCCACAGACGCTCAGCCCGCCGCACATGCCAGCGCCGATATCGGCCATGCCGTTCCCGAGGAACTCGGAGTCGGTGTTGATCCGGTAGTCGCCGCGCTGCGCGAAGATCCGAGCCGCAGCCAGACCTTCGCCCACTCCCGCGACGGCCACCGCCAATCCACCAAGGACGACCTGGGTGAGGTCGGTGGTGCTGATGGCCGGAAGTGCGATGGTCGGCAGTCCCGGCGGAACCTGGCCGATGACTTCGACGCTGTGGCCGCGGGCATCCCAGAACTGGCCGAGGGCGATCGCGATCACCATGAGCACCAGCGCCCACGGCACTCTGGGCCATCGTGCGCTGCCGACGAACAGGATCACCAGGCCGGTCGTCCCGAGCGCGAGGGTGAGTGGATTGATGTCGCCCAACTCGCGCAGGGTCGTCCAGACACGTTGCACGAAGTGCGGGTTGGCGGAACTGACCCCCAACAGGTGCGGAAGTTCGCCGGCGATCACGGTCAAACCCAGGCCGAAACTGAAACCCACGATGACCGGCCGGGAGATGAAATCCGTGACCCAGCCGAGCCGCAGGATCCCGAAGAGGGCCAGCCACAGGCCGGCTGCCAGTGCGACGGCGGCGGTGAGCGCAGCAGCACGGGCGGGGTCGTTCACACCGCCGATGCCCGCGATGACAGCGCCCGACATCAGCGCGACGGTGGACGTCGGGCCCATCGCCACATGACGCGAGGAGCCGAAGATCGCGTACAACACCAGCGCTGCGGGCAGTGCGTAGAGGCCCACTTGGATCGGAACCTGCGCGACCGTGGAGTACCCCATGGCCGTAGGAATCGCTACGGCGGCCACGGCCAGTCCCGCCAGTGCGTCGCGTCCCAGCCATGCACGGCGGTACTTGGGGGCCCATACGACGATGGGCGCGATGTTGCCCAGCCGAACGGCCATGAATCACCTCCCGTGGCAGGCTAGCGCCGACGTTGCCCGATGCGCTGCTTCAGGAAACCGCAACGTAGGACACAGCGATGGCGGTCACCAGGCTGACGATCACCAGAGGGATGCCGAACTTCACGAACGACCCCATGCGGTAGCGGCCAGGCTGCATCACCATCAGGTTCGACTGGTGGCTGAACGGGTTGAGGAACGTGAACGAGATGCACGTGCCGATCAGTGCCAGCAGGACGAGCGGGTCCACATCGAACGCGGCGGCCAGAGTAAGCCCGATGGGTGTGAGGATCGAGGCGGCGGCCGCGTTTGTGGTGATGTTGGTCAGGATGGTCGTACTCACCGCCAGAGTGATCACCACTGCCGTCAGGCTCCCCGCGGACACCGTCGTGATCGCGTCCGAGATGACATCGGCGATGCCGCTCTCCACAACGATGGCACCCAGACCCACCGAACCGGCCAGGATGAACAGGACGTTCCAATCCAGTGCCCGCACGGCCGCCCGAGGTGTGAGCACGCCGGAAAGCACCATCAGGACGGCGCCGGTGAAGGCTGCGATCTCCACGCGCGCGAGTCCGAACGACGCAGCGAGGATCACCCCCAGGAGGATCCCCAGAGCCCACCACGTCCGGCCCGGCTGGGGTGCCTTTCCAGCGGCGTCCTGCCAGAGGCCGATGTCCGAGTGCTGCTGAAGGGCCTGGGGGTCTTCGCAGGTCAGGTAGACCGTGTCCCCGGCGTTGGCCATCGTCTCCTGCAGTGGTTCGCGGGTGCGCGCAGCGATGACATCCACATCCCCGTGTGCCTCCAGATCACCGAGTGTTCCGCGTTCACCCGGAGCCACCGATGCCGCGTAGAGACGCTGTTCCATCAGCCCGAAGCGGGGGCTGCGCCACAACGCCGCGACACCTTCCTCGGTCGCGTCGAACACCAGCACGTCTCCGGCATCGAGGGGTTGCTCGGCGTCGAGCTCGTCGAGGCCGCGGCGGATGGTGACAAGCGAGTACAACTGTGTACTGGCAACTCCCAGATCCCGGGCGCGTCTGCCGATCCCGATCGCGCGCGGGGCCACGGGCAACTCGACCCGCCAGTCCCGGTCGGTGTCAGGTGCGTCCTGGGCCGCCGTGAATGCTCGGGGGGACGCCACCAGCAGCCACGCCCAGCCGACCAGGCACACCGGCAATGCGACCACCGCGAAGGAGTACATCCCGACCTCGACTCCCGCGCCGCTGGCGATGCCGGCGATGAGCAGGTTGGAGCTGGTGCCGATGAGCGTGGTCGAACCGGCCAACGTCGTCGCGTGAGCGATCGGCAGCAGCACCTGCCGGGCGGGGATCCCCCGGGTCTGCTGCAGTTCCTTCACTGCCGGGATGAGCATCGCCACGATCGGTGTGGTGTTGATGAGTGCGCTCATCACGCCGACCGGCACGATGAGTCTGCGCAGCGTCTGGCCCGCCGAGCGGACGGTGCGCAGCAGACGCCACGCGACCCGGCTCACAACGCCGGTGTGGATGACGCCCTTGGCGATGACCAGCATCGCCGCCACCGTGATCACGCCGCCGTTGCTCAGACCACCGAACAGAGCGCTCGGCTCCACCACACCCGTCACGCCGGCCGCCGCCAGTCCGGTGGCCAGCGCAAGCACCGGCGGTACTTTGCCGGAGGCCATGGCGACCAGCGTCAGGACGACTATGGCGGCGGCCCAGTAGATCACGCGAGAACCTTTCGAGTGCGGCTCTGGCGAGAGTACCGGGATCGGGGCTCTCGTCACCCGATCTGGGGGGAGCCATGGGTGGTGGCGCGCCTCTAGGTTGTGCATGTGAGCGATCAGGGCGGCGTGACCTCGGGTGACGACTACGTCGCACCTGCCAGCCCGCCGCCAAGACGTATCCGTAACCGGATCCTGAAGTTCGTAGGCATCCTCGTTGTGGTCGCCCTGCTGTATTACTCCCTGTTCGTACTCCTGCCCAGCGAGTTGGACTGGGCGACGGTGTGGGCGGATCTTCAGGCCCTGACCGGTGGGCAGATCGCGGCGCTGGTGGCATCCGGACTGCTGGCCATCGTGGCGCTCGGGTGGACCTCCAAGGCCTCATTGCCGGGCTTGTCGTTGTACCAGGGCACCGAATCCTCGGCGACCAGCCAACTCAGTGCATTCGTGTTCCCGCCGCCGGCCGACATGGCGATCAGGTTCGCGATGTACCGCACATACGGGTTCTCCGACGAGCAATCGGCGGTGGCGGTGTTGATCGCGATGGTCGCGCGATACGCGATGGTGGTGGTGATGCCCCTGATCGGCATGGCCCTGGTGATCATCGCGGGGCTCGCCGACTGGAGCGCGCTCTGGTGGTTCCTCGGGATCGGGACCGTGTTCGGACTGCTGCTGTGGGTGGTGCTGCGGGTGGTCCACAGCGATGCAGCGGCGCACCGGGTCGGCGCCTGGCTACAACGGGTCGCGGCCCGGGTCATCCATTGGTTCCACCGCACACCACCGACCGATCTGGAGGACAGCGTTGTCGACTTCGGTCGCCGAACCCAGAACACATTGGACCGGAACGGCCGCAGTCTGGTGATCTCAAACGTCGGCTGGGGTTTGTCGAACGCACTCGTCATGCTTCTGTGCCTGCGCTTCTCGTCGGTCTCGTCCGACTCGGTGCCTTTGGCGGCGGTGGTCCTGACTGCCGGGCTGATGATGGCCATCAACATGTTGCCGATCCCCGGCAAGGACGCCCTAGCGGTCTCCTGGATCGCAACGATCCTCGGTCTCACATCGAGCACGGACATCAGCAATCTCGGGACCGCCATGCTGCTCTACCGTCTCGTGACATGGATCCTGCCGATGCCGGTGGGCGCGGTGTTCTTCCTGCTCTGGCGCAGTCGGGTCAGGCGGAACAAGGCTGCGGAAACGGCTGCTTAGCCCCGGCGTTGTTCGTTAGCGGCGGACGAGCCGAACCCCCGCCAGCGCGGGGTTCGGTGGGGTTCGGGTAGTCCGGTGGGGTTCAGCGCCCCGTCCAACGGCGGGCGACCACCTCGGGCGGCACTGCCGGGCCCGCGGCCATGACTGGGGGTGGTTGCCGGGCCCGTGCGCGCGCACCAGTCGGGTCTCACCCTCGGCGGCGAGGAGTTCGACCACAGCCACCCACGCTCCTCGTCGTGCGGCAGCCACCACCCGTCAGACCGCGCTGCGGGCGGCGTCTTCGGACAAGCGTTGGGCGAGATAGATGGGCAGGATGGAGAGGACGACGAGTGCGGCTGCGACCACGTTGACGATCGGTGCCTGCTGCGGGCGGAAAAGGTTGTTGAAGATCCACAGCGGGAGGGTCTGAATGCCCGGTCCGGCGGTGAAGGTCGTCACGATGATCTCGTCGAAGGACAGACCGAAGGCCAACAGCGCGCCCGCGACGATGGCGCCGCGCATGTTGGGGAGGATCACATGTCGGAAGGTGAAGGCGCGGCTCGCCCCGAGGTCCATCGACGCCTCAACGACATCACCTCCGAGTCGTCGCAACCTCGCCGAGGTGTTGTTGAACACCACCACGATGCAGAACGTCGCGTGCGCGACGACCAACGTGAAGAATGTGAGTCCGCCCAGGAATGACGTGAACATGGTGTTGAGGGCCAGACCTGTCACGATGCCTGGCAGCGCGATCGGTAGTACCACCAGCAAGGAGATCGTGTTGTGTCCGAAGAACTTCGTCCCGGACAGGGCGAACGACACCAGCGTTCCGAGTACCAGGGCCACCAACGTGGCGACCGTCGCCACGACCACCGACGTGACGAAGGCGTCCCGGACCCCCTCGTTCGACACGGCGCGTGACCACCACTCGAGCGTGAATCCCGGGGGCGGCCACGCGAACGTGAGGCTGGTGTTGAAGCTGTTGACAAGGATGATCAACAACGGGATGTAGATGATCGCGCTGACCAGCACGAAGAACCCCGCAAGGAGCCACTTGGTGCCTCGTGTGACTGTCATTCCGGCCCCCTCACAGGTTCTCCAGCGCGCCCGTACGACGCACCGCGGTCAAGTAGCCGATCATGATCAGCACAGTCATGGACGCGACCGCCGCGGCGAACGGAAGATCGGTGGAGAAACTCTGATAGACGACGTTGCCGAGCATCTGGGCTTTGCCACCCACCAACTGAACGGTGATGTAGTCACCGAGGCTCAGGGAGAAGGTGAAGATCGAGCCCGCGACCAGGGACGGGAACACGATCGGGAGCAGAACCTGCCGGAACGTGCGCATGGACGAGGCGCCGAGGTCCGAGGAGGCGTCGAGCAGCGACTGTGGGACGTTCTGCATGCCGACATGGACCGGGAGGATCATGTAGGGCAACCACAGGTAGGTCAGCACGATCACAACCGCCACCCAGCCGAAGCCGGGCGAGAATCCCAGGGTGGAGGCGAGCACCCCACCCTCAGGACTGAAGATCACCCGCCATGCGTAGACCTTCACCAGGTACGAGGCCCAAAGGGGTGTCAGCATCAGCGCGACCAGCAAGGGTTGCCAGCGGGCGGTGGCCACCCGCGCCATGAAGAAGCCGATCGGTACCGCGAGCACCAGGCACAGCAGGGTGACTGCGACCGCCACCCCGAGCGTGCGCAGGGCGACTGTGATGTAGGCGGGGTCGGTGAAGAGGCGCTGGAAGTTCTCCAGGGTGAAAGCCCGGACGACCGCGCCTGTGAACGAGTCCGTCGTCCAGAATGCGCTCACGAACAACATGGCCAACGGCAGCACGTAGAGCAGGATCAGCCAGGTCATCGGTAGGGCTAGTAGCCCTGCGATCCGGATGCCGACGTGCCGGTGCAGGAAGCCCTGCCATGCCCGCATGGGGCTCACTGCGGTGGCGCTGCTCACCACGTCTCCTTCTGTCCGGGCCGGTGGTGTGCCGGCGACTCGACAGCCGCCGGCACACCACGATCGATCAACTAGAGCGCAGGCTCGTCCATGCGGCAACCCAGTCCTTGTAGGGGACGCAGGTGGCATCGGTACGGCCGTCAAGGCACTGCTCCGTAGGTGTGGTCCAGTACCAGACGTTGGTCCAGTAGTCCTCGGTGTCCGCGTGGAACTGCGCGCAGTGGTCCTCGTTCTGCGTCAGCTCGCATGACTTCGAGTTGGCCGGCGCTTCGCCGAAGTACTCTCCCGACATCGCGCTGGATCGCCTTGAGCTCTACCTGCATCTGCTGACGGAGTTTGAGATCGAGGGCGCCGAGCGGCTCGTCCAGGAGCAGTACCCGGGGCCGTTTCACGAGAGCCCGCGCCAGGGCCACGCGCTGTCGTTGACCGCCGGAGAGCTGGCTGGGCCGGCGGTCGGCGTAGTCGGCAAGCCGCACCTGTGCCAGCGCCTCAGCGGCACGTTCGCGGCGCTCTGCCTTCGGCACCTTCTTGACCTTGAGTCCGTACTCGGTGTTCTGCATGACGGTCATGTGTGGGAACAGCGCGTAGTCCTGGAAAACGGTGTTCACGTCGCGATCGAACGGCGGCACCGTCGATACGTCCACACCACCGAGCTCGATGGTGCCCGATGTGGGGAGCTCGAATCCGGCGATCATGCGCAGAACCGTGGTCTTGCCGGACCCAGAAGGTCCCAGCAAGGTGAGGAACTCGCCATCCATCACCTCGAGATCGACGTCATCCACGGCAGTGACTGCGCCTGGGAACTCTTTGCGTAGTCCGCGGATGCGAATGGACACGTCGTGTGGGGGAGACTCTCCAGACAGTGTTGCCACGCATATCACTATCGACGGATTCGATGGATCGAGTAAGCGTAGCGTATGGTTTCCGCGACAAAATGGCGGCCGAATCGACCGAATCCATCGCAGTTCGTTTCCCGTGCTGCCTCACTGTCTGCTCGGCCGGGCCATCGCGAGGCGCCAACAGGAGACTGAGATCGCCGCGCGGCAGACTTGCCGACATGCGCGGATACCTTGCCTGTCTGGTCACGGCGGTTGTGGCGCTCACCGGAGCCGCCCCCGCCGTCGCCGATATCGGCGACAACCTGCCGCCAGATGCGGACCCGACCGTCTGGCGGAACTACGTCGAGGGGTATCGGGAGGCGCCCGACTGGTCCCCGCGCGGCACGATCGTCGCCGACACCGGCTTCCGCGCGCATCCGGACGGCTTCAGCTTCTTCAACAACGGTGTGCCCGACCAGTTCAACAACGCGCTGTTCGGCAGCCCGTTGAAAGGGCCCAAGAACTTGGATGCCGAGGCGATGCGGTCGTTGATGGGCAAGCGCGTATGCGCCGAGAAGGCCGCGACCGGGCCCTGCACGCTGACCCTCGCCGCGCAGCAGTGGATGGACAGCGCGAACGAGTCGATGGCCGGGGGCCACTGTTTCGGGTTCGCCAGTACCGCTGCCGAGTTGTTCGGGAAGATGCTGAGTCCGGAGCAGTTCCAGGCGGGCGTGACGCGCACGTACGATCTGGGCCTGCGCACGCCGATCTCGCGTCAGATCGCGCGGAACATGGCCGCGCAGTTCACCATGAACGTGTTGGACTACCGCACGTCGCCCCGTCAAGCCGTCAATCTGCTCAAGAGGTCGCTGTCCGCGGGATCGGTCCCGTACACGCTGTTCATCCTCTGGAGCGGCGGTGGTCATGCACTGACTCCGTATGCCGTGTTCGACCGCGGCGATGGGAAGTACGACATCGGCGTGTACGACAACAACTACCCGGATGCGGACCGGGCCATCCGCGTGGACACTGTGAAGAACACCTACGAGTACCTCGTGATGACCACACCCGACGGCGAACCGGAGATCGCCAAAGGCGTCATCGGGTTGGTGCCCACCGACGTGATCGCGCAGCGGCAGAGCTGCCCGTTCTGCCCTGGGGCGAACGAGACCACCGTGCAGTTGAAGCCGGTGAAGACGCGGGTGCCCATCAAGACCAGGCTGACCGACCTCGACGGCAAGAAGATCAAGGGCGCGGTCGTGAACAAACCCACCAACCCGTGGCGGCCCGGGCAGCGCTGGGAGTTCCCCACGTATGTGGTCCCGAAGAAGCAGGACTTCATCGTGACCATCAATGCGCGGCGGAGCAAGGTGCCGGTGCGCACCAATGTCCTGGCAGTGACCGGCCAGTTCACGGTGGGCACTCGCGGGGCGACAATCCCGGCCCGGGGGGTGGGCGCCGTCGGGCTGGTGCCCGAGCGTGGCCTGATCGTCTACGGTGCCAACAAGGGAAGCGACCTCGGAGCGCTCACGTTCGTGGACAACCGGCCGGCCCTGCAGGTCGAGGTCCGGGCCCGTACCCAGTCCGCGGGTGGGCCGTTCCTGCTCGGGCAGCTGAACGAGCGGCGCAAGAAGGTCGTGTTGTTCACGCCGAACGGACGGCAGGGCAGCGCGAGTGCCACAGCGACGCTGCTGTTTGTAGCGCCCTCCGGGATCCCGGTCACGGTGCGTGCCCGGGCAGCGGCCCTGCTGCCGCGCAATGCCCGGCTCGTGTTCGACTACTCGGCCTGGGGTCCCAAGGACCGCTCCGGTGTCGTGGCCTACGTGAAGCGCAAAGGTGGGCGGACACCTGTCGATGTGACGTTCACCAGGGTCGGTCCGTGACCGGAGTAGCCTCGCAGGCGTGACGGATTTCGCGCGCAAGAGTTTCTGGTTGGCCGATGCCCCCTACACCGCAGGGCCGGTGCTGGAGGGGGACCTGAGAGTTGATGTGGCGATCGTCGGCGGCGGTTTCACGGGCCTGAGCGCCGCCTACCACCTGCATGAGGAGGATCCGGGTCTGCGCATCGCGATCCTCGAGTCCGAGGTGGTGGGATACGGCGCGAGTGGCCGTAATGCGGGGTTCTCGATGACGAAGATCGGGATGATGCACTCGTTCACCGCGACCCGCTTCGGGAAGACGAAGGCGAAGGAGGCGCACCTGTACGCCGACCGGGCCGTGACGCTGCTCAAGGGTCTTGTCGAGGACCTGGCACTCGACTGCGACTACGAGCACACCGGGTTCCTGTGGGTGGCGACCTCGGAGAAGTACAGCGAACGCCTGCTCAAGGAGATCGCACTGGTCCACCGTCTGGGCATCACGGGGATCAACCTGATCGACCACAGCGAACTCATGGGTCGGGTGAGTAGTCCCCTGTATCGGGGACCCGCCTGGTGGGAACCGAACACCGGCATCCTCAACCCGGCCAAACTCGTGCGGGAATGGCGTCGTGTCCTGGACACGCGGGGCGTCCCGATCTACGAGAACACGCCGGTGACAGGCATGACGACCGGCCACGGGGCCACACAGTTGTTCACCCCTGCTGGCACGGTGACGGCCGACAAAGTGGTGCTCGCGACCAATGCCTGGTCGCACCAGTTCGCACCGCTGGCTACCCGGCAGGTGCCGGTATGGACATACATCGTGCTCACCGAGCCGCTGACCGACACCCAACTCGATTCGATCGGCTGGCGTGGTCGTGAGGGTGTCGAGGACTTCCGCGATCTCGTGCACTACTACCGGCTCACCGCCGACAACCGGCTGCTCATCGGCGGGCGCGATGTTGCGCTCGGCGACGGTCGTTCGATGGACTTCGACGACAGCCCCGAGACGTGGGCTCGTCTGCGCGACGACGTGCGTGCGATCTTCCCCGGGCTTCGTGACGTCGAGTTCGCCGATGCCTGGGGCGGGCCGGTCTCGGCCACGCTGGACATGTTTCCGGCCATCGGGTACGCGGGCAGCCAGGACGTCATCTACTCGATGGGCTGTGTGGGCCACGGCGTGTCCACGACACACCTGAACGGACAGGCGATCCGTGACCTTGTCCTCGAGCGTGACACGGAACTGACGGACGTCTTCTTCGTCAACCGGAGAGTGATTCCGTTCCCGCCGGGTGGCCTCGGGCACAAGGTTGCGGAAAGGATTGCCGGTTTCCTGCGCTGGGAGGACCGTCGGCTCGACGTGTTGGGGTGAAGTGCACGAACGGCGGTGGTTTCTGCGGGAGATCTGTGCCAGACTCCCACCACCCGATGTGGACCTGGGAGGGCCCCATGATCAAGAAATACATCTCGTTCGCGGCCGCAAGCACAGTCGTCCTCGCACCGCTGGTACTGGCGGCGCCCACACACGCGGCAGTGGTCGCTCCGGCCAAGACGCTCTACGCCTGTCAGAAGAAGAAGACCGGCGCCCTTCGCATCGTCAAGAAGAGCAAGAAGTGCAAGAAGTCCGAGAAGAAGATCTCCTGGAACACGAAGGGGCCGAAGGGCGACAAGGGCGACATCGGCAATCCCGGGGCTCCTGGACCTGGGGCGACGCCCTTCAGTGCGAGTCTGGTGACCGTCAACACGGCGCTGTCCACGGTCGACAGTGACCCCATCGCCGTCGGCGATCTTGAATTGCGTTTCAGGTGTCTGTCGTTCCTCAGCGCCGCGGGTTCCTCCCCGCGGGTCACGTCCCCCACGGCGGCAACCTTCGCCACACGCGGGGTGTGGTTGAACAACTGGGCGATCCAGGACGGGGCGGTCAACAACCGGCCGTTGCAGGACACCAAGGACGGCAACCTTGCCGCGGGCTCCGAAGCGCTCGTGTCGCAGTGGGAGGCGCAGACCTACGGGGTCAACAACATCCGGCAGAACTTCGGTGTGGTGAACACGGTGGTCACGAACAGTTCGGGCAAGTACTTGATCACCTACGCCGCGTCGTCGCTGGTCCAGGTCGCGCCGAACCCGGCGAGCCCCAAGGCGTACTGCGAGATCACCGGATGGTGGTCCAAACTGTCCTGACCCCCGCGAGATGTGGAGGCGGGACGGGTGAGCGCCCGTCTCCACATCCTGGAGTCGAATCAGGAAGGGGCTTCACGTATGGGGTGGAAGCGTTATGTCGCGATCGGCGACTCCTTCACCGAAGGGATCGGCGACCCGCGCCCGGACGGACGGGAACGGGGGTGGGCTGATCGGCTCGCGGAGAGCCTGGCGCGTGAGCAACCGGGACTCGAGTACGCCAACCTCGCCATCCGTGGACGGCGACTCGCGGCGATCGTCGAGGAACAGGTGCCGAGCGCGGTGCAGTTGAACCCCGATCTGGTCAGTTTCGCGGGTGGTGTCAACGACGCACTACGCAGGAGTTGGGATCTCGCGGCCATGGCAGAAGGTTTGGAGGCGGGCATCGGTCAACTCGCGGGCACCGGTGCCGACGTCGTGATCGTGACCTTCGGCCGGCCGTCCCATCGATCGCGGGTGATGGGTACGGTCGAAGGCAGGCTTTCCGAGTATCGCGAGGTGACTTACGAACTGGCCGGCCGCTTCGGCTGTCGGATCGTCGATTTCTGGGACTACCGGGTCTTCGACGACCCGCGCTTCTGGTCCGACGATCGCCTGCATCTCAACCCGGTCGGGCATGAGCGGGTGGCGATGGCGGTGCTGGAAGCCCTTGGCCGTCCCAGCCGGCAAGCCTGGTGGCAACCCCTGCCCACAGCCAGACCAGCCTCACCAGCGGCCCGACTCGCCCGCGATGTCAACTGGGCCGGCAGGCATCTGGCACCGTGGATCGGGCGACGCCTCACCGGACGCAGTTCCGGCGACGGGGTCGAGCCGAAGCGACCCGTGCCGCAGCCGGTCAGTAATTGACGATGTAGAGCAGTGCGGCCACAACGGCTCCGGCGATCGGCCCGACGATGGGTACCCAGGCGTACCCCCAGTCGATCTTCTCCTTGCCGTGCAGCGGTAGGAGCGCGTAGGCGATTCGTGGCCCGAGGTCGCGCGCGGGGTTGATGGCGTACCCCGTGGCGCCACCGAGACCTGCGCCGATCGCGATGACCGCGAAGGCTACGCCGGCATACCCGAGACCGATGTTGCCGAGGTTGGGTGCCTGGCCCTCCGTCGCCGGCTGCCACGGCGCCTGCTGGATGATCCAATAGACCAGCACGAAGGTTGCGATCGCCTCGCTGACGGCGTTCCAGCCCAGCGAGCGCACCCCCGGCTTGGTGTAGAAGATGCTCCCGGTCGTGTGGAGTTCGTCATGATCGTCGAACTGCTTCTTGTAGACGATGTAGACGAGCAGGCCCCCGACAATGGCGCCGGTGAACTCGCCCAGGAAGTACCAGGGCACCGTGGACCATGCGACGTTGCCCGTCAGTGCCAGAGCCACGGTCACAGCCGGGTTGAGATGTGCGCCGGATTCCCACGCGACACTGGCCCCGACGAAGACCGCCATACCCCAGCCGAACGCGGTGAGCATCCAGCCGGCCGCTCCGAAGCCGAGGCTCTTGGGCAGGGATCCGAGCGCGCCGATGCCGCAGCCGACCAGTACGAGGATGCCTGTGCCGATGAACTCGTTGATGGTGATGGTCTGGAAACTCTCAAGGATGGACACGGTGGATGTCTAGCAGGTGTGAGCCCGGCAAGGTCAGTTGATGAGGTTGATCGCCCGGCTCACGGTGACGAGGATCGTCAGCAGAGACACCGATGACTGCACGGTGAAGAGGAACTTCGCCCGATGGCTCAGAGGCATGGTGTCGGTGGGCGAGAACGCGATGATGTTGGTGTACGCGGTGAACAAGTAGTCCGGCAGGCTCGGCGTCCACGTCATCCCGCTCGCCTGCTGGGGGAACTGGAAGTCCCAGTCGGAGCCATGACCTTCCGCGCGAACAACTGGTCCGCCACCGTCGACCCACCAGTACACCAGGCCGAAGCTGAGCACATTGATGATCAGCACCCCGAAGCCTGCGAACAGCAGTTCACCGCCGCTGTCCTCCACCCCTCGCAGCATCGAGACGAGAAGCAGCGAGGCGTTGAGAACACTGGTGAGCACCAGAAACGCGAGGTAGGCCGTGATCCCTCGCTTGATCCAGTGGGAAGCCAGCCCGGAGAAGCGCATGATGACCAGCGCGGCCGGGGCGCCGATGACCTCGATCGCAGGAATGACCCACTTGGCGCCCAAGGTCACTTCGTCGGGCAGAAGCATCTGGATCCCCGCGATGACCAGCACCACGGCGGCGACCTGGTACGAGGTTCGGGCCTCGATCTGATCCCTGGTCGGCACGTGGCCGACCGCGGGCTGATCGCTCATGTCGCAATGATGCTCACTATCCGGTAGGTGTGGCGCGTCGGCGACGTTGACCGCTTGGATGGGCGCATGCGAGGAGACCGGTGACGGCGCCCGAAGCCCGGCGGCTGGATGACGTGACGGGTTGGAACGGAAGCGCCGAGTTTGTTGAGGTGCTGCACCGGGGGGCGGGGACGGCAATCGAGCGCATCGTGTCCCAGGGGCACACCACGGATTGGTGCGATCAGGACCATGACGAGTGGGTCTTGGTGCACGAGGGCGCAGCGCGGCTGGAACTGGTCGAGGGGCGAACCCTCGATCTGGTGGCGGGCCAGTACGTGCTGCTGCCTGCGCGCTGTCGGCACCGAGTGGTGTGGACCGAGCAACTCACCGTCTGGGTGACGGTTCACTTCCCGGCGGTCGGCGGCGGGTAGTTGTCGTCTGGGCACCCAGTTGCCGCTGGGCGGGGGTTTGGGTGCCGGATGGGCAGGCAGTCGCGGCTGATGTCACGGTGGTCACGGCGATTCCTGCGAAGGTCAAGACGGTTCGCGTCGAATGCGGCACTTCGGTCAGCCGTTTGGTCCAGGGAGGCTGTCACGTTGGTGTTTGGTACCTGGCCACACGGCGTTGGACCGATAGCGGGGTCCGTCAGGATCTGTCTGCGCATTCCGGTTAGAGATCGGCAGGTTGGTTAGTCGGCGGCCGGTTGGTTAGAGTCCCACGGCCGTATAGGGCTAACCGGAGTGTCGGATCTCTAACCGGGATGCCGATCTCTAACCGGAGTGCCGATCTCTAACCGGGAGGTGCGATGACCACCGCCCAGCCGCTCGCGTGACCGAGCTCCCGAACAGAGCATCCAACCGATGTGTCCAGGTCGAACCAGCGGCGGAGGTCTCCCAACCAATGTGGGCCAACGCCACGGGATGCGCCACACTTCCGTCATGTCCAACGTCAAGCCGGCGGTGCTGGCGGTCATCGTGGTCCTGCAACTGCTGCAGGTCGTCTCGTTGGCCGCCTGGTTGTTCGCGATCCTCTTCGTGGGCGCGGCATGGGCGGAGGAGCAGGCCAACGCGGGGACGGTCGCCTTCGTGGCCGCGGTCTTCGGCTACCCGTTCTGGCTACTGGGCATGGGTGTCACGACCTGGGTGCTGGTGCGTCGCCGCAGCGCGGGGTGGGCTCTGGCAGTCGCAGTCATCGCGAGCGTGCCGGTGCTGCTCCTACTGGTAGCGATGGTGCTCGCCGGCTGACGGCAACGCAGTAGTGGCGTACGGTGAATCGGTGCGAGCATCTGCGGTAGTGCTGGTCGGCGCGGTGTTGCTGGCCGGCTGCAGCACACACGACGCCGGACACGGTGAGGAAGCACCCGCGGCCAGTGACACCAGCCACTCACCGGCGCACCAGGCTCCGGCCGAACCGGTCCTGACAGCAGGTGATGGCGAGCGGATCGTCACCGTGGCTGTGCCGACGGACTTCGCGCCGCAGGCGCCTGCCGGAGCGACCGACGAGTACCGGTGTTTCGTCGTGGACCCCGGATTGACCGAGGACGTGATGATCACAGGCACGGAGTTCCAACCCGGAAACCCTGCCATCGTCCACCACTCGATCCTCTACGCCGCGACTCCTGAACAGGTGCCTGCAGCCGAGGAACTCGACGCCGCCGATCCCGGCCCTGGCTATGAGTGCTTCGGAGGAGCCATGCTGCCTGCGCGCGGCGGTGTCCTCTCCGGTCTCGACGAATCCGATTGGATCACCGCCTGGGCGCCGGGGGGAGCGGCCAACGAGTTGCCCGCGGGCTATGGGATGGAGCTGACCGACGGTGGGCGGATCGTGATCCAGATGCACTACAACCTGCGCTCCGAGCAGGGAGTCGACAACACCGCCGTGCGGTTGCGCGTCTCCGAGAAGTCATTGAAGCCATTGCGGACGATGCTCATGCCGGCCCCCGTGGAGTTGCCCTGCGCCCCCGGTGAGACCGGACGGCTGTGCAACCGCACCGACGCCGTGGACGACGTGATCAGCCGCTTCGGTGCCGACAGCGGAGCGACCATCGCCGGTCTGCAGTTGCTCTGCGGCGGTGATCCCGATGCGCCGGCGGCGGGCTCCGTGCAGACCTGCGATCGACCGGTGGCCGCCCCTGCGAAGGTCTTCGCGGTCGCCGGCCACATGCATCTGCTCGGCCGTGAGATCACCGTGACCCTCAACCCGGGCCGCAGCGACGAGAAGGTCTTGTTGGACATCCCGACGTGGGACTTCGATCAGCAGGGGGCGATCCCGCTGGACAAACCGGTGCGTATCGGACCTGGGGACACCCTGCGGGTCAGGTGCCGTCACGACGCAGAGCTGCGTCAGCAGTTGCCCGCACTGCAGGGGACCGACCCCAGATACGTCGTGTGGGGCGAGGGGACCACCGACGAGATGTGTCTTGCGATCCTTCTGAACGGCTGACCTGCGTAGCATCGGCCTCATGCTGATCAACACGTTCACCGACGATGCGCTGTCGGACCTCGACACAGTGGGGCTGCGGGACGCCCTGGCCGCCGGACGGGTGAGTCCGGGGGAGGTGCGCGAAGCCGCGATGGCGCGGGCCGATGCGGCGCGTCGACTCAATGCGGTGGTGACCTGGGTGGAGGGGGACACTTCCACCGATGGACCGTTCGCCGGTGTCCCCACGTTCCTGAAGGACAATGAGGACCTGCCCGGGTATCCCACGACGTTTGGCTCCCGGGCCGTCCCCCGCAAGCAGGCGGAGGCGCCCACTCGCTGGGTGGAACACTGGCGCATGCTGGGCTTCGACACCCTCGGCAAGAGCGCACTGCCGGAGTTCGGCCTCACCGCCACCACGGAGCCCCTGGACCACGGGCCCACCCGCAACCCTTGGGGTCTGGACCACAGTGTCGGTGGGTCGTCGGGTGGTTCTGCGGCGCTGGTCGCGGCCGGGGTGGTGCCGATCGCCCACGCGAACGACGGGGGCGGGTCGATCCGGATCCCGGCCTCCTGCTGCGGACTCGTCGGACTGAAACCCTCCCGGGGCCGGCTCGTGGATCCCGAGGCGATGGAACAGATGCCGGTCAAGATCGTCACCCAAGGGGTGGTGACCCGTACGGTGCGCGACCAGGTGGAGTTCTACCGGGAGATGGCGCGCATTCACCCGGCCGACCAGCTGCCTCTAATCGGCCCCACCGGCGATCCCGGTCGCCTGCGGATCGCGGTGATGACCCAAGGCGTCGCCGGACTGCCGGTGGATCCGGAGGTTCGGGAGGCGGTCGAGTCGGCGGCCCGGCTGTGCGAAGCCCTGGGTCATGAGGTCGAAACCATCGACAATCCCTTCCCCGATCAGATTGCGCAGGACTTCTTGCGCTACTGGGCGATGCTGGCGTTCTCGCTGCAGCGCTTCGGAAGCCAGGTGTACGGCAAGGAGTACGACCCGAAACAACTGGAGCCGTTCACGATCCACCTGTCCAAGTTCTTCTCCACGGTCGCCGTTGGGCTGCCGGGATCGCTGCGGCGATTGCGCCGGTTCGGCCCGGTCTACGAGGAATCATTCGGTCCGTACGACGTGATCCTGTCGCCGGTTCTGGGCACCCCGCCGGTGCCGATCGGCTACATCGGCCCGGATGTGGATCCGCGCGAGCACCTCGTTCGTCTGCTGCGCTTCGCATCGTTCACCGCACTGCAGAACGTTGCTGGAGCACCGGGCATCTCCTTGCCCATGGCCATGTCGTCGCAGGGACTGCCGATCGGCATCCACGCCGCCGGACGCTTCGGTCAGGAGCAGGTCCTGCTCGACCTGGCCGCTGCCATCGAGCAGGCGCAGCCGTGGGCGCGCATCGACCGGGTGACCTCGGCGGACGACCGGACGGATAGCGCCGCGCCAGCGTAGATTGTCCTCAGGTGGAGGGAGCGCGATGACAACAGCGTCGATGAGTGTCCAGGATGCCCTGTGGTTGACGATGGACCGGCCGAACAACCTGATGGTGGTGGACGGTTCGATGGTGCTGAGAGGCGTGCCCTCCATCGACGACGTGAAGGCTGTCCTCGAGGAGGCCGTGGAGCGGTTCCCCGTGCTCGGCCGCCGAGCCGTGCGATCGGGTATGGGATGGGCCTGGGAGGACGATCCCGACTTCGAGGTGTCCCGGCACATCCATGAGGTGGAACTCGAGCCCGGCACGGAGATCGCCGAATTGCAGAGGTTCATGGCCGAACAGCGCTCGCAACCGCTGCCCAAGGACCGGCCCCTCTGGACGGGTTTCCTGCTGAGCCCGCTCACGCTGCCGGACGGGACGACCGGCTCCGCGTGGATGACCCGCTTCCATCACGCCATCGCCGACGGTGTGCGGCTCACGCAGGTCCTGTTGGGGCTGTGCGAGGCCGACGAGGCGGGCATCGGCGCGGTCGTGGCTCGCAAAGGGGTGCAGGGCGGCGACGCGTCCAGCCCCGCAGATGAATTCACACGAGTCGCCACGCACGCTGCCGAGGAGGTGGCACACGTGGTCGAGCACGGAGTCGGTGATGTCGCACACGAAGCCGCTTCAGTGGCGCGCAACCCGTTGTCGGCGCTGGCCCATCTGCCGGGTAGGGCTTTCGGCGTGGCCAAGGCGGGCGTTCACGGCGTTGAAGAGGGCTTGTCCTTCGTCAGGCATCCGGACCGGCTCCTGGACGCCCTTGAGGTGCTCGGCGCGGAGCAGCACCGCAGCCTCAACGATCTGTCGTCGGTCACGAAGATCACCTTCGCCGCGTCGGACGAAACCGTGTGGAGCGGACAGCCCGGAACTCAGAAGGCCGTTGCCTGGTCGCAGCCGGTCGCCTTGGACGACGTGAAGGAACTCGGGCGGCGCTCGGGCGCAACCGTGAACGACGTGTTGCTTGCGGCGATCTCAGGGGGCCTGCAGCGCTTCCTGGCCGAGCAGGGCGAGTCCTTGCGAGAGGTGGCCTGGATGGTGCCGGTGAACCTGAAGCCGTTCGAGGAGAACCTTCCGCCCGACCTCGGTAACTACTTCGCCCTGGTCTTCCTGCCGATGCCTCTGGACGAGCCTGACCCGCAGGCCCGTCTTGAGCAGATGCATCAGCGGATGGCCCGGATCAAGAACAGCGACGAGGCCGTCCTGACGTTCGGCCTGCAGCGGGTGGTCTCGATGTCGCCCGGCCAGATCGCGTTCTTCCTCACGAACTTCTTCGCCAACAAGGCAGTCGGGGTGTTGACGAACGTGCCGGGGCCGACCGGACTGCTGCGTTTCGCGGGCCAGGACGTCGAGCAGGTGGTGGGGTTCGCGCCCTGCAGCGGCAACCAACCGATGACGGCGACGATCTTCAGCTACAACGGCGGGGTGACCATCGGTTTCGCCACCGACGCCGGACTGCTGCCGAACCCTGACGACCTCGTCCGGTATGTGATGGAGGACCTCGACAACATGCGGGTCGCGCTCGGCTGACCTGTCACTCGGGCTCACTGTCCCGACGGGCCAAGGCGTCGAGTTCCAGCATTCCCGTGACATCGGGGTCCACGGTGAGGATCCGTGCCTCGTCGGGCTTCGAGTGCAGAACAGTCTCGATGTAGTCGGCGACGGCTTCGTCGAGTCCGACGTCGCGGTCGGCCTCCTCCGACATGTACCACCGGTGCTCGAGGACCTCGTGGAACACCTGGGCGTCTTCGAGTTTGCCGCGCAGATCGGCCGGGATCGCACCTATCACCGGCTCGTAGACCTCGGCGAGCCAGGCATGGGCTGCGAGGACGTCTTCGCGTGCGTTCGGTTCGGTGCGCCGCGTCCGCATCGGACCGGGGGTGGTCGCGGCGTTCTTCGTCGCGGTGTACTGGTCGAGGTCGTTGAGCAGCCGTCGGGCCTGGTTCTCACCCACGTCGAGACCGACGAGCCGCAGGAGTCGGCGCGAGTGGTAGCCGGGATCGACCACTTTGGGCTCGATGCGCACCACGCCATCAGCGGTGCGGCGCAGATCCAGTTCCGCCACATCGAAGCCGAGTGTGTTCAGGCGTTCCACCCTGCGGGCGATGCGCCACCGTTCGGTGCCCGCCACATGCTCCACCGCGGTGAGTTCGGCCCACAGTCTTTCGTACCGCCGGGGTATCTCATCGGCGATGGCGACGGCGTCGATGTCCGGTGACAAACGGTCGCCCGCCTGCAGATCGAGCAGGCCGCCGGCGATGTTGAAGTGGGCGATGTCGAGGTCGTTGCGCCGCTGGCCGTCGGACAAGCGCTCCTGCAACTCGCCGGTCTCCGCATCCACGAGGTAGGCCGCGAACGCCTGCGCATCCCGGCGGAAAAGGACATTGGACAGCGAACAGTCGTTCCAGGCGAATCCCACCAGGTGCAGTCGGACCAGCAACAGGACCAGCGCGTCCAGCAGTCGGTCCATGGTGTCGGGTCGTAGCGTGCGGGCGTAGACGTTGCGGTAGGGGATGGACCAGGTCAGGTGTTCGGTGACCAGCACCCCGGGCAGTGGATCGCCCTGCGCATCGCTGCGACCGGTCACGACCCCCACACCGTGCACGGCGGGGATGTCCATCTCCTCGAGGGCACGCAGCAGTCGGAACTCCCGCGCCGCGAACTCGGGGGCGATCTCCTTGAGAGCCATCACGGTCCCGTCGACATCCACGAACCGCACCACATGGCGCGAGATGCCGCGGGGCAGGGGGATCAGCAGTGGCTCGGGCCAGTGCGCGAGCGGTACGTCCCACGGCAGGTCGAGCATGTCTCCGGAGATGCCCGCCTCAAGCCGGATCGTCAGTTCCTCGTGCGACACCCGGGTATTCTCCCGTGGATGGCACCCCCATGCGCCCCAGAAGGGCGTGGACCGTCCGAGCGCGTACCGCTGGGGGCACCTCAGAAGCCACGTTCACGACTACCAGTGCGCAAATGGTTGCCCGAAACGGGTGTGGCCGCGTGCTGACCCGCGGGTCGTCTGAGACACTGGCCCAGTGATGTTGCCCGCAGCCGCAAGTGGCGGCGGCGAACCCTCTTTGATGGTCCCGGCGTGGATGTGGGCCCTCACGGTCGGGATCGTCGTCCTGCTCATAGCCTTCGAATTCGTCCAGGCGACCCGCAACCCGCACGAGGTGCAGATCCGGGAAGCCGCCGTGCAGTCGATCATCTACGTCGGCATCGCGATCGCCTTCGGTGTCTTCTTCGCATGGTGGAGCAGCGAGCAGACCCCGCCGCAAGGTGGCTCGTACGGTCTGGAGTACTTCGCCGGGTGGCTGATCGAGAAGAGTCTGTCTGTCGACAACCTGTTCGTCTTCGTCATCATCATGAGTACCTTCGCGGTCCCGAAGATCTACCAGCAGAAGGTTCTGATGGCCGGGATCGCCGGTGCCCTGGTGCTGCGCACGATCTTCATCTTCATCGGCGCGGCCGCGTTGGAGGCCTTCGCGTTCACCTACGTGATCTTCGGTGCCTTCCTCATCTACACCGCGATCAGCCTGGCCCGGCACCGGGACGAGGAGCCCGAGTTCAACGAGGGCAAGGTGGTGCGGCTGGCCAAGCGCTTCCTCCCCTTCACCGATGAGTACCACGGACCCCACTTGCACACCAAGATCGACGGCAAGCGCTACGGCACGCCGCTGATGCTGGTGATGATCGCGATCTTCGCCACCGACATCATCTTCGCGCTCGACTCGATTCCTGCGGTCTACGGCGTGACGAACGAACCCTTCATCGTCTTCGCGGCCAACGCTTTCGCCTTACTCGGTCTGCGTGCCCTGTATTTCCTGGTCGCCGGGCTCCTGGACCGCCTCGTCTACCTGTCCCTCGGTCTGGCCGTCATCCTCGCCTTCATCGGGGTGAAACTCATCCTGGTGTTCTTCGGGATCCACATCGACATCTGGGCATCGCTCGGCTTCATCATCGGGATTCTCGTGATCACGACCGTCGCGTCCCTGATCAAGGTGCGCCGGGATCCGTCCGCCACCGCGCATGCCGGTGCCATCCCCGGTTTCGAGAGCAAGAAGGCGGACGACGGCCAGAAGTGACTCAGCCGCCCAGTGCGCGGATGATCGCCGCAGTGGCTGCCCCGACCACGACCACGACGAGGAAGGGCGCTCGCAACGTCAGCGCCACCGCGGCGGCAGCCACCGCAGCCACCCGGGCGTCGACCGTGATCGACATTCCGTCGGCCACCGTGACCACGGCCAGCAGCGCCGCCAGCAGAGCCACCGGGAACATTGCGACGAGCTGGGCCATCAGGGGTTTGTCGAGGACTCGCTCGGGCACCACGAAGCCGAGAGCCTTCAGGGCGTAGCACGCCGCGCTGCCCAGCAGGACGGCCGCCCAGATCACGACGACCTGCGCAGGAAGAGGAACGGCACCAGCGCCGCACACAGGACCGGCAGCCCGGGCGAGAGCACGGGCGTTAGGGCCATACCGATCGCCGCGCTCACGATGGCGACGCCGAGCAGGCGGTGGCTGGTGATCTGTGGCCACAGCAACGCCAGGAAGGCCGCTGGGACCGCGGCGTCGAGGCCCCATCGCTGCGGGTCCCCGATGCTGCTGGCGCCCAGCGCCCCGATCAGGCTGCCGGTGTTCCAGAGCACGAAGACACTCAATCCTGTGGACCAGAACGCCAGGGCCGGACGCGGCACGGGTCGGTCGTAGTGCGCCAGCGCCATCGCGGTGGACTCGTCGATTGTCAGGTGCGCCGCGGGTAGGGACAGGGCCGGTGAGGGCTGCAGGATCTGGCGCATACGCAGTCCGTAGAAGAGATTGCGCAGGCCCAGGAGCGCGCTTCCGGCGACTGCTGCGACGGCCGACCCGCCTCCGGCCAGGACAGACACCATGGCGAACTGCGAGGCACCGGTGAACATCAACGCGCTCAGCGCCATCGTCTGCCAGACCGAGAGACCGGCGGTGACCGACAATGCGCCGAAGGAGATGCCGTAGGCGCCGGTCGTCAGCCCGATCGTCGCGGCCTCGACCAGGACGCCGCGCCGCGTGTCGTCAGGGCTGGGCGTACCAGTCACGCACGCCTCGGAGGTTGTTGAGTACGAGTACCAGTGCGCTGAGGATGACACTGGCCCACCCTGTGCCCTGGAACAGGTAGAGCACGCCGAACGTCAGGTTGATCGCGGCCAGCAGGTTGACCACCGGCCAGGCGTAGGGTGCCCCTGCGAAGATGCCGCGACCCAGCCAGATGTAGGCGAAGAACAGAACAGCCGACAGTGCTGCGGTGATCAGCCAGTACCAGTCGCTGACCTCCCGCTGGAAGAGCACTTGGACCTGTCCCGGGCGCAGCAGCAGGATGGTCGACGCGACGGCCGACAGCAACTGCACGAGTGCGGTCAGGTAGGCCAGGACACCCAGCAGTGCCACCGCGGCCGGTCGCTGTCGGGTGGGTTCCATGCGCTGCAGTATGGCAGTGGCGTCTACCGTGGATGTCATGGCAGGTCGGCTCTGGGTGGGTGCATCGGCGGTGCTCGCCCTGGCGGTCGGCTTCTTGTCACCGTCTTCCGTCGCCGCCGCCGTGGCACAAGACTCCACAGTTCGCCAGAGCCCATTGGATGCCGACTACTACCTCGCCGACGCCTCGGGCCACTGGGCGCCACCGCGATGCGTCGGCGACGGGAGCGCGGGACCGAGGGTGCAACCGGTGTTCGTGTACCGCAAGGGCTTCCGAAACCGCTTTCCGCAGTTCGAGACGGTGTTGCGTCGGTCCTTGGCGCTGAGCACCGGGATCGTGGAACGGTCTTCGGGGACTCGGCGCACCGTGCGGTGGGTACACGACGCAGCCTGTCGGCCGAAGATCTGGACGGTGGCGGTCCCGGCGGCCAAGACGTACGATCTGGTGTCGATCCGACGCTATCTGACCAAGCGACAACCCCGGTTCCGGGCCACGAACCGGGTCTTCACGCTGTGGGTAGACGCCACGACCAGCCCGAACTGGTCCGGCCTCGGTGGGGACCGGTGGTCGGCGACCTGGAGTTCGTCGTGGGGATTCGTGTGGGTCGACACCCACGAGATGATCCACGCACTGGGCGCGGTGTCCAGCGCCGCGCCGCACGCGACAGGCAAGGCCCACTGCTACGACGGCTACGACGTGATGTGTTACCGCGACGGTGGCCCGGGTTGGCGCAAGGTGGTCCGGTGCGCCTGGCCAGGGGCCCAATACCGGCTGGATTGCGGGGACGACGACTACTTCGCGGTCAACCCCCGGCGGGGGTCATGGCTCGCACGCAATCCAGCAGCCAACGTCGCCAACTCCCGATTCCTCGCAGTCGTGGCGCCGCGCGCGCTGCCGTCCGAACCTCCCGCACCGTCGTCGGTGGTTCGCAACGAGGTACTCGTGACCTGGCAGATGCAGCCCGGGGTCCGCTACGACGTGGGTGTTCGCGACCCCGACGGCAGCGTGACGTGGCTGGGGCAGGATCTCAACGCCGGCGTGCTGGCGATCGGCGGGATCGATCCCACGACCCGGGTGTTCGTGCGGGCAGTCAACGATGCCGGGTACTCCTCGCGGGTCCGCGCCGCGTTTGCGTGAGTGTCGCGTCCTGTTCGGGGGTCCGGCGGCGATTACCGTAAGACGGTGAAGAGACTGGTACTGGGAATCCTGGGGGCGGTGCTCGGGCTGGTGGGCGTGGGCCTGCTGGGCGCCGGAGCCGTGGTGCTCGGGCTGTTCGGCACCGACGGGCGCGCTGAGGTGCCGATCGGGGCCGTGACCTCGCAGGCCGGCCGGGCAGTCGTGGTGACCGACTTCGAGATCAGCAGTGACACGCCGTTGCCGGTCGACGAGCAGTGGTTCGACCTGCAACTCGAGGTGCGGGGTCAAGAGCGTCTGTTCGTGGGCGTGGCGCCCAAGACCGATGTCCTGGCCTACCTGCAGGGGGTTCCCTACGACCTGGTGACCGGCATCGACAGTTCCCAGGACACGGTCAACCAGACCAGCATCCCCGGCGATCGGGTGCCGGAGGCGCCAGCCGACCAGGGGTTCTGGGTGGATCAGGAATCCGGCCGGGATGTCGTGGTGTCGTGGCCCGTTTCCGACACCGACACGACGCTGGTCGTCATGAACGAGGACGCGTCACGGGCAGTGTCCGGAGACGTCTCGGTACTCGCCACGATCTCCTGGGCCGGAAGCGCGGCCATCGGATCGGTCATCGCTGGTCTGGTCGTGCTGGTGCTGGCCATCGTCGTGCTCGTGTGGGCCTTCCGCAGTGGCTCCTCGCAGCCGGCGTACCCACCCGGTGCGTAGGCTGTCTGCGTGGAGGTGCAATCGACGCAAGTCCAGACGGATCGGGTACTGACCGTCCCGAACATCCTGTCGGCCTTGCGTTTGCTCGGCGTCCCGCTGTTCCTGTGGCTGATCCTGGTGCCGAAGGCGGACGGGCTCGCCATCATCCTCCTGGCTGTTGCGGGTTTCACGGATTGGCTCGACGGCTACCTGGCCCGCAAGTGGCACCAGATCTCCCGGGTCGGCCAACTGCTGGATCCCGTGGCTGATCGGCTGTACATCCTGGCGACCCTGGTGGGCCTGCTGCTGCGAGGCATCGTCCCACTGTGGTTCGTGGTCCTTCTCGTGTCCCGCGATGTCATCATGGCTGGGGTGCTCGCCGTCCTCAAGAGGCGCGGCGTGACCGGCCTGCCGGTGCACTTCCTGGGCAAGGCGGCCACCTTCTGCCTGCTGTACGCCTTCCCCCTGCTCCTGCTCGGCGACGGCACGGGATGGCTGGCAGACACCGCCAGGATCGTGGGCTGGGCCTTCGCCGTGTGGGGAACCGCGCTGTACTGGTGGGCGGCTGTGTTGTACGTGGGTCAAGCACGACGGATCATGGCTGCCACACGATGAAGCACCCGCCGCAGAACATCCTCGACCGCCTGATCGCGGAGGCGCAGGCCGACGACTACGCCCTCGCACAGCGCAGCGGACCCACCACTCGCGGCAACCCGTTCATTGCGGGGCTCCTCTTCGCCCTGATCGGGCTGCTGCTGGCAACGGCCTTCTGGCAGCGCCAGAGCGTGCAACCGGCAGCCGAGCAACGCCGAGAGGCACTGGTTGAGCGGATCCGGACCCAGACCGATCGGGCCGAGGACGCCCAGGACCAAGCGGCCCAGCTGCGCGCGTCCGTCTCCCAGCTGCAACAACTCGCCACCGATGGCCTGGGGGAGGACTTCAGCGAGAAACTGCGGGCCATCGAGGTCGCGACGGGGTTCGTGGGGCTGCGGGGACCGGGGGCCGTCCTCGTGATGGACGACGCACAACCACCGTTGCCCAGGGGTGTGGATCCGGCGGAGGCGAAGGTGCTCGACATCGACATGCAAGGGGCTGTGAACGGGTTGTGGCAGGCGGGAGCGGAGGCGATCTCCATCAACGGAGTCCGGTTGACGTCCGTGACGGCGATCCGGACCGCGGGGGAGGCCATCCTGGTGGACTACCGCCCGCTCGAACCTCCGTATCGGATCGACGCGATCGGGCCGGCGGATCTGGCTGAGCGGTTCAGCACGGGACAGGCCGGTGACGACCTGACGCAACTCGGCACGGACTACGGAATACAGTCGGAGGTGACCGCCGCGGACGAGGTGACTGTGCCGGCATCGACGGCGAATCTGCCGAACAAGGCCGAGGTTGTGAAGGGTGGAAGGCAATGATCGCGCTCATCGGTCTGATCGTGGGGGTGATCCTCGGCGTCGTGTTCTCCCCGGAGGTGCCCCCCTGGATGGACGCGTACCTGCCGGTGGCGGTCATTGCCGGTCTCGACGCGGTGTCCGGAGCGATCCGCTCGATGCTGGACGGGAACTTCTCGGACAAGGTCTTCGTTGTGTCCTTCCTCGGCAATGTCGCGGTGGCCAGTCTGCTCGTCTGGCTCGGTGATCAGCTCGGTGTCGGCGCCCAGATGTCCACGGGTGTGGTCGTCGTGCTCGCGATGCGGATCTTCGCCAACGCCGCGGCCATCCGACGCAAGGTGTTCAAGGCATGAGAGGTCGGCAGTGGGCGGTCGCCATCGTCTGCGTCCTCATCGGCATCGGGGCGGTCGCCGTGGTGCGTGGCCAGCAGACCGACGAATTCCTGGCCAGTGCGCGGGAGCCCGACCTGGTGCGACTGCTCGATGATCTGCAAGCCCGCCAGACCCGCCTCGACGGTGAGATCCTGCGCCTGCAGTCCGCCGAACAGAGGTTGCGTTCCGGGACGTCGGCAGAGGCTCTGCAGGAGACGCAGAAGCGGGCGGACGCGTTGCGGGTGCTGGCAGGGACAACCGGGGTCACCGGCCCAGGGGTGAAGCTGCGCATCGAAGGCGAGAACGCCTTCTTCGCGTCCGATCTGCTGAACACCGTCCAGGAATTGCGGGATGCGGGAGCGGAGGCGATCGAGATCAACGGCAACCGGGTCGTCGTGGACACCTGGTTCGCTGACGAGGGTGACGGGATCTCAGTCAGCGACACCCTCGTCCGGGCGCCCTTCCTCATCACGGCGATCGGTGACCCCAACACGATGGCCACGGCCATGCGGATCCCGGGTGGGATCGCGGACACGGTGGAATCCCAGGACGGATCGCTGGTGATCACCGAACGCGAAGAGGTGGAGATCCTGAGCACTGTCAACCTGCCCGAGCCGGACCCGAACGTCGCGGTGACCGACTAATCTTGCTCGTATGACACCTGACGATCGGCGCTTCACCCGCGAACACGAGTGGGTCATCGCTATGGACAACGGCAACGTGCGCGTCGGCATCACCGATTTCGCCCAGGACGCGCTGGGGGATGTGGTCTTCGTGGCGCTGCCGGAGGTGGGTTCCAGCGTCAGCGTGGGGGACGCCGTCGGGGAGGTCGAGTCCACGAAGAGTGTGAGCGAGATCTACGCGCCGGTCTCCGGGACCGTGGTGGCCCGCAACGACGCGGTGGAGACCGCCCCCGAAACCGTCAATGCCGATCCGTACGAGGGCGGGTGGCTGTTCGTGCTGCAGCCCGACGACCCGGAGGCCGTCGAATCGCTGCTCTCGGCCGAGGACTACGAAGCGTTGGTCCACGAGATCTAGAGTCAGGGCTGCAAGTCTGACTCTGTGGTTAAGGTAGAGACTCCACCCCATTGAGGAGTGCAGTGAACGACGTATGTGTGCGATGTGGGCGCCCGCTGGAGCCCGAGGACAGGTTCTGTTCGTCCTGTGGAACGCCGCGGGTGCGCGAGGACGACGATCCCACCGGTGCCGTTGTCCTCGATGAGCGCGACACCGGACCCATCCCGGTCGTGGCCGGGCTCTCCGGCCTCACCAGGGGTATGAGCGTCATCGTGGTGCAGCGGGGCCCGGAGATCGGGCAGCGGTTCGAGCTCGCCGGTGAGCGGCTGACCGTGGGTCGCTCCGCGGAGGCCGACATCATGTTGGACGACGTGACCGTGTCTCGCCACCACGCCGAGTTCGTCGCCGACGGCGACGGCTGGGCACTGGTCGACATGGGGTCCCTCAACGGCACGTATGTCAACCGGCAGTCGGTCGAGCGCCACCAACTGGAGTCCGGGGACATGATCCAGATCGGGAAGTTCCGTCTGCAGTATCTGCACGCCGATGAGGACCACCTGGCCGAATGAGTACGCATCTGATGGGCATCGGGGAGACCGTCTCGTCACTGCGACCGGAGTTCCCGGACGTGAGCGTCAGCAAGATCCGCTTCCTGGAATCCGAGGGTCTGGTGGCGCCGCTGCGTACCCCCTCGGGCTACCGCAAGTACACACCGGCGCACGTCGATCGCATCCGCTATGTGCTGACGATGCAGCGTGACCACTACCTGCCCTTGAAAGTCATCGCCGATCATCTCGACGCCCTCGATCGCGGACTCACCCCGCCGGAGCCGGTCGACGCCACCCCGCAGAGCAGCCTGTCGCAGACCGTGGCCCCCGACGTGGGCTCGTTGGACACCGGTGCGCGCCTCACGCCGACCGAGGTGTGCCGGGAGTCCGGGCTCAGCAGGGACGATCTGGACCAGGCCATCGCGCTCGGACTGCTCCCCGACGCCGGCGAGTTCACGCTGGACCACGTCGAAGCGGCGCGGGCGCTGGCCGCACTGCGCGACTGCGGGGTGCCGGTGCGCAACGCCCGGCCGGTGTACCTGGCCGTGCGCCGGGAGGTGGATCTGTGCGTGGCTGTGCTGGGTCAGCGACGGTCCGGGGAGAGCCCGCAGGAGTACGCCGACCGGGCCGGCGAACTCGCGGCCACCATGGTGCGGGCGCATGTGGCGGTCATGCGGTCGTTGTTGTGAACCACTGACTCGCGCGGCGGTGTCGGGGCCGCTGACATGAGCGTAGAGTGACAGCGTGCGAGCCGTGGATGTTGTGGGTGTGCGGGTGGAGATGCCCTCCAACCAGCCGATCGTCCTGCTGCGGGACACCGAGTCGGATCGGTTCCTGCCGATCTGGATCGGTGCTGTCGAGGCCACGGCGATCGCTTTCGCGCAGCAGGGGGTGCAGCCCGAGCGACCCTTGACCCACGATCTGCTCCGCGATGTCATCGGTGCGCTCGGCCGCCGACTGGAACGCGTCGACATCGTGGATCTGCGGGACGGCATCTTCTTCGCCGAACTCGTCTTCGACAACGGCGTGACGGTGTCCGCTCGTCCCTCCGATGCGATCGCGTTGGCGCTGCGGACCGGGTCGCCGTTGTTCGCCGCCGAACACGTGCTGGACGACGCGGCGATCGAGATGCCCGCCGAAGAGGAGGAAGAGGAGGGCGAAGAGGCCGAAGTGGAGGCCTTCCGGGAGTTTCTCGACCACGTCACGCCGGAGGATTTCGAGGGCGGCAGCGCCCAATGATTAAACGTCAACCTGAGGTTGAGACATTTGTTTGGGACTCGCTGGGCGTGTCGGTCGCGCTGCGACCGGACAGACGCCTAGGTTTGGCCATGTTGCTGGTTCGCAGGACAGCCGAGGAGACACTATGAACGAGGCAGTCGCCAACTCGCCGGCATTGCCCGAGGTTGAGCAACAGGAGTTGTTCGCCGACGACATGCAGGTGCCCGAGGACGCGGGCTATCGCGCCCCGGTCGTGGCGAAGATCGTCGGGATCACCTATCGGCAGTTGGACTACTGGGCCCGTACCGGGTTGGTCGAGCCGAGCCTGCGAACCGCGAGTGGCTCGGGCTCGCAACGCCTCTACAACTTCCGGGACATCGTGACGCTCAAGATCGTCAAGCGACTGCTGGAGACCGGAGTCACACTGCAGCAGATCCGGACGGCACTGGACCACCTGCGTTCGACCGGTGTCACGGATCTGTCGAAGATCACCCTCATGAGCGACGGGGCCAGCGTGTACGAATGCCGCAGTGCCGAGGACGTGATCGACCTGGTGCACGGTGGGCAAGGGGTCTTCGGGATCGCAGTGGGCGCCGTCTGGCGTGAGGTCGAAAGCGATCTCGCCGCGCTGCCTGCTGAGCGCGCCGACGGCAGCGTTACGGTGGTGGACGACGAACTGTCCCGCCGCCGGGCCCGCAAGATTGGATAACTCCAACGTTCTCGAAACGTCACATCGGTCCCGATCCGCAGGACCTCGCACAGATGCTGGCTGTCCTCGACTACGACAGCCTCGACGCGCTCATCGATGCCGTGATCCCCGCGGACATCCGCACAGATCGGCCGCTCCCACTGCCACCGCCGCTGGATGAGCCGGCAGTACTGCGTGCGCTCGGTGACCTCGCCGATCGCAACCAGGCCCGCCGCAGCATGATCGGGTTGGGCTACCACGACACCGTGACACCGCCGGTGATCACGCGCAACGTGTTGCAGAACCCCGCCTGGTACACCGCCTACACGCCCTATCAGCCGGAGATCTCCCAGGGGCGGCTCGAGGGTCTGCTCACGTTCCAGACCCTGGTGGCCGACCTCACCGGCCTGCCGGTCGCCAACGCGTCCCTGCTCGACGAACCGACGGCTGCCGCCGAAGCGATGGCGCTGGCCCACCGGGTCGGCCGGGGCGACACCTTCGCGGTCGATCGCGACCTGCACCCACAGACCCTCGCGGTTCTGGCCACCCGCGCCGAACCGATCGGTGTGCGCTTGGTCGTCCTGGACCTCATGCGGGAGGAACTGCCGGAGGACTGTTTCGGGGTCCTGGCCGGGTATCCCAGCGCAACTGGCGCAGTCCACGACCTGACCGCTCTCGCTGCCCGCATCCATGACGCGGGCGGACTGCTCACGGTCACAGCCGACCCGCTTGCGCTCGTCCTGTTGCGACCCCCGGCGGACATGGGCGCGGACGTGGTGGTGGGTTCCGCGCAGCGGTTCGGCGTGCCGATGGGGTTCGGCGGGCCGCACGCGGCCTTCATGGCCGTGCGCAGCGGCCTGGAGCGGCAGTTGCCGGGCAGGATGGTAGGGGTCAGTGTCGACGCCAACGGGCAACCTGCGCTGCGACTGGCGTTGCAGACCCGTGAGCAGCACATCCGGCGCGACCGGGCCACGTCCAACATCTGCACCTCCCAGGTGCTGTTGGCGCTGGTGGCCGCTTTCTACGCCCAGTACCACGGCCCCGAGGGATTGCGGGAGATCGCGCAACGCGTGCATGACCACGCCAACACGCTGGCCGCGTCGCTGGCTGCGGGCGGCCTGCACCTTCGGCACCAGGTTCTCTTCGACACCGTGGTCGTCGAGCACAGCGATCCCGGGGCGGTAGTGTCCGAGGCCGCGCGGCGTGGTATAGATCTTCGGTTGCTCGATGGCGCGGTGGGGATCACGTGTGACGAGCGGACCAGCTCGCAGGACGTCGACGATGTCCTGGCCGCCTTCGGTGTCCCCGTGGTGGAAGCCGCACCTCGGCTGACCGCAACTGAGTTACGCGACCCCGACATCCTGGATTTCCCGGAGTTCCGCTCCTACCACAACGAGACGGCCATGATGCGATACCTGCGGCGGCTCTCGGACAAGGACCTGGCGCTGGACCGGAGCATGATCCCGCTGGGTTCGTGCACGATGAAGTTGAATGCGGCCGTCGAGATGGAGGCCCTGACGTGGCCGCAGTTCGCCGGGCTGCATCCGTTCGCGCCGATCGCGTATTCCGCCGGCACGCGGGAGATGATCGCGGATCTCGAGGACTGGCTCGCGGCGGCCACCGGCTACGACCGGGTCAGCGTGCAGCCGAACGCCGGGTCGCAGGGCGAGTTCGCGGGACTGCTGGCCATCCGGGCCTACCACCGTTCCCGCGGCGACGACCAGCGCACGGTGTGCCTCGTGCCGAGCAGCGCACACGGCACCAACGCAGCCAGTGCGGTCATGGCCGGACTACGCGTGGTGGTCGTGAAGTGCACCGACGCGGGTGATGTCGACATCGAGGATGTCCGGGCCAAGGTGGCCGAACACGGCGAGACGATCGCCGCCATCATGCTCACGTATCCGTCCACTCACGGCGTGTTCGAGACCGGTCTGCGCGAGATCTGCGAGCTGGTGCACGGCGCCGGCGGGCAGGTGTATGTGGACGGGGCGAACATGAATGCCCTCGTCGGGCTGGTCCGGCTGCCCGACGTCGGGGCGGACGTGTCACATCTGAATCTGCACAAGACCTTCTGCATACCCCACGGAGGCGGCGGGCCAGGCGTCGGTCCGGTCGCGGTGAAGGAACACCTGGCGCCATTCCTGCCCGGCCACCCGCTGGTCGCCGGAGCCGGACCGGCGGATCAGGGTCCGGTGTCCGGCGCCCCATGGGGTAGTGCCGGGGTGCTGATGATCCCGTGGGCGTACGTGCGTCTGATGGGTGGGGATGGTCTGACAGAGGCCACCAAGACGGCGATCCTGTCTGCGAACTACGTGGCGCGGCGCCTGTCGCCGCACTTCCCACTGCTCTATTCCGGGGAACACGGACTGGTCGCCCACGAGTGCCTGCTGGACCTACGCGAGATCACGCGGACCACCGGCGTCACGGTCGACGACGTCGCGAAGCGACTGATCGATCACGGCTTCCATGCCCCGACCATGTCGTTCCCCGTTGCTGGGACGCTCATGGTGGAGCCCACCGAGAGCGAGGACCTGCGGGAACTCGACCGCTTCTGCGACGCCATGATCGCGATCCGCGGGGAGATCGACGAGATCGCCGACGGCCGGATGCCGCTTGCCGACAGCCCCCTTCGCCACGCCCCGCACACGGCCACCACCATCGTGGCCGACTGGGACCGTCCGTACAGCCGGGAGCGTGCAGTCTTCCCGAGTGGCTCGGCCGCGAAGTACTGGCCACCGACCGGCCGTATCGACAACGCCTACGGCGACCGGAACCTGCACTGCACCTGTGCGCCGGTGACTGCCTACTCCTGACATGTCGGCCTCGCTACGCTGCTGACCCATGGCCGGCGTGGAACTGTTCGATGTCGCAGTGGCGGTGCTGCTGGCCGTTCTCATCGCCGGGGTGTGCCGCAACCGTGGCTGGTCCAGTGCGATCCCACTGCTGGCCGCCGGTGTCCTGGTCGGTCTGGCCCCATGGGGTCCGGAGGGCCTGGCGGATCCGGAGTTCGTGCTCGTGGTGGTCCTGGCCCCGCTGGTTTTCGGAGAGGGGCTCACCAGCTCGATCGTGGACCTGCGGCGGGTCAGCCGGCCGATCATGGCCCTGGCGGTCGGACTGGTCGTGTTCGGAGCGGTCATGGTGGGGATCGTCGCGCAACTGGTCATCCCTGGCATCTGGGTGAGCATGGCCTTCGCGTTGGGCGCCATCCTCGGTCCCACGGATGCCGTGGCGGTGTCCGCGACCGCCCGGAAGGCAGGGCTGCCGCGGCGACTGGTCAACGTCCTGGAAGGGGAGAGCCTGGTCAACGACGGCACGGCTTTGACCCTGTTGCGGGTGTCGTCGTTGGCCGCGGCGGCGGGGAGTCTGTCCGTGGGGCAGGTGCCCGTGATCCTGCTGACCTCCGTGCTTGGGGGTCTGCTCGTAGGAGGCGCGGCGGGTTGGCTGCTGATGAGAGTGGTGCGGCGCTCGCGCGACACGACCGTGGCGAACGCGGCGATCCTGCTCGCTCCGCTGCCGGTGTACTTCAGTGCCGAGGCACTCCGGGGATCCGGGATCCTCGCGGTGGTCGTCGCCGCCCTCGTGGTGGCGCACGGCACGTCGAGCGCAGTGACCTATACCGGGCGCCTGCAGGCCACCAGTCTGTGGGTGACCTTCACATTCGTGCTGCAGTCCACCGCCTTCTTCCTGGTGGGCCTGGAGATGCCGAAGGTGCTGCAACTCATGCCGTCCTCGCAATTGCGGACCCTGTTGATCGCGATCCCGGTGGTGTTCCTGACACTGGTCGCCGCCCGGTTCGTGTTCGTGTACCTGATGGCCGTGATCACCCGTCGGGACCTGCGCAATCCTTCGTGGCTCGTCGCCGCCTGGGCGGGCACCCGTGGGCCGGTGTCGGCGCTGGCGGCCTTCACGGTACCCGCGACAACCGATGCCGGCGAGCGGATCCCGTTCCGGGAGCTGGTCATCAGCGTGACCTTCGGGGTGGTCCTGCTGTCCTTGCTGCTGGCGCCCACCGTCGCCTGGCTGGCCCGCGCCGTGAAACTCCCACAGGAGGACGACACCGCGATGAAGCGGCGCGTGCGCGTCGCATTGGCGCGGGCGGGGCTCGACCGTCTGGAACAGATCGAGGAGACCGGGGAGCGTACCGACGATCCGATCCCGACCGACCTGGTCGACAGGCTGCGCTCAGCAGCCGAAGGAAGGCTCGATCATGCCTCCCGGGTGGCCGAACTCGGGGACGCGCCACGGCCGTCATCGCACCGGACGGCCCGGCAGGTCAGCGTTGAGATGATGCGCGCCGAGCATGAGGAGTTGCTGAGGCTTCGGGACCGGGAGGGTCTGCCCGACGAGATCGTGCGTGAGTTGCAGCGCGAGATAGACCTGCGGATCCGCACCGCGGGCTGACGGGCCTCAGGTGCGGCCCTCGTCCTCCTGCACCTGCTCGAGCAGGTCGAGTTGCTCCTGCCCGGGCTCCTCACGCATCCACGTGGCGTGCAATACCGGTAGTCCGAGGTCCCGCAGATGGGCGACGACCTGATCGTCGTCGTCGATCACGGCGACGAGTTCGGTGTTGCGGGCCAGTTTCGAGATGACATCGGCCTTGTAGAAGCGAGCCGGCCGCCGATCGTGGTTGGGACGCATGTGCAGGTCCCCGTCCGGCATGCCGAAGCGGCGCAACCAGTCGACGGTGTCCCGGCGGCACCGGCGGGGTCGTCCGGTGACGTACACAATCGTTGAACCTGCGGCGTGGGCCTCGAGCACCGCCGCGCGCCCCGGATCGAGCACGGGGTCGTCCACCGCGGCGGCGAAGAAGGCGTTCCAGTCCTTGGGTCTGCCTTCGAGATGGTGCAGGCGATGGCGCACGTCCGCCAGCACACCGTCGATGTCGAAGACCGTGACCGCCACCCCCCGACGCTATCCGTTCCGGACCCACCGTGGAATGCTCGTGGGCATGGATTTCGAGGTCGTGAAGACCAGCATGCCGACACTGGTGCCGATGGTGGGGACCCTAGACCTGGAGTTCATCGAACTCGACGAACGAACGGCTGTACTGCGGCTGCCTGATCAGAAGCCGTACCACAACCACATCGGTGGCCCCCACGCCGGCGCGATGTTCACACTGGGGGAATCCGCGTCCGGGGCGCTGGTACTGGGCAACTTCGCCGAGCATCTGGCCACGGTGACTCCGCTGGCGGTGGAGGCCAACATCGCCTACAAGAAGGTGGCGATGGGGCCGGTCGTGGCGACGGCCGTGATGACGCGGGAGGTGCCGGACATCCTCGCCGAACTCGACGACGGTCAGCGTCCGGAGTTCCGCGTCGATATCACCATCGCCACTGCGGACGGGACCGTCACCGGCGAGATGTACGTCCTGTGGACTCTCAAACGCAACAAGCCCGCGTGAGGTGAACTGCGTAGGCAGCATGCCGGCAGGGCTCACTAGACTGGGGTCACTCCTTGCAGGAAGGCGATAGCCCGTGTCCGTCGACGTGATCGTGTCCGGTGACTCCCGAACTGTGCCGGCGGGCACCACGGCCGCCGAGGTGCTCGGTGACGACCGCAGCGTGCTCGTCGCTCGCGTCAACGGTGAACTCAAGGACCTGGCCTACGTGGTGCGGGCTGGGGACGAGATCGAACCGGTGCGCTCGGACGAGCCCGAGGGACTCGCGGTCCTGCGCCATTCGACCGCGCACGTCCTGGCCCAAGCGGTGCAGGACCTGTTCCCCGACGCCAAGTTGGGTATCGGTCCGCCCATCAAGGACGGTTTCTACTACGACTTCGGCGTCGAGCAGCCCTTCCACCCCGATGATCTCGCGCGCATCGAGAAGCGCATGGTCCAGATCCTCAAGAGCGGTCAGTCGTTCCAGCGCCGGGTCGTCACCGAAGGGGAGGCCCAGCACGAGTTGGCCGCGGAGCCGTTCAAGATCGAACTGATCGGCAAGAAGGGCGGCAACAGCGACGAGATCATGGAGACCGGCGGTACCGAGCTGACCGTGTACGACAACCTCGACCGGACCGGCGCCGTCTGCTGGTCGGACCTGTGTCGCGGCCCGCACGTGCCGAGTACGAAGTACATCCCGCCGAACGCCATCAAACTCATGCGCAGCGCGGCCGTCTACTGGCTGTCCGATGAGCACAATCCGCAACTGCAGCGGATCTACGGGACCGCGTGGCCGAGCAAGGACCAGCTCAAGTCGTACTTGGCCTTTCTCGAGGAGGCCGCGCGCCGCGACCACCGCAAACTCGGCAGCGAACTGGACCTCTTCTCGTTCCCCGAGGAGATCGGTTCGGGTCTGGCGGTGTTCCATCCCAAAGGCGGCATCGTGCGCAACGTGATGGAGGACTACTCCCGGCAACGACACATCGAGGCCGGGTACGACTTCGTGAACACCCCGCACGTGACGAAGGCGGCTCTGTACGAGAAGTCCGGACACCTCGACTGGTACGCCGACGGGATGTACCCGCCGATGGACATGGACAACGCGCAGTACTACCTGAAGCCGATGAACTGTCCGATGCACAACCTCATCTATGGTGCGCGCGGACGCTCCTACCGCGAACTTCCGCTGCGGTTGTTCGAGTTCGGCACCGTCTACCGCTACGAGAAGTCCGGTGTGGTGCAGGGCCTGACCCGTGCGCGCGGCTTCACCCAGGACGACGCGCACATCTACTGCACCCGCGAACAGATGCCTGCCGAACTTGACAGTCTGCTGACCTTTGTTCTCGATCTGTTGAAGGACTACGGACTGACCGACTTCTACCTCGAGTTGTCGACCCGTGATCCGGAGAAGAGCATCGGCACCGAGCAGGAGTGGGAGGAGGCGACCGCGATCCTGTACGAGGCGGCGAAACGGCAGAACCTGGAACTCGTCATGGATGAGGGCGGGGCTGCCTTCTACGGGCCCAAGATCTCCGTGCAGGCCACGGACGCGATCGGCCGCACCTGGCAGATGTCGACGATCCAGGTCGACTTCCAGATGCCGCAGCGTTTCGACATGGAGTATCAGGCCGCCGACGGCTCCCGGGAACGTCCGATCATGATCCACCGGGCGCTGTTCGGGTCCATCGAGCGGTTCTTCGCGGTCCTGCTGGAGCACTATGCGGGCGCGTTCCCGCCATGGCTGGCACCCGTCACCGCCATCGGTATCCCCGTGGCCGACCATCACATCGAGTACCTCGAGGACGTGGCCGGACAGTTGCGCGCTGCGGGGATCCGGGCCGAGGTGGACAGCAGCAGTGACCGGATGCCCAAGAAGATCCGCAACGCGCAGAAACAGAAGGTGCCCTACATGCTCATCGCCGGGGACGACGACATCGCGGCCGGTGCCGTGAGCTTCCGGTTCCGCGATGGTGAGCAGCGCAACGGCGTGCCGGTCGCGCAGGCCATCGCCGAGATCCAGCAGGCGGTGGCCGAGAAGCGGCAGGTCTGATGGCCGGCGCCTCGGCGTGGGACCGGTTGTGGACACCGCACCGCATCGCCTACATCAAGGGGGAGAACCGCCCGAACCATCAGGACGCCGGTGACGACTGCCCGTTCTGCCGGGTGCCCGGCGAGGACGACCGGGAGTCGCTGATCGTTCGGCGCGGGGAGTCGGTGTTCGTGGTCCTCAACCTCTACCCGTACAACCCGGGGCACATGCTGATCTGTCCCTATCGCCACATCCCCGACTACACCCAGTTGACAGCGTCGGAGATCGCTGAGTTCTCGGAACAGACGCAGCAGGCCATGACCGCCATGCGCGCGGTGGCTGGTCCGCAGGGTTTCAACATCGGGATGAACCAGGGCGCGATCGGGGGCGCGGGCATCGCAGGTCACCTTCACCAGCACGTGGTCCCGCGCTGGGGCGGGGACACGAACTTCATCACCGTGGTCGGGGGGACGAAGACCATGCCCAGCCTGCTGGAGGAGACTCGGGACCTCGTGGCGCAGGCCTGGCCGGAGTAGGGGTCGTTCGCCGTGACGGGCACGGTGGCGGCCTTCGTGACGGGCGGCCGGGGCCTTTGGGATGGGCGACCGAGGCCTTTGTGACGTTGTTGTTGGGGTCCACGGCACGTTTGTCACGTTGTTGCGGGTTCAGAGGGGGGTGAAGCGCTCACCTTCGTCACATTCGCGTCCGATCCGCCGCAACAACGTCACAAAGGCAGGACGCAGCACCCGGCAGGACGCAGCACCTGGCAGGACGCACCACGTGGCAGGACCCAGCACCCGTCAGGACTGGGGGAGCAACAAGGCCCCGGTGGGAACCTGCGGTTCGATGTCGGCCGCGGCCACCTGACCGGGTCCCAGGTGTGCCACGAGGGTGGGCTCGCTCAGGGTCGCCAGCGCCTTCACATGCACCTCGGTGGTGGCTGTTCCCATCAGCGACAGCGCCGGTCCGATCCCGAGTGGATCTGGGCCGGCCGTGACGACCACCCGTTCGCCCTGGGCACTCAGCACGGTTGCGGCCGCGGGGGTCTGCCGCGGCGGCAGGTGCGCGGCCATCCAGTTCAAGCCCGCCCGCGTGTGCGTACTGAGCGTCACTGCAGCGGCCAGGTCGCCGCTGCACATCGCCGCCAGTGGCTCCATGGCCAGAGCATCGGCCTCGTCGAACCAGACGTTGGTCTCCGCCTCCACCGCTTCCGAGAAGTCCGGGCGTGCATCGAGGATCGAACCGTCCGGGAACCACTGTCGACCGGTGAGCACGTCCAGTACGCCGATCACCGATTCGTCGTCGTCCAGCAGTGGCAGCGTGGTGACCAACACGTCCTCCTCGAGGACGCGTCCGGCGATGGCGGCGGCCTCGTTGACGTCCAACGAGACGGCACTGAGATCACACACCACCGCGAGGCGAGCCTTGCCGGCCTCGGCACACAACTGCCAGTACTCCAGGAAGGTCCCGTCCATGCCCTGCCGGGCGCTGACCACATGCAAGCAGGCATCGGCGGCAGCGACCACGGACTGGGCCGCCGGTGTGGAAAGGTCCGCCGGCACACTGACCGCTGCGACGTTCGCCTCGCGCAGGTGGTGCACCAACCAGCGGACCGTTGATTCCTGCAGGCCGAAAACCACGGCGACGGGCGCGGCGGACGTGAGAGTGGACACCTCGTGACTAATAGCATGAGTTGGAGTCACCACGCTGCCTTGAAGGGATACGCGCATGCTGAACCAGACCAACGCGCGTACCGCTGTGGCCAAAGTTGTGGAACCCGTCGCGCGTGGACTGCTCAAGATCGGTGTGTCCCCCGACGCGGTGACGGTGATCGGGACGGTGGGGGTGAGTGCGTCCGCGGCGTACTTCTTCCCGCGCGGCGACTTCGTGCCGGGGATCCTGATCATGGTGCTCTTCGTGTTCTCGGACATGCTGGACGGCACCATGGCGCGGATGCAGAACCGCACGGGGGTCTGGGGGGCGTTCCTCGACTCCAGCCTCGACCGTGTGGCGGACGGGGTCATTTTCGGCTCGGTCCTCATCTGGGCGGTACGCACCCAGTCCGTCTGGGTGCAGGCGGCAGCGTTCGTATGCCTCGTGGGCGGCTTCCTGATCTCCTACGCGCGAGCCCGGGCGGAGAGCGTGGGTCTGGACTGCAAGGTGGGGATCGCCGAACGCACCGAGCGACTGCTGATCCTGCTCGTGCCCGCCTTCATCTACGGGCTGGGGGTGCCGTACATCTTGCCGGCAGCCCTGTTCGTGCTGGCCGTTCTGGTGTTGATCACGGTCTGGCAGAGATTCGCTCACGTCTACCGGCAGGCCAACGCATGAACGTTCAGGACGAAGTCACCTACTGGGCGTACGCGACCGGCTGGCGGATCGTGCGGGCACTTCCCGAGCGACAGGCGTACGCCATGTTCCAGGGGTTCGCCGATGTCTCCTGGCGCAGGCGGGGACGGGGTGTACGCCAACTGGAGAAGAACCTGCGCCGGGTCCTGCCGGATGCCACGGACGCCGAGATCCGCGAGGTGTCCCACGAAGCGCTGCGCTCGTACCTGCGCTACTGGTGTGACGCCTTCCGGCTGCCTTCATGGACACCCGAGGAGATCACCCATCGGCACCGGGCGATCAACGCCCACTATCTGCAGGACGCCCTCGACGCCGGCGACGGCGTGGTCTTCGCGGTGCCCCACGCCGGGAACTACGACCTGACGGGAGCCTGGGCCAGCATCCATTTCGCGCAGGTGATCAGCGTCGCCGAGCGGCTGCGGCCGGAACGGCTGTACGAGGAGTTCCTGGACTTCCGCCGGGCCCTTGGCATGAAGATCCTGCCCCACGCCGGAGCGGACGGCGTATTCGACGAACTGGTGGAGCTCGTGCGGGGCAACGGTCTTCTGGCACTGCTGGCCGACCGGGATCTGAGCAGGCACGGCGTGCAGGTGGAGTTCTTCGGCGAGCCCGCCAAGATGCCGATCGGACCCGCTGCGATCTCCCTGCTGACCGGCGCGCCGCTGCTGGCGTGCTCGTTGTACTACGAGGGCCCCCGGGCACACGTCCACGTGTTCCCGCCGGTCGAGCGTCCGGCCGGGGACTGGACTGCGTCCGACCGGTTCGACGAGGACTTCATCGAGGCCGCGCACGAGTTCACCCAGTCCATGGCGGTGCGACTGGAGGAGGGTATCCGCTCGCATCCGGGGCATTGGCACATGCTGCAACCGGTGTTCCTCGCCGACCTCGATCCGCGGCGGGCTCGGTGAAGGTCGGCATCGTCTGTCCCTACGACTGGACCTCACCCGGCGGGGTCAAAGCGCATGTGCACGATCAGGCGTTGGCGTTGCAGAGGCTGGGCCATCAGGTGAGCGTGCTGGCGCCGATCGACGACGACGACTACCCGCTGGAACCTTTCGTCGTGGACGGTGGCAAGCCGGTCTCGGTCCCCTACAACGGATCGGTGGCCAAGGTGAACTTCGGCCCGGTCTCAGCAGCGCGTGTCCGGCGGTGGATCAAGGAAGGCGACTTCGACGTCCTGCATGTCCATGAGCCGGCCAGTCCGACGTTGAGCGTGCTCGCCTGCTGGGCTGCTCGAGGTCCCATCGTTGCCACCTGGCACAGTTCACAGACCCGGTCCCGGGCGCTGACCGCCGCCTACTACCTGGTGCAGACGGCCATGGAGAAGATTTCCGCGCGTATCGCCGTGAGCGAAGCGGCCAGACAGACGCTCGTGAAGCATCTGGGCGGCGACGCGGTGCTCATCCCGAACGGGGTGACCTGTGCGGACTTCGAGGACGCGGTGCCGTTGAACGGCTATCCGCGATCGGAGCCCACGTTGTTCTTCATCGGCCGTATCGATGAACCGCGCAAAGGCCTGCAGGTGCTGTTGGAGGCCATGCCGATGATTCTGGCGGCATTCCCCGGCACGCAACTGCTGGTGGCCGGGCCGGGGGATCAGAAGGAGGCGGTGGAACACGCGCCTGCGGCCGTGCGGGACAGCGTGAGGTTCCTGGGGTTGGTCAGCGACGCCGACAAGGTGCGGGCCTTCGCGAGCGCCGACCTCTACATCGCGCCCAACACCGGTGGGGAAAGCTTCGGCATCGTGCTGCTGGAGGCCATGGCCGCCGGCACCCCAGTAGTGGCCAGCGATCTCGAGGCGTTCGCCCGTGTCCTCGAGGACGGTCGGGCCGGTGCCATGTTCCGCAGTGAAGATGCCGCCGACTTGGCGAGTACCGTCATCGGCCTGCTCGGCGATGCACCGGCGAGGCGGGCACTGACGGAGTCCGGTCTGGCCCGCGCGCGACAGTTCGACTGGGGTGTGGTCGCTCGGGAGATAGAGCAGGTCTACGAGAGTGTGACCGCCAGCGGGGAGAGGGTCGAGAACGACATGCGGGGTCAGTTCGTCGGCAGGCTCGCGCGACCGAGGGACGAGGCCTGATGGACGTCGTCTGGGTGCTCCTGATCGTGGCGGTGATCGCGGTGATCGTGCTGTACCTGTCACAGACCGCCGCCCGGCTCGACCGGCTGCACCATCGCATCGACACCTCCCGGAGCGCCTTACAGGGTCAGTTCACAGATCGCGCGAACGAGGTGCTCGCACTGGCCAGTTCGGGCCGGTTGGATCCGGCGACCACGGTGCTGCTGGCCGACGCGGCCGACTCGGCGCTGGATCAGGCGCGAGCCAAGGGGGCCGACTTCCCGCCACCGAGGTGTGCTGCGGAGAGTTCGCTGACGCGCGCCCTCGAGGTCTCGATGGTCGCGGATCTGGTGGCCGAGATCGCCGCCCAACCCGATGGTGAAGCGACGCTTGCCAGCCTCGCGGCCGCGGTGCAGAAGGCTGCCTGGTCCCGCAGGTTCCACAACGATGCGGTCCGGTCGTGCCTGGCGGTGCGCCGCCAGCGACTGGTGCGCCTCTTCCGGCTGGCGGGGTCGGCGCCCCTGCCACACACCGTCGAACTCGACGATGAGGTCCCATCCGCCCTCCGCAGTAGGTGATGTCACGGATCGCCCCTACCATTGGAGGCAGACCCGAAAGGAACTCCCGATGACTGACCCCATGCACGTGACCGGTTCGGCCCGCGTCAAGCGCGGTATGGCCGAGATGCTCAAGGGCGGCGTGATCATGGACGTGGTGACGGCCGAGCAGGCGAAGATCGCCGAAGACGCCGGCGCAGTGGCCGTCATGGCGCTCGAGCGTGTCCCCGCGGACATCCGCGCGCAAGGGGGAGTGGCGCGGATGAGCGACCCCGATCTCATCGACGGCATCATCGATGCCGTCTCGATACCGGTGATGGCCAAGGCCCGCATCGGCCATTTCGTCGAGGCGCAGATCCTGCAGTCGCTCGGCGTCGACTACATCGACGAATCCGAGGTGCTCACGCCGGCGGACTACGCGCACCACATCGACAAGTGGCAGTTCACGGTGCCGTTCGTGTGCGGTGCCACGAATCTTGGCGAGGCGCTGCGCCGGATCACCGAGGGTGCTGCGATGATCCGCAGCAAGGGTGAGGCAGGCACCGGTGACGTATCGAACGCCACGACCCACATGCGCACGATCCGCGACGAGATGAAGCGCCTCGCCGGTCTGCCCGAGGACGAGTTGTACCTCGCCGCCAAGGACCTGCAGGCTCCCTACGAGCTCGTCGCCGAAGTCGCGCGCACCGCGGCACTGCCGGTGGTCATGTTCACCGCGGGCGGCATCGCCACACCCGCCGACGCGGCCATGATGATGCAGTTGGGGGCCGACGGGGTGTTCGTGGGCAGTGGGATCTTCAAGTCGGGCAACCCCACGGAGCGAGCGGCGGCGATCGTGCAGGCCACCACCCACTACGACGATCCGGACATCCTGGCGAAGGTCTCACGCGGTCTTGGTGAGGCCATGGTCGGGATCAACGTCGAGGAGATCCCGGAGCCGCACCGTCTCGCCGAACGCGGCTGGTGACGGCCCGGATCGGCGTACTCGCACTGCAGGGGGACTTCCGCGAGCACCTGCGGATGCTCACGCAGTGCGGAGCCGATGGTGTCAAGGTGCGTTCAGAGGCCGACCTGTCGGCCGTGGACGGTCTGATCATCCCGGGCGGGGAGTCCACGACCATCGGGATGCTCATCGTGCGCAACGGGCTGGAGGCGCCACTGCGGGCTGCCATCGGCGCCGGGCTGCCCGTGATGGGGACCTGTGCCGGGATGATCCTCCTGGCCTCCGAGGTGCTGGACGGTCGCCCGGATCAACTCGCCCTCGGGGCCATCGACATGACGGTCCGACGCAACGCCTTCGGGCGGCAGGTCGACTCCTTCGAGTCCGCGGTGCAGGTTCCGTCACTGCCCGGGCCCCCGATCACCGCGGTCTTCATCCGGGCTCCCTGGGTGGAACGGGTCGGCGATCGCGTGCAGATCCTCGGAACCGTGGTCACCGAGGACGGCACGGATAGAATCGTCGCAGTCAGGCAGGGCAACGCGCTGGCAACGTCTTTCCACCCCGAGGTGACGGATGACGTGCGATTCCACGCGCTGCTGGTGGACATGGTTCAGGAGGCTTCATGAGCGGTCACTCCAAGTGGGCGACGACCAAACACAAGAAGGCGGCGATCGACGCCAAGCGTGGCAAGTTGTTCGCCAAGCTGATCAAGAACATCGAGGTGGCCGCGCGCACCGGCGGTGGGGATCCCGACGGGAACCCGACGCTGTACGACGCCATTCAGAAGGCCCGCAAGAACTCAGTGCCGATGGACAACATCGATCGGGCGGTCAAGCGCGGTTCGGGTGCCGAGTCCGGTGGCTCGGACTGGGAGACCATCATGTACGAGGGCTACGGCCCCAACGGTGTGGCGGTGCTCGTGGAGTGCCTCACCGACAACCGCAACCGTGCAGCCGGCGAGGTCCGGGTCGCGATGAGCCGCAACGGCGGTTCGATGGCGGACCCTGGTTCGGTCTCCTATCTGTTCACGCGCAAGGGGGTCATTCTCGTGCCGGCCGAAGGCCTGACCGAGGACGATGTGCTGCTCGCGGTGCTGGACGCGGGGGCCGAGGAGGTCAACGACCTCGATGGCACGTTCGAGGTGATCAGCGAGCCCACCGACATGGTTGCAGTGCGCACGGCGCTGCAGGATGCCGGACTTGACTACGACTCTGCGGAGGTGCAGTTCGTTCCCAGCGTCACCGTGCCTCTCGAAGCCGATGGTGCGGCGAAGATCTTCCGTCTGCTTGAGGCGCTCGAGGACAGTGACGACGTGCAGAACGTGTACGCGAACTTCGACGTGTCCGATGAGGTCATGGCTGAAGTGGATGCCTGAGCCGCATCCGCACCCGGCGTATCGACCGTCTGTGGCGATAGCGTAGGACCTACCGGTCAGGAGGAGGAGACGTGGCGAGCGACAAACCGACGGGGACCAAGAAGTCGACCTCGACCCCCAAGGCAAAGAAAGCCTCGTCCGGACGGTCAGCGACCAAGAAGGCAGCACCTGCCGCGAAGGCCTCCTCGAAAACGCAGGTCTCCGCGAAGAAGGCTCCGGCGAAGAAGGTGCCCGCGAAGACATCGGCGAAGAAGGCTGCGAAGAAGGCTGCCAAGAAGGCTTCGGTGAGTGATGCTCCAGTGAAGACCTCCGCGAAGAAGGCCCGCAAGCAACCGGCGCCCCTGCGTGGGCGGCAGGCCTCGGTGGAGGCCAAACGGCTGTCCGGCTGGGACTTCGCGACGTGGCGGATGGCCACCGACGATCCCGTGATGCGCTCCACGATGATCGGATTGTTGGTGCTCGATTCCAGCCCCGACTGGAGTGCGATGAAGCAGCGCTTCGAGCGGGCCACCAGGCTGGCTCCGATCCTGCGATCGCGGGTGATCGAGGGGCCGATCGGACTGCAGACGCCGCGCCTCGTGGTCGATCCCGACTTCGACCTGTCGTTCCACATGCGTCGTTTCAGCATGCCCAAGGGGTCCACATGGGCGGATGTCCTGGAGGACGCCCGGCGCCAGAGCATGGCTGACTTCGACCGCGATCGGCCGCTGTGGCGCGCCACTCTCCTGGAGGGTCTGCCGGGTGGTCGATCAGCGTTGATCATGAAGTTGCACCATGCGATCGCCGATGGCCAGGGGGCCGTGCAACTTGGCCTGGCGCTGTTCGATTTCGCACCGGAGGGTGCCGACCTGGGACCCATGCCGCAGGAGCCGGAGCCAGCGGTGCTGGACACCACCGGATTCCTGGAGGCGGTGATCCGGAACAACGTCGGATGGGTGGCCCGCACGGCGGAGGACGCGATCCGGGGGCTCGGACCGCTGACCATGGAAGCTGTGAAGAACCCCGGTGATCTCATCTCCCGGGCGAGGCGCACGGCGGAGTCGGTCATGCGTTTCACGAAGGTGCCGTTCGGTCCGTTGTCGCCGATCATGCAGCAGCGCAGCATCAACTATCACTTCGACACCATCGACATGGACTTCGCGGCCTACAAGGCGGCGGCGAAGAAGCGCGATCGCAGCGTCAACGACCTGTTCCTGGCGGCCATCAGTGTGGGCATGCACCGCTACCACGAGCGGATGGGACGACCCGTCGACGAGTTGCGCATGAACATGCCCATCTCGCTGCGCAGCAGTGGTGATGACGCAGCCAACGCCGTCACGATCGCGCGGTTCGAGATCCCCATCTCGAACGCCATCGACGACGTGCTGGAGGCGGCCGCGCAGACGGTACGCAGTTGGCGTGCCGAACCTGCGCTCAGACTCGCCGACAACCTGGCCGAGTTCTCGCGTTTCCTTCCGCCCGAGTTGCTGTCCGCAGCGGCGCAGACCTCGGACCTGACCGCCTCCAATGTGCCGGGGGTACCGGTGCCGGTCTGGTTGTGCGGTGCGAAGGTCGAGCGGATGTATCCGCTGGTCGCCACTATCGGGGCCGCGATCAACATCACGATGTTGACCTACGCCGGGGTGGCCAGTGTGGGCATCAGCACCGACGACGCCGCCGTCGACGACCGTGAGGAACTGATCCGGTCCTTGCGCTACGGATTCCGAGAGGTCATCGGGACGCCGGTGCTTGCCGGCAATCCGTTGACCATCAGGTCGTGAGCGGAGTCGGCCGGATCACGCCGTGGGAACGCGGCCGGTTCGCGGCAACCATGTGACAAACGGCCCGTAGTTCCGTCCCAGGCGACCACTGTCCCGCGTGTCAAAGCGCCGGGACCGGCCAGTGCAGGGTAGTCTGCCGAACAGTTGTACGACTGGAGGCTGGATGCGGGTGCTTGCAGTGGACCCCGGATTGACCAGGTGCGGGGTGGCCGTGGTGGAGACGCGCCTGGACGGGCGCACGCGCGCCCTGGTGGCCGAGGTGATCCGCACCGACCCCGACGCTGATCACGCAGATCGTTTGGGTGCGGTCTTCGAGGCGATAACGTCCTATCTCGACTCCTGTGAACCGGATGTGCTGGTGGTTGAGCGGGTGTTCAGCCAGAACAACGTACGGAGCGCGATGGGAACGGCTCAGGCGGCCGCGGTGTGCATGCTCGCCGCGAATCAACGGGGACTTCCGGTGCACCAGCACACGCCGACGGAGGTCAAGGCCGCAGTGACCGGGTCCGGGCGGGCCGACAAGGCACAGGTGGCGTTCATGGTAGGGCGCATCCTGGGTCTGCACGACGTCCCCAAACCGGCCGATGCCACTGACGCGCTGGCCCTGGGAATCTGTCACGTGTGGCGTTCCCGCACGGGGGTGAGGGCGTGATCGCATCGCTTCGCGGCCGGGTGGCCCACCGCGGCACCGACGAGGTCGTCGTCGAGGTGGGTGGAGTCGGCCTGTCGGTGGTCGTGAGCCCACGCACGGCCTCGAGCCTCGAGATGGGCCAGGAGTGCCTGCTCACCACACAGTTGGTCGTGCGGGAGGACAGTCTCACGCTGTACGGCTTCGTCGACGCCACCGAGCGTGAGGTGTTCCGCACCGTACAGACGGTGTCCGGGATCGGTCCCCGGCTGGCGCTGACCATGCTGGCGACTCTGACGGCGGACCAGATCACCGCCGCGATCGCTGCAGAGGACATCGCGGCACTCACGGCTGTGCCCGGGCTGGGCCGCAAGAGCGCCCAGCGGATCATCGTTGATCTGAAGGACAAACTCGAGGGTCCGGTAGCCGGTGCACCTGTGATGGGTGGCACGGCCGGGTGGCGCACGCAGGTGAGCGCCGCCCTGACCGGACTCGGGTGGTCGACGGCCCAGGCACAGTCCGCGGTCGCCGCGGTCGCGGCCCGGCCCGAGGCCGCAGATCTGGCCGTCCCCGATGCCCTGCGGCTGGCACTGCAGGTCCTTGACCACACGCAGGCGGTGGCGCCATGAGCGATCCGCTGGTCGACCCCGGAGCCGACGATTCGGAGCGCCTGGTCGAAGGGGCCCTGCGGCCCACCTCCTTGCGGGACTTCATCGGCCAGGAACGCGTCAAGGATCAGCTTCGACTTGTGCTATCGGCGGCCAAGCAGCGCGAGCATGTGGCCGACCACGTGCTCATGAGCGGCCCGCCAGGATTGGGCAAGACCACACTGGCGATGATCATCGCCGCCGAGTTGGGCAAGGCACTGCGCCTGACCAGCGGGCCCGCGATCACCCACGCCGGGGATCTGGCATCGATCCTCACGGCCTTGCAGCCCGGCGACGTCCTGTTCATCGATGAGATCCACCGGCTGTCCAGGCCCGCTGAAGAGATGCTCTACATGGCCATGGAGGACTTCCGGGTCGACGTCGTGGTGGGCAAGGGCCCGGGTGCGACATCCATTCCGCTGGATCTGGCACCCTTCACCCTGGTCGGTGCCACAACGCGGTCGGGGCTGCTGCCGGGACCGCTGCGCGACCGGTTCGGATTCACGGCCCACATGGACTTCTATGATCCGGCCGATCTGCAGAGGATCGTCGAGCGGGCGGCCGGCCTGATGGGGATCACCGCCGACGACACGGCGCTCGCGATCATCGCTGGACGGTCGCGCGGAACCCCGCGGATCGCCAATCGGCTTCTGCGGCGGGTGCGCGACTACGCCCAGATCCACGGCGACTCCACCGTCGATGTGGCCTCCACGGAGGCGGCATTGGCGTTGTTCGAGGTCGACGAGTGGGGTCTGGACCGACTTGACCGGGCCGTGCTGATGGCCCTGGCGAAGAACTTCGGGGGCGGTCCGGTCGGTCTGTCCACGCTGGCGGTCGCCGTCGGGGAGGAGGCCGAGACCGTGGAAACGGTCTGTGAACCGTTCCTGCTGCGGTCGGGTTTTCTGGCCAGGACGCCGCGCGGCCGGATCGCGACGGCGAAGGCCTATGAGCACCTCGGACTGGCGCTTCCGGCGGGCGCTGCCCAACTCACCCTGACCGATCCTCAGGACGTGACGCCCGGCTAGGTAAGATCGGGCAGTGGAGATCCTGATATTGGCGCTCCCGCTGCTGGTACTGGTCGGAATGTGGTTCCTGATGGTCCGACCGGTGCGGCAGCGGCAGAGGGAGGCGCAAGCCGCGCAGTTGGCGGTGCACGTGGGCGCAAGCATCATGACCACCGCTGGCATCTACGGCACTGTGGCGTGGATGGATGAGGACACGATCGGTCTCGAAGTGAGCGAGGGTGTGGTCGTGAAATACGCTCGCGCCGCTGTCGCGACCGTGCTGGACGACGAAGGGTAACCAGTGGCTGCACCAACTGCACGACCCAAGCCGTGGCGTCCGCTGCTGGCCCTGCTGGTCATCATCATCGGTCTGGCCGTATGGACGTTCTGGCCCGGCCAGGAGAGCACTCCGCGGCTCGGACTCGACCTGCAGGGCGGTACCCAGGTCATCCTGATCCCGAACCAGGCGGAGGGCACCGCGGAGATCACAGACGATCAGCTGCAGCAGACCGTCGAGATCATCCGACAGCGGGTCAACGGCTTCGGCGTCGCTGAGGCCGACGTCGCCATCCAGGGGTCGGGCAACGACGCGGCGATCGTGGTCTCGGTCCCGGGGGTCAATCAGCGCGAGATCGCCGAGCAGCTCAGTCAGACGGCACTGCTGGACTTCCGCCCCGTGTCGACGATCGTGGAGCCCGGGGTGATCGACCCCAACACGTTGCAGCCGGCCGAGGCGACCACTGAGAAGAAGACCAAGAAGACCAAGAAGAACAGCGCCAGTGGTGAGGCGACGTTCGCGGAGACCTCGCCGAGTCCGAGTCCCACGGAGACGACGGCGGCTGACGCGACCGAATCCGATGTCTTGGTGCCCCCGGTCGAGGGCGACGCCGCCGATGATCCGGCGCTCGAGGACGCCCTGTTGAACCTCGACTGCACCACGGAGGCCAGTCGGCAGGGCGGGAAACCCGACAACCCCGACAAGTGGATCGTCACCTGTGATCGGGAGGGTACGGGGAAGTACCTGCTGGAGCCGGCGTTCATCAAGGGCACGTCCATCACGAACGCGAGCGCGGAACTCGCGCAGGGTGGCGCCGGCTGGGTCGTCAACCTGGAGTTCGACGGCGAAGGTGCCGACGCCCTCTCCGAGATCTCCAACCGGCTGGTCAGCCTTCCGGCGCCGCAGAACCAGTTCGGAATCGTGCTGGACGGCCTCGTGGTATCGGCGCCGTACTTCCAGCAGCCGATCAACGACGGTCGGGCGCAGATCAGCGGCAACTTCACTCCGGAGGAGGCGAAGAACCTGGCCCAGGTGCTGAAGTTCGGCGCGCTCCCGCTGACGCTGGACATCGCCTCCGTGGAGACGGTCACGCCCACGCTGGGTGCGGACTACCTGCGGGTCGGTCTCATCGCGGGTGCGCTCGGCCTCGGTCTGGTGGTCCTCTACCTGCTGCTGTACTACCGCGCCCTGGGCATCGTCGCCGTCGTCTCGCTGATCATCGCGGCGATCCTCACCTTCCTGGTGTTCGTCATCCTGGGGCGAACGGTCGGTCTGGCGCTGACGCTGGCCGGTGTCGCCGGTGCCATCGTCGCGATCGGCATCACGGCCGACTCGTTCGTGGTCTACTTCGAACGCATCCGTGACGAGATCCGGGAGGGACGCAGCCTGCGGGCGGCGTGCGATGCCGGGTGGGAGCGAGCCCGGAACACGATTCTGGCCGCCGACTTCGTGTCGCTGCTCGCTGCGCTGGTCCTCTACTTCCTGTCCGTCGGGGCGGTACGCGGTTTCGCCTTCGTCCTGGGCCTGACCACGTTGATGGATGTGATGGTGGCCTTCATGTTCACCCGACCGATGGTGACGCTGCTGGCCCGCAACAAGTGGTTCACCAGCGGGCATCCGATGACCGGACTGGATCCACGACGCCTGGGTGTCACCAGCCTTCCGGGACAGTCGGCCACGCGTTCGTCCGAGAAGGTGGAGGTCTGATGTCGCGTTTCGGTGACCTCGGCGGGAGGCTGTACCGCGGTGACTTCTCGTTCAACATCGTTGGCAACAAGAGACTCTGGTACAGCGTCTCCGCAGGTCTGATCGTTCTGGCCCTTGTCGGGCTGCTGGTCCGGGGCCTGAACCTCGGAATCGAGTTCAAGGGTGGCGCGGAGTTCTACGTTCCGAGTGCCAGTTGTGAGATCCAGGACGTCCGGGAGGCCGTTGCCGACACGGGCGTCGAAGCGGCTGCCGTGACCGAGATCGGGTCGCAGAACATCCGGGCCCAGACCGCGGCGGTGACGCCGGAACAGGGCCGGGCCATCGTCGATGCCCTGGCGACGACCTGTGACGTCTCTGCCGATCAGGTGTCCAGCCGAGATGTGGGGCCGACCTGGGGTGGGGAGATCACGCGCACCGCGCTGATCGGCCTCGCCGTGTTCCTCAGCCTGCTGGCGGTCTTCCTGACCGTCTACTTCCAGTGGAAGATGGCGGTCGCGGCACTGGTCGCCCTGGCCCACGACATCGTCATCACAGCCGGGATCTATGCCCTTGTGGGCTTCGAGGTCACCCCGGCGACGGTGATCGGCCTGCTCACGATCCTCGGATTCTCCCTGTACGACACCGTCGTGGTCTTCGACAAGGTCCGCGAGAACACCAAGGGGATCACAGGACAGAGCCGCTACACCTACAGCGAACTCGCGAACCTGGCGTTGAACCAGACGATCATCCGGTCCATCAACACCAGCATCGTGGCGCTGCTGCCGGTGGCGTCGATCCTGTTCGTGGGTGCCTTCCTGCTCGGCGCCGGTGCCCTCAAGGACCTCGCGCTGGTGCTGTTCATCGGTACTGCGGTCGGCACGTATTCGTCGATCTTCGTGGCGACCCCGGTGCTGTGTCAGATGGAGGAGCGCGAACCCGCCATGAAGGCGCTGGCGGCCCGGGTGATGAAGCGACGCGCGGCGCGCGGCGAGGCGCCCACACCGGGTGGCACGGCCCCGGCCGAGTCGCAGAAAGCGGCGGTCGGCTCCGACGCGGGTGGGGTGGCGACCGCGGTCGACCGCCCGCACCGACAACATCGGGATGCGGGAACCCGGGTCCAGCCCAAGCGGCAGAGTCGGTCCAAGCGCAAGCATTAGCGCGTGCCGCATGACCGTGGGCGGACCTTGCCGGTCTCCCCAGGTGGCTGCGACCTCGTTGGGCAAGCAGCCGCGTAGCCCGTAAACTCGCCTCATAGGGGCAAGGCGGTGAACTGGTGGCTCGGGAGACGATGGCGTCCGACGCCGACGATCAGTCGGTGTTGAGTGCGGCGAGCCGTGTTCAGGACGTCCCGCGGCGTCGGCAACTGCTGTCCAGGCTCACCGGCAGCGGCCGCACCTCCATCCCGGAACTCGAACCTCTGCTGCGCACACTGCGGCAGTTCCACCCCAAAGCCAACCGGCAGGTGGTGGAGCGGGCCTACGTGATGGCGGCACACCTGCACGCAGATCAGACACGGCGCAGTGGGGAGCCGTACATCACCCACCCGCTGGCTGTTGCCACGATCCTGGCCGAACTGGGTATGACGCCAACCACCCTGGCCGCCGCCCTTCTGCATGACACCGTCGAGGACACCGAGTACCCACTCGATCGTCTACGCGAGGACTTCGGCGACGAGGTGGCACGGTTGGTGGACGGGGTGACCAAGCTCGACAAGGTCACCTACGGCGAGGCGTCGGCCGCGGAGACGGTGCGCAAGATGGTCGTGGCGATGGCCCGGGACATCCGCGTGCTGGTCATCAAACTCGCCGACCGCTTGCACAACATGCGCACGATCGCGTGGCTGCCGGAGAAGAAGCAGCAGAAGAAGGCCCGCGAGACCCTCGAGATCTACGCGCCGCTGGCCCATCGGCTGGGCATGAACACGATCAAGTGGGAGTTGGAGGACTTGGCGTTCGCCACTCTCTACCCGAAGATGTACGACGAGATCGTCCGTCTGGTGGGTCAACGCGCCCCGTCGCGGGACGAGTACCTGGGACAGGTGCTGGCCGAGATCGACGAGGAGTTGAAGACCAACCGGATCCGGGCCAAGGTCAACGGCCGGCCCAAGCACTACTACAGCGTCTACCAGAAGATGATCGTGCGGGGACGGGACTTCGCCGACATCTACGACCTGGTCGGGGTGCGGATCCTGGTCGATTCGATCCCGGACTGCTACGGCGTGCTGGGGCTGCTGCACGCTCGGTGGAACCCGGTCCCGGGACGTTTCAAGGACTACATCGCAAGCCCCCGGTACGGCGTGTACCGATCCCTGCACACCACCGTGATCGGTCCCGAGGGCAAGCCCGTCGAGGTGCAGATCCGGACCCAGGAGATGCACCAGCAGGCCGAGTACGGCGTGGCGGCGCATTGGCGCTACAAGCAGGGGCGCAGTGGGGTGGACGACGGACCCGACGAGTTCGCCTGGCTGCGTCAGTTGCTGGAGTGGCAGCGGGAGACCGAGGACCCTGACGAGTTCCTGGACAGTCTGCGCTACGAACTCGGCACCGGGGAGTTGTTCGTCTTCACGCCCAAGGGGGACGTCATCTCCCTTCCGGCCGGTTCGACGCCTGTCGACTTCGCCTACTCCGTGCACACCGAAGTCGGGCACCGCACCATCGGTGCCCGCGTCAACGGCAAACTCGTGCCGCTGGAATCGCGGCTGGACAACGGGGACACCGTCGAGATCTTCACGTCGAAGACCCAGGGGCAGGGGCCTTCGCGCGACTGGCTGAACTTCGTGGCCTCACCTCGTGCGCGCAGCAAGATCCGGGCATGGTTCTCCCGCGAGCGCCGGGAGGAAGCCGTCGAGCACGGCAAGGACGCGTTGCTGCGCGAGCTGCGCCGCCGGTCATTGCCCATGCAGCGGCTGCTGAACACCCCGGATCTGCTGAGCATCGCCGCGTACTACCGCATGTCGGACGTGAGTGCGCTCTACGCGGCGATCGGCGAGAGCAAAGTTGATGCGGCTGTGGTCGTCGACCGGCTCATCGCCGGTCGCGGCGGTTCCGAGGCAGCCACGGACGACACCGAGGAGGAGACCCCGCCACCGTCCATCCGCTCGGGACCCACCGGGGATCCCGGGGTCGTGGTCGCCTCCGCGGACGACGTGTGGGTGCGGCTCAGCAAGTGCTGTACGCCGGTGCCCGGTGACGACATCGTCGGGTTCGTGACCCGGGGTAACGGCGTCTCCGTGCATCGCAAGGACTGTGTGAACTACCCGCAACTGGCCCAGCAGGAGGATCGCCTCGTCGATGTCACGTGGCGACCGAGCGCGGAGTCCGTGTTCCTGGTCAACATCCAGGTGGAAGCGCTGGACCGGGCTCGGCTGCTCTCCGACGTGACCCGTGTGCTGTCGGATCATCACGTGAACATCCTGTCTGCGACCTCCACCACGAACCGTGATCGGATCGCGATCTCCCGATTCACCTTCGAGATGGCCGATCCGGCCCACCTCGGCGCCGTGCTCAAAGGAGTCCGGGGAGTCGAAGGGGTGTTCGAGGCCAAGCGCGTCTAGGTCCTGTGCCAAAGGGCGCGCGCCGTGACGGTCGTCCCTACAGCGACGAGAGGCTCTGCTCCGCCGATTCGAGCATCAACTTCTGCTGGTTGAGGTTCTGCTCGGCCTCGGCGATCTTCTTCTCATCGCCGGATTCCTGTGCGGCACTCAACGTCTTCTCCAACTTGGTCACCGACGCCCGGTAGGCATCGACGAGGCCCTGCGCGCGGTCCCGGATCTCGGGGTTGCTGCGCCGCCATGCCGCCGTTTCCGCGGAGCGGATGGCGTCATCGACTGCCCGCAGCCGGGTGTCGATCTTGCGCTTGTCGGCCCGCGGCACATGTCCGATGTCGGACCACTCACCCTGGATCTCCCGGAATGCCCGGCGCGCGGTCTTGGCGTCCTTGACGGGCAGCAATTGCTCGGCCTTGGCGATCAGAGCCTTCTTCTTGGCCAAGTTCTCCTTCTGCTCGTGGTCGCGCGCGTTGTAGGTCTCTTTGCGCGCGGTGAAGAACTTCTCCTGCGCGCCGCGGAAACGCTGCCACAGCGCGTCATCGTCCCGCTTGCCCGCGAAGCCGGCCTTCTTCCACTGCTCCATCAGGTCCCGGAAGGCGTTGGCGGTGGTCTGCCAATCGGTGGAGTCCGCGAGCGCCTCGGCCTTCTCCGCAAGTTCGGTCTTGGCCGCCACAGCGGCCGCACGGCGCTTGTCCTGCTCTTCGCGGTGGATCTTGCGCGCCTTGTCGAAGGTCCTGCGCGCGGTCCGGAAACGCTCCCACTGTGCGTCCGTCTGCTCGCGCTGATCGGCGGACGGCTTCGGCAGCGCCTTCCACTGGTCCACGAGTTCGCGGAACTTCTCCCCGGTCTGCTTCCACGACGTCGACGTCGCGAGTTGCTCGGCCTCCACGACGATGGCCTCGCGGGCCTGTTGCGCCTGCTCGCGTGCGGCCTTGTGCTCCTCCTCGAGGATCTGCTGGCGGATGTGGGCGAGCACCTCCAACTGACCGATGCGTGCCATCAGCAGCGAGATGTCGCCCACGAAGGCGGGCTCTTCGAGAGCATGCCGGGCCTTGCCGGCCACAGCCAAGGCGTCACGCGGCGAGCACTTGTTGTCCGCCAGTCGTGTGGCAGTCAGTTCCAAGGAATGGCTCAGATCGTTGTACTTGCCCGCGTAGTAGTGCAGGGCCTCGTCCGGGGTGCCAGCCGCGAACTGTCCCACGGAGCGTTCGCTGCCATCGGGCAGCCGCAGGAATACCGTGCCGTCCTCGCCCACCCGGCCGAAACTCTCGGCCGGTGCCGGGCCCGGGGTGGATGTCTGCTCGGTCATTGCTTCCCTAGTTCTCGATCGCTGCCGTCTTGATCACAATAGGCTGTGCGGGCGGTCCATCTGATGCATCCGATGATCCCGGCTGCACACCGGCTGCCGCAACGTACTTCACCACGTCGAGTCCGTCGGTGATCTTCCCGACCGATGTGTACGCGGCGGGCAGAGTGGTGTCCTTGTAGACCAGGAAGAACTGACTGCTGGCCGTGTCCGCGCCACGGTTGGCCATCGCCACCGTGCCTGCCGGGTAGTTGTCCTGACCGTCTGTGGGCAGGTTCTCGTCGGGAACCGTGAATCCGACGTCCCCCGTGCCGTCGGAACCGGGGGATCCGCACTGCAGGACGAAGATCCCCGATGTGGTCAGACGGTGGCAGAAGTTCCCTGTGTAGTAGCCCTCGTCGGTGAGGAAGGCCAGCGCGTTGACGTTCTTCGGTGCGGCTTCGGCGTCGAGGGCCACAGTGATCCGCCCGCAGTTGGTGTTCAGGACCCACGTGGCGTCTCCGGACAGTTTCTGGTCGGTCGGCTTGTTCCACGTGCGGGTGTCCTGGCGGGGTTCTCCGGGTTCGTCACACGTCACGCCCGCTGGTGTCGCCACGGGACCCGGCGTCGCCGCAGCGGTCTCGTCCGGACTCGTCGTCGGTTCGGTGGTGGTCTCCGGCTCTGCCTCTGCGCCTGCCTGTTCGGTGGAACTCGGCCAGGCAGCCCACACAATGGCTCCGGCGACCACAGCACCCGCGGCCACGATCCCGATGAGCCGGTTGCGGCGGCCGCGCTTGGCCGCTTCCGCGCGGCGTTGCGCTTGTCGCTGTGCCTTCGCGCGCGCGAGTTCCTGTCGGCGCTTCTTGGTGGACATGTTCCTCCCTCGCGGACCGTTGCCCGCGGCGCAACGGCGGCTAGGGGGGAGTCTACGTGCCGCCGGAATCGGACCGGCGAACCCGTCACGGATAGTCTTGTGTGTGTGTTGATCGCAGGTTTTCCCGCCGGCCCCTGGGGCACCAACTGCTTCGTCGTGGCCACAGGTCCCGGGCAGGAGTGCGTTGTGATCGACCCCGGCAAGGATGCGATGCCAGGTGTGGACGACGTTGTCCGGGAGCACCACCTGCAACCCGTGGCGGTGCTGGTGACACATGGACACCTGGACCACATGTGGTCGGTCACTCCGGTATGTGAGGCCCGGGATGTTCCGGCCTACATCCATCCGGCGGACCGGCACCTGTTGGCCGACCCGATGGCCGGCATCTCCGGTGACACCCGCGTGATGTTCGAGCAGATGACCGGTGGCCGTCTGCAGTTCGCCGAACCCGACGATGTCCGGGCGCTGGACGATCGGACCGATGTGGATCTGGCCGGTCTGCGCTTCCGGGTGCGGCACGCCCCCGGACACACGCCCGGTTCGACGGTCTTCCTGACGGACCCGGACGGCGACGTTCCGCCGATCATGTATTCCGGTGATCTGCTGTTCGCCGGATCGATCGGCCGCACTGACCTTCCGGGTGGGGACACGGACGCCATGATGCGGTCACTGGCCGAGGTGGTGCTGCCGCAGCCCGAGGAGATGATCGTCCTGCCCGGTCACGGTGAACAGACCAGCATCGGGCAGGAATTGGCTATCAACCCCTTCCTGTCGCAAGCGCGCGATCACCACCTCGAGCAACCGCCAGGGCGTGGACTGTGAGCCAACTGCAGGCCCCCCGTGGGGTCCCGGAGTACCTGCCGCCCGACTCCGCCGAGTTCCTGGCGGTGCGCAACACGTTGGGCCGCAGCGCGGAACTCGCAGGCTACGGCTACATCGAACTGCCCGTGTTCGAGGACACCGCGGTGTTCGTGCGCGGCGTCGGCGAGAGCACAGATGTCGTGAGCAAGGAGATGTACACGTTCACCGACCGCGGTGACCGGTCGTTGTCCCTGCGTCCCGAGGGGACCGCCGGGGTGATGCGCTCGGTCCTCGAGCACAATCTGCACCGCGGCTCGCTGCCCGTGAAACTGTGGTACGCCGGGCCGTTCTTCCGTGCCGAGCGCCCTCAGCAGGGTCGCTACCGGCAACTGCAGCAGGTGGGGGTCGAGGCGATCGGTGTGGACGATCCGCTTCTGGACGCCGAGGTGATCGCGGTGGCCGACGAGGGCTATCGGCGGCTGGGACTGCGAGGCTACCGCCTGGATCTGTCGTCGATCGGGTGCAAGGAATGCCGGCCGGTGTACCGCGCGGTGCTGCAGGAGTTCCTCGCGGGCCTCCCGTTGGACGACGCCACTGCCGAGCGAGCACGGATCAACCCCTTGCGCGTCCTCGATGACAAGCGCGCGGAGATCCGCGTCCTTCTCACCGATGCCCCACTGCCCCCGGACCATCTGTGCGACGAGTGCCGGGAACACTTCACCCGGGTGCAGCAGGCGCTGACCGCGCTCGGGGTGCGGTTTGCGCTGAACCCACGGTTGGTGCGCGGTCTGGACTACTACACCCGGACGACGTTCGAGTTCGACCACCCGGCGCTCGGGGCGCAGTCCGGCATCGGCGGTGGTGGTCGCTACGACGGACTGATGGCGTCGCTCGGCGGCCCGGATATGACAGGGATCGGCTTCGGACTCGGCACCGACCGGACACTGCTGGCATGCCGCGCCGAGGGGCTGCGACCGGGGGAGGGACGTCGTGTCGAGGTGTTCATCGTCCCTCTGGGAGAGGCGGCGCGGGATGCCGCCTCGAAGCTCGCCGGTCGGTTCCGGGCTGACGGCATGCCCGTGGACATGGCCTACGGGAGTCGCGGGCTCAAGGGTGCCATGAAGGCCGCCGACAGGTCGGGGGCGCGGTGGGCCATCATCGTGGGGGAGAAGGAACTGGCCGAGGGGCGGGTTCAGATCAAGGACATGACCAACGGGGATCAACGCAGCGTCGTTGTCGAGGACGTGGTCGGACAGTTGTTGACGGAAGGAATGTGACGTGAGCAGAACCGGAGCGGGAACCCTGCGGGCCGCCGATGCCGGACGTGAGGTGACCCTCTCCGGGTGGGTGGCCCGGCGCCGTGATCACGGCGGGGTGGCGTTCCTCGATCTGCGTGACGCCTCCGGGGTCGTACAGGTGGTGGTCCACGACGAGGCCGCCCACGGACTGCGGGCCGAGTACTGCATCCGGGTGCATGGCGAGGTGCGGGACCGGCCGGAGGGCAACGAGAACCCCGATCTGCCGACCGGTGCCATCGAGGTGATGGCCGACGCGGTAGAGGTCCTCTCCGCGGCCGCCCCGCTGCCGTTCCCGATCGACGACTACGTCGACGTCAGCGAGGACACCCGCCTGCGCCACCGGTACCTCGACCTGCGCCGGACATCGCAGGCGAACGCCCTGCGGATGCGTTCGAGAGTCAACCAACTCGCCCGTGACGTGCTGCTGGAGCGCGAGTTCGTGGAGGTGGAGACCCCCACGCTCACCCGCTCCACACCGGAGGGTGCCCGCGACTTCCTCGTGCCGGTACGCCTGCAGCCGGGGCACTGGTACGCCCTGCCGCAGTCGCCGCAGTTGTTCAAACAGTTGCTGATGGTCGCCGGGCTCGAGCGGTACTTCCAGATCGCACGGTGCTACCGCGACGAGGACTTCCGGGCCGACCGGCAGCCCGAGTTCACGCAGCTGGACATCGAGATGTCGTTCGTGGAGCAACAGGATGTGATCGACGTCGGGGAGGCGGTGATCCGTGCCCTGTGGGCGGGCGTCCTCGGCTATGAGATCGGTGAGATCCCGCACATGACCTACGACGAGGCCATGCGCCGGTTCGGGTCCGACAAGCCGGATCTGCGTTTCGATCTCGAACTCACCGAACTCACCGACCACTTCGCGAACACGCCGTTCCGGGTGTTCCAGGCCCCGTACGTCGGGGCGATCGTCATGCCTGGCGGCGCCGACCAGCCCCGGCGTGCGTTCGACGCCTGGCAGGAATGGGCCAAGCAGCGCGGTGCGAAGGGTCTCGCGTACGTGACGATCGCGCAGGACGGCACGCTGGGCGGACCAGTGGCCAAGAACATCTCGGATGCCGAGCGCGAGGGCCTGGCCGAGGCGGTCGGAGCGGCCCCGGGTGACTGCATCTTCTTCGCCGCGGGCCGGCCCGGCGAAGCCCGCGGTCTGCTCGCCGCGACCCGCGACGAGATCGCTACCAGGCTCGGGCTGATCGACGAATCGCAGTGGTCCTTCGTCTGGATCGTCGACGCGCCCATGTTCGAGGAGATCGAACTCGACGACGGCACGACCGCCTGGACCGCGGTGCACCACCCGTTCACCTCGCCCAACGCTGAATCGCTGGCGACGTTCGACACCGACCCCGCGTCGGCACTGGCGTGGGCCTACGACCTGGTCTGCAACGGCAACGAGATCGGCGGTGGTTCCATCCGTATCCACCAGCAGGAGGTCCAGCGGCGGGCGTTCGACGTGCTGGGAATCGGCGAGAAGGAGGCCGATGAGAAGTTCGGATTCCTGCTGGAGGCCTTCAAGTACGGTCCACCGCCGCACGGCGGCATCGCCTTCGGATGGGACCGCATCTGCATGCTGCTGGCCGGAGCCAACTCGCTGCGCGACGTGATCGCCTTCCCGAAGACCGGGGCCGGTCACGATCCGTTGACCGGGGCGCCGTCGACGATCACCGCCGAACAGCGTGCCGAGGCCGGTGTGGACTTCGTGCCGGAGGAGGCCGCCGAGTAGTGGCGGACCTGTTCGACGACAGCGCGCCGGCCTCACCGCTGGCCGCCCGGGTGCGACCGATGGCGGTCGACGAGGTCATCGGACAGTCCCACCTGCTCGGTCCGAACTCCCCGCTGCGCTCCCTGCTCAGCGATCCCGACGCTGCGACCAGTGTGATCCTGTGGGGACCCCCTGGTACCGGCAAGACGACCCTGGCGCGGCTGGCCGCCGAAGTCAGTGGTCGCCGCTTCGTGGCCCTGGCGGCCGTGAGTGCGGGGGTGAAGGATGTGCGCGCCGCCATCGAGCAGGCCCGGGAACGGGGTCGCACCCACGGCGAACGCACCATTCTGTTCATCGACGAGGTACACCGGTTCTCCAAGACCCAGCAGGACGTCCTGCTGCCCGCCGTGGAGCACGGCTGGGTGACACTGATCGCGGCCACGACCGAGAACCCGAGCATCAGCATGGTGAGTCCGTTGCTCTCGCGTTCCATGCTGCTGGTGCTGCAGGCGCTCACCGACGAGGAGGTGGAGCGCGTCATCGCGCGGGCCTTGACCCACCCCGCCGGCCTGCCGGGAGTCACCATCACCCCGGAGGCGACCGATCTGGTCGTCCGATTCGCGGGCGGGGATGCGCGCCGGGCGCTCACCGCACTCGAGACCGCGGCGGGTGCCGGGTCCGACATCACCGCGGACGTGGTGCGCGGGATCATCCCGCAAGTGGCCAATCGGTACGACCGGGACGGCGACCTGCACTACGACGTGACGAGCGCCTTGATCAAGAGTGTGCGGGGAAGTGATGTCGATGCGGCCCTGCACTATCTGGCGCGCTTGGTCGCCAGCGGGGAGGACCCCCGGTTCATCGCCCGGCGGCTGGTGATCCTGGCCAGCGAGGACATCGGACTCGCGGATCCCACCGCCCTGCCGCTTGCCATCGCCGGGCTGCAGGCTGTGCAGTTCGTGGGGTGGCCGGAGGCCCGGATCACCCTCGGCCACGTGGTGATCCACCTGTGCCTGAGCCCCAAGAGCAACGCCGCGTACGTCGCGATCAATGAGGCGCTCGCCGACGTGGAAGCCGGACGGATCAGTCCGGTCCCGGCCATGCTGCGCGACGCAAGCCTCAAGGCGTCGCGAGTGACCGGTGCCGGCAAGGGGTACCGCTACCCGCACGACGAGGGTGGCTTCGTCCCGATCAGGTACGTGGCGGAGCCCATCATCGACCGCCGCTACTACCGTCCGACCGATCGTGGCGCCGAGGCCCGGGCCGCGGCGGCCGTGGAGCGACTGCGGGCGGCTGTCGACGGCGACGTCTCGGACGACTGAAGCGGATCCGTGAGCAGTCTGGAAATCCGGGAGCACTCCACCAAGGCCGAAACGCTCCCGGATCCTCGAAGTGCTCACGGATTCGTCCGGCATGTTTGTCCGGCCTTTTGGTCCGGCCTTTTGGTCCGGCCTGTTTTTCCGGTCTGTTCGTCCGGCCTGTTTGTCCGGCCTGTTTGTCCGGCCTGTTTGTCCGGCCCCGCGATCAGCTCGGCGCGACCGCCGGGAATGACCCGGAGGCACGCCGATTCGTGCGTACACTGACGCACGTGAGCCGAATCTTCTGGATCGGGGTCGGAGCCGCCGGTGGCATCGTCGCCTACCGCAAGGCCAACGAGACCCTCACGGGTGTCCGTGAACGCAGTCTGCGCGAGAACCTCACCAAGGTCGCCCGCACGGCCTCGAACGTGGCAGCCTCCGCCCGTTACCTCGCAGCGCTCTCAGCCGACGAGCAGCCACCGGCGGGTGTGGTGGACATCCGCCAAGCCCCCGCCGCCCGCAGGTAGTCCGCGGACCCCGGCATTAGGCTGACTCCCATGGAGTCTGCCGAGATCCGACGACGTTTCCTCGCCTTCTTCGAGGCGCGCGGTCACACCGTGGTGCCGAGTGCGTCGTTGCTGCTGAACGACCCGACGTTGTTGTTCGTCAACGCGGGGATGGTGCCGTTCAAGCCGTATTTCCTCGGTGAGGCCGTTCCTCCGTACAAGCGCGCGACCAGCGTCCAGAAGGTGGTCCGCACGCTGGACATCGAAGAGGTGGGCAAGACCACCCGGCACGCGTCGTTCTTCCAGATGTGCGGGAACTTCTCCTTCGGCGACTACTTCAAGGAGGGCGCGATCCCCTTCGCCTGGGATCTGCTGACCACCTCGGTCGCCGAGGGTGGCTTCGGTTTCCCCGAGGAGAAGTTGTGGGTCACCGTCTACGAGGACGATGACGAGGCGGCGCGACTGTGGCAGGAACTCGTCGGGTTGCCCGCCGATCGCATCCAGCGGCGGGGGATGGTCGACAACTTCTGGTCCATGGGCGTGCCGGGACCATGTGGCCCGTGCAGCGAGATCTACTACGATCGCGGTCCCGAGTTCGGCCGCGAGGGCGGCCCGGTGGCCGATGAGGACCGGTACCTCGAGGTGTGGAACCTCGTCTTCATGCAGTTCGAGCGCGGGGAGGGGCCGGGTAAGGAGGGCTTCCCGATCCTCGGGGAGTTGCCCGCGAAGAACATCGACACCGGCCTCGGTCTGGAACGTATGGCGGCGATCCTGCAGGGCGTGGACAACATCTACGAGATCGACACCACCCGTGCGACCATCGACACCGCGGTGGAGATCACGGGACGCGCCTACGGCCGCAACCATGCCGATGACGTGGCGCTGCGGGTCGTCGCCGACCATGCCCGCACGTGCGCATTCTTGATCTCCGACGGCGTGCTGCCGGGCAACGAGGGCCGTGGATACGTCCTGCGCCGGTTGCTGCGCCGGGTTGTGTTCAACATGCGGTTGCTCGGCGCGCATGAGCCCACGATGTCGGCCCTGATCGGCAGCGTGATCGCGGCGATGTCCCCGCAGTACCCCAGTCTGCTCACCGATGCCGGCCGGATCGAGACGATCGCCGTCTCGGAGGAGGAGGCCTTCCGGCAGACGTTGCGTTCGGGGACCACCGTGTTCGACACCGCCGTGGCCGGCACGAAGGCCCGCGGCTCGGCGACGATGTCCGGCGCCGACGCCTTCGCACTGCACGACACCTATGGCTTCCCGATCGATCTCACACTCGAGCTCGCCGCGGATCAAGGGCTCGAGGTCGACCGCGAAGGGTTCGCCTCGTTGATGGCAGAGCAGCGGGCCCGCGCGAAGGCCGACGCCGTCGCGCGCAAGGCCGGGGTCACCCCGCTGACCGCCTACCGGGAGGTCATGGAGGCGGCCGGCGAGACCCAGTTCACCGGCTACGACGAATGGCAGTCGGAGGGTCGCGTGCGCGGCCTGTTGCGCGATGGGGAGTCCGTGACCTCCGCGGCCGCCGGCGACGTCGTCGAGGTGGTACTGGACCGCAGTCCGTTCTACGCCGAGGCCGGCGGGCAGCTCGGTGACCACGGACTGATCAGGCTCGACGACGGATCCACACTGCAGGTCGACGACGTGCAGACCCCGGTGCCCGGTCTGTGGGTGCATCGGGCGCACGTTCTCGAGGGCGAGGCGGCGGTCGGCGCGCCGGCTGTCGGGATCGTCGACGTCGAACGCCGGCGGGCGATCTCGCGGGCGCACACGGCGACCCACATGATCCACAAGACCTTCCGCGAGATGCTGGGGGAGACAGCCACGCAGATGGGCTCGGAGAACGCGCCCGGCCGGTTGCGCTTCGACTTCCCGTTCCCTAAGGCGGTTCCGGACAGCGTGCTGCGGGATGCCGAGGAACGCGTGAACTCCCTGCTCCTGGAGGACATGACGGTCACGGCCCGGTACATGACCCAGGCCGAGGCGCTCGATATGGGCGCCATGGCCCTGTTCGGGGAGAAGTACGGCGACACGGTACGCGTGGTCTCGGTCGGGGACTGGGCACACGAACTGTGCGGCGGGACGCACGCCCACCGCAGTGGCCAGTTGGGCGTGGTGTCCTTCATCTCTGAGGGCTCCATCGGCTCCGGGGTGCGCCGGGTGGAGGCTCTGGTGGGCTCGGACGCCTACCAGTACCTGGCCCGCGAGCACCTGTTGGTCTCCGCCCTGAGCTCCATGCTCAAGAGTCCGCGGGAGGACCTCGTGGAGCGGGTGGGGACGACCGTGGAGAAGCTGAAGCACGCCGAGCGGGAGCTGGCACGCCTCAAACAGGAGGCGATGATGTCCAACATTGACAGCATCCTGGGCGACGGCGCGCAGGTCGGGGCGTTCCGCCTGTGGACCCTGCAGGCTCCATCCGGGACCGACGCCAAACAGTTGCGCGAGATCGCCCTGGCCGGGGTGCGAAAGGCCCCCGGCGACCTGCCGGCCGCGGTGCTGGCGGCAGCGGTGAGCGATGGCCGGGTCTCGCTGATCGCCACCGTCAACGGGCTGGGGCAGGAGCGGGGGCTCTCGGCCAGCGACTTGTTGAATGCCGCGCTGCCCAGCGTCGACGGCCGCGGGGGTGGCAAGAAGGACGCCGCGCAGGGTGGTGGATCGAACCCGGACGGGATACCAGCGGCGTTCCGGGCCGCCGAAACCTTCCTGCGTGGGTTCGCGGGCTAGTGCGCCCCGGGATCCGGTTGGCCGTCGACGTCGGCTCAGTCCGTGTTGGCATCGCCCGTAGTGACCCCACGGGCACGCTTGCGGTCCCGGAGTGCACGCTGGATGCGCGCAAAGACTGGATCGTCGAGCTGGCACGGCTTGTGGGGGAGTACGAGCCGCTGGAGGTGATCGTCGGGTTGCCGGTGTCCCTGGACGGCAAGGAGCATGCCGCCGCCCAGCGGGTCCGGGATGTGGTGCAGCGGATGATTGTGGCCTGCCCGAACACGCCCATCCGGCTGGTCGACGAACGGCTGACGACGACCTCGGCCCATGCACAGTTGCGCGAGGCAGGGGTCTCGACACGGAAGGGACGCGGTGTGGTCGATCAGGCGGCCGCTGTCATCATGTTGCAGAATGCGTTGGATGCAGAACGTGCCACGGATCCGCCGGGCACGCTGGCGAACGGACCCGGATGAGCGAACTCGGCTTGAACATGGAGGTCGAACCTCCCAACCGGCCCAACCCCAAGAAGGGCCGAGGCGCACTGGTGCTGGCGGTGTTGGTGTTCTTCGGTGTCATCGCGTTCATCGGTGTCCTCTTGGTGCGGCAGTTCCTGCTCGGCGGTGGCGAGGACTACTCCGGAGCGGGCAACGGTGAGGTGATCATCGAGGTCCAAGATGGTCAGACCCTTTCTGAGATCGGGACGACGCTCAAGGAGAACGGCGTAGTGGCCAGCGCGGACTCCTTCATAGACGTGGCCGCCCGCAACGAGCAGGCACAGACCATCGGGCCGGGCTACTACCGGCTTGCCGAGCGCATGAGCGCCCAGGCGGCCCTCGACGCGATGCTCGATCCGGCCAACCAGGTGATCATTCGTGCGGTGATCCCCGAGGGGCTGCGGATGCAGCAGGTCGTGCGACGGTTGTCAAAGGCGTCGAACATACCGGAGGCGCGTTTCGAGGCGGCCATCAAGGACGCGTCGAAACTCGGGCTGCCGAAATGGGCCAAGAAAGGCAACGCGGAGGGCTTCCTGTTCCCGGCGACGTACGAATTCGCGCCCACCGCCAGTGCCCGCGACATGATCCAGGCGATGCTGACCCGGTACAACGAGGCGGCCGAATCCTTGGATTTCGTCGCGCGGGCAAAGCGCACCGGATACTCGCCGTATGAGGTGATGGTCATCGCGAGTCTGGTGCAGGCCGAGGGCCATCCCGACGACTACGGCAAGGTCTCCCGGGTGATCTACAACAGACTGGCCGCCGGGATGCCCCTGCAGTTGGACGCCACCGTGAACTACGCGTTGAAGAAGACGGACATCAACCTCTCGCCCGAGGAGATCGCCACCTCATCGCCGTACAACACGTATCAGAACACCGGACTGCCCCCCACACCCATCAACCAGCCGGGGGAGGCCGCCATCGAGGCCGCCCTTGAGCCGGACAAGGGGGACTGGATCTACTTCGTGTCGGTCAACCCGGACACCGGCGAAACCAAGTTCACCGCCGACTACGACGAGTTCCTCGAATTCAAGGCGGAGTTCGAGGAGTACGTCGCGAAGAACCCGTGAGCAGGCAGGCGGCGGTGCTGGGCTCACCGATCTCCCACAGCCTGTCACCAGCGCTGCACCGAGCGGCGTACCGTGCCCTGGGGCTGGACTGGAGCTACCAGGCCTTCGACGTGGACGAGCAACGGCTGCCCGGCTTCGTCGGGAGCCTCGACGGGTCCTGGGTGGGGCTGTCGCTGACGATGCCGCTGAAGGAAGCAGTTCTGAATCTGGCATCGGACATCACGTGGACGGCTGAGGTGACGACATCGGCCAACACGCTGCTGCTACCAACCCGACAGGCGCACAACACCGATGTGGACGGCATCGTCACAGCGCTGCAGCGCGCCGGATTTGCGCAGCCCACGGGATTCGAGGCGACGGTGCTGGGCTCCGGGGCGACCGCCCGCTCGGCCATCGCCGCCTGTCAGCGGTTGGGTGCAACGCAGATCCACCTGCTCGCGCGTCGGCCCGAGGCCTCGTCCGCCGCGATCGAAACCGCCGAACGCAGTGGAGTCACCATGCGGGTCCATCCGTTCGACCGTGCGGCTGCCCTCGATGTGCCGCTGGTCATCGCCACCGTGCCGGCTGGAGCCGCGGACGCGCTGGCGCCCCGGATTCCAGCGGCGCCGGAGTGGCTTCTCGACGTGGTGTACGCGCCCTGGCCGTCGGTGATGGCCGACGCCTGGCGGGCCCGCGGCGGCACGATCGTCTCCGGGCTCGAGATGCTGCTGGCCCAGGCCGAGCGCCAAGTGGAGTTGATGACCGGCATGCCGGCGCCGAGCGACGCGATGCGCGCCGCGCTTCGGCCAACCCACGCCTGAGGTGTCGCATCGGCCATACTCGGATCAGACCCGTTGAAAGGACTTGTCATGGCTGACATTGAGGTTCCCCACCCCGGTGCCTCCGACATCGTCGCCCGACTGCTCAGCGATGCGTTGGCCGAACACCCGGACGTCAAGTGGCTGGGTCTGGTGTCCGAGGACGGGTTCGCGATCGCCTCGGACGGCGCGGCCCGGGTGGATGACGATGCGGTGGCGGCCGGAGCGGTGCGGATGATGATCCAGATGCGCTCGATGGCCAAGGCGCTGGGGCAGCAGGGCACCTCCCAGATGTTCATGGAAGGCGACGAGAGCGGCTTCTGCGTGATCGACAAGGATCCCTGGGTCCTGATCGTCGTGGGAGCCGCCGGCGTGCCCATCGGCCTGCTGCGGTACGAGGCGCGCGAGATCGCGGAGGCGTTCCCGATGGGCTCACGGCGAGCACTACCGGCCCCGGAGCCCGAGGAGGACACCGTGGCGCCGTCCGACTGGCCGGTGGTGTCGACCGGAACGTTCGTGGATGACGCCGCCGAGCAGGACCTGGTGGAACCCGGCTTCACCGTGGCGGAGGTCACCGAGTCGGACGAAGCCACTCTTGAGAATGTCGGCGTGCCGGCCGATGACACAGTCGTGACGGACCCCGATGGCGAGCCCGAGATTCGTTGGGCCGACGAGCCCACGTCCGCCGTCACGCCCGCGGGGGTTGCGCTCGCGGACAGCCCGGACGGTCAAGACCTGTTCGGTGAGGCGGGAGCCGAAGACCTCGAGGAGCTGGAGATGCCCTCGCCCGGCGTCGACGACTACGCGGACTGGATGGCACCGGCACAGCCCGCCGAAGCGGATTCGATGTTCGACGTGGCCCCGCCGTCGCCGGAGGCACCTGCGAGTTTCGAAATGCCCGCATCGGAAGCGCCCGCCGCGTCAATGTCCTTCGACCTGCCGCAGCCCGATGCGGCGGCCTTCGCCGACCTCACAGACGATCTCAGCGACCTGGCCGCACCCACCGGTCCGGCCATCGACCTGCCGCCGCCAGCCGGACCCGCGTTCGAACTGCCCCCACCGGAGTGATGAATCATGCTGCTCGCCGGTTCGCTCGAGGCCTTCCGGGTCCAGGAGATCCTGGGCCTGGTGGGTCGCAAGCCCGGTCAGTGGCTGATCACGCTGCAGGGCGGGCCGCGTGGCCATGCGGCCTTCGTCGGGCTGCGGGACCGGTCCGTGGTGTCGGTGTCGGCCGACACCACCCGGCAGGACCTCGCCCGCCGTCTGGTGATCGAAGGCGCCATCGGTACCACCGGTCTGGCCGAGGCGCTGCGCCAAGCGGGTGAGAGCGGAGTCGGGTTGGTCCGAGCACTTGTCGATGGCGACAAAGTGGAACCGGCCATGATCCCCGAATGCGTACGTGAGCATGCCGTCAGCGCATTGGCCTCGCTCACGCACTGGCGCACGGGCAGCTTCACCGTCGATGAGGTCGAATCCCTGCCCGACGACATAGACATGGCCTTCCCAGTGGCCGGCCTGGGCACTGAGGTGACCAGCATGCTCAAGAGGTGGCGCCCGGCGTCGGATCTTCTGGGGGGTCCGAACACGGTGATCGCGCCCTATCCCGGGCACGTGCCGGGCCGACTGCGCGGACTGCACTCGTTGATCGACGGACATCGCACGGTCGCTGAACTCATCGATGCGTCGGGGCATGGGGACATCGGCACCGTCGTGGACCTCGCGGATCTGGTGGAGGTGCGGTGTGCTGCACCCCTGAGCGGGTCGATGGGTGCGCTGGAGCAGCGACTGGCCATGCTGGCCGCGATGGAGCATCCCGAGAAGCCCGCCGCCAAGCCGAGTCCGAACCTGTCGGTGATCCACGGCGGCGCCGACGCCGAGCCGGCCGCAGAGCAGGCCGATGATCTGCTCTCGACGCTGCTCAAGGGGGTGCGCGGGGTATGAAACAACTCGGCGACATCCTGGTCACGCAAGGACTGATCAGCAGTGAACAGTTGGACAAGGCACTGCTCGAACAACGCAACGTGGGCCATTCACTGGGCCGGGTGCTGATCGACTTGGGCATGCTGACCGAGGCGCAGGTCGTCCAGGCGCTCGCCACCCAGATCGGGATGCGGTTCGTGGACCTGACCGAGGTGACCCTGGACGGGGCGGCGCTGTCGAAGGTGCCGGGATCGGTCTGCCGGCGCCACAGCGCGATCCCCATCGGTTTCGAGAACGGCCGGCTGGTCGTGGCCATGAGCGACCCCGCCAACGTCTTCGCCGTCGACGACATCCGGTCGGCCAGCGGGATGACCGTGGTGCCTGTGGTCGCCACCCGCACGGATGTGCAGGCGG
>ERZ795053.179-NODE-179-length-78819-cov-7.109555_pt1 | contig 78819 bp, 78 predicted proteins | sample MGYA00375137_ERZ795053 | MGnify/ENA primary metagenome ERZ795053 (study PRJEB30182, sample SAMN05720284) | activated sludge metagenome | isolation source: Anaerobic digester | place: Hong Kong | collected 2014-12-17 ...
TCATCATCAAGACCACGGGCGCCTCTCCACCGGGAACGCCCCTGCCCGGAACCGCGGGATCGACATCGACGGTACCGGGCAACGTCACGGTTGACATTCCCGGCGGCGGAAAAAAGGTGACGATCAGAGTGAAGATCGATGTCCGGGTCACGGAGAGTGGCGGTGGCCCCACTGCGGAGGTTGACGCAGAGGGACATATCACTGTCAGCGGCACCTGACACCTTGAATTCTGACAATGGAATTGAGTATTCTGAATTATGCAAATCAGTCGAACTGACTCGGAGAGATAAATGAAAACCCGATCCATCATCGTCGTCGCCATTGCATTGCCGATAATGGCCGTCGTGGCCATTTCGGCGCGAGCCGCCGGACTCGGCTGGTCCGATGAGCCCGTCATTGAAGGCGGATATGACGCCGGCTGGAATGATCAGCCAATGCAGTTTGAATTCCAGATCTGGAAGGACGGATCCGCCGAATTCAAAGTCACCCCCGTCGAGAGCCTCGCCGAGGACCTCCTGCCGACGACGGGCCTGATTACCGTGAACACAAAGACCTACAAGATGGCCCAGCGGAAAGACAAGGACGGCAAAGTCTGCCTGTTCGGCAGCGTGCCCGTCGATACATTCGCGCTGAACAGGACCATTGAGTATTCTCTGAAGGCGTATGACGCCAACGGCCGCCTCCTCGTCAACGATGAAGCGGAGTATTACACGCAGCCGTAAAGCTGTCGCCTTCGGACGGTTGTCCGGCGCACGCAATTCGTCGCACCGGACAACGCGATTTCTGATTCCAATCGACAAGGTGGGCGGTCTCCGCCCACCTTGTTCCTTTTTTACACGACTGTTTCGTCATCGGATGACGCAGGCGCCACACCAGGCGAACGAAAACGCCGCCCGCTCACCCCGTTTCTGCCGATATGGACATCGAGAACCCAAAGATCCTCAAGCTCAAGGGCGTTCTGTTTCTCCTCCTCGGATCCCTCGCCGCGGCCATCCTTCTGGTTCGATCGCCGGCCTGGGAGACCGCCGCGCTGCTTGTGCTCACGACCTGGGCGTTCTGCCGCTTCTATTACTTCGCGTTTTATGTGCTGCACGAATACGCCGATCCCGACTTCAAATACGCGGGCCTGTGGGACCTGTCGCTCTATCTGATCGGCTGGAGGAAGGATCGGCCGCGCCGAGAGCCGATCCGCAGATCCGAGCACGCGGAGCTCGCTACGACGGGGACGTCGTCGCCGGAGGCGCGCTCACTCGACCTCGAACATCGCTCATGCGGAGATGAACATCGTCCATGAACACGCGGATTGCGGCGTCGGTTCCGCCGAGTCCGCCGCCCAGTCTGAAGGACCGGCCGCGCAGTCGTTCCACGACGACGCCCCCCGGCAGGGGAAACGCCGACGGAAAGGCGCGAAAGCCGCGTTTGTCAGTCAACCGGATCCGTAGCGGCTTCTGCAGAAAAGGTCGGATCACGAGTTCGACGGGCCCCGTGCACCAATAGATGTGGTAGCGAACGCCCCAGATGGCCATCAAGGCCAGAACGATCGCCGCAAGTGTACATACGATTGCAGTGAGCGCCATCGCCGGATCCCAGTTCGGATTCGACGCCCGGATCGCCTGACGAAAGCTCCCGAGCGCGAACGCGACGAACGCGAGCAGGCCGGCCATCAGTGCGCGACCCAGCACATCACCCGCGACGTCGCGTCGATGCAACACGGATCGCTTGTCGTATTCGAATCCGCATTCAGGGCAGCGGCCGCAACCCGGGAAACCTGCAAGCGAATACTCGCAGAAAGGGCAGGCGGGGAGCCCGGCCGAAGCGGTGGCGTAAATCCCCTTCAATGGAGGTTTCGTCATAGCGCCTGATCATACGCCGCGAATTTTGAATTTCATGCAGATTCCCGCCGGCGATCAAAGGGCGCCGCAAAGTCGACCGATCTCCGACCGATTCCGAGCCCGGCCAGTCATGGCCGAGTCATTCCGCCGTCCGCGCCATCGCTCGCGGGCGACCGCTCTGACCCTGACGATCGCTGTCGCGGATCAACCGCCGCATCCCTCTGGCGGCTCGGAACGGGAAGCGCTTCGCCGCCGATAACGCTCCAACTCGCCTTCGCGGCGTCCCCAATCCCCGCGCCGTGTCCCCATAATCCGCGCCGCTGGAAAATTCCAGAACGCCCAAACCCGCTCGCCCGAACCGATGTAGTACAGAGCAACGGGAGGACGCCGAGCGCGTGCAGCCATCGATACCAAACATTTCGGACGAACCCATCATTCGGGCGATCCATCGTCGCGCAGCGATCCTGGGCTTTCTCGTCTTCGCCCTGGCCCTCGCGTGGATGTGCTTTATTCCGTTCGACCTCACGCGGCATCCCTACAACCCGCCGCACTCCCGGCGGATCGGCTACCTGCTCGTGACAGGCATGAGCCTGATCGACGTCTTCGCCAATATCGGGATCTACCTGCCCTTCGGCGGGCTCGCCCTGCTTGCGCTGCGCAGCCTGCGGGTGAATCGCATTCTCTCAATCTTCGGCGCAACGCTCATCGCCGCCGCCTTCTGCCTGACGGTTGAACACGCCCAGTATTTCATCGCATCGCGCGTCGCCTCGTGGATCGACGTCTTCTGCAATATCGCCGGCGCCGCCATCGGCGCGACGATCGTCGCCGCCTGTGAGCCCATTCTGAGAGCCGTCGTGCAGCGCTTCACGATCTCCGCCCAGAAGAACTGGTGGGCCGTCATCGCGAAAGTCGCCGTCTGCGCGCTGATCCTGGTCCAGCTTCGGCCCTATGACATCGTCCTCGACAAGGGAAGCGCCGCGGCGCAGCTTCTTCGCGCCGATTTCCATCCGGCCGCCGCCTGGAACGCCCTGCCCGAGACCTGCGCGCGACTCATCAGCGAAGGTCGAATCGACGGCGTCCGGGAACTGCCGCGCATGCGGATGGAATACGTGCTGGATCGCGCCACGGACCTCGCCAGCTATTGCGGCGTCACGATCCTGCTCTGGCTCGGTTTCCGGCCGAGACGATTCCTCGACTACTTCCGTGCGATCGGGGGAACGGGGTTCGTTGTCCTCTGTACCGCCTTCACCATCACACTCACGCGTCAGTTTCTCGCCTCCTATGGTCTGGACACGGCCCACTTCTTCGCGGCCTGCGCGGGATGGCTCCTCGGCGTGTGCACGTGCCTGGTCCTGCTGCGCCGACCGGCGGACGATGCGACGATCGCCAATCCGGCCTTCGCATTCCGACTGCCACGATCGATCGGCACGCTCGGCGCCTGTGTCGCCGTCGTTGCGATCCTGGGCTACGAGCTGATCCCCTTTGATTTCAACACGACGGGCCGGCCGCGAACCGGAATGTTCGCCGGGATCAACCTGATGCCGTTCATGGTCCACTTCCACAGTCGACCGAACGACGCGCTGTTCGACATCTCCGGCGAATGCCTCATCTACGCCGCCGTCGGTCTCTGCATCGCCGGCTCGCTCTATCGGCGGACGCGACTCGGCTGGCGAACGCAGTTTGCGATCACTGTCCTCGCCACGTCCGCGATCTCGGCCGCGCTGCAGATCACGCACCTCTTCATGCTGACGCGACGAACGGACATCACAACAGTCATTCTCGCGGCCGTGTCGGCCGCCACGATGTCACTGTGGTTCAAGTGGCTGACGGACTATCGCCGGTTCGTATCGACGCGGTACGCGAACGACCTGCTGACGAGCCAGCTCATCGAGGGGGAGACGTACGACAAGGGCGCGCTGCCGTCGCTTTCGAAACAACGTGGCGATGCTTCCCCGAGTCCGACACCGCAATCCGCGGAACCAGATTGAGCCGCACATCGACGTCACCGCCCAACTGCCGCGCGAGCAGCGACTTCACGCGCGCCTGACGCGCCATGTCGAAGCGCTCATCCGCCACGACGGCGACATCCAGACTGAAGTCCTCGCGCTGCTCGATGCGGAACCGTCGAATTTCCGGCGTATCGCGCATCACGTAGATCAGCGAGAGCGCGTGGGCCGTTCCGCCATCCGAACGGCGAAGCGTGTCCGTGAGCCGACCCTCGATGCGATCGAGACATTCGAGCCCGCGACCACAGGCGCACGCGCCACTTCCCCGCGTCGCAAGATCCCCCGTGCGATACCGGATCAGCGGCATGCCCAGGGCGTCGAGATGCGTGATGACGATCTCGCCACTGTCGGCCGGGGCGCCGTCTTCATCGAGCAGTTCGACGATCACGCTTTCCATCGTGACGTGATACGCCCCCTCCGGGCACTGATGCGCGATGAAGCCCGCCTCGCGGGAACCGTAGCCATCCACCACCGGAACGCCGACGACCGCTTCGATCGCCGCGCGATCCGCCGACGCCAGCACTTCGCCCGTCGTGAACACGGCCCGTAATGTCGGCGTTTGCAGATCGCGGCCACGCTCTGTGGCGTGCCGGCTCCACGACGCCATGCTGCTCGGATAACCAAACAGATGCGCCGGATCGAAGGCGTGCAGCCGCGCAAGGTAGTCGTCCATCGTCTGCGGCGACATGTCAAATGCGTCCAGCAGCAGGTGATTCGTGAGGCGATCGCGGAGGCGCTTCGCCCGATCGGTATTCCGCACTTCGACGGGCGAACCCCAGAGATAGAGCTCGCGCGATCCCGGCTCGATCCCGAACCATCGGCGCGTGCGCGCCCGGGCCGCCTGATCCGCCGCCTGGCGATCGCGGCACATGAAGAAACGCAGCGGCTCGCCCGTCGATCCGCCGGTCGACGCCTCGAACAGTCCGCCCGGTGTGTGTCGAACGGCAATACGGTTGAGCGACGCGCGAATCTCCTCCTTCGACAGCGTCGGCAGGCGCGGGAGATCGTCCAGCGTCGCCATCGTCGGGTCGACGCGACTCGCGCGGAGTCGTTCGGCGTAAAAGGGGCAATGCGCCTCGGCGTGAAGAAGCAATCGTCGCAGCTTGTTCGTCTGCAACGCCCGCAATTCGTTCGTGGGGTTCCACTGCGTGCGTTCCAGCGCCTCCAGGTAACGCAGCGTCGGCCGGCGCAGAATCGCCTCATGGAGCGGCCACAGGAAATGTCGAACGATTGCCGGATGCATCAGGCCGCAAACTGCTCCTGTCGCGATTGATGGCCACCGATCCACTGGCCGAAGCGTCGCGCCCAGGCGTCCAGCGCCACGAGCTTCCACAGCGTCGCGCCGTGCCGGGCGCCCCCCGTACAATGCGACTCCCAGACCCTGCGGATCGCGTCCGGATCGATCCACGCGCCGATCGTGTCATTCGCCATGACGCGGCGCATGACGGGGACCGCCGCCCCCTGACGGAACCACGCGTCCATCGGTGTGTCGAAGCCCGACTTCACGCGTTCGGCCAGTTCCATATCGACGTGCTGACTCACGGCGCGCCGCAGCGGCATCTTCCCATGTCGCCCGCGACGTCGCAGTTGCGGCGGAATCGTCCAGGCGAACTCGACGAACTGATAATCCAGCATCGGCGATCGCACCTCGAGCGCGTGCGCCATGCTGGCGCGATCGACCTTCGTCAGAATCCCGTCGGCCAGGCCCAGGCGAATGTCCACGTACTGGCATCGCGACAGGTGATCCGGCGCGTCGCACGCCTCATAGAGCTTTCGTACCCTGTGCAGCGGATCGTAGCCGGCCAGATCCGCGATCATGTCGGCGGACAACAGCGAAACGAGCCCCTCGGACGACAGCGTGGCAATGCTGCGACCATGCGCCGTCGCCGGATCGAGCGAAATGTTCCGCAGCGTGGTCCCGGCGCGAAGGAATCGCGGCAGGCGATGTCCCGTCGGCCAGGCCCGCGCGATCGCCGGCAGGACGCCGCGACGCATCGCGGCGGGCAGCCATTGCCGTGCCGTGTGTTCAGCGACATCAAACCGATAGCGGCGATAGCCCGCCAGCACCTCGTCGCCGCCGTCGCCCGACAGTGTCACGCTGACATGGGATCGGGCCCGCTCGGACATGAGGAACATCGGAATCGCCGACGCGTCCGCGAAGGGTTCGTCGAAATGCCACGCCAGGCGGTCCGCCATGTCCGCCAGATTCGCCCGCGCGACGGGCTCGATGTGCGCGGTCTTCAGGCGTTCCGCCAGTTGCCGGGCGAGGGCGCGCTCGTCGTGATCGCGCTCGTCGAAGCCGCACGTGATCGTCGTGACCTGGCCCCGAGCCGTCCGCCGCATCGCGCCAACGACGGCGCCGGAATCGACACCGCCGCTGAGGAAGGCGCCGACGTCAACGTCCGCGTGCAGTCGAGACTTCGTCGCCCGCAGCAGCGCCCGCCACGTCTCCTCCGCCAGCTCATCCTCGCTCGCGTCTTCCACGACGCCGCGATAACTCAGGTCCCACCAGGTTCGCAGTCGGACCTCGTCCCGATCGAACAGGAGCATGCGGCCCGGCTCAAGCTTGAACACGTTGGAGAAGATCGTCTTCGGCGACGGAATGAAACTGAACGTCAGAAAATCCGCAATGGCCGTCGGATCGAGCGTCGCGGCCTGACGCATGCCGAGCAGAACGGCCTTCAGCTCCGACGCAAAGACCAGCCGATCCCCGTCGATGGCGTAGTAAAGCGGTTTAACGCCGAGCCGATCCCGCGCGAGGACCAGCCGACGCTGTCGATCGTCCCAGAGCGCGATCGCAAACATTCCATTCAGGCGCTCGACGAATCGTTCGCCCATCTCTTCGTACAGGTGAACGATGACTTCCGTATCGCTCTGCGTCCGAAAGCAATGACCACGATGGATCAGCTCCTCCCGTAACTCGCGATAGTTGTAGATCTCGCCGTTCGTGATGACACGAATCCGCCCCGATTCGTTCGCAATCGGCTGACGACCGCCCGTCAGGTCGACGATCGACAGCCGCCGATGTCCCAGCGCCACGTCGACCGACACGTAAGTTCCCGAATCGTCCGGTCCGCGATGTCGCAACGCGTCCATCATCCGATCGAGCCGCTGGCGGCAGTCGTTCGTGACCGCATGAAAACCAGCGATACCAGCGATCCCGCACATGTCCGACACTCCCGAATCTGAAAAAACGCAACACGCCGGCGCCCGCATGGGCGATGGGCGACGACATTCACAATATCGGTCATTCGGCGCGATTCGTTGGTCCGCGTTCATGCGGAGACGCCGCCATAACCCCTGAGTCGCGCAATTTTTGCGCAACATGACATCACAACGGCGCAACTGGCTCGGGGATTCAGGGAGCGACCGGCGATTCGAACCGATGAAAAGGGGGATGACATCGCTCCGTGGGTCGGTCTCCGGGGCGGGTCGCGGAAATGCTGGCCGTTGGCGGATTCGCGCCGTAGGATTCTTCTGTAGCGTAACGCGATCTGTTACGCCGCCACAGAACTGGAGACAACGACGATGATGGCTGGGCGGCCCGCACTGGCATTATTTCAGAGCCTCGGCATCCCCGAGCTTCTGATCATCGGGCTCATCGTCCTGCTGATCTTCGGCCGCCGATTACCCGAGATCGGGCGAGCGCTGGGCAAGAGCCTCGTTGAGTTCAAGAAGGGGATGAAGGACACGGACGACACGCTCAACGGCCGTTAGGCCATGGGTGGGAACCTCCGATTCAGCCTCGTCAGGAGTCGTCAGATGATGAATGAACCATGCACAATGCTCGCATTCCTCCAGAGCCTCGGCGCCCCCGAACTGCTCGTGATCGGGATCATCGCCCTGCTGATCTTCGGTCGCCGTCTCCCGGAGGTGGGCCGCTCACTCGGCCAGAGCTTCGTCGAATTCAAGAAGGGTTTGAAGGACACGACCGACGAATTCAAGGGAACGACGGACGAGATCAAGAAGATCCAGTCCGACGCCCGAAATGCCGGCTCGAATGATCGCCAGACGGCGGAACGACCTTCGAACTTCAACGAACCCAATCAGAGCGAGTCCAAGCCCGAGTCCGTGCACTCCTGATTGCTCGGCGTGGCGCGCGACTTCCACATGCCTGCCTTTGAGGGCAGGCATGGCGCCCAGGACCGAACTGCGCCCGCAAGGAAGCAGGCCGGCGTACGGCGGCAAGGCGCACGCGGCTCATCACCGATTGCGCCCGCAATCTCGCACCGGACGCATCCAGCGAATCGCGCTTCAGCTCAGATACGACCTTTGACGTCCACCGTCGCGGATCAACCGCCGCATCACTGCGGCGGCTCGGCGTGGCGCGCGAGCTCCACATGCCTGCCTTTGAGGGCGGGCATGGCGCTCATCACTCGCCCAGCCGATCTCCCGCCAGCATCTCGACCAGCAGGCCGATCGTCTGCTCGACGGTCGCCGGCGTCGCGTGGCCCGGGATAGACAGCGGCTTGATGAACGCGAACCCAATGGCGGCGTGAACCAGCTGCCAGGCCAGCCCGACGGCGGACACGTCGCGCCGAACCTGACCCGCGCGCTGGGCCCGCTTAATGAGATTGCCGAGAAACCTCGCGTACTGCTCGTAGTGGTCCCGCAGCGCGGCCTGCACGTTCGGATCACCAATCTCCGTCTGGGCCATGAAGATGACCTGATAGAGCTGCTTCGTCCTCGGATCGGTAATGGCCGGGTTCAGGCGGAACAGGACCCGCAACTGGTCCATCGGGGACTTCAGCGGCGCGATGGCGTGACGCCACGAGCGGATCACTTCCCTGCCAACTTCCTCGACGAGGGAGGCGAAGAGTTCCTGCTTGCTCTTGAAATGGCGATAGAGAACCGGTTCCGACACCTGCGCCGCCCGCGCGAGCCGGGCCGTCGTCGTCCCCTGGTAGCCGTACTGCGAGAAACAACCGATCGCGGCCTCCAACAAATGCTGCCGACGATCGTCAGCCTTCATGCGCCGCGATTTCGATCCGCCACTCATCCCCCGATGGTCTCCCCCGTCGAATACTCCGGCTGGCCGCGCCGCGCTTCGGCGCTCGAGTCGGCGTCTGTCCACGACTCGGGCCCCGCCGACGCCTCCGTCGCATTTGGCGCCAGGTCATCCGTGAGCTGAACGTTATTCGAGTCGTCTTCGTAGGACACAGGCTCGGACGGCCGGATCGGGTCCGCAATCGCCCCGGGGTCCGATGACCGCGAGGACGTGGGACGGCGCGCCGGCGTTCGCGAATTCGCGTAGAACGGCGATCGATAGGCGGGCCGCCGCGTTGTTCCGACGAGTCGGCGATCCTTGTCCATCAGGGCCGGCGCCAGGTAGAACTGCACGAACGTCTTCGTCGTCGCCGAAACATGCCCGCCGTCGTATCCCGCCTCGCGGAATTCCGAGCGGAAGGGAATGTTCACGAGTTTCTCGTATTGGGCCTCTGTATCGGGATAGGCCGAATCGATGTAATGGAAACCCTCCATGCCGGCGATGCCGTCACGACTTTCCTTCCGGTCGACCGTGCCCGTGTACCACACAAGATTGCTCAGGATCGCGTCGCTCGACGAATGCAGAACATACATCCTGCCGCGAACGCGGCGCAGCGCCCGGGTCATGTCGTGCTGCGCCGACATGCTGCAACCGAGGTAGGCGACATTGTCCACCTTGACGGATTCCGGCAGATATTCGAGTGCGAATGTCGCAATTCCGGTCCCCGCTGACAGCGCGATGATATGGATCGGCGCGTCGGGATAGAGTCGCCGAAACCGCTGAATCTGATCCGCCAGCTCCGCCGCCTTCTGACGATTGCGGCTGAGATTCAGCTGATCGCCCGCATGGGTCCAGCTCTGCCACGGCACGACTTCCACGGCGCCGCCGAAGCCCGCCTCGCGCAGGCCTCGAGGAATATCGAACGAACCGATGTTGCCGACGGGCCCGGCGCCCCCCACGTAATACACGACGCCTTCCCGCTGCGAACCGCGCGGCTGCGTCTTGTCGACCGCGAACTTCACGATGTTCGAACAACCGGCGCTCAGGCAGAGCGAACTCAACGACAGGATGGCAATGACGTGTCTTGACATGAGCGGCGGCGAGAGTCGACTTCGGCGTCGTCGCGACTCACACGGCCGCGGCGCCCGCGCGATTATACGTTCACCGTCTGAAGTGTCGATGTGTCGCCTATTCCTGACGGCGCGCCTCGCCGGCGACACCTTTTCGCCACATTTGCCAGCGTTCGGCGTGCCAGTCGATGTCCTCCCGCGTGACAACTTCCGTCGGCATGAAGACATATTTGCCCAGTTCAGCGTGGCGATCGTCCGCCAGTCGCAGTGTCGCGCCCGTGGCTTCACTGACGGCGTGAAACAGATCGTAAGTCGTCATCGCGTCGATATCCCCTCGGCGAACGCGATCGAAATACCTCGGATCGTCGTGACAGAGAATCACGGCGCCCCCTATTGGCGTCAGTCGCTCGTCATCATCCAGTCGCCGCAGCGCCCAGTCGTCGAGCATGACCCAACCGCCGACGCGCGGATACAATCGAGACTGGCGTCGCACGATCTGCTGGGCCACAACGCTGTTGCCACCGCAGTCGAATTCCTTGAACAGCTCTCCGCGAAGCTCGGCCTTCAACTGCGCCTTGAACGCCGCATAGCGCGCACCGTAAACCGAATGCTCCAGGCCGGCGTGCAGCAACATGATCGTCTGCCGCGCCGGCGACAGCAGATTCGCACACGCGTCGGCGGCCGCCCGCCCGATCTCGGCTTCGTTCGGACCCACGAAGACACTCCGCGTCGAATCCGGAATATCGAACCCAAGCAGTACGACAGGTTTGCCGACCTGGATCAGTCCCGCGACAGCGGCCCGCGCGGCGTTCGGATCGATGGGCGCCAGACAGACGGCGTCCACGTCGGACGACTGCAATGACTCGAGAATCGCCTGCTGGCCCGCCGGCGTCCCGGCTTCCGGCGCCTCGAAGGTGACGCTCGCGTTCCGCCGCCCGGCCACGATCCGCCCCGCGACGGTCCGAATGACATCCCACGCCGGGTCGTCTTCCGACGTCCCGACGAAGGCGATGCGGATGCCGTTCCGCGCCTGACTCGGCGCGGGGGACACTTCCGGCTCGCAGGCGGCCGATACCAGGAGCCACGCGGACAACGCGCAGGCGACGAATCTCGCGGCGGCGCTCCGCCCGATCCGCATTCGATGCGACACGATGTCAGTCGTTGACTTCACGCGTTCTCACCCACGCCGCCGAACGATGAGCAGCGCGAGCAGCAGGCCCAGGACGGCGCCTGTTGCGTCCGCGGCCAGATCGCTCCACTCGAAGCTCCGGCCGACGATCGGCTGCGTCGATTCGTCGAACAGAGCATAGCAGAGCATCGCGCCCCATGCGCCGAAAAAGCCGGGCCGCATCGGCGTGCGGCGACGCAGGATCGCCAGCGTCCACATCGTTGCGAAACCGAGCCCGCCGTATCCGACGAGGTGCATCAGCTTGTCGTTGATCAGTCCGCCGCCTGGGACCCGATTCGGCGGGAGGTGCGTCAAGACGAACGCGGCGAGATAGAGCGCGGCACAGACCGCGACACTGCCGGTCCGCATCGCGCTGGAGGTCGATTGACGCGTATCCGCCATGGATTCGTCTACGACGCCTGTCGATTTGCAACCGGAGGCGTTCGCGCCGGCGGTGTGCGGACCGGCGCCAGGGCGTCCGCCGCGCCCGTCATCGCGACATCCGACGCGGCGGCGCGATGGGTTTCGCCGTCTGACTCCGTCGAGCCGGACTCACCCGCATTCGCGGCGCGTTCGACCGCCGGCTCGGCGGCCGCCGCCACCGCGTCGTCGGTCGACTCGACTTCGGCGACCGGTTCCGCGCCGTCCTCGCTCTCGCCTTCCGATTGCCTGACAATTGGAGGGGCGTGACCACTCAGCACGGCCAGCACTTCATCCGCCAGGGCGAGGTAATCCGTGGCCCCGTTGCTCCGCGGCGCGTATTCGAAAATCGACTGGCCGTAGCTGGGGCATTCCGCCAGTTTCACGTTTCGTCGAATTCGCGCGTCAAAGATGCGCGCCTCCGACCAGGGAACACTCGAATCCCGATGCGAATCCAGGAAGGCGCTGAGATCGTCCACCACCTCCGACGAGAGTCGTGTGCCCGCGTCGTTCAGGCAGATGACGATTCCCAGGACCGACAGCAGCGCATTGATACGCTGGTTCACGAGCAGAATCGTCTCAAACAGCTTGCCCGTTCCCTGAAGCGCGAGAAAGTGCGGCTGAACGGGAATCAGCACGCGATTCGCCGCGCACATCGCATTCAACGACAGGACGCCGAGGGATGGCGGACAATCGAACATCACGACGTCGTAGGGCCAGTTTCCGCCGCGAAGGGCGTCGCGAAGAATCACTTCCCGCCCGACAACGCTGACCAGCTCCGTTTCGGCGGCCGCAAGATCCACGTGCGCCGGAACGATGTCGATTGTCGGGGAATACGTATGGATTGCGTCCGCCAGTTGAAGACTGCCGGTCAGGACTTCATAGACGCCGCGATCGGGCGCCGCCTCATCCAGTCCGAAATGCGTCGTGAGATGGCCCTGCGGATCCAGATCGACGAGCAGCATGCGCCTGCCGCGCTGGCCCAGCCCCGCGCCCAGATTGACCGCCGTCGACGTCTTGCCGACGCCGCCCTTCTGGTTGATGACCGCAATGCACTCCATTGCATTTTCTCTCGACGCGAGGCGCCATCCGGACGCCTGTAAGTTTCTCTGTGATCGAATTGTAAGGTAAGCGCCGGGCCGATGCCAAGACGCCCCGGACGCCCCACTAATCACAGCCCGCGATCGCCGAGGCCGACTACGCCGCCTTCTCCTCGCCGTCCTTCTTCTCATCCTTCTTCTTCTCGGGAAGACCATAGTCGAGGTCGGCCGGCGGCGGCGCGTCGTTTCGATGATTCCCGGGGGCCAGATACTGCTCCATCCATCGCATCATCCGGAGGTTGTAGTCCAGCCGCGCGCCGGACCTGCGGTTGCCGTGACCTTCGCCGGGGTAGAAGACGAGGCGCACCGGTGTCCTGCCGATCGTCTTCAGATATCGATAGAGCGTCATCGACTGACTCGGATGCACGCGTGTGTCTTCCTTGCCGTGCATGATCAGGATGGGCGTTCGCGCCTGCTCGGCGTAAGCGATCGGGCTGGAACGTCGGAAGAGCTCGACATCCTTCCACGGCCAGGTGCGCGAATGCACGAGGTGCATCTCATTGGGGATGTCCGTCGTGCCGAACTTGCTGAACTGCTCGCTGATACCGACGAACATCACGCTGGCCGCGAAATGCTCCGTCAGCGCCGTCGCGCCCCACGCCGAGGCGTAGCCGCCGTAGGAGCCGCCCGTGATACCAACGCGATCCTTGTCGACCAGGCCCATCTCCACGAGATGATTCACGCCGTCGACCACGTCGTCGAATTCTTCCAGTCCGTAGCGCCCCTGGCTCAGCTTGCTGAAGGCGACTCCGCGCCCCGTGCTGCCGCGATAGTTGGGATAGAACACGGCGAAGCCCTTCGCCGCGGCCACCTGACCGGGGCGGGAATAATGTGTCTGCCAGCCGTTGCTCTCGTGCGCCTCGGGACCTCCGTGGACACAGACGATGCACGGGACCCGCGTCCCCGGCTCATGGCCGACGGGCCTGATGAGGATCCCCTCGAGCTCCATCCCGTCCCGCGCCTTGTACGTCACGACACTCTGCTCGCCAAAGTCGATTTCACTCAGCCACGGGTTCGTGACTGTCAGCCGCCTCGGCGCGTCATCGCCATGCTTCATGACGAACAGTTCGCGATAGTGCGTCGGTGAGGTCGCGACAAACGCGGCGGCGGCGCCCGTCCTGGAGAGGCTCATGCTATCGAGCACAACGCCGCCCTTATCGACAATCCGCTTCAGGCCGGAACCATCGACGCTGACCTCGCCGAACACCGTCTCGCAGCCCTCGTCGCCGACAAACTTGATCGTGTCGGGTCCGTCCCAGGCGATCGCCTTCACATGTCCCGGGTAGTCGGGAATCAGATCACGCGGTTCACCGCCGTCGGCCGAGGCCACCATCAGACGACCCTCCGCGGGGTCATTGATGTCCGCGGCGGAGATCATCGCGATGTTCTTTCCATCCGGGCTCCATTCGACGTGTCCCAGCTTGCCCGGGTTCTCGATCCGCGCCGTAACGGTCCCCGTCGCCGGATCCACAACGCGGATCCGCGTCGCCATGTACTCGTCGTCGATCAGAGGCGTCGGCGAGACGGTCACAACCAGCCTGTCCCCCGTCGGGCTCCAATCCAGGGCGTGGACGCAACCCTCGATGTCGAGCCTGCGATGCGGATTGAATCCGTCCGACAGCTCCCCAGTCCACACGGCGGCGTTCTCAAGCCCCTCCTCGTAGACCTCCGCCTTGAAGCCCTTTTTCTCCAGGTCCTTTTTCTTCTTGTCCTCCTTCGGCGAAGCGATGAAGGCGACACGCTCGCCGGACGGATGCCATGTGTAGGCGCCGATGTCCGTTTCGTGGGCCAGCGCGCGACGGGCCTCGCCGCCCGACAGCGGAAGGATGTACAGCGATCGATGCTCATCATCGCCGCGTTTGGTCGTAAACGAGAGCGACGAACCATCCGGCGTCCATTGCAGACCGCCGAAACCGCCCGATGTGATGTAGGCGACACTTGATCCATCGCTGACGTTCATGACCCGCAGTTCCGTCTTCGGGCCGCCGTCCTCGTAGCCGGGCTCATATTCGGCGTAGTCATGGAATGGATCGCGAGGACGCGCGAGCGTGTAGGCGATTCGGGCGCCGTCCGGGGAAATGATCGCGGCGCCGACATAGTCGAGCCGCGCGACATCCCGCGAAGTCATTCCGCGTTCCGCCGCCAACGTCGATGACGACGCCAATCCAATCGCCACGACTCCCAACAGACACAACAAACGGCTGTAACAGTCCCGCATGACGATCACTCCTCATCAGGGCGCAAATTGAAACTGGATGGGTTCCCCACTCGGGAAGTTCCGGGGGTTCGTAATAGAATCCCACTTGTAATGCAAACGACCCGGGCCGGAATCACTAACGTTTCCCGCCCGTCCGCGGGCGGTTGGCCCCCCGCCCACGCGCCGACGCCCGCCGGCGGTCCGTTTGTTGGCGTCGGGCGTGAAATTTGACTAGAATCGCGGCTCGGACCGGCCCAACTTTGTCGGCGCCCATTTGGAGACCAGCACGATGGCGGAGCAGGCAACGCGACTGAAGATCAACGACTTCGACGGCATGAAGATCGTCGAGTTCTCGGACCGAAAAATCCTCGACGAACTGTGCATTCACGAGATTCAGGAGGAGCTTTCGCGCGTCGTCGACGATTCTCCGGGCGTCAAACTCGTGCTTTCCTTCAAGAATGTCGAACACCTCTCCAGCGCCGCCCTCGGCATGCTCATCACGCTTCGCAACAAGGTTGATGAAGGCGGCGGTCGCCTGCGACTCAGCGACATCAATCCCCAGATCTTCGAGGTCTTCAAGATCACGCGGCTGAACAAGGTCTTCGATATCTACCCGAGCATCGACAAGGCGCGCGAGGGCTTCTGAGGCGCCAGGGCAGGCGCCGGGATTCCCGGCATGACGATCGCATCGCCGATTTTTGGTCATCGCTGATCGGCCCCGCCGAACGTGAGGAACGGGCAGCTTGAAAGAAATCGTGGTCCAGAACGATCTCGCCGAAGCCAAACGGCCCGAGAAGCTCATCCTCGATGAGATCCGCGAACAGGGCTACGGCGAAAACTCCGCCTTCGCCATCAAGCTGGCGCTGGAAGAGGCGGTCACGAACGCCTTCCGCCACGGTAACGCCGCCAATCCCGACAAGCGCATCATCGTCCGCTACGAAGTCACGGAAGCGTACGTTCAGATCGAGGTTGAGGACGAGGGCTGCGGTTTCAATCCCGAGTCCGTCCCGGATCCGACACTCCCGGAGAACATCGATCGCCCCCACGGTCGCGGCATCATGCTGATGCGCGCCTACCTGGATGTCGTTGAATACCACAAAGGCGGTTGTGCCGTCCGAATGGTCATGAACCGGAAAGAGTAGCCATGCCTCCGACGAGCGATGGCGCCCCCGACACACCGTTTGACATGCGGGAATCGCCGCACGGCCCCGCCGTCGTCCTCTCGCTCCACGGCGCCTGCACGATGAGCGACGCCGACGCCCTCGGCGCCCGGATCATGGCGCTCGCAGGATCGTCCGCGCAGGTCGTGGTCCTCGAGCTTTCCGATCTCGAGTTCATCGAATCGACGAATCTTGGCAAGATCGTCGCCGGCTACCTTCATCTGCGGAAGAAACAGGGCGATCTGCGCGTCGTGGCGCCACAACCCAAGATCCGCCGCCTGCTCGAACTCACGCGGCTGTCGACGCTCTTCGGCGTCTTCGATTCCGTGGCCGACGCCGTCGCGGCGCCAAGCCGCTGATTCGCCGGCCAGGCTCGCCGTCGCAGGAAGGCGCGGCGCCCCGCCTCCATTTCCCGGACTCATACCCCCTGCGGGTTTCTTCCGATGCAAATAAAGGGTCGCGCTGCGCGCCGTCGCTCGCCCGAAAAGTTTGAACCGATTCTCGGGACAAACATATAATTGACATGGACGAGCTTGATGGGTTGGCCCGGGCGGGCCGATACCCCAACGGGGGACCCGTTGCGCACGGATTCCGGATGAGGCCGCCTCAGTTGTAAGGCGGCTTCAATGCTAAAGTTACGGCTATGTTACCCAGCGACGCCGTGCGACACACGGTCCGATGCCGTTGAGTCGTATAACGGCCGAATCCGTCGCTCGAACATCCGTTCTGTCCGCAAGGGGCCCGAAGCCACACAGACCGCCGCCGGGCGGCCGGTCACAATCAGGAGGCGTCATGCCGAAGCTCAATCGTTACCTCACGCTCACAATGATGGCCGCCCTCACGCTGCCCGCCATCGCCCGTTCGGCTTTCGCAGATGATCAGCTCGCCTCCTCGGAGGCCCGCCGACTCTGGCTCAAGGGCGCCGACCAGATCCTGGCCGGTAACTTCACGACGGGCACATCCACGCTGAAGCAGGCCCTCGAAGTCGAGCCCGCCGCCGCCCGGATTCGCAGCGCCCTCTCCTGGATGGATGAGGCGAAGCGCGTCGCGGCGCAGCGCGAGGTCTTCCGCAAGCAGATGTACGACTACTACGTCGGCAAGGCGATGGAATCCGCCGAGAAGGCGCGCCAGGCGCCCGAGACTCTGCCTGAAAAGAAGGACGACCCCAACACGATGGTGGACGTCACGAACAAGCCGAAGGCTGACGGCGCGACGGAAGAAGAGGAAGAACCGCAGGACGACAGCTTCTACTGGAGCCGCGCCCTGCTCTACGCCCAGAGCGCGCTGGCCAACGCGGAGCACGAAGAGGTCTTCCGAAACGAATCCTGGCTTGCCGAAATCGTCAAGCATGTCCTCCAGGAGATCGAAGAGCACAAGGGACGCAACGAATGGCGCGACGCCCTGGCGCTTTACGACATCCTCCACGACATCTTCCCGGACAACGACGACTACAAGGCGGGATACGATTTCTGCCGCAAGCGCGCCCACCTGGATTTCATCTACGGCAAGGACAGCAAGGACTGGAAGCCGGCCCTCTACGACGTCTCGGCCGACGCCGTCTTTGAGATCATCGACCGCATCAACAACGACTACGTCGATGAGCCCAACTGGCGCCTGCTCTGCAGCTCGGCCATCGACAACCTGCTCATCATGGCGGAGACCCGGTCCATCGACGGGACCTTCAAGTCCCTCGCGGAGAAGGACCTCGTCGCGATGTTCACGCGCCGTCTGGAGAACTACAAGAAGAGCGAGATCGAACAGAATCCCGACTTCTCGGCGCGACAGGCGCGAACCATCTTCCGCAACGTACTCGCAGTGAACACGGAAACGATCGACCTGCCGACGGAAGTCATCGTCGATGAGTTCGTCGCCGGTCTGCTCGATCCGATGGATGAGTTCACCAGCGTCATCTGGCCCTCGGAAGTCGCTGAGTTCAACAAGCAGACGCGCGGCGAGTTCGTCGGTGTCGGCATCCAGATCACGCAGGAACCCGGCAAGCCCGTCCGCGTCGAGTCGCCGCTGCCAGATTCGCCGGCCTACAACGCCGGCATCAAGCCGGGTGACTTCATCACGAAGGTGGATGGTGTCAGCACGATCGACATGTCCATCAACGACGCCGTCCGAAAGATCACGGGCAGCCCCGGGACGACAGTCACACTGTCCATTCTCGATGAGAACACGCAGGTCGAACGCGATATCCAGCTCAGGCGATCGCAGATTCGGATCCGCACGGTCAAGGGCGACGTCCGCGACCCCTCCAAGCCGACGGGCTGGGAATTCCTCGTCGATAAGGAAGAGAAGATCGGCTACATCCGCGTCAGCGGATTCATGGACGATACTGTCGAGGACCTTCGCGCCGCCCTCAACCAGCTGCACGACGAGGGCTGCCGCGGCCTGATCCTCGACCTTCGTTTCAACCCCGGCGGTCTGCTCACCAGCGCCGTCGAGATGTGCGAAGTCTTCCTCGGCACGAACGCCCGCATCGTTCAGACGAAGGGGCGATCGCGCCATCAGAACATGGAACTGCACGCTCAGAAGGGCAAGGAGAACTTCGACTTCCCGATGATCGTGCTCATCAACGAATACAGCGCCAGCGCGAGCGAGATCGTCGCCGGCGCCCTGTCCGGACTCAAGGAGGCGTGCGTCATCGGTACGCGTTCCTTCGGCAAGGGCAGCGTTCAGAATCTCATTCCGATCCTGGGTGGTCGCGCCTACCTCAAGCTGACGACGGCCCACTACTACGTACCGGACGCCGATATGCCCGCGGGCGATCAGTGGTACCTGCTCCATCGCAAGGAACACGCCAAGACTTGGGGCGTCGAGCCGCATATCAAGGTCGACCTGATCCCGCAGGAAACGGCGAAGGTCCTTCGCCTGCGCCGCGAACGCGACCTGCTCCGGGGCAAGAACCAGGAAGCGATTCCCGAGGAAGTCGTCGATCGACGCGCGAGCAGCGAGCCGCCGGAGAATTTCCCCGAGGATTCAATGCCCGAAGTCGATCCGCAGCTCGTCGCGGCCGTCAACGTGATGCGCATGAAGCTCGCGAGCCATCAGCCGTGGGCCCTGGCGCCACGGACCGTCCGAACGGCGGCGAACATGAACAAGGAAATGCGCGAGATCAGCAAGTCGGATGACGTCGCACAGATGCGATGAGCTTCGCGTCACGCGACTCGCCAATACCAGGAATATACGAAGGCCCGACATCGCATGATGTCGGGCCTTTTCTTTGTCGTACCGCCCTGTTCAACGCCCCCTTCCGAGCCGGGCCCGTCATGGCCCGGTCCGAACACGCGCGACACAAACCGAACTGCGACCGCAAGGGAGCCAGGCCAGCGTAGCGTGACAGGAGGCGTTGCAACACACCACAGTACGGCCCCCGTTGCATGTCGACCGCCGCAGCACTGCGGCGGCTCGGAATGAACGCCCGACTACGACGGCTCATTGCGGGCCTCGATCGCGACAGTGATTCGACCAGTCCACGCCGGGCAATTCCGCGAGCCCCCTTCCGAGCCGGGCCAGTCATGGCCCGGTCCGAATACGCGCGACGCAAACCGAACTGCGACCACAAGGGAGCCAGGCCAGCGTAGCGAGACAGGACGCGTTGCAACACACCACAGTACGGCCCCCGTTGCATGTCGACCGCCGCATCACTGCGGCGGCTCGGAATGAACGCCCGACAACGACGGCGCGGAGTGTTTCACCCGGGCGCCGTGATGAGCCACAGGAACTCGCGGTTGCCGCCCTGCCCCCGGATCGGGCTCTCCGTTTCGACCACGATGCGCATTGCCGGCGACATGATGGCGATTGTTTCGCGCACCTTTGCCAGCACGCCTTCCAGCGCCGCCGCCTCAACCACGCCTTCCGTCAGCGCGTCGGCCGGCGCCTCGTAGTGTGGCTTGATCAGCGAAACGATCCGGCCTTCCGGCCTGAGCAGCCGCATCGCCGCCGGAAGAATCTCCGACTGCCGCGTCCAGCCCGCGTCGATCGTCACGAGGTCGACAGGCTCCGGCAATCGAACGAGTCGCGCGTCGGTTCGTTCCTTCACAACGACCCGCGCGTCGCTCCGCAGCGAATAATCGACCACACCGTAACCACGCTCGACGGCGTACACCTTCGCGGCCCCCGCGCGAAGCAGGCAGTCCACGAAGCCGCCGACGTTGCTGCCGAGATCGGCGCAGACGCATCCCGCCGGATCGACTTCAAGCGCGTCCAGCGCATGACGCAGCTTCTCGCCGGCGCGAGAAACGTATGGACGCGATGTCGAGTCGTCATTCATGCGGCGTCACATTCAGGGTATGAAAAAACCCGGCCGCGCGTGCGACCGGGTCTGAATATTCGGATCATGTCGTTCTGTCGGCGTCGCGCGTTTGCGGCGACGGCGCGTCAGGCCGACTTCAGCGTGTTGACCATTCTCGTCAACTGGCTCTTCTTGCGGGCGGCCATGTTCGGATGCAGGATGCCATGGCCGTTGCGATCGAGCAGCTTGAACGCGTTGCGCAGCGCCTCTTCGGCCACATCGAGCTTCTTGTCGTGGACCGCGTCGGTCACGCGGCGAATCGCCGTCTTGACCTGGCTCTTTTTCATGCGGTTGCGAACCTCTCGCACCTTGCTCTGTCGAAGCCGCTTCTGAGAAGAAAGAGATCGTGCCACGGGCTATCAAGCTCCACTACAGTCCCCGCCGGGACCCTGATTGATGTTCACGCGATTCGAAACAAACGCCGTCGGGCCCGGGTTCAGGTCGCCCGCTCGACGGCAAGCCCTGTATTAGAACAGCATTAATCGGATTCGACAAGGCGCTCCAGCCGCTGACGGGCGTCCCGGAAGTTGTAATCGACCTGGATGATCTCGCCATACGCCTTTTTCGCCTCGTCCGCGGCGTTCGACGACTCCAAACCCCTTGCCAGCCAATAGGTTATGTCAAGGAAGACCGGCTCGGTCCGGCTTGGGGCCTCCTCGGCCGCCTGGCGAAGGACATCCACGGCCTGGTCATAAAAGTGCTTCTGGAAGAAACATCGCCCCAGGTAGAGGCGGCTGTGGGTCCGGACGCGACCATCGGCGCGGGCCTGCTGGAGGAGCGGAATCGCCTCGTCGTATTCCCCCATGCGGAAGAGCCGGACGGCGAGCTCGAACTTCAGCTTGAGGTCCGTCGGGTAATGCTTGAGGCGATCGCGATAGACGCGAATCTCGACCTCAAAGAGCTTGCGATCGTAGGCCGCCAGCCGCTCGCGAAGCTCCTCATCGTCCGGTCGCTTCGACAGCTCGCGTTCGACGGCCGTGCGTTCGCGCCGCATCCGGCGCACGCGCAGATCGTCGGCCCGGGCGCGGAAGATGTAGTTCTCCGTCGAGGAAAACTCCTCCTCGAGCAGCTTAATCGCCTCTTTCTCCCGCGCGTCTTCACCCGTGCGCGTCATCAGCTCGACGACCTTGAGGAGCTTGTTGGTGATCGATCGATTCTGCTCCCAGTCACGCATCGCCGCGTCAATCATCAACTGGTTCCGATCGACGCTCGTGACCGTCTTTTCGGAGTCCTGGATATCGCGCTGCTTGTCGGCGTCCTGAAGCGAATCCGTAAACTTGTCGGCCGTGTCGAACTTGCCCTTGACGATCGTCAGCTCGCCGGAGGCCGCGCTCTCGGCGCGATGCCCCTCGCTGGAATCGGGATGATGCCGCCGCCAGATGGTGGCCGCCGCGACCGTCGCCCGGAAGATCTCCATGGCGCCATCATGATTGCCGAACTCGCGGGCCATGCGGCCCATTTCCAGCATCCTGTCGCAGATTGACTGGTAGTGGCTGGACGACAGTTTTTTCGAGCGCGACAGGGCCTCTGTCAGAATCGGGCAGATCCACTGCCCCACACGATCGCACTTCGCCTTAACGGCGAGATCCAGGATCTGCTCGATCGAGGCCAGCTCCGCCGGATCAAACCCGAACAGGCGAAGACCGTTGTTCAGGTTCACACCGGGGTCTTTGCCGTTCGTCGGGAACTTTCGGCGGACGAGAAAGCCCGACGACTTGCCGCCGACCATTTTTCGCGCCGTCGCCACCACGCGGAGCTTCCTGAGCCCCTCGTCAATCGCGTCCGGCCAATGGGAAAGCCCCTGAACGTAGAGCTCGATGGCGTAGTCGTAGTTACGCGTGTCTTCCGCCTTCTTGGCGTGAGCGAAGAGCTTGCGAGCCGTCTCCATGCCGGCGGGCGTCCCCACGAGCCGGCCATTGGCGGGATCGCCGTGATGTGTTCCTTGCGTCGCTTCAGTCATTCGGCTGATTCTCACTGATTCTGGCGGCGTCGGCGTCGGAAGGCTGTCGTGGATCGTCCGGATCGGCCCGGGATGTCCGGATGCGGCAACGCATTGGTTTTCACGCGCCTCCCGTCAAGCTATCATTGTAACATGAACGACGGCGCCACAGGAGTTATTCGCTTGAGCGATCTTGGTCTCGACACACTCTCGATCATCAAATACCCGGACCCCCGCCTTCGCAAGGTCTGCGAGACGATCGTCGATTTCGACGACTCACTCCGGGCCCTTGCCGTCCGCATGGTCGAACTGATGAACGAGGCCGAAGGTATCGGTCTGGCCGCGCCCCAGGTGGGAATTCTCAAGCGGCTGTTCGTCTGCGGCGTCGTCGGCAAACCCGACGCCTGGATGGCCTTTGCAAATCCTACGTTAGCGGACCTCGACGGCCCCGCGGACTCTGCGGAGGAGGGCTGCCTCTCCATCCCCGACGTCAACGTCACGATCCGACGCCCCATCTCCTGCCGCATCGACGCACAGGACCTGGACGGTAACCCGATCGCCTATGAGGCCTCGGAGCTCATGGCGCGCTGCTGGCAACACGAGTGCGATCACCTGCAGGGCCGCCTGATCGTCGATCGCATGTCCCCCGCGGACCAGGTCGCCAATCGCCGCGCCCTCAAGCGACTCGAATCCAGGTTCCGGGGCTGACGACGGGCGAGCCGCGATACGGAGTTCGCCATGTCTTCCACGCCGTTGATCGACTACCGAACCAATGTCCCGCTCGACCTCGACGCGATGATCGAACTTTATCGATCGTCGTCGCTCGGCGATCGACGGCCCATCGCGGATCGCGATCGAATGCGACGCATGCGCGACGAGGCCAATCTCTGCGTGACGGCGTGGCGCGGCGAGCAACTCGTCGGCATCGCCCGCACACTCACGGACTTCGCTTATGTCGCTTACCTGTCGGATCTCGCGGTCGATGGCGCCTGTCAGCGACAGGGAATCGGTCGCGCCCTCATCGATCGCACGCGCGCCGAACTCGATCCGAAATGCATGATCGTGCTGCTGGCGGCGCCGAAGGCGGTCGAATACTACCCGAAGGTCGGCTTCACCCGCCACGAATCCGCCTGGATCCTCCGCCCCGAATCGACTTGAACCCACGCGACTTCCACATGCCGACGTAAGGCGTCGGCATGCCACCCGGCGGGTTCTTACATAGTCGCAATCCTGGTAGACGTTCCAGCGTCTGTAGGGTCCGCTGTGCGGACCACTCGCCGGCAGTCGAGCCCCCAAACCGAACTGCGACCGCCAGGCCGGCGTAGCCTGAAGCGTCTTGCGCTCGACGTTCCCGCCGAACGCCCGCCGGAATCGACGCGTTCTTCCAGGGGCGCCGGCCTATCGCGCTATCGTGTCACAACTGGCCTGCTTCCTGGCGGGCGCAGTTCTGCGGCGCGGCATGCCGTCACACAAAATCTCGCCTAGTCGCAATCCTGGTAGACGTTCCAGTTCACCTTGTCCTGGAGATTGTCGACGAAGGAGGGACCACTCGCCTCGGGGTACCACTGCCATTCACGAACCCGGCACTTGCCCTTGATATACTCGCCGTGGCCGTCGACAAAACCGAATACGGCGGAAGGTCGTGTGGCGTCGTGCCAGCCCGGGTTGATGCCGGTCCACGACGCGTTGAATGTCATGCCGAAGCCGACGTGATCCGCGACGAGCACTTTGCGCGACACCTGCAGCACATCCGACTCACCGATGTCTCGATCGCGGTAATACCAGATGCCATACTTCCCCTGCGTCAGGATCGGATTGATGATGTAGCTCGAACCGAGCACATCGAAGAGCGGGCTGTTCGTTCCCGTCTCGCCAACGACCCCCGTATCACTCGGGCACAGCGCAATCTCGCCCCCCTTCGGATTCGCCGGCGACGCCTCCAGGCCGAGGTCGAGATTCACGGGGCGATTCCAGAATTCGCCGTTCGGCTTCGCCTTGGTTCCATTCCAGCCCACGTATTGATGGCCGTTCCAGAACTGGCAGTCCCCCGGACTGCGACAGTCGCCCGCCACGGGAAAGCGATCCTCGTGTCGCCGGGCGTACATCAGCGTCGCGTTGGAAATCTCGCGGACATTCGTCAGGCACTTCGTCGCCTTGGATTCGCGCCGGGCGCCGGACAGCGCCGGCATCAGGATCGCAACGAGAATCGAGATGATGGCCATGACCGTAAGCAGTTCGATCAGTGTGAATCCCGTTCGCCCATTTGAATGTCGCGTGGCGTGCATCAAGGCGTCTCCTTATCCATCGAGCCCGAGATCGTCGTGGCGGCGCCCGCCACGTCGTTGACAGTCGAATCGGCCGGTTTCGGCCGTTTGGTTCCCCTGGGCGGCGCATCGTAGTTGATGGCGCCGATGACGCGCTGGCCGCAGATCGGGCACTTGGGAATGCCGTCGTCCCACGTGCCGCTGAACGTGTGACCATCGACCGAGCAGGTGTAGAACGTCTGCGTCGGCATCTCCGCCGACTGTGACGGACTCAGCGTGAACTTCGCCGTCAGGGCGACGGCGACGGCGATGACCGCCACGAGCGCCAGCGCCCGAAGCTTCTCTCCCGCCGACCAGTCATCGAACATGCCGGACCGACGGCGGCGCGGCGCGCGATCCTCTTCGTCATAATACTCGCGACCGCCGCCACCCGAGTCGTCATCATCCTCGAACAGGACGGGGGCGCTGTCGGCCGCGGCAATCCGCAGGAGCGTCGCCGTCGTGCACAGACGGATGACGTTGTCCGCGATCCGAAGTTCATTATCGAATTCGAGCACGCCTTCCAGGATGGCGGCGCGATCGATCCAGGTTCGACCGGCGTCGGCGAGATGCCGGACGTGGACCCGGCGATCCGAATCGACACGGATCTCCGTATTCATCGCCTGCACGCCCTCCCCCGAGATAACGAGCCAGCAGACTTCAGAGTTCCCGATGGCCAGGGGGCGATCTTCCAGCAGGGGAATGGCCCGCGTCGGCGTTCCCTCACGCGGACCGATCATGATCCAGTAGCAGTTGGAACGATCGTCGCTCGTGGCGGCGAACTCGAGCGTCTTTCCGCAGCGCTCGCACCTGGCGCTGGATTTCAACGAAGCCGGATCGACGCTCGTTCCATATCCGCACATGCACTGAATTTCTGTCTTCATAAGCGCCGGCCAACCGAGGTATGGGAGTGTGGATGTCGCCCCGAGGGCGGACCTCCCCTCCATCATAGGCCGACGTCTCCGAATAATCGACCGGTGGCGACGCGTTTGCGTGGCAATGAGCGGCGCGATAGCTTTCGCCGGTCGCGGGATCGACACGTCAGACGTTCGTCGTGGGACCTCGCCGCCGACATATCCGGATCGGGATGCGCCAACATGGAACTTCGAAAGCTGGGTAACACAGGGCTGCTGGTTTCCGACCTCTGCCTGGGAACGATGAATTTCGGCATGCCGGAATGGGGCGTGGACGAGAAGGCGAGCCGCGGCGTCATCGACGCCTACCTCGACGCCGGCGGCAACTTCCTGGACACGGCCGACGTCTATGGCGGCGGCGAAAGCGAACGCATCTGCGGCAAGGCGATCAAGGGACGGCGCGACAGTGTCATCCTGGCGACAAAGGGGCACTTTCCCGTCGTTCGCGTCTTCGGCGAACCGCCGGCGCACACGAACGCCCTGGGTTCCTCCCGGCGACACCTGACGCAGGCGCTCCACGACAGTCTTCGCCGGCTCGACACGGATTACATCGACCTCTACCAGGTGCACTGCTGGGATCGACATACGCCGATCGAGGAAACCCTGAGCACGCTGCACGACTTCGTCCGATCCGGCAAAGTGCGATACATCGGCTTCTCCAACTTTGACGCCTGGCAGATCGCCGAGGCGCGACAACTCTGCATCCGCCACGGCTGGGAGCCCTTCATCACGGCCCAGATGCAGTACAGCCTCGTCTGCCGAGACATCGAGAGATCCGTAACGGCCGTCTGCGAACGCTACAGAATCGGTCTGCTCCCCTGGAGCCCGCTGGGCGGCGGTATCCTGACGGGCAAGTACACGCGCGACGGTTCGTCGCCCGACGGCTCGCGCTTCGGCTGCCTCGATCCCGACAACGAATGGCGCAAGGCGTTTCTCAATGAACGAAATTTCGATATCGCCGACGTCTGCCGTGAGATCGCAAAGGACCTCGAAGTCGGTATGACGACGGCCGCCATCGCCTGGGTCCTGCAGCGACGCGGTGTCAGCAGCGTCATCATCGGCCCAAAGACCGTGAAGCAGTTGCAGGACAACACCGCCGCGTGCGACGTGCGCTTCAATACGGAGCATCTCGAACGGCTGGACAAGGTCAGTCGCCCATCGCTGGGTTATCCCGAGAAGTTCATCATGCGCAATCAGCGCAACATGTTCGAACCGGCGGCCCTGCAATGACATCGAGTGCGAGTAACGCCGACGGCGCCTGCCGCGCCACGCCGCCCCCGGCGACCTGTCCCAGATGCGGGAACAGCCGACTCGACGCGCGTCACTGCAAGCTGCTGTGCCTGAACTGCGGCTACGTGGAAAGCTGCGAAGACCTGTTCGAATACGAGCGCGTTGACAACGACAGCGGAACGCCAACGCCCTGATCGCAAACGCTGGAACGCCTGCTGGTACGGGATTCCTATCCCCTACCAACATCGGGCGGGAATCACTTGCTGGACGCTGAAACGAGAATCCCTTCTCGTTCCTTCGCGGCCAACTCGCAGACGCTCGCGGCTCGGTTGTTCAGACCGCTGGGACGAGATTCCTTTCTCGTCCCCACTCCCCGCGGGAATCCCTTCCCGCAATCGTCCCCCCAACAAGTGGGCGCCCCATCCCTTCAGGGATGGCGGACGCGACGATAAGAACTCGAAACGTACGCACAATCTGCTCGCAAGCCGCACTCGCGCGCGGATCGTCGCGCCCCGCCACCGGAGGTGATGGCTCACCCGGCCGCATGGACACGGCGGCTCTGACTGCGGAACTCCAGGAAAAAACGCCCCGCCCGCCGAAGGTTCTCGGCGGACGGGGCGTCTCTGATTCTGAATGCGTCAATCAAGCACAACTACATCGCGTCAACAAACGACTGGATGTCGAGCGCGTTGATTTCGCCATCGATATTCACATCGGCGGCGCACATCTGATGCGCCGTCGGCGCCCCGACGCCCAGCACCGCGTCAACGAAATCGACCAGGTCATCGAGCGTGACGAGACCGTCGCAGGAGAGATCGCCGGGAACACAGTCCATGTTGAAGAACCAGTCCAGCGTCACGATCGCGGACGTGTACCCCTCGACGGGATCGCCGTTCGCGTCGCCCACATAGACACGATACGTCGCCTCAAAGACGCCGGGTTCGCGGGCCGTGTACCAGTTGTGCGTCATCGCCCCGCTCCAGCGCCAGCGGGCGTCCGACCCGTCCGTCGTGAAGATCGGCGCGAACGTGTTCGCCTCGAAAGTCTCCAGGCCCTCTGTCTGGTCGAGCAGTTCGATCCAGATATCCAGATCACTCGGCAGACTGATGAAGCCGTTGGCGAGCCAGCCGTATTCGCCGTTGTAGGCGAGATTGTCGAGAACATCGGCCGGGGCCGCGTAGGCCTCGCAGTAGTCCGTGAGCGGCATCGACAATTCCGGATCGTGATCGAAGGCGACGATGATCTCCGTCGCCGGCATAGTGATCAGAATGTGTCGCATGGGTCCGCCCAGCTTCGGATTGCTCGCCTCCGCGATCGCCATGCTGATCAGGACCGCACACGCGGCGCCGACTCGAATGGTCCATTTGTTTCGCATCATGGAGTCTCCTTTGTCCAGTCGAGTCTCAGATTCCTGCGGTTCGCCTGCGACGAATGAGGACCATCGCGCCGGCCATGCACAGCAGAGCGCTGGCCGGTTCCGGCGCGTAGTTCCACGAGAGTGTCACCTGATCGGCGCCATATCCGGGAATCACGGTCCCTGTCACCGCATCGCCGATATAGACTTCGTACGTTGCTTCATAGGCGCCGGGCAGCAGCGCCGCGTTCCAATGATGCGTCATCGTTCCGCCCCACTTCCAGATGTCCGGCGAACCCTCCGTCCCGAAGATCGGGGCGTAACTGTGTGTTTCGCGCATCATGCGCATGCCGCCTTCGTACACCTCCAGGCCCGGCGTCGCACTGACTTGCCGAATCCAGAAGGCGCCATCGACGGGCGGTGAGATGAGTCCATCGGCGAGCCAGCCGTACTGATCGTTGTAGCCCTTGCCGTCGAGCACATCGGCAGGCGCCGTGTGCAGGTTTCCGAAGTTCATCATCGTCAGCGGCGAAGCGCCGCCATCATCGAGGTGAAGTGACACATCGTTGTTGTCGAATCCGATCAGGATGTGCTTCATGCCGCCGGGGACCAGTGTCGGCCAGACGTCGGCGCGCGCCGAGCTCACGGTCATCAGCAGCAGAACGCCTGCAAGTTTCAGTGTGTTTTTCATATTCAATTGAGCCTTTCTTTGATTCCGATGCGGCGCATCAGGGCGCCGTATCGGGATTCCATTTGTCCAGTCCGGTTTCAGGAATAAATGTCTGACGGTCGTCGAGATGCTCGACGTGACCGTCCAGGAATGTGTAAGCCGCATCGGGATCATGTCGATCGGGCGCCGTCTCCCTGGGCGCATCAAACTGCGTCCAGAAGTGGGCCATGACATGATCCGTCGCGGAATCGTCGTTGAGTTCGCCGAACAGAATCGTCGTGCTCGGATGCGGTACGCGCGTGGCGGATCGCCACGTCTCGCCGCTTGTCTCGACCGCCGTCAGTTCGTAGTACACGTTGTACCCGTAGCTATAGCGATCGCGCCGACTGTCGAAGGGGCAGTGATAGTTGACGTTCAGAACGTCGAACCACTGCGCGTTTTCCTCCTCGAACGGGGCGCCGGCGGCGTATTTGAACAGCGCATAGCCCCACGGCGCCTCGCGCGCGGCGAAGGCGGAGTGACTGCTGCGCGGCATGATGTCGCCGCTCTCCTCGCGAAAGAAGAGCGTGGCGTTTCCGAGTTCCCGCTGACGCGCCATGCAGAGCGTGCGCCGCCCGCTCTTTCGAGCGGCCGACAGACTCGGCATGACGAGCGCCACAAGCACGGCGATCACCGCAATGACGACGAGCAGTTCCAGCAGCGTCATCGCGCGGCGAACCGATGCGAATGCTCGCATGGGATTCCCTTGTTCAATTGGATGTCGACGACGCGCGAATCGAACGCCATCGGCGCGGATGCGCTGAGCGTCGCCATGATCGAATCAGACACAACCCCCGCCAACGCGCGTGCACGCCCCAGGGACGCGCGACGAGACAGCCGCGGATTCTGTGTCTTTCACGAATGTGGGGATCAGGCCGCGATTCGCGGCGGAGGTGTGACGGGTTCGAGATCCGTGAAATGGGCAATATCTTCAGCGTGGAAGATCACGCCGAGCCGTCGCGCTCGCTCAAACAAACGCAGCTCGCGGAAATAATCGAGCGGCGGAAGATGGACAACGAGGCTATCGACGCCGCGGCAGCCGAGCGCCTTCATGACGCAGCCAACGGGCTCGTCTTTCGCCTTCTTCGCCGAACAACAACTGTGGGTTTCAGTGGTTTTCGCTTTGGCGGCCGCGCTGAATTCCGGAAAACAACAACAGTTCGTGCGGCACATCTCCGCGTCGAGACAGCCGCAGTTGTGCCCGCGACACGGAAAGTCCTCATCGCCGAGCGACATACCGATCTGCGGCACAGGCAGCCCGACGGCGCCCGCCCAGAATATGACTATCAGAAGAAATGTTGTCGCCTTGCGGAGGATCACTGGGAGGAAGTGTAGTGGACGAGCGCGACGTCGGGCAACGTGTGAGCCGCGATGTTGTTACACAACCGGCGTCGAAGCGGCGCGACAAGGCCCTAATCGGCCTTCACGTCGTCCAGCACTTCGATCGCCATCATGAGCGCCTCTTCGTCCGCATCGACGCCGGCCGTCGCCGGCTCGCCGGGCCCCGGATTGTTTGGATTGTCGACCGCGTTGTCGAAGATTCCCGTCATCACGAAGCGTGTCCCTTCCGGCAACTTGAGCGGTTCCTTCAGGGCGTAGCGAATCTGCCAGCGATAGTCGTACGCGGGCGCGTCCAGCAGGCGATTGGTCGTCCCATCGGGAAACTCCACATCGATTGTCACGGCTTTGCCCCGAGCGCGGAGGTAGGGCGTGAAGGCCGTGATCGTCGCCGGCGCCGTGAGCGCGGCCTCAATGCGACTCGACGCGCGCGAATCGCCGGCGGGAATATCCAGCGCGTCGGCCGAAAGCGTGAGTGTCCGCGCTTCGCGCCTCGGCGCCTCATCCGCGAAACGAACACCGATCCGCAGACGGGTTCGCAGTTCCTGTCCCATCGGCCGGGCGTAGAGATCCACAAGGAAAATCGAGCCGGCGGGCAGTTTGCGCGCAACGCCATCATCGAGACGAACGACGCCGTCGCTCGGACTGTAGGCGCCGAGCAGTTCGAGATCGGCGGGGATGCGATCGATGGCCGGCACCACGGCGCCGGGCGGCAACACCCAGATCAGCGCGTGATGAATCGCCTCGTGCATGTCATAGCGAAATTCGTAGGACGACACAAAGCGATCGCGCTTCAGATTCGTGGGGACGATCATTCGCGCATGCCGCATCGGTCCCTCTTCCGGCAGCTCCAGCCAGAGCGTCGTGTAGACTTCATCGGGGCGACCGATGTCCCATGTATTGGGAATCGTCGGCGGCACCGGCGCGTCGGCGCTGCGCCCGAGCGGCCGACTCGATCGCAACCAGGCGAGCAGGTCGTCACGATCCCGCATCGAAAGTGAACGATCGTTCGCAAAAATGCTGTCCCTGCCCTCCGGCGGTTTGGCGCCGTGCCATGGCGGCATGATCTCCGCGCTGACAACGGCGTCGATCATCGAGATACGCCCCGTGAGCGATGGATACGTTGCCAGCGAGAAGGGCGCTGTCCCGCCGGGGCGATGACAGGAGACGCAGTTCTCCGCCAGGATGCGCGCGATTCGACCGTAATATGTCAGATTGCCTTCGGGATGGGCGTCGCTCTTCGGGGCGTCGAGCAGACAGCCCGGCGGAAACGTCGCCTCGACGCGAGGTCGCGCGCCCCCGACGGCCGCTTCGATCCCATCGATCAGAAAGTTCCGATTGGGCGCGTTGAGGGCGAGACCGATGCCGTATTGATCGTCGACCGCGCCGCGATAGACGATGGTGCGCGCCGCGTCGATCACGAAGACCTCCGTCGTCGTGCGGGCCCGAAGCCCGGCCGACATCGCCCGTTCGCGATCCGGCGTGTAGGGCCCCGTGAAGCCGTATTCGCGAATCTGGCGGCGCATGTCGTCGAGCGTCTCCGCCTGCACGGTATTGACATAGACGAACGGAACGCGCCCCGCGAAACGCTTTTCGATCGTGGCGATGCGCGAGCCGTACTTGCGGGAAAGCGGACAGCCGGTGCTCGTCATGACGTAGACCAGCGCCTTCTTTCCTTCCAGCAGCTTCGACGTCGTGAGCGTCCTGCCGCGAATCGTCTCGAACGTGAAATCCGGCGTCTGCCGGCCGACATCCAGGTTCGCGCCGTCCTGGACCTGCGTCGTCAGCCGCAGAGGCGGCGGGGTTTCCTGGGCGCGGACTGTTGTCACACAAATCGGCACGACGATTGCAATAGAGAGTCTTGTCAGAACGATGGCGCGTGGCTTGCGGTACATGAAACATAGTGTACCGCGGCAGGAGTGTGTGAGAACACACGATCCCGATGTGTGCGGCCCCGACCCTGTGTGCATAGACGCGCACACAAGCAATGCAAAGACTGCAGGCGCCGGCCAACGCCGCGCCATACTGACCGATCCGCCTCCTGATGTGTGAGCGTGTGTGGCGCCCGCCCCGGAGGCCAGCCAACCTGAGAACCCACGAGAGACGAACAGATGAATACGAAGCGCATCAATCGACGACGAATGGTGAAAGCCGCCCTGGCCCTGTTTGCGATGGTCGGATCCATCGGCGCAATCGCCTGCACGCCGGAGCAGGTGCAGATGCTGATTGACTCGCTGGCCAGTGTCCTGCCTGTCGGAAACACCAACACGAACACAAATACGAATACCAACACGAGCGGTAACACGAACGCCAACGATAACAACGACGACAACGGAAACGATAACAACGACGATAACGGCAACGATAACAACGACGACAACAGCAACGACAATGACGACGACAACAACAACAGCAACGAGAATGAGAACGAGAACGAAAACCTGAACGGCTGATTGCCCGTTCAGCGGACGCGCCAGGACTTGTGCATCTGGACGCTGAGCCGCCAGTCGGGATGCTGTTTGACAAGGTCAATGCACCAGGCGAGCGTTCGGGCGTCGAGCTGATCCCCGCTGAACGCGGGCGAGATCAGCTTGTGCGTCGCCTGCACGACCGTCTTTGGAATGGCCTGACCGTAACCGCGAACGTACTTCACCTCGTCCGCCGTCTTCTGCCGAATCGCGTGCTCCGCGACCTTCGGACTGACCGTGATCCAGTCGAGGCCCGGCGGCAGCTCAATGCTGCCGTTGGTCTCGATGGCGAGCCTGAAGCCGGCGGCGTGGAGGCCGTCAATAAGCTCGGAGTCAACCTGAAGCGCCGGTTCCCCACCCGTCAGCACGATCCAGTCGCACGCCGGCCCAACGACCCGCAGCTCGGCGATAATCTCATCCAGTGAGAGGTCGCGACCGCTGGCAAACTCCGTATCACAGTCAAAGCCGTGCGTCTCGACGCGGCACGTCTCGTTGCAGCCCGTGAAGCGCAGGAAGCAGTTCGCCGTCCCCACGCGCATCCCCTCGCCCTGCACGGAACAGAAGATCTCGTTGACGCGGTAGGATTTGGCCATGGGCTTAATGGTTGTCTCACGTATTGACCGCCGCATGACTGCGGCGGCTCGGATGCATATGGCGCCCCAGCGGGGAGCGGATCGGTATGCGACGCCGTCGCGGACCGGGCGGCGCTAAAGCGACACTTCCGCGTAACAGTTCTCGGTTTCCCACAACACAACGCGAACGAGGCGGACGCCGCTGCCATTCAGTTGCGCGGGACCGACGACGCGAAGCAGGTAATCGGCGAGGTTCTCCGCCGTCGGATTGGCCTCCAGTTCGAAGACCTTCTGATTCGGAATCGCCTTCATGGCGCACATCGCCTCGCTGTCTTCGCGATGGCAGATAAAGCCATGATCCCAGTTCGCGTCGATCCAGCCGCCGATCTTCTCTTTCAGCACACTGAAATCGATCACACGCCCAAGGGCGTCCAGATGCTCCGCCTCGGCGTGCACGAAGGCGATATAGTTGTGACCATGCAGATTGGCGCAGCGATGCTCGTGCTTCCATACGCGATGGCCGGCGCAGAACTGAATTCGTCGAACCGCGGTCGTCATGAAACCCTGCAGTTGGTATCGCCGCGTTCGGCCGTGGCGTTCACCTGGATGCCGCCGCGCGGGTTGAAGGCGCCGCGCACACGGAGCCACTTCGGTTGGAGCTGATCGAAGAGTGTTGTCGCGATCTCATCGACGAGCGATTCGTTGAAGCCCTGGCGATCGCGATAGCGCCAAAGGAACAGCTTGAGCGACTTCGTCTCCGCCAGATGCGCGGCGGGCGCGTACTCGATCGTGAGCCGGCCGTAATCGGGCTGCCGCGTGACGGGACACATCGAGCTGAATTCGGCGCACTCGAGGCGCACGTGAATCGGACCGCCCGTCCAGTCGATCAGGTCGATCTGATCGATGGGTCGCGTCGACTGTTTACCGAGATGTTTCAGTTCCGACATGTTCCGCCTGCGGCCAACACGAATCGCGGTCGGCGTGGCCCAGCCTACCCCGGGAGCGCCAACCAGCCTACCACTGGACGCCTAACATCATACAGTTCAGACCGCTGCCGATCCCGCACATGGCGACGCGATGGCCCTTTTCCAGGAAGCCGCGCTCGTCGGCGATGGCCGCCGTGATCGGCAGGCTGACGGTCCCGATGTTCCCGAGGAACTCGAACGTCTGGTAATCCCTCTCGATCGGGACGCCCATGAGCTTCAGCACCGTCTCCCGATGCGGTGCGCCGACCTGATGGCAGATCGTACGATCGACCTGTTCGACGCGCCAGCCAACGTTCTCCAGGAACGCCTCCCAGGTCTCGCGGCCGAGGGCCACGCCGTGTTCGAGAACGGCTGTCGCGTCCGTCGTCATGTGCATGGGCCGGGCGTTCTCTCCGCTCTCGGCGTACATCCACTTGCAGAGTTCATGATGCTCGGGCCGCGCCCGCATGGCGCCGCCGACGATCTTGTGACCTTCGGGCGCGAGATCGCGATGCGTCACAATGACGGCGATCGCGCCGCTGCCGCCTGTCAGCGTGGCCAGCGAGAGCCGCAGCGTATCCATGTCGCGGCACGTCTGGAGCTTGTCGATCGTGAGGTCGACAATCTGCCGGGCCGACTCGCAGGAAACAACCATCCCCGCGCGGACCTGACCAATCTCAATCGCATTGGCGACCTGCGTGACGCCGTTGATCACGCCCAAACAGGCGTTCGACACGTCGAAGACCTGCGTGCGAGAGTTCAAGCCGAGCTCGTGGGCGACTTCGCAGGCGTTGGCCGGCTCGAGAAAGTCGCGACAGACACCGGCGTAGATCAGCATGCCGATGTCATCGGTGGAGAGCGCCGACTTCGCGATCGCCTTTTTGGCCGCAAGAGCGGCGCCATGGGCCATCGTCGTTCCCGGGTTCCAGTATCGGCGCTCGCGAATCCCGGTAAGCGCGGCGAGCTGCCCGACCTGGAGCTTCATGGCCTGGTAGACCGGCGCCAGCCGCTGCTCGAGCGACGCCGACGACACGACGTTCGGCGGCAGCTCGTAGGCGATGGTTTCGATATTGACGTTCTGGTATCGCATGTCGTTGTCGAGTTCAGCGAGGCCCCGGCCTCGCCGCCACGCGTCTGCGCGAAGCCGGGAAGTATAGTTGGGAAACGGCCCCAACAAAAGCGCCGCCCTGCGTCCGATAGGCGCCAACCGAACTGCGACCGCCAGGGAGCAGGCCAGCGCAGCCGAACATGACGCAACGCGTGCGTCACCCGCCAGGATCGTTGCGCCTAACCATCGGATGCGCAGTGACACTCAGCCGGGCGCCGCGCCGGCGCAGATGACACCTCAGTTCAGCGCCGAAGAATCGAACCTGCTCCGCTCCAAGACCGTAGAGTCCTCATGGCCCGACACGCCGGCGATGAACCGCCCCCCCCGACAGGAATTGGGGTGATTTCAACCATCCTCCTTTTACTCGGAGTTTCAGTGTTCGCAGGCGCCGCCAGTCTTGTGTGCATTCCCATTCTGACATTCGGGCCGGGAATTCAGGACTACGATTTCGAAATCGCCCGCGGATGCAGACTCGTCCGCTGCAGTTCGGCGTGCCGCCTTATCACCTGTCCGTCGGCAGCCAGCGTCGATTGCGACGTACAGCGACTGGCGTGGAACGACCGCTACATTTTCGCCGAACGGTACGGGCCACGGATTCCGAAAAACGCCACGACCCCGCAGGGCGAGAAATTCCGCGACTGGTGGATTATCGACACGATCAACAGACAGGTAGAAGGTCCGCTTGATCGAACCACTTACGATCGCAGGATGAGCGAACTGACCGGCGGGCGTGAGATCGCACTGTTTGACACCGAACTCTACGGCCGCGATGGCGTCCTGAGCCCGGCGTCCCCGACAGGCAACCGGCGCCGCTAGCGCTCGCCACAAACGACTCGCCGGTCTGTGGCAAGCGTGTTTCACGCGGCGCACATGCGGGCATCATCCGAATCGCGATCAGATCGCAAACGAGACGAGTTCGAGTTCGCCCCGAATGGGGCGACGGATCGTAGCCACGGGTGAAGCGAAGCCCCGAAGCGGGCGAAGCGCAACCCGTGGAAATCGATCGCGCCTGATCGTTTCGCTCCGAAGGAGCGACGAAGGCGCTCAATCGAACACGTATCGCTCTTCATATGAAACGTCGTGCGCCGTCAACAATCGCAGCAATTCCGTCCTGTAGTCCATGCGTCGATGGCGCGACGACTGATTCGCGATGTAGCGATCGACGACGCCGCGATTGGATTGGCTCACGGTGAAAGCGCTGTAGCCCTCCTGCCAGCCAAACTCGGATCGTGACTTCCAGTTCTCGTGCGCCCAGCGTGACGATCGCGATTTCACAACGCGCATCAGGTCGGACAACCTGCAGTCCGGCCTCCAACGAATGAGGAGACGGACATGATCCTCCACGCCGCCGATGTTGCAGGCCACGCCACCCTCAGATCGGATGATACCTCCCATGTACGGATAGAGCTTTTCCGCGAACGACGCGTCGATCCAGCGATGCCGACGCTTCGTTGAAAACACGACGTGGAACAGGATTTGAGAATACGTGCCGGCCATGACGCCTCCGCCGCTCCTTCGGAGCGATGGACCTCCGTTCGGAAAAACCCCAGTTCGCATGAAACACCGACATCGACATGCGAATCGCATCCGCCGACGCCGATGAACGCGAGAGTCAACTCATTTCTGAATATGACCACGGTTCAGCGGGCGTGAAAGGTGAGAAAACGCCTGCAGGTATCACCTGGGCGACACTCAAGCCATCCCGCTGCAGGTACGAGATTCCTTGCGTCCGCTGGTACGAGACGCCCGCCATCCGCTGGGACGAGAATCCCTTCTCGTCCCCACGCCCGCGGGAATCCCTTCCCGCAGATTGCCGCGCGCCACGATGAACCTGTAACGCCCCTTTCGGGGCTTGGCCACGACGTCGGTCAACGTGACCCAGGGTGGCGCTTCGTCCGCGTTGCGGACTTTGCTTTACCCTGTGCTGTCCTGCTGCGCCCCGATGGGGCGAAGACTCGCAGGGCGGGGGCGCCCGCCTATGGATCAGAGCCATGCTGGCCCGCAAGGCAAGCGTGCGACTGCGAGCAGGCCGCCATTTTCATCCCCAATGGCGAGCCATTCGATCGTGTCGTCCTGGGACGAGATTTCTATCTCAATTTGCTGGAACGAGAATCCCTTCTCGTTCCAGGCCCCCGCGGGACTCCCCTCCCGACGATGGGGCCCATCCGTTCAGAAATGGCGGGCGCAATGATGAAACTCGGAATGTACGCGGCATCGCGTCAGACGACTCGCTCGCACTCGGATCGTCGCGCCCCCCCCCACCACAGGTGGTGGGCCAACCGCGCGACCTACTCTCCCAGAATCGTCGCCGGATCCAGCCCCTCGGCGCGGATGAGCGCTTCGAACTCCTCGCGGCACTCGGGGCAGACTTTGAAGTGTTGCGCCACCTGCGCGAGATGCGGACTCAGCGCCGAACGATCCGTCCGCGCCTCGAGATACGCCGCCACGCGATCGAGCAGTTCGGCGCAGTCGATCTCGCAGTCCGCCGTATCCCCCAGCAGCTTCGCGAGTTCAGCCAGTTGTGCGTCCGTGGGTTTCATTGATGCGCCATCTTACGTTTCGTCCGCCAATACATCCATGACGCGCGCCGCATCAAAACCCTTACGCCGCAGGGCGGCCAGTAACTTCTTCCGGGCGTCGTGCGTCGCCTTGTAGATCGCGCCGGTCTTCATTCCCAGCCGCTCGGCCAGAACGACCTGCGGTATTCCCGACAGCTCGCCAAGAATGACCTGCCGCTGCCTCGGCGTCAGATCCTCGTCGATGGACGCCCGAAGGGCCGCAAGCAGCTGATCGCGCACCTCCTCCGTCTCGATTGCCGGGGCGCCATCCGGAGAGGCCATCGCCTCGAGTCGATCGTCCAGCGTTTCACGCTTCCAGCGCCGGCGTCGCAGCGCCGTCAGCGCGACGCGCACGGCGACTGCCATTGCCCATGTTGCGAATTTGCTCTCGCCGCGAAAGCTGTCGAGCCTGCTCGTGACCTGGAGAACGGCGTCCTGCGTGAAGTCGTCCAGGTCCGTATCCTGCACGTCCGATCGCGGACCGAGTGCGGCGCCGAGCCCCTTGCGCAATCGATCGCGCAGGGCCGCGACGGCGTCTTCACGCCCCGCCCGCAGTCCCGCAATCCACGCGTCGTCCTTCATCGCACTGGCGTCCATCGTCTCCACTCGGCCGGATTCTAGCCATGAAGGTCCGATTTCCCAGCCTTGAAAAAAAGTCGCCGATCGGCGGGTAAGGCGCCGACGCCTCAGCGCATCCAGGGGCGGCAAGGCGATGACGCCGCGACAGGACGCCGGCGCCGAAAACGAAGCACGACGACACCGAAAAGGAGAAGGCCATGACACGGTTGAACACGATCACGAAACAGGACGCGAATGGAAAAGCCAAATCACTGCTCGAGGCCGTCGAGAAGAAGCTCGGCGTGGTCCCGAACATGATGGGCGCGATGGCGAACTCCCCCGCCGTCCTGGAGGCCTACCTCGGCTTCAGCGGGGCGCTGGCGGGCGGTTCGCTCAGCGCGAAACTCCGGGAACAGATCGCCCTCGCCGTCGGTCAGCAGAACGACTGCCAGTACTGCCTCGCGGCGCACTCGGCGCTCGGAAAGTTCGCGGGACTCAGCGGCGACGAGATCGCCGACAGTCGGCGCGGCGCCGCCGGCGACGCCAAATCGCAGGCGATCCTCACCTTCGCGAAGAAACTCGTGTCGCAGCGTGGACGCGTCACGGAAGCGGACCTCGGCAACCTGAGGGCCGCCGGCGCGAACGACGGCGAAATCGCGGAAGTGATCGCCAACGTCGCCGTCAACCTCTTCACGAATTACTTCAACCACGCCGTCGATACCGTCATTGACTTTCCGAAGGCCGAACCCATCGAGGCGTGCGCCGTCTGCGCCCAGTAGGGGCCACGAAAGTCCTCTCATCCACAATGGCTCTTCAATGGCCGCCCGGTGTGAGTGGCGCAGAATCGCGCCGCCTCACGCCGGTCGCGGCCTGAGGCCCCGGCCGAGAGGCCAATCGCCAGGCATGATGCGGATTCACATCAAACGCGTGTACGACGAACCGAGTATCGCCGACGGCGCGAGAATCCTCGTCGATCGAATGTGGCCGAGAGGCGTCTCGAAGGCGGCGGCGGAACTGGACACGTGGATTCCCGACGTGGCGCCGTCGAACACACTTCGCGCCTGGTTCGCCCATGACGCGGCGCGCTGGCGCGAGTTCAGACGGCGCTACTTCGCCGAGCTTGCGGAGCAGACCGAGTCGATTGAGGCCCTCCGCCGATTGGCGACGCAAAGGCGTGTCACACTGATCTACGCCGCAAGAGACGAGCGACACAACAACGCTGTCGCGCTCCGCGATTACCTGCTCAAACATCGCACAACTGACAGCCAACACTCAAAGGGCGCCTGACGCCCACAGGAACGAGGAACACCCATGAACGATACCAGCGCTCAGCAGCGACCACTCCCGCCCGAACTCAACGTCGAATCCCATCGCTCCATGATTGTCGGACTCGAACACCTGGCCGACCCGCTGGCGCGCATCGGCCGTCACGCCCGGCGGATCAGCCTGGTCATCATCATCGGCTGGATCGGAGCGATGAAGTTCACGTCCTATGAGGCTGAGGGCATTTCGGGGCTCGTCGCCAACAGCCCGCTGATGGGCTGGTGGTACAACTTCCTGACGCACGAACAGTTCTCGGCGCTGCTGGGCGTCGCCGAGATCGTCATCGCCGCGCTGATCGCCGCGGGAGCCTGGTCGCGCCGAGCCGGCGCGTTCGGCGCCGTCGCCGCCGTCGGCATGTTTCTGACGACGCTCAGCTTCATGCTGTCGACGCCCGGCGTGGCCGAACCGACCGCCGGCGGATTCCCCGCCATCTCCGCCATGCCGGGACAGTTCCTTGTGAAGGATCTGGCGCTGCTCGCGATCTCCGTGAGTCTGCTCGCCGAAGCGCTGCGGCCCTGGAACGCGCCGGTTACACGATCCGCATGAACTTCTCCGGCGACGCCAGCGCCAGCCACTTTTCCCAGTGCGCCCCCGGCGGTGTCGCCGCCAACAGGTCACCCGGCTTGAGGTAGTGATAGATCTCGGCGTAGGTCTCGACGCGCGTCTCGCTGACGCGGCGATAGATATGCAGCGGGCGAAGCTCATCCGGATGTGACAACCCCGCGGCGCCGAGCAACTCCTGAAAGGCCTCCATCGTCTCACGATGGAAATTGGCAACGCGATGCGTCTTGTCCGTCACGTCGAGACCGCGGACGAGACTCGGCTTCTGCGTCGCCACACCCACGGGACAGTGATTGCTGTTGCAACGACGCGCCTGGATGCAGCCCAGCGAGAACATGAAGCCCCGCGCCGAATTGCAGAGGTCGGCGCCGGCCGCGAGCCGCGCCGCGAGATTGAAAGCCGTGACAACCTTGCCGCTGGCGATCACGCGGACCCTGGGTCGGAAATCAAAACCGACGAGCGCGTTGTGGACGAACACGAGACCTTCCGTCAGCGGCGCGCCGATTGAGTTGCTGAATTCAAGCGGCGCAGCGCCGGTCCCGCCTTCCCCACCATCGACAGTGACGAAATCCGGATAGATCCCCGTTTCGCGCATCGCCAGGCAGATACTGAGAAACTCGGCGGGATGCCCGAGGCAGAGCTTGAAACCCGTCGGCTTGCCGCCGGACAAGTCGCGCAGCTTCGCGACAAACTCGAGCAGACCGCGCGGCGAGTCAAAGGCCGAATGCGCAGGTGGCGACAACACGTCGCGCCCCTTCGGCACACCGCGAATCTCCGCAATCTCGTCCGTGATCTTTGCGGCGGGGAGGATGCCGCCATGGCCCGGCTTGGCGCCCTGCGAGAGCTTGATCTCGATCATCTTCACATGATCGTGGCTGGCGCGCTTCTCAAAGGCGCCGGGGTCAAACGTACCGTCATGATTGCGGCAGCCGAAGTAGCCTGTGCCGATCTGCCAGACAACGTCGCCGCCGGGCTCGAGATGGTATCGACTGAGCCCCCCCTCGCCCGTGTTGTGATAGAAGCCGCCGATTTTCGCGCCGCCGTTCAGCGCGCGGATCGCGGCGCTGGACAGTGAGCCGTAACTCATCGCCGAGATGTTCAACAGGCTCGCCTCGTAGGGGCGCTTGCAGGCGTCTCCGCCGATCCGGATCCGCGCCGATTCTTCCGTCGGGTGTTTGGCGCCCAGCGAGTGATTCATCCACTCATAACCAGGCTCATACACGTCGCGCTGCGTGCCGAAGGGCAGCGTTTGCAGGGCAAGCTTGGCGCGCTGATAGACGATCGATCGCTGCTCGCGATTGAAGGGCGTGCCGTCCGTATCACTCTCAATGAAGTACTGATTGATCTCGGGACGAATCGCCTCGAACAGGTAGCGGAAATGCCCGATGATCGGGAAATTCCGACGTACGGCGTGCCGAGTCTGGATCGCGTCGAGAACACCCAGCATGAACAAGGGAAACAGGAAGATCAGCGTCCAGAGCATCGGCGGCCAGACGTAGCCGACACAACCCACGAGCGCAAACACAATCAGTGATATGAGCAGGAATTGGCGTACCATGCGGGTATGCTAGAGGGTCCGCGGGCATTCGAATAGCGCGATGTCGCAGTGAGATCCGATCGATCCTGAGGCGCCGGGACCGCGTCATCCGCAACCGAATTCCGCAATGCCCCCAACATGTCGGCGACTCCACATCCACTCCGGCTTGAATGACATTCCGTCGCTGCCCTATAATTCACCGTAAGTCCTGGCGCCGAAGAATCAACATCCGGTGCACACATGATCAGAAGCCGTCATGCGCTGATCGGGGCAGTCCTGTTTGCCGCAGCGCTTGCGCGCCCCGGCGCCGTGACTGCGCCGTGGCTCTGTGCGGCCGACGACAATCCCGCTGCCCCAACGGCGAATTCACGACTCACGCCGCCTGTCGGCGCCTGGAGACTGTCGGGCGAATCATCTTCCGGAAAACGACTGTCAGCAACGCTGGTCGTCCTCCGTAACGAAGCTTCCCGGCTCGAAGGCTACATCCGCTGGAAGTCGCCGGGCGAACTCTCGGCGATTGAGGTCTTTCGTGGCGAGTGCGACGCCTCGGGGCGTGTCACGCTGGAAGGGTTCGAGGTTCTGACGCAACGGACGCGTGTCGGCGTCGGCGCACATCGGGCGACGTTTGACGCCGAGACGCGCGAACTCAGACACGGAGTGTCGACGCCTTCGACGCCGGCGGGCGTCGTCGGTCAATGGACGGCGTCGTACGTGGGCGATCCGCCTTCAACGCTTCCGAAGATGATGAACCTTCCGCCGGCCGAGGGCCGATGGCCGACACTCTGTCGAAATCTCTCCGAGGGATTCGCCCGCGGCCGCATCGGTCACTGGCACTTCCCTCGCACGGACGAAATAAGCGAACTGCTGAACGCGGATGACGATCGTCTGACTCGGCTTGCAACGCTTCGCCGCGCCCAGCGATCGCTGGAGCAGTTCGCGAACTCCGGGCTGACGAGCCTGTCCGAGGCGGACACGTCGAATGTGGACGACGCAATGCCCCTTCTGCGCGAGCTCTATCCGCTGGAAGATGGTCGCGTCGTCAATCTTCCCGAGCCGCTTCAACAGATCATCCACGCAACATCGGCGACTCGTGGGCGCGGCGCCGACGCCGGCGACAAGATGACGATGCGGGCGCTCGAGGGACTCGTATCGAGCTCGCTGCGGGCACAGTTGATCGACGTCGCGGCGCCGATGCGACGGCGAAGCGAAATGCGGGAAAGCGATATTCGCGCGCGATGCCGCCCCGCGACGGAGGGTGGGCTTGTCGCGCGCGTGACGAACAAGTCGGGCCGCGATCTCAGGCGATGCCTCATCGTCACGCAGTTCCATGTCGATCCCCAGGCGGTTGAAGATGCGTCCAGACAGGCCTCCGAACAGAAACTGGCGCAGGCCACGATCGCGCGATGGCTCGGCCAGACGGGACGGACCGGCCGCTCGAATGCGCAGCCGCTGGAGTACTACTGGGCCGTTGAGTCGCTCGACAAGGGCTCGATCTGCTACCTGGAGTCGTGGCCCGACGAGCGAACCATCGATGTCGACCTGGCGCCGGCGCCCTGTCACTGCATCGAGGGAACTGTCGCGCGGGTCTACGTCTTCTCGAGCGACGGATCGATGACCGTCAATATCGACAAGCCGTCTCTGCAGACGGCCTTCGCGGAATCACGACTGAAGAGCAGAACGAGCGTCGCCACCAAGTCGAAATCGAAGACGCGGCGAACGCGCCGCCGAGCGCCCTCGTGAGGCCCGGGTCGTGGCCGGCGTTGCCGGCCGTAGGCTCCCTGTGGTAGTCATCGCTTTCATTGGACCGAGACAGTCGTCTACGAATCCTCATCGGTGAAGGGATGCTCGACGAGTATTCGATCATATTCGGCGGACTTCCGAATTGCCCACTCTCGATTCACGCGTTCAAGAAGTTCAATGTCCTTTGCAAACCACTTCCGACGGCTGTCTCCGCCATCGTCGCGATGCGCGAGTTCGAATTCCGTTGCCATACTGCGTGTCAGATCTGACACCAGCCAATACAGTATTTCGTCGTCAGAGTTGGTCCGCCGCTCACTGAGCCGCTGTCCCCGCTCGGTGCTGACGTATACCCACGTATTCCCTTCGATTTCGACGTGAGACGAACCGTCATGTTGAGGCGCGTCAAGAAAGCGCACGAGCCGCCGGGGCGCTGCGAGAATCGTCGCGCATTCAAAGTAGCGGTTCTTGATATCTATCAGGTTCGCCATTTCACGGGTGGATTGCGGGCGGGAAATACGATGTGAGGCCTGTTTCCTGCTCCGGGCAGGGTTACCTACGCCGAAATATCCAGGCGTTCCCGGCCATCGTCGTCGCGCGTAATGCCGGATTCGTCGGCGGCGACCTCTTCCGCGGCGCCCTCCTCTTCCGGCCCGCCGTCGTATCGACCCTGGCTGCCGTAGCCGCCGCCGTCGGCGTCGACCTTCGTTCGCCCGTCCGTCTCTTCGATCTCGAGAATATCCTCCGTCCCGCCGCGACCCGTCAGTTCGCGCGAGGCGTCCGTCTGCTCGTTCTCGACGCGATCCTTCTGCTGCGAAGCGGCGGACTGCGTCACACCCGACTGCAGCACGCTGCCGATGGCGTTCGGAGGAATGGAAGACATAGCGATCGACCCTCTCGACGGTATCCAACGAGATTCATCGGCCTACACAGAAGATATCGGCAATTCTTGCCGACGGGCTTAAAACAGGGCCATCAAACCCCCGGACGAATCCCTCTCCCGGCTCATCGTACGTAATCCACGCAAGGCACAGATCCGGCGGATTCGAGTGAAGCGTCGTCGGCCCATTGAAATGTGTACCGCGAAGGCGGCAGCGCCCTGTTCGTCACAAGAGAGCGTCCCACGGGGCCGGCGCCGAATCTGTCAACGGCACGCTGAAGGCGTGCAACATGCCGAGCCCGGGGCGGGTGCGGCCCGCGAAGCGGATAAACGCAGCCCTAGGAATACGATCAGTGAGAAAATGAAGCACTGAAAATGCGAAACATCCCGTCACATCGGTGGGATTGGCGCCCATGCGGTGTTACCGAAGTCCAGGGTCGATTTCCGGGACTTCCATCATGATTCAATTTGATTAACTGGCAAACCCGCCAGACCCGATCAAACGCGGAATTCGCGGGTCCGCTGTTTGAGCTGGAAGCGGAGACGATCGACGATGGCGGAGTGCATCTGGCTGACGCGACTCTCGGAGAGATCCAGCGTCAGGCCGATCTCCTTCATCGTGAGCTCTTCATAGTAATAAAGGACGAGGATGAGGCGTTCCGTCGGCGTGAGGTTCTGCTGGACCAGCGTCTTGAGGTCTTCCTTCTGGAGTTCCTTCTGCGGGTCGAGGGCGCGTTCGTCGCGAAGGATCTCCACTTCGGCCACGTCCCGCGTGGAATCCGTCGTAAAGGCCTTCCGCGAAAGCGATGTCATCGTGACGGCGTTTCCGTCACGCTTGATTCGCTTGAATTCGTCCTTCGACACGCCGATCCGACGCGCGATCTCGCGATCGCTGGGCATGCGGCCCAGTTCGCTCTGCAGTTCCTTCGTGGCGTTCTGCACGCGCTGCGATCGATTGCGAACAAGTCTCGGCACCCAGTCCATCGAGCGAAGCTCATCGAGAATGGCGCCGCGGACGCGCGGAGAGCAGTAGGTCTCGAACTTGACGCCGCGTTCCAGGTCGAAGGCGTCGATCGCGTCGATGAGACCGAACATGCCGGCCGACACCAGGTCCTCGACATCGACTTCCGTCGGCAGCTTCGCATGAACGCGTTCCGCATTGAAGCGGACGAGCTGGGCGTACTGCTCGATCAGGAAGTTGCGAAGCTCCTCAGTCGGGGCCTTCTTGTACTTGATCCATACCGACTGAATGTCGACGTCCGTCGCGACCATATTCGCCGCTCCATGGGGTTCGACTGATCGTCGTTACCCGGTTCAATCATTCCGGCGGGCGCCGGAACGCTTCACTCAACCGCCGACGACGGTCACATCACCGTGATGATCGTCCGCCGCGTGGCGCTCTTCGTCGTGAGTTGATGCTTCGGACGCCTCACTCTTCCGGACTCCGTCCTGAATGATCTGTACTCCGATCCATCCCGCCGCGAGGCCCATCGCGACACCGCCGAGCAGTCCCTGCACGGCGCGCGGTATCAGCACGCCCGGCGCCGCGCCGGTCACGAGACCGACGAGAATCGTCGAGCTGAAGACAACTAACCCGCAGATAGATCCGAACAGCCGAATCACAACGCCTTTACGTCAACGGCGCACAAGGTTCTCGGTCGTGGCCGTACTCTCCGCATCGGCAGTCATTGCCCGCGAGTTAATAGAAATGGCCGAACAATTTTCGAAAGAAACCCGGCGCCGGCGGAGCGTCGTCGTCGCCCGATAGAATGCGATCCGCCAGCATTGCCACGCCGCGCGCGGCGGTGGATCGCGGCGAGAGGGAAACGAGCGGTCGCCGTCGTCGGATGGAGATGGGAACATTTTCGTCGCGCAGGATCTGCCCGTAATCATCGACCGCAACGCTCAGAAATCGCGCCGCGACGGATGCGACGCGCTGCGACACGGCGCGCCCCTCACTCGCCGAGGCGGCGCAGTTCACGACGAGACCAATCGAGGGCGTGATCGGCGTTCGACTGAGCACCTTGACGAGGGCGTAGACATCGGCGACGGCGGTCGGCTCAGGCGTCGTCACGAGGAGCAGGCGATGCGCCGTCTGCGCAAAGGCGAGCACGTTCTGGGAGATGCCGGCGCCGCAATCGAGCAGAATCACATCGCTTTCGCGCTCCATGCGGCCCAGGGCGTCGAGCAGGCGCAGCCGTTCGAATTCGCTCAGATCCGCAACACCCGCGATGCCCGATGCGCCGGCAATGACGGACAGATTGTCATCGACGCGCACGGCGACATCATCGAGCGACCGCTCGCCGCGTATCACGTGTGAGAGATCGTGCGTTGTGCTCACGTTCATCGCGACATCGATGTTGGCTGTGCCGAGATCGGCGTCGATCAGGATGACGCGCCTGCCGCGCCCGGCCAGTGTCAGCGCGAGGTTGACGGCGACACTCGTCTTGCCGACGCCGCCCTTTCCGCTCGCGATGGCGATCACCTGCGCCGCGCGGCGCGGCCGCGCCACCGGCTGAAGACTCGCCTCGTGGCTCGCCATCATGCGTCGGAGATCCGTTGCCTGATCCGTCGGAAGAGCGGTCATACGCCCACCTCCTGCCTGTCGTTGCGGGCGCGACGCGCGAGATCGTTCGGATCATCGAAGCCGAGGATCAGCTTCGCGAGCCGACTGTTGCTGGCGATTTGAATATCATCGGGAACAGCCTGGCCGTTTGTCAGGTAAGAGACCTGCATGTTGACGCGCTTCAGCGTATTGAAGATCACGCCGAGACCCACGGCCTCGTCCACCTTCGTGAAGATCAGCTGCGTGACACCCAGCGGCCGGAATCGATCGATCGCTTCTCGCGTCGTGCGATCCCGGCTCGTGCTGGAAAGCACGAGATGCACCTGATCGGGACGCGCAACGCGGAGAAATCCGCCCAGTTCGGTAATGCGCGGATCGTCCTTCGGGCTGCGGCCGGCGGTATCGATCAGGATCAGGTCCATGTTACTCATACGATCGATCGCGCTGCGAAGATCGTCCGGCGTGAGCACGGAGATCAGCGGTACCTTGAGAATCTGCGCGTAAGTCCGCAGCTGCTCGACGGCGGCGATTCGATAGGAATCGATCGTGATCATGCCGACGCTCTTGCGCTCGCGCAGCTTCATGTTGGCGGCGAGCTTGGCGATCGTCGTCGTCTTGCCGACGCCTGTCGGGCCCACCAGCGCGACAATCGTCGGTCTCCCCGGCGCCGCCAGCTTCAACGGCGATGCGGCCGGAAGCATGTCTCCGACCAGGCGGCGCAGTTCCATGCGAACAAGCTCATCCGCGATGCGAACGTTCCCGCGGACGCCGAGGTTCTTTGCGGCCCGATGCAGGAGTTCCCGAGCGAGCTGCTCCTCGACCTCCTGCGAAATCAGATGCGAATAGAAACTCGTCAGCGACTCCGGGGCGTCGGGAAACGCCGAGCGGTCCGAACGATCGACGAGATTCTTCACCATGCGACGGATCTCATCGATCTCGTTACGCAGGTCCGTGTCCACTTCGATCGCGATGTTCGTGTTCACTTCCGGCGGCGCCGGGAGATCGAACGACGCGGCGTCGAGGATGTCGGCGCTGTCGTCGGCCCTGTCCGGCGTTGTTGCTGGCGGCGTGACCTTTGACGGCGTCGGCGCATCTCGAAACGCCAGCCGATCGGCGGGCGCGTTGCGGCTGGCCACAATCGCCGGCGCTGGCGCAGCGGGCTTCGGTTTCGCCGGCGCGGGTTTTGTCGTCGCGCTCGCGCCGTTTCCATTGCCGGCGCCTGCGGCGTTGTAGGCCTTCACAGCGGCCTGCGCCATCGCGACGCTGCGGGACAGACCGCTGTCCTGCGGCGCCGACTCGCTCGTCTCGACCTTCGCGCCGCCGGCCGCCGGCCGTCGAACGGCCGCGGCGCGACCATCGGACGTGGCCGTGATCTCCACGATGGGTCGCGCCCCGACGCCGAGTACACCGCCGCGATTGACGGTCCGCGTATGAAGAATGACGGCGTCGGCGCCAAGCTCCTTCTTCACTTTGGCGAGCGCCTCCGACATCGTTCTTGCCTGAAAAGTTCTAAGCTTCATGGTCGATGGTCACCATACCGTGGGTTCGTACATTCACTCCGCGAACGATCTCGTTGTAGCCGAGGACCGCCACGTTGGGCAGCGTCGATTCGATCAGTCGCCGGACCCATTGTCGCACCTGTGGCGAGGCGATCACGACGGGCGAGTGACCGCCCGACTTCGCCGCCGCCGATTCAATTTCGTTTCGCACACCCGTCACGACCTTTGTCGCCATTGCGGGCGGCAGTGACATGAACGCGCCGCGATCGGTCCGTTCGACGTTGGCGTTGATCGCCTCTTCGAGCGCCGGATCGAGCGTGATGGCGTGAATCGTGGACGTGTTGTCGATGTGCTGTTCGCAGATGGTTCGCGCCAGGGCGTTGCGCGCGTACTCCGCGAGAATCTCCGCATCCTTCGTCCTGCCGGCCCAGTCGCCGAGCGTCTCGAGAATCGTGCCGAGATCGCGCACGGGGACGCGCTCCTTCAGAAGCAGGCTGAGTACGGCCTGAACCTCGCCCATCTTCATGATGTCGGGAATCACTTCCTCGACGAGCTTGGGGCTCGTTTCCTTCAGGTGCTCGATCAGCTTGTTGACGTCTTCGCGCGTCAGCAGCTCGGCCGCATATCGCTTGATCAGCTCCGTCAGATGCGTCGAAAGCACGCTCGACGGACCGACAACCGTGTAGTTGCGATGTTCCGCCGTCGCGCGATCGGATTCCGGAATCCAGATGGCGTCCAGGCCGAACGCCGGCTCCTTCGTCTCCATGCCGTGAATCGGCTCGCTCACGGCGCCGGAGTCGATCGCCAGGTAGTGCCCCGGCATCGTCTCGCCCTTCGCGATCCTGGCGCCGCGCATCTTCACGACGTATTCGTTGGGCTGCAGCGCAACGTTGTCCCGAATGCGGATCGGCGGAACGAGAATGCCCAGTTCCGTCGCGACCTGTCGGCGGATGTTCTGGATTCGATCGAGCAGGTCACCGCCCTGCTTCTTGTCCACCAGCTTGATCAGGCCATAGCCGACCTCGAGCTCGAGGGCGTCGACCGTGAGGCACTTCTCGATCTTCTCGGGCTCCTTCGGCTTCGTCTCCTGCTTGCGCTGCTGGGCGACGACTTCCTTCTTCTGCCGGCCGATCAGCATGTAGCCGATTCCGCCGACGCCCGTCCCGATCATGAGGAGCGGCGGCTTCGGCAGCGGCGTCGCCAGCAGGATGACGAGAAAACCGCAGGCGAGGATCATCGCGATCGGTCGCGACGTCAGCTGGCCGATCAGTTCCTCGCCCATGCTGCTCTTGGCGGTCGAACGCGTGACGATCATGCCCGCGGCGATCGACACGAGAAACGCCGGGACCTGCGTGACGAGACCGTCGCCGATTGTCAGCTTTGTGAAGACCTCGAGGCACTGCATCAGGTCGAGGTTCTTCTCGACCATGCCGACGTAGATGCCACCGAGGATGTTGACGAGCGTGATGATGATGCCCGCGATGGCGTCGCCACGGACGAACTTGCTGGAACCGTCCATGGCGCCGTAGAAGTCCGCCTCGCGCGTGATGTTCTCGCGGCGACGGCGGGCCTCGCCCTCGTCGATCATGCCGGCGGAGAGATCGGCGTCGATCGCCATCTGCTTGCCGGGCATGGCGTCCAGCGTGAAACGGGCGGCGACTTCGGCGATACGCGTGGCGCCCTTCGTGATCACGACGAACTGAATGACCGTGATGATGACAAAGATGATCACGCCGACGGCGATTGAACCCGCCGCGACAAAACCGCTGAACTCCTCAATGACGCGACCGGCGGCGGCCGTTGTTCCGTCGGCGTTCGTCAGAATCAGCCGCGTCGTCGCCGTATTCAATACCAGGCGCAGCAGCGTCATCGACAGAAGCAGCGAGGGAAAGGAGGAGAACTCAAGGGGGCCGTTCATGTACATCACCGTCAGGAGCACAACGGCGCTGAGCGTGATGTTCGCGACGAGCAGAAAGTCGAGCACGGGCGTCGGCAGCGGGATGAGGATGACGAGAATGAGCGACATCGCCAGTATCGGGAAAGCGATACCGCGATGCTCGTGAATGAAGTTCGTCGCCCGAATGACAGGTGTCGCCGCCGCCATCTAAGTGTGTATCCCGCTCTCTTCCCGACGCGCTTCGGCGTCTGTTCAGGTCCTCTGACAATTTCGTTCAACATGGGTGGGCATGGCCCGCCCTGCGATGGCCCGCTAGGCCGCTCGCGTCCTGCGCTGACGCTTGTTCAGTTTCTTTCCGCTGAGTCGATAGACGTAGGCCAGGATTTCCGCGATCGCCTGGTAGAAGCGCTCGGGGACTTCCTGGTTGACTTCAACCGTCTTGTAAAGCGCCTGGGCCAGTGGCTTGCGCTCGATAATCGGAATACCGTGAAGGATCGCGATTTCGCGGATCTTCTTCGCGAGATGATCGGCGCCCTTGGCGACGACCTTCGGCGCGGCCATCGACTCCGCGTTGTACTTGATGGCAATGGCCAGTTCCGTCGGATTCGTCACGATGACATCCGCCGTCGGCACCGCCTTCTGAATGCGCTGGACGGCCTGCGCCATCTGCATCTTGCGGCGCTGCATCCGAAGCCGGGGATCGCCCTCCATGCTCCGAAGCTCCTCGCGAACCTCCTGCTTGGTCATACGAAGATCGCGGATGTGCTTCCATTTCTGCCAGGCGAAGTCCAGCAGCGCGATGATGAGCAGCGCCAGCGCCAGTTGCAGTCCGATGTCGTAAAGCACGGACGTCAGCTGGATGACAAGCGGCCATCCGCTCAGCGCCATCGCGTTCATGATGTCTTCGAGACGGTTGTTGACCGCGACAGACGCGACGGCCGTCACGATCGCCAGCTTGACGAGATTCATCACGAGCTGCATCGCCGTCCGCGAGCTGAACATGCGCGTCACGCCATTGATCGGATTGAGCTTGTCGAGCTTCGGCGTCAGCGGCTCCGTCGTGAAGAGGAAGCCCGTCTGGAGCAGGTTGGACGCGATCGCCAGCACGATCAGCACCGTCAGGATGGGACCGGCGGCGCCAAGGACCATCATGCCGACGTCCATCACGAGCTTGCCGACATCCAGCGACAATCCCGCCGACGGATCCGTGACGGAGAGATTCCGCTTCATCACTTCGTGCAGCGAGCCGATCATCTGCGGTCCGAAGACGCGCAGGGCGAGCAGACCGCCGAGCAGGAGCAGGGCCGAGTTCAGGTCCGTGCTCCGGGCGATCTGTCCCTTGTTGCGCGCCTCCTGCAGGCGTCGCGGCGTTGGCGCTTCCGTCTTTTCGCCGGCGTCATCCGGCATAAGCGCCTCCCTGCATCAGCGCCGTGGCCGACGTCTCAAAGAAACGCCCCACGAGATCCAGACTGTCGCCGATCGAATCGACGATCATCTCTTCCGCGAATCCGATCGTGATGGCCGCGACGAACAGCGCCGCGCCGATCTTCAGGCTGAAGCCGACGCTGAGCACGTTCAGCTGCGGCATTGTCTTTGTCAGAAATCCCATCAACAGGGAGGTGATGAAGAGCGTGAGGATCGTCGGGCCCGCCAGGCGAATCGCCAGTTCGAACATGTCCCGCATCATCATGATGAGCAGATCGCCGACCTGGCCATCGAAGGAGGCGAGCATCGGCGGCACATGTTTGAAGCTCGACAACAGCGACATGATGACCGCGATGTGACCGCGAGAGATCAGAAAGACGGCCGTCACGGTAAAGAACCAGACCTGGTCAAGCGCCGTCGACTCTTCATCAAAGATCGGGTTGAACACAGTGCCCAGGGCCATGCCGGCCTGATGGCTGATGATCTTGCCGCCCGTCTGCGCCGCGTAGAAAACGACGGCCGCGGCGAACCCGAGGAGATAGCCGATCAGCAGTTCGCCGATCATGCCGGCGGCGGCCATCGCCAGCGTCACATCCGTCGGCAGGTGCGGCAGGACGACGGGAAAGGCCATGAGCGACAGCGCCGCGACAAGCCAGGCCTTGACCTGCGTCGGAATCTGCCGGCTCGAGAACATGGGCGTCGCGATCACGAGCCCCGCGACGCGCGCAAGCACCAACCCGAAGGCCGGCAGCAGCATCTGATATCGCAGGAGTTCGAATGGCATCAGTGTGTCGTGTCAGAAGTTCTCTTGTTGACGGCGCCGAACCGGCGCGGCGCGCGTCCGGCGACCTGGATCTATCCCAGCCACAGTCGCTGCGTGTACTCGATCATCCGCGTCACGAGCCACGGCATGAAAAACGCCGTCGCAATCCCCATGCCGACGATTTTCGGCACGAACGTCAGCGTCTGCTCCTGAAGCTGCGTGACGGCCTGAAAAATGCTGATGCCCAGACCGACGACCATGCCGATCGCCATGATCGGTCCGGCGAGAATCAGGGCGACGAGCAGCGCGTCGCGACTCAGATCGACAGCCATTCCCGGCGTCATGGGCGCTCCTCTGCAATGTATGAATCACGTTTCATCGTGTTGTCGCAACCGTTGTCATCCAACGCCCTTCGCTCTCAGGCGATCGCGGCTCTGACGTGTGGGCACGGCCCACACAACAAACTCAGTTCGGTGGGCGTCGCCCACGCGATGGCGCGCAATGCGACGGCCCGCATTCAGCAACCTGTCACACGAAGCTGTTCAGGAGCGACGCGATGACCATGCCCCAGCCATCCGCAAGGACGAACAGCATCAGCTTGAACGGCAGCGAAATCAGCACGGGCGGCAGCATCATCATGCCCATGCTGATCAGGATGGAGGCGATCACCATGTCGATCACGAGGAACGGCAGGTAGATTCGAAACCCCATCACAAACGCCGTCTTCAGTTCGCTCAGCACAAACGCCGGGATCAGTTCCGACAGATTCACCTCGCTCGGCAGCAGCGTTTCGTCCGGCGCGAGCGGCTTCTGTCGGGCGTACTCCACAAACAGATAGACGTATTCTTCGTTCTCGGCGTTGGTAATCTGCTTGAACATGAAAGCCCGAAGCGGCGCAACACCGCGATCGTAGGCCTCGGACTGAGAGATCGTTCCCTCAAAGTAGGGATCGACCGCGTCGGTCTTCATTTTGGCCCACGTCGGCGCCATGACGAGCATCGTCATAATGAGCGCGAGGCCCGTGATGACCTGGCTCGGCGGGAGCTGCTGCGTTCCGATCGCCTGCCGCAGAAGCGACAGCACGATGAGAATCCGCGTGAAGCTCGTCATCATGATGAGAATCGATGGCGCGAGCGACAGAACCGTCAGCAGGACGAGGATCTTGAGCGTTGCGCTCACACCTTTGCCATCCCTGGCGGGCGGCAGAATCTCGCTGACATCGGGCACGCCGAAGGCGTTGTCGAACGCGCCGCTTGCCGGCGTCGCAGTCGTGGGCGGCTGCGGCGCCTGCGCACGGGCGACCGCCGGCGCCAGGCAGAAGCCCAGCGCGGCCAGCACGAGCAGACGAACTGGATGACGGCGCCTCCTGCGCCCATCGCCCCAAGGCATCGCGCAACTCCTTTGCGCGGCTGACTCACGACACATCGCCGACAACCCGGCGACGCTGCACGCGAGTACTTTTTCTATTTCTGTCGCGACGAACCAACGGACAGCGCCCGGATTCGTCCGACGAGTTCCTGAATCCTGGCTTCGGTCTCACCGAGCCGGCCATCCCGGCGCGACGCCACGGAAGTGACCGGCGCGTTCGACGCGTCCATTTCGTCGTCCTCGTCGGGCTCCACGGCCTGTTTCGACAAGGCCGATGAGAAGGCGTCGCTCCGTGATCGATTCAGGTTCGACGCCAGCGTCGCGATCTCCTCCGGATCGTTGATCTCGGCAAGCGCGTTCATCGAGTCAGGTGTCACGCCGACAAGCACGACGCGCTTTCCGACCTTGACGAGGCAGAGGCTCTGCTTACTCGACAGGTACTGCCGGGCGAGAATGTTCATCGCCGACGCCCCGCTGACGCGCGTCGCCTGCGGCGCCCATTTTCGCACCGCCGCGACACAACCGACGATCAGCCCCAGCACGGCCAGCATCGGCCAGAACGTCTCGATCAGGCTCGTCTTCGGCAGGCGCACCGACGCCGTTTTCTCGCCATCACTTTCGTGTCGGATGGCGGTCGACGTCGATCGACGGACCAGTGGCTGTTCATCGACGATCGCATCAGCATCGCGAGACGGCGCTTCATCGGAATCCGCTCGCCCGGCCGCGTCAATTCGCGCCGGCGCGTTCGTTCGAACGCCCGGATTCGCATCGTCCGCGCGTGCGAACGCGGGAACCAGCAGACTCAGTGACAAGCCGATCGCGATCCTCGTGCGACGGGCCCAATCGACCTGCGTTCGATGGCGCGCAATCATCAGTCGTCGTCCTTGCCAACGAGGATCTCGCTGATTCGAACGCAGAAGTTGTCGTTGAGCACCAGGACTTCGCCGCGAGCCACGAGCCGATCGTTCACGAGAACGTCGACCGGATCGCCGGCAAGGCGATCAAGTTCGACGACGGACCCCTTGCCCAGCTTCAGGACGTCTTCGATATAGAGATCGGAGCGGCCGAGCTCGATTCGCACATCCAGCAGCACGTCGTTGAGCAGGCCGATGCCCTTGGCGTCCTCCAGTGAGAAATCACCGCCGAAGTCGGGGATATCCAGAGGCACCGCGCCGACCGGAGGTGGCGGCAATGGCGCCGGCGCCGCATGAACCGCTGGCGCGGCCTGAGCCGCAGGAGGCGCCGAGGCGGCCGGTTTCGCCGCGGCCGCTGCCGCGGCGGCGGCTTTTTCTTCTTCGATGGCGGCGGCCATCATCGCGGCGGCCTCGTCAAATGGCCGGCCCTGGCTGTCCAGCTTGGGTGTGCCGTCGGGGTTCGTCAGTTCATGCGCCCCGGCGTCCGATGGGTCGGCGCCCGCGGCGGCCATGGCGGCGTCAATATCCGCCTGCGAAAGTTCACCGGCGTCCGCCGACGCGTCGGCGCCTCCGGCGCCCGCCATCGCGGCGTCGATGTCCGCCTGCGACAATTCGCCCGCGTCGCCACCGGCCGCGGCCATCGCCGCGTCGATGTCGGCCTGGGAGAGCTCACCCGCATCGGCGGAGGGCGCGGGATCACTCGCCGACTCCGCGTCGCCACCCGCGGCGGCCAACGCGGCGTCAATGTCCTCTTGCGAGAATCCCTCAAAAGACCCGAACCCGCTATCGGGTTCGTTCTCTTCAGGCGGATTGTTCGGCGGTTGATCAGCCATCGTTCAACGAACGGCGTCGCATTGGGGCGACGCCCTAGAACCCTGTCGGAAGCGGCGTGAATTCCGAGATGAGCACGCGCTCGATCGTCAGATCCTCACCCATCATCTTGGTCAACTCGAAACGGATCAGTCGCTTGAGCGTTTCGAGACCGTACTCGTGCAGATGCTTGTCCTCGGCCGCCCGAATGATGCGGCTGAGCATGTCATTGATGGCGGCGCGATGGTTGTCCAGGAATGTCTGGACCTCCGTTTCCTGCTCGCTCGGCACGACGATGTTCGCCGTCACGCTGTAGAGCACGGTCCGCTCGCCGTTGGTGTTCTGGACGCGGACACGCGCCAACTCCAACTCCTTGGTCGCCAGGGCGGGCTGAGTCGCGGCCATCAGCTCCTGGTCCATGCCCATCGTTGGATCCGGCTCGGGCGAGAAGAACTTCATCGCGAAGAAGATGGCGAGGCCTTCGACGAGCATCACGCCGCCGAAGAGACCCAGCGTCTTCATCTTCCTCGACTTCGCCTGTGCGGCGTCGCCCGCTTCTGTCGTTTCTGTTTTGGGCTCTTCGGCCATTTTTGCGCATCATCTCCCTGAGCGCCAACGTGTGAGACAATCGGCACTCTCTCTTATCGGTCGAAATCGGCCGCCGCTCTTACGGGAATGGCAAGTTCCGCGCGAATTCGACGAGACCCGTTCCGACCAGCCTTAACTTCTTAAATAACAGAACCGAACCTCCGATTCTGGATCGGAGATTCGGTTCGTAACGTGCATTGAATTGCCGACGTCGCGCAGAGATTGCCGATATCCGGGCGCTCGCCGCGGCGCCACCCGCTGCAATATCGGCCGATCCGCCGCGCCGTCAGACGGCAAACGCGCGGACGTGGCGGCTGTAGTCGACGGCCCGGCGCACGACTTCCTCGAGCGGTTCCTTCACGATGATCCGCTCGCCGTTGACGAGCGTGATCATCGTGTCGGGCGTCTCCTCAAGGTACTTGATCAGCTCCGCGTTGAGGACAACGCGATGGCCGTTGAGTCGCGTGACGGAAATCATGTCAGCCCGCTTTACCTTCCTGCGTCGACCGGATTATCGCCTGGCGACCAGCAGGAGTTCCTGCAGCAGCTGGTCCGACGTTGAAACAACACGGGACGCCGCCGAGAACGCCGTCGACGACGTGATCAGGTTAATGAACTCGCGCGACAGGTCGACGTTGCTCAGTTCGAGCGACCCCGATGAGATCTTGCCCGCGCCCAGAACCAGCGGCGCCGTGATACGGGCCTCGCCGCTGTTGGGTCCGACAAAGTACGTGTTGTTGGATCGGGCAAGCAGACCTTCCGGATTGGCAAACGTCGCCAGGGAGATCTGCCCCAGCGTCTGGTTGAGACCGTTGCTGAAGGTGCCGAGGATCAGCCCGTCCTGACCGATGTTGTAGTCGATCAGGGTTCCCGTCGCGAAACCATCCTGGAAGCTCATGACGATGGCCGAGTCGTCGGTGTTCAGACCGCTGATTTTCGAGAAGTCGAACTGGATCGACAGCGGATCGATGGCGCCCGTATCGACGCGGTTGATGACGACGCCGTTCTGCGGCGCCTCCGTGTACTGGCCGTTGGCGTCGAATTCGATCGTGCCGGTACCGATGACGAACTCCACGTCGGAGTCGTCGCCCGAGTTGGCGTAGAAGCGCCAGATGCTCTGGCCCGTCGTTCGCTCCTCGAGCACCATTGTCAGGTCGACCGTGACCGGCGTTCCGAGCGTGTCATACACGATGAACGTCGTATGCGTGCTCTCGCCGTTGGCGGCCTGCGTCTCGTTGAACGTAAAAGGAATCTGCTCCACACCATTGCTGATGAGGGTTCCCGCCTGGATCGACAGGCTGTTCTGCGTGCCGGCGTTGCCGCGAATCTCCAGTCGGCCGTCGGCCGTGACTGTCGTTCCGGGATTGCCCGCGACGCCCGCCGTCGTGTCGACACCCGTCACTTCATCCATCCACGCGAGGAAGTCGCCGATCGTCGTCCCCGTGGTCCCGACGATGAACTGCTCGTTCGGGACGTCGCGACCGCCGCGCTTCACGCCGTCGACCGTGATGACATCGCCCACGTTGAGAATGGCCGGGCCGACGCCCGCCGTCGAGCGGATGTTCGTCAATGCCGTGGTCGGCCCCGTGATGTTGTCGAGCTGCAGGCCCGTCGTGGCGTCGTAGAGAATCTGCGACTGCAGGATGTTGCCCTGTGTCGCCACTTCGCCCGTCGAGTTCAGGGTTCCGTCGAGAACGGCTTCCCGCGTCGCCTTCGCCGTCGTGAGAACGCCGAGGGGAATCGAAACATCGCCGAGGGCGCCGGGAATCAGCTCGAAGTCGGAGTTGATGCCGTAACCCTGGACGAAAAAGCCGTCCGCCGAGATCAGCCGGTTGTCGGCGCTGAGCGTGAAGGAACCGTCCCGCGAGAAGACCTGCTCGTTTTCCGGCGTACGAAGAACGAAAAAGCCGTCGCCCTCGATCGCAAGATCGCTCGGAACGCCCGTCGTCTCGACGGCGCCGGGCAGAAACGATCGCTGAATCGCGCCGATGTTCACGCCGAGACCGATCTGGGCGGGGTTCGTGCCGCCCTGATTGTCGCCCGGTTTGGTACCGGCGCTGAGCGTGCGCGCGAACTGCGTCTGAAAGAGTGTGCGCGAGCCCTTGAAGCCCGTCGTATTGATGTTCGCGATGTTGTCACCGATGATGTCGAGCCGAAACTGGCTGGCATTCAATCCGGACAATCCTGTGTACAACGCTGACGTCAGACCCATCTTCTTAGCTCCACTTCCGGCGAAGTATCTACTCGTATCTGTTTATCCGGCGTCGGAATAACGCTTCCGATCGGCCGGAGTTCTTCAACAAAATCCATCACGCGACGAGAACGTCGCAACAACTACGCGCCCGTCCGCACGCCAATGCCCGGCGAGAAAATGCTGTCCAGCAGTTCGCCCACGATGTTGGCGCCATCGCTGATCGCCTTCTCCAGCGCGTTCGGCCTGACGGCCGCCCGCTGCGCCCGAATGCGATTCAGCAGCTTGGCCGCGGCGTCGCGATCCGGCGCAGCGCTTCGCGCCGCGGCGCTGTTCGTATCCGTCGTATCGCCCGTTCCGCTGTCCCCCGTCGTCTCATCGACGCCGTCCGTCGTCGTCGTGTCGGCGCCGGCCGTCGTGTCCGTCGTCGCCGTCGAATCCCCTGAGGAGATCGAGGCGAGTTCCGCTTCCAGCTGGTCCAGGATCTCGGGCGGCAGGTTCTCGACGAGCGTCACTTCGCGGACACTCGCCGCAGGCAGCCGCTTGCCGTCGTGCAGATTCAGTACCGCGTTGCCATTGCCCTCGAAGGTCACGCCGATCACGAGACCGTCGATGTCCGTCGACGCGCCCGACGAGTCCGTCACGGTCCCCAGCACGTAATTGCCGATCAGACTCGCCGTCGTCCCGAATCGCTGTTCGTTCGAGAGGGACTGCAGCGTCTTGGTCAGCGTCTGCGACTGCTCCATCTGCCGGATGTTCGACATCTGCTGCAGCAGCTGCTGGTTGTCCTTGGGATCGAGCGGATCCTGCGAGCGAAGCTCCTCGATCATCAGGCCGAAGAAATCCTCGGAACTGATGTCATCGAAGCCGCGCGTCGTCGCCTTCTGACCCGCGATTGCTGCATTCGTCTGTGCTGTAATGCTGGCTGCGTCCATCGCCTTGCCTTTCTCCTGATCAGGCCTACGCAACGAGGTTGACCGCGCCGGGGGCGAATCCATACCCCCCGACGTCGCGATCCGTTACGCCCTGTGTTGTGTCGTTCTGAAGTTCGTTGATGGCGTCGACCGTGTCGGCCCCGCCCTGCCACTCCGAGCGTTGCCACGAGGAATCATTGCGATCCTGCGCGTCGCGCGGCAGTTGATAATCGGCGTCCTGTGGCGCCGACTGATCGTAATGTTGCTGCGAATTCTCATGTCGATCGGACGTCGCCGAATTCTCCGGCGTCTTCGTCACGACATCGGCGCGCTCCACGCGAATCCCGTGCGCCGAGAGCGCCTCACGAAGATCGTTCAGCTTCGATTCGATCAGTTTCGACGTTTGTCTGGATTGCGTGTCGACCTGAATCGACAGACCTTCGTGCTGCAGATTCAGCTGAATGCGAACCGTTCCCAGCGAGGGTGGATCCAGTCGCAGAGTCGCCTGATATCGACCCGGCACGCCGGAGGCGTTCAGTTCACGCACGAGATTGTCGACGCCGCCACTCCTGTCGGCGCCATTGGTCAGCAGGTCGCTGACGATCGTGTTCGCCGCCGCGCCGGCGGTGGAGGGCGCCGCCACGTTCGTTGTCGTGGCGCCAGTCCCGCCCGACGGCGTATGGGAGATCGCCCCGCTCGCGCCGGGATTTTCCGAAATCAGGAAACGCAGCGCGGAGACGGCCGCCGAGTCGCCGACACCCGTCCGGATGGACGCCGTGTCCGTCGCGGCGGACGACGCGCCGCCCGGGCCGCTCGCCGCCTCAAGTCGCGCCGCGAACACGCCCGGCTTTGCCGTCGACGACGTTGTCGCCTCGCGCTTCAGACTGTTGCGAACCGGGGACTCCGAACGACTCCCCGCGAGGCCCGCGTCGTCCTTCGCGGACTGCTTCGGCGCCGCTTTCGTCGCGCCTTCATTCGCCGGATCGACGCGGCGCGATTCCAGCGCGTCTCGCACGAGCCGCTGATGCACGCTTTCGCGCGGTACGACGTTTTCGACATCTTTGCCCGTGTCACTGACCGCGGCGCGTGCGGCTCGTTCGACCGTCGTCCCCCGCGCGTCTTCGGCGACGCGATCGGACGTGTTCTCGCCGGATTCGTTCGGCTGAACCGGACGCGTCGCGACCGAGTCGTCGGCGTCGGTGTCGACGGATGACTCAATCGGCTGGGCGGCCGCTTCCCGGAGCGCCGCATTCGCCCTGCTCTCGATGTCGGCGGACGTCGCGTCGGTATCTGTCGTCGAGACAGCTGTCTCGGCGGTCGTGTTAAGTGGGTTGTCGTTCGCGCCGGCCTGGGCGTCGCCCGGCGTTGTCGATGCGATCGGCGTCGCTGAGGCGCCCGCGTCCTTCTTCTCGGCGAATGCGTTCGCAATGGCCGACGACGCGTCAACGCTCGCTTCAACGCCATCCGCGCTCGTGGACGTCACGTCGCTCGATGCGACCTGCGGCGCGTCGACAACGATTGTCTGCGCGACGGCGGCCTGGACCGCGGCCTCGGAAGACGCGTCGAGTGTCTCCGGCTCGCGATCGTCATCGTCGGACGACGCCTGCGACGCGGACGGTTCATCGCGCTTCTCGACTTCGTCGCCCTGGCGCGCATCCTCCGCGCCGTGCGCCTCTTCGAGATAATCTTCGAAGCGATGATCGTCCGCGGCAGCCTTGCGTGACTGCGCGGCGAGTGAATCAGTTGTCTGCGGCCGAAATACTTCCGCCGCGATCGATGCCGGACCCATGCGCACGTCTCCAGATCTGGAGATCAGTTCGCGCCCAGGTCCTCCGCCTGTGCCACGCTGCTTTCATGAAATTGCTCCAGGATGCGCCCTATCCACTGGCGCTCCTCCGTCGACTTACACTGTTTGACGATCTTCGTGCGTTTCCGCTCGTCCATCGCCAGAAGAATGCGAACGACATCCGCGTCGTCCTTCTGCCGCAGCAGGGGCAACGCCGTCTTGGCGTCAACACTGCTGAGGGTATCGATCTCCGCCTGGAGACCGCTGGAGCCGGCTTCCATCGCCAGCTTTTCCTGTTCACTTTCGAATCGCTTCTGCTCCGCTTCCAGCGCTTCCTGCTGGCGAACGACTTCGAGCCACTTCGATTCGAGCAGCGCAAAAGAGTCGCGAAGTTCGCGGTCGCGCCGTTCGAGCTCGATGCGATAACGCTCTTCGGCCTCGTCGTTGCGCTGAATCATGCCGTCGATGCGCTGCGCCGCGCCGGTTACATTTGTCGCAACGGCCGCGCCTGTCGCGGGCTGCGTCGTCGGCGCCTGCGATTCCTCTTCGCCCGTCAGCGCCCTGGCCGCCGCGCGAACGCGCTCCGGTTCGAGCCAGCCCTTGTTGTAGGCGTACGCGCCCAGCCCCACGAATCCCAACGCGTGGATGACTGCAAGCATCGCCAGGACTGACACGAACTCTCTCACTGCGCGTCACTCTCCTCGTCGATCCGCGCGTGGGCGAATCGCAGGACGTTCATCTCATCCATCGCCGACTGTTCGAGCCGGCGCTGCTCCTCGAAGTACCTGTCCAGTCGGCGTTCCTTCAGCCGCGCGAGCACCTTGCGATTCTTCGACGCGTCCGCCAGCTGCGTGCGTTCGGCCGCGAGGATTGCCCGCTGCGTTCGCATCTCCGCTTCCGCCTGGAGAATGCCCTGCCGGAGTCGCGTCACCCAGTGTCGGCTGAGTCGCAGTTCGTCCAGATTCAGCGTCGATTCGCCGAGCATCAGGCGCGATCGCTCTGTCTGCTGTTCGATCCGGCTCTGCAGCGCTTCCTGACGCTGCTCCAGGTCGCGAATCTGGCCGATGCGAAGCGCAACGGCGCGCTTGGCCTCGTCCTCTTTCTGACGACGGAGTTTGAGCAGCGTTTCGAATCGGAATACGTCGCCTGTCGCCATTTACCTTCGACCTCCTGTCGTCGCCGATTTCGCCGGCTGCGCCGACGCCGGATCCTTCTTCGCCTCGGCGCGCTTCTGTTCAAAGGCGGCCATGCGCTCGGCCAGGCTTCGCACAGCGGCGATCGATGTCTCCACATCGAACCCTTCCGTCATCCCCTGCCGCAGAAACGTCTCGATCGGCGTTCGCATCTCGATCGCCAGGTCGTACTCCGCGTTCGTCCCTTTCGGATAGGCCCCGATGTTGACAAGATCCTCGATCTCGTCCCACACGGCCATCGTGCGCCGCACCTTCTGAACGGCGGCGCGATGCGCGTCCGTCGTCACATCCGGCATGACGCGGCTGATGCTCTGAAGCACATCGACCGCCGGGAACTGCCCGCGATTCGCCAGGCGACGCGACAGAACAATGTGTCCGTCGAGCGTGCCGCGGACGGCGTCGGCGATCGGATCATTCAGGTCGTCGCCTTCCACAAGAACCGTATAGATCCCCGTGATCGAGCCCTGTTCCGAACGACCGCTGCGCTCCAGCAGCCTCGGAATCGCGCCAAACACGCTGGGCGGATATCCCTTCGTCGCCGGGGGTTCGCCCGCGGCCAGTCCGATCTGTCGCGCGGCCATCGCCATGCGCGTGACGGAGTCCGTCAGCAGCAGGACGTTCGCGCCGCGATCGCGGAAATACTCGGCGATCGTCGTCGCCGTGAAACACGCCCGCATCCGCTGCGGCGGAGATCGATCCGACGTGCTGACAACAAGCACGGATCGCTTTCGCCCTTCTTCGCCCAGATCCTTCTCAATGAAATCCCGGACTTCGCGACCGCGCTCGCCGACCAGCGCGATGACGGCCACATCCGCCGACGTGTAACGCGCCATCATGCCGAGCAGGACGCTCTTGCCGACACCCGTTCCCGAGAAGATGCCCACGCGCTGTCCGCCGCCGATCGTCAGCATCGAATTGATCGAGCGAATCCCGACGGAGATCGGCGACGCGATTCTCGGGCGACGCATGGCGTCCGGCGGATCGCGATGGAGTTCGTACATCGCATCGGCCGCCGGGGCGGGCCGATCGTCCATCGGTCGCGCCATCGCATCGACGACGCGCCCCAGCAGACCGGGCCCGACGGGTATCGTCTGTCGCTGCGTGACGCGCCGCACACGCTGTCCCTTTGTCAGACCGCCGGCGTCGTCGAGCGGCATCAGCAGCGTTTCATCCTTGCGGAAGCCGATCACCTCGGCGGGCACGCTGCGACCGAAGCCGACATCGATCTCGCAGTAGGCGCCAACGCTCGCGGGCAGTCCGACCGCGTGGATCGTCAGTCCCGCGACACTGCGCACGCGGCCCGTCACGCCGAGTGTATCGACGCAGCGAACCGTCTGGATGGCGTCCAACAGCGCCGTCATGATCCGAGATTCAGCTCCTCGGTTCGCTCGCGCCATCGCGCGGCGAGCTCACTGGCAATCTGATCGATGCGCGACGTCACGTTCGCATCAACCGTCGTATCCGCCGTTTCGACAATCACGCCGCCGCGATCGATGGCCGCGTCCTCCACGACGCGCACATGCCGGCCGTCCACGCCGCGCTGCGAGCGCGTGTCCACAAACGCGTCCATCAGCGACGCGTCCTCCGGATGCACACGGATCGCGACATCCGTCGCCGAGCGGACGCAGGCCAGCGCCTCTTCGACGGCCTGCCGCGAGATCTCCGCCGCAAACTCATCCGACGCCGTCAGCCTTTCACACAGCCGCCTTGCGATGGCGACGCCGAGCAGCACGACATCCTGTCGCGACTGCGCGAAGAACCGCTCCCGCTTCTCAACGAACTGCGAGATCAGCTCGACCATCATCGAAACCAGCTTCTTCTGATCCTCGGCGAAGCGCTTCCTCGCGTCGGCGAGCGCCGCCTCGTGTCCTTCCCTGCGGCCGGTCTCCATGCCTTCCGCAAATCCCTGACGTCGGGACTGTTCATGGATGGCGGATTTGTTTCGCTCCGCATCGGCGACGGCCTCGGCGATGATCTCGTCCGCCCGCGCCCGCGCCTCGGCGAGATAGGACTCCGCCTCGCGATGGATGTCGCGAAGGCTCACGCCGGCGAGCCCCGCCGCCGCCATGCGCTGTGATCCGGCCTTGATCAGCGAGCTCATACAATCAACTCCGAATCCCCGCCGCGGCCGGCAATGATGATTTCACCGGACTCCTCAAGCCGCCGCACGATTTCGACAATCTTCTGCTGGGCCATCTCGACGTCGTTGAGTCGGACGGGGCCCATATATTCCATTTCTTCCTTGATGTTCTGCGCCGCGCGTTCGGACATGTTGTTGAAGATCTTCTCTTTGAGTTCTTCCGACGCCGTGCGCAACGCGAGCACCAGGTCCGCCGTTTCGACTTCCTTGAGGAAGGCCTGCACGCCGCGATCGTTGACGAGCAGGATGTCCTCGAAGACGAACATCAGGCGGCGAATCTCCTCGACGAGCTCGGGATCCTCCTGCTCGAGCGATTCAAGGATCCCCTTCTCCGTCGTGCGATCCGTCAGGTTGAGAATCGACGCGACGGATTCGACGCCGCCGACACGCTGCAGACCGTCGGCCATGACACCGCTGAGGCGCTGTTCGAGACTGTGCTCGACTTCCTTGATGACCTCCGGGCTCGTCTGCTCCATTCGCGAAATGCGACTGATGACTTCCACCTTCTTCTCATCCTGCAGGCCGCTGAGCAGTTCGCTCGCCTTTTCGGGTGTCAGGTGGGACAGAATCAGCGCGATCGTCTGCGGATGCTCGTCGATGATGAACGTCAGCAGGCTCTCCGTCTCGGCCTTCTGCAGAAAGTTGAATGGCTTGGAGTAGAACTGGCGCTCGATCTGTTCGATGATCCGACTCGCCTCCTGTTCCGGAAGCGACTCGCTCAACAGCGCCTTGGCGTACTGCAGACCGCCGGCTTCGGAGTAGGCGTGGGCCAGCGCCAGGGAGTGGAACTCGGAAACAACGCGTTCGCGCTCCTCGAAGGGAACGCGACCCAGGTGCGCGATTTCCCGGGAGACGGCTTCGACGGAACTCTCGTCGAGCTGCTTCATGATCTCGCGCGCCGCATGCCGTTCGAGACTGACGAGCAGAATCGCCGTCTTGCGGATGCCGGAGATCTTCGTCTCGCCCGCGGGTTTTTCCTTGGTCGCCGTTGCCATAAAGCCGTCGTGACACTACCGCGGCGCTTCCCGCGCCGCGGCCGTCGTCGAACTACACTCCCGATTCCTGCAGCCAGTTCTGTACGATATTCGCCGCCGAGTTCGGATCCTCCTTCACGAGATCCGCGATCTGTTCCATGATCTGCTGCGTTCGCACGACGCTTTCGTCGACTTCGTGGCCGACCATCGCGCTGTGCATGCCTTCGGCTTCACCCACCGTGATGGGGCCGCCGCCCAGAGATTCGAGATCGAGCATCTCACGCCTTCGCTTTTCCGCGGCCCCGCTGTCCTTTGCCGTGGCGACGGCGACCTGCGCCTTCTTCGCCATTCGCAACACGAGCCACAACGGCACGACCGCCAGGAACACGAGGCCCGCCTGCGGTCCATACTCCCTGACCATCGCGACGTAATCGACGGCGCCGCCGGCCAGCGCCGCGCCATTTGCCGACGCCGGCTGCATCGGAATGTCGTAGTGCCAGTCGACCGCGACCTGCGCGATCTGCTGCTCCTGCGCCTTCTTTTCGTAAAGGAGTGTCTGAATCTGCTTCGCGATTTCAGGCAGTTCGACGGCCGCGATCGCCTCGATCTGTTCGTGCGTAACCGCCTGATCGTCCGCAACGCCGTTCTTCCTGCGATACACGCCCTCGAGATAGCTGTGCGGCACGCTGATCGACGCCGTCAGCAGATCGAGCAGACCCATCGGCTTGTGGATGCTCGTGAGCCTGACGTCACGCTGATCGCTGAACTCCGTCTTCGTCTCGCTGGTCACACTCGAATTGCCCGAGCCACCCGCGTTGACACTGGCCGCCTGGTTGGGGCGCACCCCCGGGCCCGTCGCGTTGCTGGCGGTCTTCGTCTCCGATGTCTTCTCCGTTTCGCTGCTGACGCTCGGCTTGCCGAGTTCCTTGTTCTCGCTGGAGACTTCCTCGTCGCGCAGCTTGACGCGGACATTCGCGACGAGCCCCTGAATGAACTGGAGCTGGTCGTAGATCATTTCGCGATAATGACGCTCTTCCTCGCGCTGCTTTTCGAGCATGTTTGTCGCGACCGCCTCGCTCGGATCCGGCGTACGGTAATGACGAACACCGTCCGTGATGCTGACGTTCATCGGCGTCAGGCCTTCGACGGCGCCGGCGACAAAGTTGGCGATCGCCAGCACCTGCGTGTCGCTCAGCTGCGTCCCGTAGTCGGCCTGAACGTTGACGCTCGCGCTGGCCATTCCCTTTTCACGGGCGCTCATCAGGAAGCCGCGCTTCCGCGGGACCTGGATCAGGACTGTCGCGCTGCGAATACCGCCGAATCGGCTGATGACTTCGGCGATCTCCGACTGGAGCCCGACGTTCCAGCGTCGATCCATCTCCTTGTCGCCGATGAAGGGGCTGCTTTTCTCAATGAGGGACTGGAAGCCAAGGCTCATGTCGCGCGGCAACGCGCCCTTCTGGGCGAGGATCGCCTGTGAACGCTGCCGGGCGTCCTGGCCACCGCTGACGAGGATGCGATCGCCTTCGACTTTCGATTCGATGCCGACGATTGCCAGCTCCGCCTGAATACGCTGCGCGTCTTCCGCGGACACCGCCTGGTCCAGCAGGGGCGTCCACGACGAACCCGAGCCGTAGTAATTCGCCATCCACGCGGCGCCGACGACGACGAGCAGGATCAGCAGCCCCGCCGCGATCCTGCCGGAGCGAGACAGCGTGCCGAGCTGGGTGCGAATGTACTCGAGTTGTTTGTTCAGATAATCCATTATCCTGCGCTACGCGGCCCGTCGCTTATCCGTAAGCGGCCGCCCCCCAGGGATGCGACCTACACGCGCATCTGCTGCACTTCGTTGTACGCATCGACCAGCTTGTTGCGGATTTCCATCAGCAGGTCGAAGGCGACACCCGCCTTCTTGCTGGCGCTGAAGACTTCCGCCACGTTGTCCGTCTCCCCCGTCAGCAGTTTCTGCACTCCCTGATCCGCTTCTGTCTGAAGCTAGTTCACTTTCTCCAGACTCTCCAGCAGAAACGACCGGAAGTCCTTTTCACTCGTCGGCTGCGTCGACGCGTCCGCCGTCTTCGTAAACTGCGTTCCGATCGCGCGAAGCAGATCGAGCCCGGCGCCGCCACCAATTGAAGGATCCGCCATGATCACCTCAAAACGTCACTTACTACCCACCGGCGTCCTGCCATCTCCCACACGATCGCCCGCGGCTCCGTTCGCGGACGATTTCGGCGCCGACCTTAAGCCAGCAGCCTTAACGAACTGGCGATGATCGACTTCGTCGCTTCCATCGCCGTGACATTCGCTTCATACGCTCGGACGGCCACCATCGCGTTGACCATCTCGACCATCGGATCGACGTTCGGATACTCCACGATGCCGTCCGCGTTCGCCTGCGGATGACTTGGGTCGTATACCTTCTTCGTGGGCCGCACCTGGTCCTCGACCACTTCCGTCACGCGCACGCCCGCGCCGCCATCCGGACTTCCTTCCGACAGCAGCGCCACGCGCCGCAGGAAAGGTCCCGGCGCGCCATCCAGTCGCTTCGTCGTCTGCGCGTTCGCGATATTGCCCGCGATCGTGTCGATCTGGGCTCGCTGGGCGACGAGTCCCGACGTGCTGATGTCCAATGCGCCGTACATACCGTTCCGCCTGTCCGTCGATCATTGCCGGTGTCGCGCACCTGCTGCGCGTCGCGGCCGATCCGTCATTCCGTTACTGAACCCGACCGCGAATCGCCTTGGAGACGCCGTCGAAATACCCCTTCAGCAGCTCCGCCGCCGCCTGGTGCGTCATCGTGTTCTCGGCCAGCTCCGCCATCTGGCGCTCGATGCTGCCGTTGGTGCCGTCGTGAAAGAGCAGATTCTGCGTGGGCGTCACGCTCGGCGTCACTCGCAGTCGGCCGTCGCCGTCGAGCTTCACCTCGTCCGTCTCGCCCAGTTCGAACTTTCCGCCGGGCTTCCGCTTTGCGCTCGCCTCCGCGAGCGCTTCCTGAAATGAAGCCACGTTCAGTTGCTTCGCTCGATACCCCGGCGTCGTGACGTTGGCGATGTTCTCCGCCAGCACGCGATTCCGCGCCTGTGCAAAGGCGAGCGTCTTCTCCAGCAGGGGAAACGCGCCGCCAGTTGTCACATCCTGCAGTAGCACTCGTCACCTCCGACGCGACACACCGCGTCCGTCGACACGTACCAAGCAAGCGCCGTGCCACGTAGCGAATCCTCCGCTTCGTGGCACGACGCCACACGTTATTGACCCCGACGCGCCGGCGGCGGGCAAAGCATGCCGCCGGGCGCAATCGCTGCGCGACGCGTCGTCGGCGGACTAACCAGCGAGTCGCTGATTCTGGGCCGCCGCCGCCGCCTCTTCGCGCCATCGCTTGAGCTTCATGCCCAGCGTACGCACGCCGATGCCGAGCGACTTGGCCGTCTTCTCGCGATGGCCGTTGAACTTCACGAGCGTCTGCTCGATCAGCGCACGCTCCATGTCTTCCATCAGATGCCCCGGGCGAAGCGGTCGCTGGAGGTTGTCCAGGCGGACGTCCGGCGTCATCAGCCACGGCTCGATCATGGCGCCGTCGATCTTCTCGCTCTGGCAGAGCACGGCCGCGCGTTCACAGATGTTCTGCAGCTCGCGGATGTTTCCGGGCCAGTGATAGCTCTCGAGCATCGACATCGCGCGCGTCGTGACGGCGAGCGCCTCGCGGCCCTCGCGAGTCGCGATCTGCTTGAGGAAGTACTCGACGAGCTGCGGGATGTCATCGCGTCGATCGCGGAGCGGCGGCAGCGTGATCGGCAGGACACTGATCCGGAAGAAGAGATCCTCTCGGAAGCGCCGGCGCGCGACCCATTCCGACAGGTCGCGATTCGTCGTCGCGATCACGCGCACATCCGTGCGACGCGTGATGCTGCTGCCAACGCGCTCGAACTCGCGTTCCTGCAGGACGCGCAGGAGCTTCGCCTGAACCGGCATCGACACTTCGCTGATCTCATCGAGCAGCAGCGTTCCGTCGGCCGCGAGTTCGAATCGTCCCTTGCGAAGCCGATCGGCGCCCGTGAACGCGCCGCGCTCGTGGCCGAAGAGTTCGCTCTCCAGAAGCGTGGGCGACAGCGCCGCACAGTTCACGCAGAGCATGGCGCCCGTGGCGCGCTGCGACGCCTCGTGGATCGATCGGGCAACGAGCTCCTTGCCCGTGCCGCTCTCACCCTGGATCAGGACCGTCGCCTGGCTCTGGGCGACTTTGTCGATCTGCGCCCGGACATGACGCATCGCCCGACTGTCGCCGATGAGTTCGGCGCGGCTGTCGAGCGTTTCCAGTGTTGCGCGGAGCGTTTCATTCTCGCCGCGCAGCCGTCCCATCGCGGCGGCGCGCTCGATCACGATCGCGATCGCATCCGACTCGAAGGGCTTCTGGATGTAGTCGAACGCGCCGAGCTTCATCGCCTCGACCGCCGTCGGCACACTGGCGTACGCCGTCATCAGGACGAACGGCGTCTCCAGGCCACGGGCCCGCAGCGTGCGAAGAAACTCGATGCCGTCCATCGTGGGCATCTTCAGATCCGAGACGATCACTTCGCAGGCGCTGATCGCCGCATCCCCCAGCGCCGCCTGCGGATCGGCGAACGCCCGTACGTCGTGTCCCTGACCGCGCAATATGTCGGTCAGCGAATCCCGCATGACATCCTTGTCATCAACAATGCACACTCGCGCCATAAGAAAGGCTCCTCCCTGAGCGGTCTTGGACGGCGATTCGCCGCCGTAGTGTTGCCGCAGTCTTACGATCTGACCGCGGCGGTTCCTACGCGGCGGCGATCCGACTCCGAACTGGGTTCTTGTCCGATTGGGGTTCCGATGGAATTCGGCAGCCGCATCACGAAACGCGCGCCGCCCGTCTTCGCGTCGGACATCACGCGCACGGTTCCACCGTGCGCCTCGATGATCCGATGCACAATGGCCAGGCCGAGACCCGTTCCCGTGTCCTTCGTCGTGAAGAACGGATTGAAGATGCGATCCCTCGCCTCTTCCGGGATGCCGGGGCCCGTGTCCCAGATATCGATCTGTGTCTCCCTGCTCCGCCGTCGGGCTGTCACATGGACGCGCCCGTCCTGACCGGCGGCCTGCAGGCCGTTCATGACCAGGTTCAGCAGTACCTGGCGCAGTCGCTGTGCGTCGCAGAACACTTCCACGCTGCGCGCCGCGGGCTCGATCAGCAGCGTCGCGCCGGTCCGTTCCGACCAGTGCGCCGCGCCGTCCTCGACCATCATCAGAACGCTGCCCAGCGGAACCGACTGACGTTCCAGCCGATCTTCCTGGGCAAAGTCGAGTATCTCTGAAACGAGCCGATCGAGATCGCGAACGCCCTGCGTGATCCTCGACGCCGCCAGCAGCGAGTCCGGGCGATCCGCCAGGTCGCGTTCGAGCTTCGACGAATACAGCGCGATGCCGCCGAGCGGATTCCGCACTTCGTGGGCGAGCCCGGCCGCCATCTCGCCCAGGGCGGCGAGGCGGTCCTTTCGGCGTAGTTCGGCGTTCTTCTGCTTCAGTTCGCCGCTCAGGCGCGCGACTTCCGCCGTGAGGCGATCGTGCGCCTGCTTGAGCCGATCCGTCACATCGCTGTAGGCGCGGATGATGGCGCCCAGCTCGCGATGCTGCTCACTCACCTGCGTTGTTTCCGCCATTTGGTGCATTCGCATTCGCCTCGCTGAAGTCCTTACGCGCTTGCGTCTGTATTCCGACTCATGCCGGCGCCGGCGTTGCTCGCGTAGGCCGCGTGCGCCTTTCGGCTGCCGCCGATCTCGCCGAGCTCCATCGCCATTCGCTCCCGCCGCGCCGTCATCATCGCCGTATCCCGCGCGTCATCTCGCAGGATGGCGCCCAGCGACGCGTTCACCTCTTCCAGCAGCTCCGACACTTCCACTCGCTGCGATTCCGTCAGTCCCTGGTAAAAATCCGTCCAGTTCTGGCGATACGGCGCGATCTTCGCATTCAGCTGCACGAGACCGTCGACCAGGCGCTGCCGCTCCGCGAGCAGGCTGATCAGGGCGCCGGCGTCATCACTGACGACGAGCGATTTCTGTCGATCCGCCAGCGAACGCAGTTTTCGATAGAGCGTTCGCTGATGCCGAAGCAGCTCGATCACTCGCGCCGCATTCTGTTCGGATGTCGCTTCGTTCATGCTCATTCCAACTGACTCCGCTCAGACGCCCGTGCGCTCGATGCGATCCAACAGCGCCAACCAATAGGATTTCGGCGACATGCCGCCACGCTCGTCGAAGGACTCGGCCGGGATCTTCTCGACCAGCCATCGCATTCGACCCAGCGCGGCGCGCGATTCGTCGTTCTGCCCCATCCGATTGAAACAGTGCACGACCTGCATCGCGGCGGCCACGGCGATCGGATCGTTCTCGTATCGCCACGCCGCCTCCCGATAGGCCTCCACCGCCTCGTCGAGACGACCCAGATCAAACAGGCAGTCGCCGATGTACAGGTAGGTCGCGCGGAGGTAGGTCCGCTCCAGTTCGCTCAGCGAGGGCTCGTCCAGTCTGGCAAGCGCCGTCCGCACGGCCTGGTAATCCGACAGCGCCGCCATGAGTCGCGTTCGAACTTCCGACCGCGCCGACGCCTCCTGCGAGGCCGTCTCATCGTCGAGGATCATTCGCGCCGTTCGACGAAGCGACTCGGCGCGGAGAAACGCCAGTCGTGGCAGCGCGGGATCATCGGGGTAGAGCCGCATGGCGTCGTTCAGTCGGCCAATGGCGCCGGCCAGTCGCGCCTGCGTGTCCCGCCGACCTTCGGCCGTGTCCGGCGTCGGCGCCTTCGCGAGATACTCGGCCAGCTGTACCAGCGCGTCGCGATACTCCACGGCGTCCGGTGTAAAGACGGGATCGGGTCCCCGATCGTCGACCACGTCCACGAGAATCGCGACGCCGCGATCGGCGGACTCCCCGCCAAGACGCAACAGTGATGTCGCCAGCGGATTGATCGCCGCCTGGCTTTCCGGCCATCGCGGGTACATCGCAATCAGCGCATCGAATGTCTCGACCGCCTTGCGGAGGCGCCCCACCGCCTGATACGCGCGCCCGAGCCGAAGCATCGCTTCGGCCCGCGCCAGGTCCGCAGGATGTCCCGTGACAAGCTGATCCAGCGTCGCGATCACGGCGTCCGTCATGCCGGCGGCGTCGTAGGCGTCCGCCGCGAGGCGCAACTGACTGACGGCGAACGCCGTGTTCGATTCCCAGATGTCGGCCGCCTGCTGGTGCAGCTCCGCCGCGCGGCGCAGGTACGCCCGAATCGGCTCCTCGCCCGACTTCGGCTCCGCCAGCCGCGCATAGCATCGTGCAATCATGTCGAGCAGCGGCGCACGCGTGTCCACGGCGTCTTCCGGCAGCAGCGTCGCCGCCAGTTCCAGGTATCGCACAGCCGTCCCGTCGTGACCCGCTTCGACCATCCGCTCGCCCACGGACGTCACGAGTTCGCGGATTCTCGCCAGGCTCAGGTACTGACTGCGACCTTCCCGGGCGTCGGCGCCGAGTTCGCCGAGAATGTCCAGCGCCCGCTCATAGCGCTCAAGCCGGATAAGCGACTCAGCGCGGCCCATTTCGCAGGCGTCGTGCAGCCGCCCTTCGACGAAGGACGAGAGCGTTTCCTCAAACAGCGCCAGCGCCGCCTGCGGACGCTCGTCCTCCAGCTGAATCGTTCCGAGCAGCCAGTTCGCGCGCCCCCAGAGTTCGTCGTGGACCGTCCAGTCCCGCTGGAGACCGTACAGGGTTTCCGTCGCGTCCTCCGGATGGCCGCCCGCCTTCTGGCAGAGCGCTTCCGAGTAGGCGACAGCGGGCGCTTCAACAGTGCCCGAAAGTCGCTTGCGCCCTTCGGCGACGATCGCCGACGCCTCCTCGATGTGACCGTCCGACAGGAGCCAGTTGGTCTTCTTCTCCATCGCCCACAGGTAATTCGATGGCGACGCGGTGTCGTCCGTCAGAATCGCATCGAGATCGGGGATCGTATCGGGGCCGATCGGCTTGTCCGGGCCCGTGGCCATCTCGACGAGCCGCCGTCGGATTCGATCGGGCCGATCGACACCGGCGACGAGGGCCTGCCGATAGGCGTCGACGGCGTCACGGCGCCGCCCGCTCCAGTCGAACGCGGAGCCGAGGGCAAACCAGTCCATGCCCGTGGGCGTGGCGCCGAGGTTCGTCGCCGTCTTGAAGTTCGTGATGACGCTGAGACAGTTCTCGGATTCGTGATTGCGCTGCGGGGCCTCGACCTGGTACGTGATGCAGACCAGCCGACGATGAAATTCCGCGCGCTCCTCCGTCGGGAGTTCCGGGTCCTTCAATAGATAGAGGATGTACGCGTGCGCCCGCGTCAGCGCCTTGGCGGCGACCATCGCGTCGATCTTCGCGCACTTCTGCTCAAAGCTCATGGCCTCGTGCGTGAGAATGACGCGCATCAGACCGGCGCCGAAGACCAGCGTCGCCAAAGCGAGCGTTGGTCCCTGCCAACGACCCTTCAGCGGCTCGAACAGGCCGGGTCGTGCGGCTTCAGGTTGTGCTTGCGGTTCCGCCGCCATTCTCACGTCTCCGCCCAGAACCCGTTCGGCAAACGCCGACGCGCCACACTCGCCACGAAATCCGTTTCGATGGAACGCCGAAATGGCGCGTTCAGCGCCAGGTCGGCGAATGGCGCCCGGGTCGGGCTTGTAAAATATCGGCGGAACATGCGCCATCGCGTTGACGCATTTTTCTCGGACGCTGCCGCTCGCGGCATCGGCAAAAACTGCTGACAGCCCTGCAAACGCGGGTCGAATCCGATCGAAACAGACATTTCGATTCGGCGACGAGAATTCGTTTTCAAAAGAGAGGAAAAATCGGCGCGACGCGGCCCGATTGGAAGGTCAATCGCGCGCCGGGAAGCGCAATGCTCGCCGCCTCAGGGCGCGAATCCGCCGACACGCGACACTCGCTATTTCCTGAACAGACTGGTTCGCGCATCGATCAGCGCGGCCACACCAAAGGCGCATTGATCCGCCTGCAGATTGGCGTCCCACGGCTTGGCCCGTATACCACCGAGGACATCCAGCTTGCTGCGAACGTAATAGGCGCCGGCGTCCGTGAACTCAAGTTGCATCAGGAATCGAGCGCCGAGCATGACGGCCCGCTCGTACACGCGCACGCGATCCGTATCCCCCGTGCGCCGGGCGACATGCAGCGCATCAGCCAATGCTGATATGTACAGCGCCGTCTTTGCTTCGGCCGAACTCGACTTCGTCGGCGCAATCGCGCCCCAGAGGCCCGGATCCGAACTCGTCTCCGGCGTCAGCTGCAACGAAGCGAATCGATCCGCCATCGCGTAAACAAACGCCTCGTATCGAGGCTGACCCGTCTGAATGTACTGCTGTGCGTACGCGCGCGTCAGCCACGCGGACGCCTCGGCGCTGAGATTCGACGATCGCGACGAGTAATAGCCCAGCGTCTCCAGCATCACGGTCTCAATATTCGCATCCTTCGTCAGCGCATATCGTTGCGCCAGCGCCGCCAGCGCCGTGGCGCCCGCCCGATCTTCCCTGGGCGTCGGCGGTCCCTCCGGCGCTTTCCCGAGAATCAGCCGCATGCTGCCATCCGACAACTGGGCATAGAGGAGCGTCTTCGTCAGCCCCTGCATCTCCGCCTCGTAGGAGGCGTGGTCCGGGACCGTCGCCATGGACAGCAGCAGGTACGCCGTCGATTCAAGATGATTCTCATGCCCCTTGATAAACAGGATGCGACCGCCGCCCGGCGCAATTTTCGCGCCCTGGTCCGGCGTCGATATCTGGAAGTTGAGGTCTTCCAGATACGCCGCAAAGGCCGCAATCCCATTGGCGGCGCCCTGTTCGCTCTTGATGTCCCTGCGATACGCCGCCAGTCTCGCGCCACCATACACGGAGCGCAACTGCACAAGCGCGTCACTCGCATTCAGGTACCGATCGGCGCTGGGAACGTATTCATGCGAAAAAGCGCCGTTGGAGTTCTGGCGATACAGGAGGTAATCCCCGGTCCTCTCAATCGCCTTTTCAACGCTTCGGGCGTCGATGCTGTCCGGCCGAACCAGGGGTTCGCCGCGCAGCAGTCGAACCGGTTTCGCCTTCGCATCCGGCTGCCAGAGATGGACCGACGGACATCGGAAGTAGTGGATCCGGTCGGGCTGCTGAAGCTTGTCCTCCAGCGTCAGGCCCACCTTTCCCTCCGCGGCAATAATTGCAACATCCGGTGAATAATGACGTTGAATGATGTCCGAGGCCGGAGTCCGACCGCGATTGCCGTTGAAGTCGACGCCGATCCCATCAACGCCGGGATCCATGGCGCCGAGTAGCTCCGGCCGGTACGTCGCGCCCTGGTTGAAGTAGGGCCCCGGAATCAACTCGTCGGGCCCAAGCCATTCGATCTCGAGACCACAATCGCGACATCCGCTCGGATCAACGGGATGCTCCGACATCATCGCCTTGCCGGCGGCGTGCGCGGCCGTCATCGTCGCCTGGATGACCGGCAGGTCTTCGCCGACGCCACTCGCCATCACGACGCCCGATCGCCACAGCGTGACATGGACAACGCCGCGCTGTCCCTCCAGCGACGGCGGAACATAGGGATCCCCGCCGAGATCGCGTCCCTTGTAACCCGAGGCAAACGCCCGGCGGGCGTAGTGCGTCATCAACAGCGCGTCCGCGTCGTCCAGCCGCAGCCCCGGAATCAGAATCTCCTCGGAGGCCGGCGCGTCCGGCGCGCTCGCGGCGCCGGCGGGCTGAGTTGTCGGATCAGCAATCGCGCGGAGCCCGGCGCCCCCCAGGCCGACAACGACCAGCAACGCCAGGATCAGGATCGCGGAAATTCGTGCAGTCATATCAGGAAACCCAATCAATCAGGTGTGCGGCGTGGCGACCTGCTATCTTATCCACCTTCCGCCCGAGCGGCATTCATCGGCCGGCGCCGTCGTCCGCGGCCTGTGGCGCCGCCAGCATCCGGACCGTCCGTTCCGTTATTCGCACGTCGAGGGGCGACTCCCCGCCGTATTCGCCGTCCATCTGCATCGGAGAGGGCCGATCGGCGGTCACCCGCAGCGATTTTCCCTTGGCGTAAAACGCGCCCGACGAACGCCACTGCGGATTCACCAGCAGGCGAATCGCGTCCCAGATCAGCGGTATCGCGCCGCGCCTCGGAAAGACAGCGACGTCCAACCACTCATCGGCCGGGTTCGCCCGCCACAGGGCCTTTATCCCCAGCGCGTAACGCGGGACCTTCCCGACAATGACCAACCCCGGACCACTGTAAACGTTGACTCCATCTAATGTTAACGTGAAGTCTGCGCTGCGGAATCGGACCAGCGCCCGCAGGATGGGCGTCACATACGTCCAATAGGAGATGTGCCCCTTCCGGCGCGAACTGATCGCCCGGATGATCTCACCATCCACCCCTAAGCCACACGAAAACAAAACGTTACGACCATTCGCATCCATCGCGCGAAAGGTCCGCAACGGACCGCGTTCGAAGGCCGCCCAAAGCCCGTCCATCGTCAGTCTGATGCCGAGGTACTTTGCGATGACGTTCTCAGTGCCGCACGGAATCACCAGGACCGGAATCCCGGAATCGATCATCCCTTCGACGGCCTCGTGGATGGTCCCATCGCCGCCCGCGACACCAATCAGATCGGCGCCCGCGGCGCAGGCCTCGCGGGCCAGGCGCGTCGCGTCGCCGGGGCCCCGCGTGATGTCCGCGTGGACGTCGTGGCCCGCCGCCGACAACCGCGCCATGAATGCGTCGAGACGCCGGCGACGGCGCCCCCGTCGGCCGGAAATCGGGTTGATAATGAAGTGGACTCGCCGACCCATTCTGAACGTTACCTATACGCGGGCAAACCGTTTCCCCGACATACGCGTAGGAACCATGGCGCCAACCGCCCGATCCTCGCCGTTCGGGGAATTTGACCCTGTCGCCGCGTCTCCGTATCGTCGCGCCAGATCATCGTTGGGAATTCACACATGTCAAAGCCACTTTCCGCCGTGAGCGACGCCCAGAACGCCCCGAGAACCTTCGACAATCCTCCGAAGAATGAGGGCGTTCGTGAGACGTTCGAGTCGATCATCGTCGCCCTGATCCTTGCATTCGTCTTCCGGGCGTTTGTGGTCGAGGCGTTTGTCATTCCGACCGGGTCGATGGCGCCCTCGCTCCGCGGCATGCACGCCAACCATCGTTGTGCGAATTGCCAGTACTGCTTCGCCTACGGCATCAAGGAACCTGTCATCATCGACGGGCGACAGCATCGCCAGGGCACGCTGGCGAAGCCCTATTCCGTCAAGTGCCCGAACTGCGGCTGGGACGGCGCTGGCAACACGGGCCTGAACTCCCTCGAATCCCCGGTCATCCCCTGCTCCGGGGACCGCATTCTCGTCCTGAAATGGCCCTACGACATCGGCGGCGCCCTGCTGGGGCCAAAGCGCTGGGACGTCGGCGTCTTCAAGAATCCCCAGGACGGCGAGATGAACTACATCAAGCGCATCGTCGGCGTCCCCGGCGAGGTGCTCGAGATCATCGACGGCGATGTCTACACCGCCAAGGCGGACACAGTCCCTGCCGAAATCCTGGACATCCTCAGGGTCCCGGTCCCCGATCGCGAACTGGCCGCCAACACGCTCTCCGAACTGAGCAGGCGACTGAAGATCCAGCGAAAGACAGACCTTGCCCAGGAATCGCTCTGGATGCTTCATTACGACCACGACTTTCCATCGGCGCGCAACTCGCAGGACAGCCACGCCTACAACTTCGATCCCCCCCACTGGGCGCCGCACGACAGCGACAGCGGGTGGGACGCGGGCGGTCCCGTCGTTCGCTATGAGCCGAAGGACCCGGAGTGGCGATGGCTCGAGCTCGCGGGTCACGCCATCCAGGACGACTACGGTTACAACAACGTCTCCACGGATCACGATCAGCAATCAGGACCCTACTTTGTCGGGGACGTGCGTCTTCGTTTCGTGGCGACGCCCCGCTCCAGCGACGGCGAACTCGCGTTGCGTATCTCGAAGGGGCAGGATCGATTCCAGGTGACGATCAACGCCGCGGGCGACGTTCAGCTCGACAAGATCGACATGACGGGACTCCCCCGCAACAGCGAGGGCATCCACCGAAAGCTCGCCACGGGCCGGCTGCCGCGACCGCTGAGCGCACGAGAGCCGGTTCAGTTCGAACTGCAGAATCTCGACTATCGCGTGTCGCTGAAAGTCGACGGCGTGGAAGTCGTCGCGACGTCGGACGAGGACTACAGCCCCGACGCGCAGCAGCTCATGCAGATGCGCGGGGCGCCGGGTCCCAATGACTATTACTCCCGCGCCCGCCTCAGCATCGGGGTTCGGGCCATGCCGCTCGAAATGCGCCACCTCCAGGTGCATCGCGACGTCTACTACACATCGCGCACGCATCTTTATGATCCGGAAGGCGGCGCCCACAGCGCCAGTGGCGAACCCGCCTGGGGCACGCA